>VOFG01004954.1_pt1 | contig 23709 bp, 35 predicted proteins | sample 5384171 | NCBI WGS metagenome assembly VOFG01 (sample SAMN12384726, study PRJNA508395) | human gut metagenome | isolation source: healthy gut F | host: Homo sapiens | reverse complement strand
CATTTCATATGACATTTGCAATGTCACAAGCAAACGCTCAAATGACACATTTTTTCGCTGCCATGCAACACAAAATGCAACACAAAAAAGAGGGCGCAATGCCCTCTTTTATTTGACCGCCTTTGCGATTTTCTTTTACAAGTTCGTCACCGTACTGATACCGGCGCAGGTACTCGAGCGTCTGATTTTCGAGGCCGAGCGCCTCCTGTACGGTATCAACGGCCTCCTGCACGTCCGGCGTGCCGTCCGGCACAAACGTGCGGCACTGCGGCGCGGTGATGCTCGGCAGCTTACGAACAGCATCGTAGCTGACCGTAAAGCCTGCCTGCTCCAGAGAGCGCATCTTGATGTAGTTTACTTCATCCTTGGTGATGCACTGCAGGTGTACGTCTTGCCGTTGAGCATGACGTTCTTCTTTTCTACCACTTCAGTTTCCTCCTTTGCTGTATCCGGCTCGGCGTACTTCTGAACTTCGTTCCACGGGAAGTTTACGCCCGGCAGTCGGTCTCGTTTACCTCTTTATGCCGCAGCAGCTTGAGCTTGCCGTAGCGACTCATGATATCGCGGATGAGGTTCTTGAGCGCAGCCAGCTGTGCAGCGGGCATATGCTCAGTCATGTAGGTACCTTTCACAACATATACCAATGGACTTGTCGTTGTGCCCCTTCGCGTGCGCACCTACCGCCCATTCCGGACGGCCGCGCCAGATGGTGCCATCCTTACGGACATAGTAGTTGTATCCGATACCTGCCCATCCGCGCTCGAGGTGCCACTGGTTGATGTCCTCAACCGATGCATGGCTTGCCTCCGCATGGTGCAGGATAATTTCGACGTACTGTTGCGGTACGACCAGTTGCCGTTGTGCTTTAAGTTTGCGTCATGGATTTGCATTACTACCACCCTTTCCGTTGTCGCCCTGCTCACGCAGAGCCTCGAGTGCTCGCTCGAGGAACGCCGGGAACGGTACGCCCATTAGGCCGAGGTTCTCTAACAGACTCAATCCCTCATTGCCGACGAAGAACAGCATGATTGCCATGCGGATGTATGTTTCCCCAAGTGCATTGTCGAGCAGCACGCCCAGCCACACAACCAGTAGAATCATGCCCTTCTTGAGCAGACCAATGTAACCGGCCTTGCTGTCCAGTGCGCCGCTCTCCGTCTTGCGGGAACGCTGCCAGACGGCTGCTACCAGAACACCGGTCAAATAATCTGCGGCCATCAAGGCCACTAATACCTGCATAGCAGCGTCCCAACCTCCCAGTGCCTGCGCTGCGACGGTTCCTACCGCCGCAAACGCCGCAAGCACGCAGTTTTTAATGTGTACAGCGTCCATGTGCTCCTCCTTACTCCGCCTCCACGTCAGCCGTACCGCCGAACTCGGACGGTACAAGCTCGACAGACCGGAATCAATCAGAATTTCCGCCACCTGCTTTTTCAGTGCCTTGGGCACCGCATCGAACTCCGTCTTGCCGAGGATAACCCTCTGTGCAAAAAACATAGCCATCATAATTACCAACCTTTCTAAACGTCTAAAAATGTTCATTATTCTGCGTAAACCTGCATCGCCATCTCTGCAATGCAGTCCTCAATAAAATCACTGCGTTCGGTCGCGGCGTTAAGTTGTGCTTTCAGCAGCTTATTTTCCTGCTCCAGTTCTGCGTTGGTTTCGGGATAACCGGCTTCGGCAGTTTCGCCTTGTCCGCCTCGATTTCCTCGACAGTGCGTTCTACCACCTTGCCGTCTACGAGCTTATAGCGCGGAACCGCGCCGTCATAGAGCGGCTTATCGAGATAATGGCTCTGCGCGAGTGAAAATCTATCGCCATAGCCTTCATCAATTTTCATCCATCCGGTAAGGTCAGCCGGGAGGGAATACTCTCCTTCGAGCCGTAAAATACGGCTTTCACTATCCAGAAGGGCGTATACACGGGATTTTGGGGTTTGCATGGTGTGTCACCTCCTTACAGGTCGGCGGAGAGGGCGATATATTCATTGGCGTGCGCGATATTGATTTGATATGCGTCAAGGTCGAACGTGACATCGTCGTTCGGCTTAAGAAAAATTGCCACCGTATCCGGAGTTGCAACGTCTATAGAGGTCACAGAGCACCGTGTAAAAAGTGGGCACGCAAACAAATGAGCCGTTGAAAGTAAGAGAAGGTGCAACTCATCGCTGTATCGAGAGAAAACACCAGTTCAAGGAGTTTGCTTTCTCGACGGACAGCAACGCCTAATGGCTTGTTGTCTGCCCCAGTCCATCTACGGTAGTACCTCTGACACCTTGCTAACTGCTCCCCAAAATCCGGGATTTCGTTAAGTATCCAGTTACCAGAAGAATCTTGATGAGCAAGGGTCTGGGTGGAGCCAAATTCGAGCTTGATAGCGATGATGGTAGCGGAGTTATCTGTTGAACCAGTAAAACCGAAATTGACTTTATTCGATTTGGCGGTCGAAAACGTAACGCTGAGAATACCGCTTGCATCTTTGCTTTCTGTTTGGGCGAGGTCGCCATCTGTGCGATTTCCGACAATCAAGCGTAGCGGATCAGAACCCGTTTTATCTTTGTAGAGCAGAGACAGTGTATATGTTGCATTCGGTAAAGTGGCTTCGAAGTATTGCTGCACATCCCATTTGCCGCCAATTTTTATACCACCGTCAACAATGCTAAGCGTCGTTTCGTATTGCGTCCACCATCGGTCAATCGCGTATGTAGCGTTCCCCATACTCCGTCTGCCCTCTCTGGTTCACCGGTCTCCCGAAGTACCAGTTGACCAGCAAATTGGGGTTGACACCGCCGCCGGACGTTGTGGGGATTTTCGTCAACGCCTCAGAAATCAATGTCGAATCCCCAGCGTTAACCGGAATGGTATCACCTCGAATTTCGAGTTTTTCTCGCAGTTCAGCAGGCGTAGATGCACCGGAGATCATCTGCGCCGCTCTCAGCGCAGAGTCGATTTCTTCGCCGCTAAACTGCGATATATAAGTATCAGGCATTACACAACCACCTTTCTTGTGAATTTCTCATTAAAGCCCTTGCCGTCACGGGTAGTAAACCGTCCGGCAGAGCTTGCGCGGTATGCGCGGTAGTAGATGAGGACACAACCGGGCGCACCGTCGCCGCCGTTGGAACCGTTGCCGCCCTCTCCGCCGGAATGGCTCCACGTGTCTACGGCTTGCGTCAATCCGCCGCCTCCTCCGCCGCCGCCTCCGTGGCCGCCTCCACCACCGCAGCCGAGCATGGTCGGCATGTTCGGAATGATAGTTGCGTTGCCGCCAGAGCCGCCCGCGCCACCTTTTGCGAGCCATCCGTAACCTTTATGCTCAGGCATGTCGAAATTCGTCCATTCCAAGCGTCCGGCATTGCCATCTTCTCCCGCGTTGCCCATAGCGGCACCGCCACCGCCGCCTCCGCCAGAAACGCCAATCTGACCGCCTGAGCTGCTGCCGCTTTTAGTCGCGAGGCCACTTGCACCCTTGCCACCTGCGTAGCCGAGGACGTTTCCTCCGTCTTTGCCTGCACGAACCTTGTTATCACCGCTTGCATAGTTTGCTTCGCCGCCGCTGCCTCCATCTCCGCCCTTGATGCCGTCGTCTCCGACTTGAGCGTAAAACTGCTTGTTGACCGGGTCTGCAAAACCAATATCGGAAGATGAGCCGTTTTCAGAGGATAGCGAGCCGAACTTTGTTTGCACGCCAGACGTACCGGCCACGCTGCCGTCTGCGGAATATACGCCGCCTTTGCCGCCTGCACCAATTTGCACTGCGTAATCCGTTCCGGGCGTAACATTCATTTCAACGCTGTAAACCTTTCCACCCGCGCCACCTGCGCCTGCTATGCCGCCTTTGCCGCCTGCGCCGCCGTTGTACACGTTCTTGCCATCTTCGCCCTCACATCCGCTCGAACCGCCAGACCCTCCCCAATCAGCACTGCACGAATACTCGTCACATTTTCTGGCACCGTCCAAGTGCCGCTCTGTGTCAGCACCTCCACAGTGTCGTAATATTCCTGCGCACCAATGTCCGGCGGGAAATAATCAATCAGCACGCTTTCCTCTGCCGCAAGTTTGCCGGATACCGTAATATCCACACTTTCAATGCAGCCGGAGACTGTGCCACCGTAAGGATGTGCAATTTTCACTACATCACCGGGAACTTCACGCTTGGTTGCAATTTTGTAATTGATACGCTCATTATGACTGTAATACTCGGCAAGGCGTTCTGCGACTGCCGTTGCGTTGACAAGAGACACAAGCGTTGCGCTCTCTACCTTTACCGTGTTATCTGATTGTGTAACAAGCTCGCGTGTTTTGGGCTTAATCTGCTGCATTACTTGCCGGGTAACGTGCGTATACTTTTTACCCGTCAGCACGCCAGAGCCTGCCGAAACCGTTGCCCAGTTTGCACCGCTTGCAAGAATGGAAAACCCGGATGCCGCGAGGTCGTAGCACGGTTCGTCGAAGGTGATTTTGTCACCTGCCGACGTTGTACCCTTGAAAAGCTCCGTCGTTTCCGTTACGCTCTGCGAATAGGCGTGTTCGGTTACGATTACCTCGGTAACAGGCGTTGCGTAATCAACCGTACCGCTTGCGTAGATTTCGCCTGCGTCGATTGCGCTTGCCTCGCCGCTCCACAGACCTTCAATGCGAATTGCACCGTCAAAGTCAACCTTCAACGTAGCACCAATCGCAAAAAGCACCTGCGTGAGATTTTCACGCCGCGTCGCGATGGGAAGCCAGCCGTAAAAAAGCTCAATATTTGCAATATTTGTTTTGACGTAAACCGTCAGCGGTGAACAAATATCCTCGCACACTTCCTTCACGGTTTCGCCTGTGTAAATACCGCCGTCGTGGTATGTCTCATCAAGCAAACCTACGGTCGATGTGCAGGCGAAATGATAGGTGTTGATGGACGTTCGACTGATTTTCTGCACGTAGAAAATACCCATCTGTTCATCATCATGGAAGAAGGTCAAAGGTGTGTTGCGGATGAAATCGGTGAGGGTGGTATCCTCCGATACAACATCGAACTCTAACGTGTCAATTGTCAGCACATCGCCAATAGGCGAACGTTCAGAGGTTGTCCGTCCTTCTTTTTACGTCGAGGTTTGTAAACGTGCGGTCTCCGTAAATGATTGAATTTCCTGTCATGCGCTCACCTTATTTCTGTATCAGCGGAAACGTTAAACCGCTCAATATTCCGTACCATTCCGCACCATTGCAAACGTGGACGGAAAATTGTTCGAGTAAAACTGTCCGCTTTTCGTGCTGTTCGTCACCGGGTCTGTGTACGTCAGCGTCACAAACTCCGGCTCGATAGCGGATAGGATTTTTGCCTGTTCTGCCGCCGTAATGGGGCGGCAGGTAACGTCAAATCGGAGTTTGATAGCAACACGGTCACGCTGCATTGTGCCGTCGAGCATTCGACCGGCATTCTTGCCGTCAACGTCAGACCTTTGCCACTTGATGCCGCCATACGCGATGAATGGCGTTAAATCCAGATTTCCGACTTTCAAAATCACCTGCTCACCCCGTTACGAGACTCGTACCCTTTTCGCGGGCAACTTCGTTATTGTATTTGTACAGCGCACGGCTGACGGTCTTTCCGTCAAGCGTAATGCTGTTATCCTTATCGTCGATTGCCTTTACAATCATGCTGCCGATTGCCATTACCGCGTTAATTACACCGTCGTTCGCGGATGCAATGCCGCTTACGATCTGATCGTTGTTCGCAACGTGCGGTTCGGTTGCCAATCTGACCAACCATCTCTGCACCGTTCTCACCTGCAACAAACAGTGAACCGTGCGCCGGGAAGCCGCCGGACGCAAACATTCCAATATCCGGCGAACCGGACAGAGAGGTGTAATCGTTGAGCAGCTTCGTGTTCGTGTTTACGAACGAGCGGTTTGCAGCGGTCAGGCTATTCAGCGAACGAGAATAATTCTGCGTGCTGCTTTTACTCGACAGTGCACTTGAAGCCATGCCTGCGACTGCACCGCCGAGCAGGAACATAAGACCGAGCGGAATTTGCCCCATGAGGATGAGTGCAACACCTATTACGACGGATGCGCGAGAAATAAGTGCAGTAAGAGATGCAAGAGCGGACTGCACCTGCGCTTTGAGGTATCCCCAGTTGACGGCAACCGCCGTCGCTCCACTTGCAATGCCTGCAACGATCATGCCGATACCGAGCGGAATATTCGCACCGTAAACAGCATGATTGCGCCCAGAACAATGAATGCAGCACTGACGATTGCGGTTACAGCGGTAATCTGCTGACGCAGTTTCGCGCTGAGTGCACCCCAGTTCGCCGCTACCGTTTTACCGAGAATGAGTGCGCCTGCGGCGACCAGACCAAGACCAACCGGAATTTGACCGGCGAAAAGCAGAACTGCACCAATTGCAAGCATATAACCGGCAACGCAAACCATGATGGAAGAAAGCACGCTCCGTACCTGTGCCGGTATCATTCCCCAGTTCGCAGTAAGTACCGTTGCGATACCGGCTGCACCGAGTGCAATCAAGCCAATGCCAATGGGGAGATTGCCGCTCAGAGCGAGGATAACACCGAGCGCAAGAAATGCACCGGATGCAGCGAGCGCGATTGCTCCAAGAGCTACACTGACGTTGTTTTTCAACAGCCCCCAGTTCATAGCCGCCGCTGCGCCTATTGTTGCCGCGCCTGCTACCATCAGACCGATACCTAACGGGATGTTTGCGCCAGAGAACGCAAGCAGAGCACCGACGGCGAACATTGCGCCGCCCATAACGAGCATGATTGCGCCTACAACCATTTTCACCTGATTGCTGACGCTGTTCCACGCGAGAGCCGCGCCGGATGCCATCATAGCCGCACCCGCAATCATAAGTCCGATACCGAGCGGAATATTTGCACCGCTGAACACTAGAATTGCGCCGATTGCCATTGACGCGCCGCCAAGAATAACCATTAGGCTCGCGATTGCGCCCTGAATATATGCGTCCATGCTGTGCCATGCAACGATAGCCGAACCGGCAAGCAGCGTACCGCCTGCAACCATCATTCCGATACCAAGAGGAATACTTCCGCCGCTGAACACAAGGATTGCACCGAGTGCGAACAGTGACAAACCGCAAACAAGCATTACACCTGCAAGAGCAGCCGCAAGCTTACTATCCATCGCATTCCAATAGATAGCTGCTTCCGCCGCAAGGCCAATTGCACCTGCCGCCATAAGTCCAATGCCCAACGGAACGTTTACGCCTGTGAACGCAAGGATTGCACCGAGCACAAGCAGAGCGCCAGACATAATCGCGCTGATAACACCCACCTGCGCTTCAATCTGCTTTTTTAACTCATCAGTCCGCTGATTGAGTCCGGCGAGAAAATCGTATTCCGGCATATCGAGACCGAGGTCGTTGGAGCCAGAGGTGGTATTCTGCTTATCGAGCACGTTCAATTCATCAATGCCGAGAACTGCGTTTTTCAGCTTTTTCAAGCTGTTTGTCGTATCGTCTGCATCATCTCCTACGCCGGACAGGCCATCCTGCATACCGGAATAATCAATCTTCGGCAGGGTAAATCCCATGAGCTGTGCCAAGCGCTGCACCGCGTCGGTCAGCAGCTCTGTAAACACTTGCAGATACGGCAACACCTTTTCGATAATCGGAATAAAGAGATTACCAAGTGCGCGCGTCAACTGGTTTAACTGTTGGTGCATAATTCGCATTGCATTCGCCGGAGTCTGAACAGTTCGTGCAAGGTCTCCCATGGAGTTTTCGACTGCTCCATGATTGCAATGTAACGCAACTGAGATTTCTGTCCCTGCGTCATACTGTTGACGCTCAGAGAGATACCATGCGCAAGCGCAACCTGTTTCAGCGTTGCTTCGTCAATCGCATAGCCGAGGCGGCGCATAGGCTCGATTTCGCCCGCGATGCCACTTTCGAGCTTCTGCATTGCATCTTCAATCGAGATGTTATAGAAAGAGGAAATGTCATAACCGAGCTGCGTAAGGTTTTTCGACATAGTGTTTGCCTTGGTTTCGAGCACGCCAAAGCCGGATGCAATCTGCTTGAACATGCCCTGATACTTCATCCATTCGGAAACGTCAATGCCAACAGCTTTATTTACCGCCTCTGCGTACTCAAAGGCGCTGTCCGCTGCCTCACCCATGGTTACGCTGAACAGGTTCATATTCTCAACGTAGGCGTTCGAGCTGACCACCCAATCAGAAACCTTATCCGCTGCACGATCAATGGCAGCGAACGAGAGAAAAACCTTTCATCATGCCGGACAGACCGATACTCGCTTTCTTCGTCGAGGACGGCACTTTGTCCGTCGCAGCAATGAGACGCTGAATTTTAATCGGGAATGCGTTAAAGCCGTTTGAAACTTTCTGCATTTCGGTCGAAAGAGGACGAACAGCGTCAGCGGTTTTCTGCATCTGCGTTGCGAATTTACCGAGGTCTGTCTTTTCAAGCTGTTCCGTTACTGTGTCGAGCTTTTTCAGCGTGTTGATAACCGAGTTCATGCCGGTTGCCTTTTCAACGGACGATACGCTCTGCATAGCGGAACTAAGTGCCGCAAACTTGTTTGAGTCTACATTCAGCGTTTTAATCGCTTCGTTCAGCTTTATCAGCCGGTTTGCGGTTTTCGTTAGATCATTCTGCCCGAACGTCAGATTACTAAGTGCGGTTCTGAGCGAGGACAGCTTTGATTTCTGCACATTCAGGCGGTCAATAGCACTGTTTACCTTATCCAGACCACGAGCAATCGTGTTCAGTCCAGAACCACTTTTAGAGGCGTTTTGAGTTCTCCGAGGGTTTTTATTAAACCGTCAATGCCTTTTGACGCTTTATCGGAATTACTGGATATTTCAAGTTCCAGTGCATCAAGTTCTACGCTCATGTGTTCACCGCCTTTCCTTATATATAAATAAAGGCTGCACGCAACCGTGCAGCCCTGTTCGCCATTACGATGGGCGAATTGTTATTCTTTCTTTTCGAACCGTTTTGCTGTGCTCTCTGCCCAGTTCTTGAAGAACAGCTCAGCACGCAGACGGTCGTTTTCACCTTCGCGTTCTTCGCGTTCTTCACGTTCCTCTGCTGTCTGCTCATCCGTGAGCGGATACGGTTTTTCCCTGATACGGAATAGCCTTTGTGCCGCGTTTTGCATTCGGATGAAGCAAAGGGCGATGCATCGCAAATTGCCTCGTAAAAGTACATACCTTGCAGCCACAGCATTTCGTTGCGCCTGCGTAAGCGCATTCTTTCGGCACGATGGTGGTGAGACCACTAACCATGGGTCTCCGTACCAATATTGCTCATAGGTCATGCCGATTGAAAGATAGAAGGGTTCGTCGTGTTCGAAAACCTCAGTCATAGACTGTGGAACGCAACCTTCGGGGGCGCTTGTCTCGCTCCCCGCATCGCTTACAGCTCCACAGTCACGCCGCCGTTTTTTGCTGCATCCTCATCAGCGGCAATCACGTTCGTCAGCGCAGCCTGCGCATAGAGCTGATTGAGACGTTCGATGAGCTGTGCACTCATGCCGCCCATGCGGTCGAGCAGAGCATCGGTCTGCGAACGAGAAACGTTCTTGTGATGGGCGCGGAACGAGATAAAACAGCTCCGGGATTGCGGTTGCCGGGAAATCGGCAATCGAATTTACCTTGAAAGCCGCGTGCCTCAGCAAAGCGAACTGCTTCACGGTTAAAGTCAAGCTCATATGCCCTTGCCGGACTTTTCGTCAGTCAGACGAACGGGCATTACTCGATCATTGGTGTTCATTTCTACGACATTTGCCATTGCAAAAACCTCCATGCACCGCCTATGCGGCTATTTTCGTTATTTTATATACTGTGTCGACTTAGACTATCGTCGTTTAAGCCATCGTCTTTAAGCCGTCGGCTTCGCTTCCCACTGAGGTGCACCGGTCGGGGTCACATACAGCGTAGCTTCGAGCACATCGCCAACCTCTGCGCCGGGCATACCGAGCGCGGACGGAGTGCCGGTGAAGTACAGCGCCTTTTCCAGACCGGGAATGAGGATACACCACCACGTTGCCTTGCCGGAATCCGCAGCGGTCTTAGCTGCCTGCACAACAACTTCCCATGCAGTAACAAGGTCTTTGGTGAGGTTTGCGGTAAAAGAAAGCGCACCGCCGAGGTCTTTCAGACCGTCGATGTAGGTCTTGTACTCGGTCTCTTCCAGAGTGGTAGTTTCGAGGGTTTTCCGGTTCGGGGTTCATCTCCGGAATGCTCTTGATTTCCGGCACCTTCGTATAACCTTCAACCGGGCGAGTGTCTGCCACACTCTCGACCGCATAATTCAGCGTAATACCGGCAGTAGAAAGTCTGATACTCATACTTACCTCCTGTAAATTCTGTAATCATCCGAAACAACAGCACGGTAACGCGCTGTAATTCGGTAAATTTTCGAGTCTTGGTTTTCGTCTGCGCTTTCATCGTGCGGACAAATCCAAGGCTCCGCATTTTCTCATCGAGCAGGGCAAGAATGGCTTTGCATTCCTGCTTTGCACCGCTCATTTTATTGGAATAAATGTTCAGCGTGTACATCAGGTTTGCATGATGTTCGCGCATTTCGTCGGTCAACGATTTCTCGTAAGTGTAATTATCGCTTTCAATCAGCGTGATACACGGAAAAAAAAACGGGCGTGTCCACTTCCTCACCATAGCGAGAACCTTTCGGGTATGCAGCAGTGAATGCTTTTTTGCAACTGCGTCAAACACAGTGCTTTCAATATCAATCACCGAAACACCTCCCCTTACAATGCGTTCGACGGACATTTCCATCTCCTTTGTGGCGAACCACATCGGCATAGCCGCCGGATTGCCGTGCGTAAAATGCTTTCCGTCCTCGTCAATGTACACCCACGTATCGCGTTTGCCACGGCCTTTGCCATACTCACCGATTTTTGCAACCTCTTTCGGGCGGTTCGGATACGGTTCTTTGCCGTTATGGTGAACGCCTGCACCGAACTCAATGAAGCACACACAGCCTCGCCCTCTGCGAGGATTTTATAACCTTTATCGGTTGGTTCAAGCGATACAGATACATCGTTGATACCGTCATACATCGCGGTTGTAAACCGCACAGACGCTTCGTGAGCACCAATCAGAGCGAGACGATAGGTAAGTTCAGCGCTTTTTCTTGTCCACCCACGTTTTGTAGGTTTCGAGCTCTTTTACTGCCCTATCAATCGACCGTGAATTGAGCGACAGTTTGATTTTTACTCATCGACCGTCACTTCTTGAATTGCAAAAACAATGCTGTTCTTCCATGGAGCGCGTTTCTTTACCACATAATTGTGCGGTTCATCTGTGCTTTTACCGTCGAGCCACAGCACAGCGTGTTCGGAAATTGGACACGTTGTGTCCGCTGTGCTCATGGTTCGGTCGTAATCCGTCAGCGTACCGAACGGCTCTATGGATGCGTCGCCTTTATTGGGCGACACTGTAAGAAAAAAGCGGTCTGCAATTCTCCGTATTTCGGAACAGGCGAACCAGTTAGGTTGCCGTACTCATCCACTGCATCTTCCTGCCCCTCATAAAGGCGAAACAGCACTTTAGAGGCGTTCCGGGCGAGGCTCATCATAAGCACACCCCACAGCAGGAACGATGCGACTCAGCAGGTCACTGTCGTCAGCGTTTGCGTAAGAACGCGAAATACCGTTTTCCGCGTGTCCGGTCTCACCCTCGCCGCCACGGCGGGCAATCATTCGGACTGCCAGTTCACATTGCAGCGTTTCGTATCGAAGTGGAACTTCAACCTTTAACGTGCCGCACGGATAAGCTGTAGCAAGAATGCGCTGCGCGGCAACATTCAGATAGGTGTTAATCTGTTCGTCAGATACGTTCACGTCGCTGATTAGAGCTTTTACCATGTTCAACTTCTCACCTACTGTCACTGCGCAGCACCTCCTTCACTTATGTTTTGCTTCGGCTCTTGGCTTTCGCGAGGTTTTCTTCTCTGGGGCAACGTCCGGGACAACATCCGGGGTAACGTCCGATGCGGTCTTCGGCTCAACATCCGGGGTAACGTCCGGTCTGGCTGCTTCGAGCACCTTCTCCGGCTTCGCGAAATTCATCTCTTCGGGTCTCAGACCCACAAATCTGCAAGCCATGCTACACCGCCTTTAGGCGTTGGCGGTTGCTGCCGCAGACAGGTAGATGCCGTTTGCCTTCTTCTCAAAGGTGAAAATATCGTGATAAACGCGATAGTCAAACTGCCATGCATCGGCCTTCTGGTTGGTGTCCGGGTCGAAGATACGCGGCAGGGCGTGCTTCGTAACCTGAGTTACTGCACTCGGATGGATGAGCATGAAGTTGATCGGGAAACTCGTAGTCTTGGGGATTTCGTAACCAAACTTCGACTCGCCATCGTTCAGGGTGATGCCGGTGTTGAAGCGATTCTTCGGAACGCGAACAATCGGAATACCGTTGTAGCTGTTGATTTCGCGGTTTACGCCGTTCTCGTTCGCGAGATAACGGGTAATGTTGCCCTTGAATGCGGAATAGGTCTTTTCGGACATGAAGCAGACCAGACCCTCACGCGGCACTTCGTTGTCGCCCATTTCCGCAAGCGCTGCATCAATCATTGCTGCAACATCGGTGTCTGCTGCAATGTCAGCCGCGGTTGCCTTGGTGATGCCGGTTGCGCCTGCGAGCTTCGAGAAACGGTAAGCGTCGAGCTCCGGAACAACCTTAGTGCGGATAAACTCGCCCGCCAGAGTGCCGAACGCCATACCAAGGGTCTCTTCGTTGTCCATGCGGTCAACCATGAAGGAAACGCCGCGATCCTGCGACAGCTTGAAGGTCTCCCATGCGCCGGTTACGGAACCGGACTTGAAACCGCCGTTTCGATCATAATCCGCGAGACCGTCCATGTCGGTCTTGAAAACCTCAACGGTATCTGCGCCAACAAAATTCATACGTGCTGCCGTAACGTCGAAAATGGAGGTCAGCGACTCACGCTTATAAACCTCGTCAAGCAGCGGCTGAAACTTCTGCGCAAGTGCAATGCTGTTTGCCATGCTTATTACTCCTTTTTACTTGCCGTCGGATACAGGCAGACCCATAAAGCCGCGTAACTGCGCGTCCTGCGCTGCATCCTTGTTCTTACTGTTCAGCGGATTGCCCGAAGAAATGCCCGGCTGATTGTCGAGCGAACCTGCAACAGCGGCTTTCTTCTGCGCCTCGGTGAACGTTTTTGCGATGCAAAAATCGTGTCGAACTTACCATCTGCGAGCGCAACGGCATTCGCCTGTGCGTCCTCTGCGGAGTAGCCAACATCAAGGAACTTTGCCTTGTAGTCCGAAACCATCTTTTCGTGGCGCAGACCCTCAAGCTCCTTCTCCATTTCGGTGCGTGCCTTTTCGTCCTCCGCAGCCTTGATTTCTGCGTCGGTCTGCTTTTGCACGCAACTGCTTCTTGTATTCAGCAGCCTCGCTGTTTGCCTTGCTCACCGCGTTCTTCAGGCGTTCAAGCTCTGCGGAGTTATTGTCCGGCAGTTCAAATGCCTCAAGAGCTGCAAGTTTCTGCTCTGCGGTCATGCCCGCATAACCTTCGATTTTGGTAGTGTCGATTTTTGCCATTGCATTTTCCTCCTGCGTTTTTGGTGTTCCCTCACCTTTTGTGCGATTTACGGCTTCCCTGCCGATAAAATAAAAAAGGGCTGTACCTTTTTCAGATACAGCCCTTTGGCTTACAAACACACATTCTGTGTCTTAACTCTCTTGTTATGTCTCAGTGACGCTTCGTTCTCTTGATTTCAATAACAACGATGCGTCCATGTTCAATTTTCAGCTCTGCCACTGAACCTTTGTTCAGCACTGCGTTGAGCGCGTCCAGTACGCCCGGAGACTGAGAAATATCAATTTTCATCCAGATTTTCCTCCGTTTTTCCCGCTTCCTGCTGTTCAGCGCTCCATGCGTTTTTCATATATTCGCCGGATTTCTCAACATCCATGATCGGGTCATTCGACAGACCGGATTTAGCAAATGCAAGCTCAGGCGAGAAACCGAGCTGCTTGAGATTGAGCGCAGCCTGCGTCTTTACAAGGATATTCGCGGTTTCATTCCGAATAAATTGCAGCTTGAAATCAGACATTGCAACGTCCAGACCGCATTTCAACCGGAGAATTTTAACGAATACGCGGTCGAAATACTTGTTTGCCCTTGCAAATAAATCCTCAGTATTTCGTGCATAGGTATCTGCCTGATACCATCCGTCACGGTAAAGCACCGCAGCGCCGGTATCGCTTGTAGATGTACCGCCCTTAGTAGTGGACGGCATACCGCAGATGGTCAACACCTGCTGATACAAATAATCAACAAGAACCTGCGTCTGCGTCTGGTCAAGCTGTTCGGACAAAATCTTAAGGTCTGCTTTGTCCATTCCGATGGATTTCAGAAAAATCGCACCGTACTCTCGAACCATAGCAGGCGTAATCTGCTTTCCGTCCTCATCCTCGCCCAGAGTGCAGTTATAGAACACCATAAGACTCTGAATGAACTGCTCAATGCCATCCAGACGGTTTGACTGTACATTATTGATTGCATCGAGCAGAGGAACGACAGACTCAAATGCGCCCATGCGGTTTGTGTCGTAAGTATACTCAATGAGTGGAATTTCGCCCACCGTGTTCTGCTTTTCCTCCATAACACGTGATGCCGTCATAATCACAGGTTTTTTCGTCCGCAGCCGAACTGTGAACCGTGCCGTAGACCTTGAAATAACGCTTTCGCGTGTACACATCAAAGTACGCAATATCCTTGTCTACGACAATATTTACGCCCATAACCGGCTCATTGCCCGGTCTGCGGTCGTATACCACGAAGGAGGAGCGTGGGTCGAGCGCGACCGCACGAACCGGACACTCAGTGTCGTTTGCATATGGGTAAACATACAGCACGCCGATGCCTACTGTGTGGAACCAGTCTACTACATCGTTATCTGCCTGCTGCTTGCCGCACAGGTAAAGATAATCGTTCATACGCTTAACTGCGTCTGTATCCTCACTGCGGCTCACATAGAATGCAGGCTGAGTCAGAAAATAGCCGTTCTTGAACGCAACGATTTCGTTTGCGTGATTTTCAGCTACTTTGTTATTGATTTCCGGGCGAACATTCTTAGTTCTGCTTAAAATCGGCTGCACACCGCGTCGATACCGGAAAAGGTATTCTTCCTGCGCCATATTCTGCACGTGCGCCGGAAGAACGGAATTGAGAATATTCGCCACATTTTCACTTGTAATGTCGTTTTCAACGGTAAAAAGTTTTCTGCGACCGAATAAATCCATTCCGTTTCGTCCTTTACACGTCTTGTCAGGAAAGTTCTGCCTCGCACGAGGCGCGACATATGGCAGGAGTAAGATGAATTGAACATCTAACCTTCGGTTTTGGAGACCGACGCTCTACCGATTGAGCTATGCGCCTATATGGGGAGGAAAACACAGGATTTGCACCCGTTAGAACTTGAGGAGAGTGTTCGTAGCACTTCGCGTTTTCCATGTGCGACGGCTTCGCAAATAGCCGCCGCGTGAAACATTAGGAGGTGAAAAATAGGCTGTTCCGTTAGACTATAACACCAAAAAGAAAGGAGAGTTCTATGCCCACTTTTATTATACCAGAAATAGGCGAAAAAGTGAACAAAACCACGCTCAAAACGCCCTTTTCCCCACTTTAACGGAATATGTCGTTTTGAATAATTCGTCAGACGCAGCAGCAAGGCTATCCGGCGCATCGTCGTGCTTGTTATTACCGGATAATTTGAACGAATACACGTTCTGCATGAACTGCTCGTAGTGCTTGGGGCGTTTTGAGGGTTCAAGGAAAATAAAGTGCTCGCGAATATCTGGTGCTGCATCATAAATGCGAATTTCCTTCGCTTTGTTATTTGGAGCAGGCTTTGTAACCACGCTTGCACGCACATTGTTCTCTTTGAGCATCGCACCTACCTTTTCCGCATAGTCCATTGTGCTTCGGTTTGCCTCCATGCGGATGGTTCGCGGTTTGTATTCTTTCGCCGCCTGAACAATAAGCGGCTGAGTTATCTTTTGTCCCCATCGCTGTACACAACATTGGGGATAAACACATCGTCTCCGTACTGCACACAAAACGGGTGCAGCTACGAAGTCTCCGCCGCCAAACGCCGGGTCGACGCACATAAACACACGATCTGGCTCTCCGTCCGGCAGAACTCCGTTATAGGTTCGCAGCGAGTCCGGTTCAAACAGCACGCCGCTTCGTTCGACCGGCTGACCCATGTACTGAGCGTCCCACGAGGGCATATCGTTGTTCTTCTCGAACGACGCACGACGCTGCTTGTAGTATTCAGTGGAAAAACCTACATTGAACTGATACTCGAAATTGCTTTCCTCGTTTTCGTCCAACGCGGGCAGATTGATAATCTCAAAACGCCTGTTTGCAAATCTCTCATCCGTTTGCAGCAGCTTCATGCGCAGACCGGCAGGGTCAGCTACAGACCATCTTGTGCCGCACCAAAGCACCTTTGCGGTCTCCTTCGCACGAGGAATGAGGTTATTATCGACCTTCGACCACGCAGAAATCAGACGATCTTTATTCAACGCTTCCTCGATACCGCCGATTAGATCGTCGGAAATCAGCACGCCGTTGCAGTCACACGCACCGTTCAGTGTGCCATACAGAGAACGGCAGGTCAGGGACGGATAGCGTTTACTGCGGTCGATATTGAACGTCTCGTCCTTCGCGTTCGTGGAGACTATCTTCGCCTCAGGGAACACATCGTGCCACAGATACGTTACCGGGTCGTTGATAACTTCCAGACAGCCGGAATAAAACGCAGAGGTGATAATATCCGAGAACGCAGAGTAAAGGTTCGACTTCTCGGAGTTTCGCCCTACAAGCCATGTGCAGTAAAACATAAGCATAGACGTTTTGCCTACACGAGGCGGCATGCTCAAAAACAGCTCATCGAGCTCTCCGTCTGTCAGTCTTTGCAGTGCGTCCGCAACACGACGCATGATTTTCCGGCGCGGCTGATAGAACCGCTCCTCTACGGGTCTATCCCATTCGAGATAGATCAGGTATGAGTCAAAATCGTAAGGAGCCATGAGCAGATAGGTTCTTTTCGCGAGAGAGAAAAATCTTTCAACCTCTACTCCCTCTCTGACTTTGTCCTCTGCGTACTTGCGCAGCCACAGGCAGTTTTCCGCCTGCTCCTGTCTCTCACAGTGACGCAGCGCAGAAAAGTAATCCTCGCAAGCCTCTATGTCGCCGTCCGCACTTCTGGTTTTCTCTATTGTCTTTCGTATCTTATTCAGCAGTTCTTCTATCTTTGCCTGTTCTTCCATATTCGCCCTTCCCTTCCAAGCACAAAAAAGAGGACGTACCCTTGCGGATACGCCCTTCGGCTCTTGCGCAGCCTTTGCCGCGCTTTTCTCTTTTTGAATAATTCAATTTTTAATCTTGCAAAACAAGCGGATGCCCTTACTTCTCTGTCTCGCCTTACTTCTCTGTCTCGCCGTACTCGATCTTAATCGGGTACTCCGGCTCGATAGCGTCCCGGCGCACGAGCATTACGTCGTAGCCTGCGGAGTTTGCCAACCGGCACAGTGTGGACAGCTTAATGTCTCCGCGTGCAATCGGAGTAGTTACGCTGCTGAGTGTCTTGTATCCCGCTTTTTCAGCAAGACCTTTCTGGGTCAGCTTGGCTCTGTGTATCATTTCTTTCAGTGCATCTGCGAATTTCATCTTTCATTCACCTCTTGACTATATAATAACCTATTATCATAGGTTTGTCAACAGGTCTTTTTATTTTCCCGCGATTTTTTCACTCCCGCCTTTCCGCTTTCACCTTTCCCGTTTCCGTCTCTCAGAGGTCGATACTAATTCCCTTCACCCGGTCAATCTCATCCAACGTCGCCTCATCAGCAGCTACCAAGTCAAAAGTGATGTTCCGCACATCAGATGCACTGTCAATGCTCAACTGCCCCATTGGAAAGATAAAGCCTGTTCTGCCCGAATTGCCCGGCGCGATATACAGCGGCACACCTGTGCTGACCATAGACACGCTCTCTTTGTTCACCGACGCTTTGTCCAGATAGACCCAGATTGTCTTGTCCGTCTTGTTTTGCACGTTCAGAGAGACGTAAAACACGCCCTCAACACCCGGTGCTTCGTAGATTTTCTCGAATTCTGCCGAAACATAGCTGTCGTTTGCGATTTCGACACTTCCCCGAACGGCCTGTGACTGCGTTTGCGTCTGTTTATCCTGCGCGCTGCCCTGTTCATCTCCGCTCCCGATGAACCACATGGGCATAGACAGCATTGCGCCCACGGCTAAGCCGCCTATTACGCCGCCGGCTATTTGAGCTGCGGTGAATTTCTTCTTTTCTATTTTCACTTCGCCAACCTCCCTTTAAGCGGAGTATAGCACGAAACGTGATGAGGGGAAAGGGCTTTTTGTTTTTGGCGTCTGAAAGAGCAGCCTACCCCGGCGCTATTTTACCCCCTATTTTCCCCCGCGGGTACCCTACCCGGGCGGCTGCAGCCCGGCATGATCTGAACGCGCGTCAATCGCCTAATTATACAAAATAGTGATTTTGTATAATTAGAAACCGACGTTATGCACTCGAAAAACCTAAAATAATAGGTAAAAAGTATTGACAACCTATAATCGTAGGTGTAAAATATACCCGTAAACAGAAAAACAGCCCGCAAGATAGCAGGCGACGACGATTGAAAAGGAGCGTATACCATGAAAGCAAATGAAATTATTATTGCGGCACGTGTGCATCTCGAAAGCGCGAAAACCGCAGTGCATGGAGCCGGGGTGTAAACGCTTATGCAGACGATATACTGGATGATCTGTTAGACTGGCACCCCGAAATCGTGGAAAACGGCACCCGCTCGGACGTGGAAAAAGCGCTACTTAACGGCGCGGAGAACTGGAATCAATACAGCTGGGGCGGCAGCGCGCTGATCTATAATGAAGATATTGCAGCACGGCTTTGCAGCCCGTCCGAGCTGAAAAAAGACGCGCAACGGTGAACGCCGCCCGAACTGCCGTGAGGAATGGCTTGACGTACAAGCTCGGGCGCTGTGTCAGGCGGCGCGGCTGGTATCCGGCATTATTTACAAAATGCGGCGCGGCTTTTTACATTGCGACGGACGGTATGCAGTACGAGAACGGCCAGCAAACCGGCGTATATATCAGCCGGTACTATGCGCGCAAGGCTGCAAACGGCGCGGACGTTGTCGTTAAGGTGGACGGCGGCTATAAGATCATGACGGCCGCCAATTATCGCGTATGGAAAAAAACAGAAATGAGGTGCAAAAAATGATCAAAAATCTGATTTTATCTATCGTTTCCGCGTCTGATCTACTCGAAAACGGCCGTCTTGACGCAGAGGAGCGGCGCACGATCTGCGGAATTATGGAATGCAATTTTGCAGAGGCTGACCGCGTCGGAATTCCGTTTATCGTCCAGAACGCCGCCCTCGCAGCAGGTGCACGCAACCACGGCCGCCGATATTGCTCCGATCTTGCAAATGAGATCGTGCAGAAATACGCCCACCGGCTGACCCCCGAAGCGCTCGCAGAGTGGCACGACTTTTTACAGGAGCGCGGCGCATGATCTGTTTTCTCTTTATTCTGCTTTTGATACTCCATACCGCCCGGAAAAAAGCTGACCGGGCGGTTTTTTTTGCCGTCCGCAAGGGCGGTTTTTTCTTTTTCCGCCGAGCGGGCATAACGTGTATACCTCTATTTTGCCCGTATAACGCCGCTACACGCTTTTTGAATGCTTAACGTCAAACTATATTGCCGATAATAAAAAGCCCGCAGAACGCATCTACGGGCTTTTATTGTATATACGGCTATTTGCAGGCGCTCCATGCAGCCGCGTAAACGATACAGACGCGCGTCTGCTTCATTCCGTCGGCTGTTTACACGTCCGAGCGGGCGCGGCTCTCTCCGGCTGTTTCTGCGGCTGCTGCGATCGTTCAGGCCGTCCGCCCGTTCGATCTGCTGCGTCTGGTCAGCAGGTCAGGCGGTCAGGTCAGGCAGTGCACGGTCGGCGGGTCAGGCGGGGGCGCGCCCAGTCAGGGTGGTTTCGTCTCTGTCCCTTCTGTCCTCGTTCCTCTGCCCGTGCCCTTCTGCCCGCGTCTCTCTGCCTGTTCAAGAGTCGTCAGCCGGAAAGTCGCAAAGTCGAAAGTCGTGAGAGAGTCGTGAGCCAAAGTCGGCAAAGTCGTGAGGTCAAGAGTCGTCAGAGGGCAATGCCTTTGCATACTTCTCAGCAAGCTGTTCCGTCGGAACGTCTGCACCGAGCGGCTGAGCAGGTGCAACCACAACGTCCTGCTGATCTTTCATGCCGAAGTAGTTTTTCGCCCGGAAGATGTAAACGACGGGGTTTACCTTGCCCTTTGCCGCTAATTCAGCCTCAAAACTGGCAATAATCTCTTTGCCTTTTTAATCAAGTCAGCACGTTCAGAGCTACATTTGACCCCATTTTCCCACTCCCACACCACCTGCCTAACCGTTCCCAGAGCCAAACACATCTTCTCAACCGTCGGAAGCTGTCCCGTCTCCGCACACGTCTCGAAAAACTGTGCCAGCCGTTCCCTGCATTCCTCGTCGCTCTTAACAAGCGGCTGCTTCGAGAATACAAGCACATTCTTGAGACATATCGACACATCATCCGGCGGCGTGCTTTTCAGTCTCGCGTTCGGAAAGTTTTCAGTGCCGCCACGTCCCGTTTTTTTCCCGATTTTCTTTTCCATACTTGCCTCCTTACAAAGTCGGGGTAACAGTTTGTTACACATGCTACCCCTATTTCACTTACTTGCTCTATATCCTTTATTTCTTTATTTTTATCTTTTTTCTCTATTACCTTTATTTTATGTGTTACTATGTGTAACATATGAAAAATATAATATAAAAGAAAGAGAAATGGTAAAAACAAAGATTTAGAACTCAAAAGTTTCAATATTCTGTTACAGTTTCAACTGCTCTACTGTAACCGGAACTGTAACTTTCCTCCGGATACCGCGAACCAACGCCCCGTTCACTCGAAAAGGTGTTACACTTTTCTCTAAATCGTTACGGTACTCGCGCAAAATTTCGGGCACAGCTCTGAGAAAGCTCTGCTTCGTTCTCGCCTTGTGTCCGCACTGCTCACACCATACCGTGTAATCCCGATAAAACTCATCGTTCGAGGCGTAGTCTCCGTCGAGCTCATAGTCCTGACAAAGCTGATTAACGGATTGATAACCTCCTTGTACTCGCTGACAATGCCGGACTGCTCGTCGGTCACTGTGAATTCGCAGTCAGTGCGGAGTGCGCGGTATCCATCGAGCACCCAGTTGAAAATCTCGGTCAGGTGCTGCATGAAATCCTTCTCAAGGTTTCGGTTGATCGGTCGGTCGTTTGGCTGCGTCGGATTATCCGTGTAGTGCATCGGGAACTTGATGAAACAAAGTCGTCTGAGATAGCCCTCGGTCGTATCTTTACTTTTCATGTACTCGTCGCACGCGATGAACAGCTTGCTTCTCGGTCTGAACGAGATCATATCCTTGCCCTTATAGCATGACGACACCATGTCACCGGCTACAATCTGCTTGAATACGCTCTCTGCTCCGGCGATATTGCTCTTTGTTTCCGACGAAATGTTAATAAGGCTGTTCATAAGGTGGATAACCTGAAAGTCCTTTGCGAACGCGCTCATTTCAACATTAGATACATTTTCTTCTCCGAAAATAGCGGTTAAAATGTTCATAAATACCGATTTTCCGTTTGCACCCGAACCGATTAAAACAAAGCACCTCTGAAACTCGTTGTTCGGGAACAGAACGTATCCGGCTGCTTCCTGCATGAGGGATTGCTTGCGTTCATCGCCGTTCATAATGTCCTCGATGAAATTCGACCACGGGCTGTAATATTTGCCCGGTTTGTACGGGTACTTCATGCAGTAGGTTAGGAAATCGTTCGGGTTATGGTCGCTCGAAAATTCCAGCGTATCAAGGTCGAGCGTGCCGTTGATGAAGTTTACCTTGTTCTGGCGGTTAAATTCGACGACACGCGCTGTTTCAGCCTTGAGCAGGGTAATTATGCTATTACACTTGGAACCGCTCTTAAAGCGTCCTAACGCCTTTGCAATACGTGCCTTGACTTCCTCGTCACTTATACGCGCCCACCTTGCGCCGTCGTAGGTGAAGAACCCGACGGACGGATGATAGAGCAGGTCGTCTCTAATCTCGCTTACGATCTTGCCCTCTGCCGGGCATGAGGTAACATCACTCTTGAGGTCTTTCAAGGCGGAATGATCGAACTGCTGCACCTTTGGAGAACAACTGCGAGATAGAGCTTTTTATCGAGCACACGTCCCGCTTTGTAGGCGAACGTTTTGAATTCGTCCCATTCATCTTCTCCGAACGATTTTGCAAGAAACTCGATTCCATCTTGCATTTTCTCCGGGAGTCGTCCCTCTGCCTCATAGTGTTCCGACACGTCCTTGTAGCGGCTCGGGATGATTAGAGTCGAGAACCGGATGCGGTGGTTGAACAGAAATTCTCCGAGTGCTTTTGTGAAGCTCCGTCCTGCTTCGTCATTATCGAACGTGAGCACGACTTCGGATGCAGCCTCGGCGGCTTTGCGCACCTGCTCAAGCTGCGGCTTGCTGAAATGTCCGCCCATGGTGGCGAGTACGCTCCTACCCTCCTGATAGATGGAGAGTGCATCGAATGCTCCCTCTGCGATATAGAGCGACTGTCCGGCTTTGAGCGTTGGCAATCCCCATGGAATGTTCTCGTTCGAGCCGTCCAGTTTTGCCTTGATGTACTTCGGACTGTCCGACTTGTCATCTGGGTCTTTGCGGCTGATATAGTAGCAGATATAACCGTTCTTCCAGTATGGAATTACGATTCTGTTGCCTTTGTGCCGATTTTCAACTCGTCGATCGTGCTTCGCAGGATGCCGCGCCGGTGCAGGTAATCACTATGTGGAGCAGAAAGCGCCTTGTGCCACTTTTTCCACAGAGTTGCACAAGTTTTGTGTATAATCTACCCACTTTGCGTTCTGTTCGTTCTCGACTCCGGTTAAACGTGCGAGGTGTGAAATGGCTGCGCCTCGGTTGCCCTCAAACTGCTTGAGGGCGCACAGGTCAATTACATCACCGCCGAGCTGCGCAACGAAGTCGTACCAGAAATCCTCGTAAACGACGAACGCGGTTCGGTTATCCGCTCCGCTACGGATAGGCGATGCACAACGGTCGCCCGGTTTGCTGACTGGGATTCCGCTGATTTTTGCATAGTCAATGCAGCTCATTCGCTGCTTTATCAATGATAAGTCCAATGTTAAACTCACCTCCTTTCTCTGCTCCAACAGTCTTGCTCCCCTGCTGCAATACATTTATTACTTCGTCCACATCCACTTTTACAAGCTGCTTGATGGGGAAGAAGTAAATCAAAAAGAACGCCTCACAGCCTGCATTTTTGCAGTGTTTGAGGTTTTCCGTCTGGATAATATCTTTTTTCTGCATATGCCACTTTGTATCATGGCATTCCCTTTGCATCAAAGCAGGCGTGCCAGTTTGGCAGCAGGATTTCGTAGTCAAACGGTTCGCCTTGTACTCGTGTTCCGTTGCCTAACCGCTTCGGTGGTTCTTGTGTGCGTGGTAGCCCATTGCGTTCACCCGTTCGCACAGGCGGTCGAGCTGGGTTTCCAGTGATTT
>VOFG01004724.1_pt1 | contig 23713 bp, 30 predicted proteins | sample 5384171 | NCBI WGS metagenome assembly VOFG01 (sample SAMN12384726, study PRJNA508395) | human gut metagenome | isolation source: healthy gut F | host: Homo sapiens | reverse complement strand
GAGGCTTAGAAGATGAAACAACGCAAATACATTACAATCGACCTGAATAATGCCGAGGAAAAAGAAATGCCGATATCATTTGGAAGTACCTGAAACAAATGAGGAATTCAAATAAATATCGGCATTTCAAATCACATTAGACCGTAAAGCTGCCGAATCACATCTTCATTGTCAGCATATTTAAACTTTTCGTCGCTCTTAAATACAGAGTTTTCTTTTGCGGAGATTTTATCAACGGCTTTACGTTTCATGTCGGTAGTGGCCCTTGCATAAATCAAAGATGTCTCCAGCTGAGAATGGCCGAGCCATTGGGAAACAAGCTCCAGCGGCATACCTGCCATATACAGGTGCATAGCGCGGGTGTGCCTAAATAAATGGGGGTGTACATGGGGAATGGCCGAGTTGAGTTTCTGTGCCATGATTCCATATTTTTTAATAAAAGTCTGCGCAGTATCACAGGACATTTGCGAGCAGACCCCTCTTCGCTTTGTATAGAACAAGTAATCATCATAGGTGCTGCTTTTATGATAGTGTCTGCAATACCGTTCAAACTTCGGAATCAACTCTTCCGAGATTGGAGTTATCCGAAATTTATTCCCCTTGCCAATGATGTGCAGTTCAGCTGTCCCATTCTGTACGAGAAAGTCTTTAAGTTTTAAGCTCAGAATTTCCTGAATTCTGCAGCCGCTGTCATAAAGCAGGTACATAAAAAGACTGTCCCTGATTCCAATCGCTTTACTCGTATCCGTTTGCGAAAGAATAAGCTTCGTCTCTTGAATGGTTAAAAATTTGATTGTGTCTTCGGAAGCGTTGGGGATTTCCGCTATTTTTGAATGGCCGACAGTTCGGATATCATCAGAATATTTTCATCCATAAGAAACCGGCAAAAACCGTTTTATGTGTCTCAGCCGCAGGTTTGCTGTAGACGCTTTATTTCCACGCTCCTCTATCAGCCAGTCCAAAAAGAAAAAGAATGTTTTTCTGGCTAAAGGCCTTTACTGTAATGTTATACAGCGATTTTGAGTGCTTTTCGCATAAAAACACCAAGTAAATATTTAGTGTATAGCGATACGCTTCAACGGTGTTGGGGCTCTTTTTTCCTTAGGACAGGCATATCCTCTGTTAAAAACTTACAAATCTTTTCAAACAGAGCCGGATCTTTAATCTTCTTCATCAGATCCCTCCTCTGTCTGGTATATATCGTTCAGCATTTTCCAATCGATTCCGGGCGAGGATTTTAATCTTTCCGGCAAAAGGTGTATATAGTATAGGGTTTCTTCTAAGCTGACATGTCCCATATAAGTGCTGAGATATGGCATGAGCGCCATAACATCCCGGCCTTCATCGATCCAGCGCATCAGCGTTCGAGTGGCAAAGTTGTGCCGCAGGTCATATGGTCTGGGATTATTTCCTCTGGAGAAAAGAGTGCTCTTCCTCCATGCTTTGGAAAAATGCCATTGTGCCCAGCGCGTTGGAATTTGTCCGCCGTCCGGATACTGAAAAACCATTCACGCTTGCCCGCAAGACCGTTATAAACAGTACACAGATCTCGCATATCATCAGACACAATAATATGGCGATCTTTGCCCCGCTTACTCTTTTCGGATAAAAATATCGCCTGTTTTCAGAATCAATATCCTCTGTTTTGAGGTTGAACGGCTCGCCGGGTCGCATACCACAGCATAGTTCTAATCTGAACACGACCGGAAGAATCAGTTCCGGGTGATATTCTTGGCGGTCTATTCTGTTCGTTAAAGAGTCAATCGAATCAAAAAGCTGTACCAACTCTTCATCGGTAAAAATGTATGGCAGATACCGCTGTGCCTTGACATTGTACTCTGAAGGCGGTATATATGCCTTTTTCCCAATCGCGTTCAAAAATCGGGCAAAGTGCCTGATATTGATAATTGCAATCCGGCGGGTACTATCAGCGTTAAAGTTCTTCGTCAGCAACCAATGGTCAAGCATCTCCTTTGTAATTTCCTTAGCATCAGGATAGGAATCTGCACAAAATTCGATGAAAGGCAAAATATGGGACATGTAGGTCCTCTGTTTATATCCTAACGATACCTTGATATCGAGCATTTCATGATATGCGGCAGTTATTTTCTGTTTAAAGCTCACTCCTGATCACCGCCTTTTCCCGCTTCGCGGCGAACACCCGGAAAATGAGAGGCATATACACCCTTTGTAATTGGTGCTCCTGAGAAATCGGAGGAACATAGAGATGTTTGTGTTTTATTGAAACTGAGGTACGCTTTGTCGGCACTCATGTCGCTGTGGCCAAGCATCTGAGAGATGGATGTCACCGGGACTTCGGCCATGGCGAGTTCAGTGCCGAATGCTCGCCGCAGGCTGTGAAATGACCGATAGTCTATCTTCTCAACAGATGCCAGGCGGCAATATTTATCTATCATATAGTCCAAGGGGCTGGTGCTTTTTATTGCCGTATACGGTGGGTATGCCCGCAGAAAAACATGGACATCTTCGCACTTTGGCCGTTCTTGCAAAATATATTCCGCAATGGCATTGAGAGTTCTTCCGTTTAGCGGAGCAGAAATCGGCGTCCCAGTTTTCTTTTGCACAATACGCAATTCCTGCTTCTTCCAGCTGATATTATGCAGCTTCAAATTCCTGATATCGATACAGCGCAGCCCGGAATTAAATGCAAGCAGAATGATTGCCGCGTCCCGTTTCGGCGTTTTAGAATGAGATCCTATCACATCCATCACGGCGGCGATATCGTCTTGTGTGAATGGAGCAATCATGCGGTTTGGAGGAGACTGAGGCCTGAAAATGCCGAGGTCAACACTTATCTCGGCCAGCTGATGATCATTCAGATACTGTGTAATATACCGTAACGCACGCATCGTACAGGTCATATTATTAGGATTCTTTTTCGCAGCCTCTGGGATAAAATCAAGAAAATCCCGGTCTGTTGCTCGTTCGATACTGGAATGGCGTTTCTCGAAAAAGCAAAAGAATTGACGCATAATGATTGCAAGCTTATATTGAGAGCCCTCTGTCAATCCCACTTGCTTTCAAAAATGGAATCAACGAGTTCTTGATATTCTTTGTCGGGCTTGTAATACTTTGTGTCTTTTACTATGGAAAAAATCGACTTTCCCAGTATCCACATAAGAGCGGATGCGAAAAGCTGCTGTTACAAATGCCCTGTAAAATTTCCTGCTTATTTCTCCGTGTTTATATCGGATTCGTTGTAGTTCACACAGGCTGCTCAAAAGCTCATAAGAGCAGATGTCTGTGTCATGCGTGTGGTGCCAAACGACAATGCGACGGTAGACACTCCAACGTATACATTTTAGACTGTATTCGCTGACTCCCCGCTGGCGCATAGCCTCCAGCACTCCGTTTACTGCATCTTCTATCCTTTGCAAAGCATACACCCCCTGTTATATTTGGTGTTCCAAGTATAACAGGTAATGCCGATATTACTTGAATTCCTCTTGTATTTCAACCTTTTCTAAATTATATCGGCATTTCTATTTCCTCGGCATTATTCAGGAAAAAGCCGAATTCGGCTTTTCCTGAAATCCTTGAGCTTTAGCGAAAATAGCCCCCAGTTCAACTGGGGGTCAATAAAAGAACTTAAAGTATATACAGGGAAAGCCCCCTGTGCTATTCTGAAAGAGGTCTGGCAACCACAGCAGAAAGAACAGGAGGCGAAGTCATGAAAGATGACGTACAAAGTTTATCACATAGCAAAAGGAAATGCAAGTACCACATAGTGTTTGCGCCGAAATATCGGAGGCAGATAATATACGGGAAGATAAAAGCGGATGTAGGGAAAATATTAAAGAGAGCTGAGTGAGCGGAAAGGAGTGGAGATACTGGAGGCAGAGTGCTGCCGAGACCATATCCACATGCTGGTATCAATACCGCCGCATATGAGTGTGGCACAGCATATGGGATACCTGAAAAGCAAAAGCAGTCTGATGATATTTGACCGGCACGCAAATCTGAAGTACAAATATGGGAACCGGCATTTCTGGTGCAGAGGATATTATGTGGATACGGTGGGAAAGTATGAAGGAGCAATAAGGGAATATATCCGCAACCAATTACAGGACGACATAGCAAATGACCAGATAAGTCTGAAAGAGTTCACCGACCCGTTTACGGGTGAGCCGGTGAAACAAGGCAAATAAAAACAGCCCCCGAGAAGGGGGCTGCCAGTGACAAAACTGTGATTGCCAGACTATTCAGTGCTCCCTTTAGGGAGCCACCACAGGAGATAGACCCTTATAGGGTCTGTTCAAACCACCGGTTCAACCGGTGGTTTTGATTGATATTTCATGCGTTTAAGCGTCTCCGTCAGCAGTGCCCATGTGCGCTGTGTCGACGCGATGTGCAGCTTCTCGCGGAAGGTGTGTATCTCGTCAATGTCGGGACCCAGCGACACACAGTCCAGCCCCGGCAGCTTGCTGATCAGCAGCCCGCATTCAAGCCCCGCGTGTATCGCCGCGATGACCGGCTCGCGCCCGTACTGCTCGGTGAACACATCGCGCATAAGCTCGCGCAGGGGAGAGACGGGAGCATACTCCCAGCCGGGGTAGTCCCCATCGACCGTCACCGCCCCGCCGAGGCTCTCCGTCAGCGCCGTCAGGCGGTCAATGAGCATGCGCTTCTGGCTGTCGATGCTGCTGCGGACGCTGAACGTCGCATGGACGCCGTCGCGGTCGGTCGTGAGTATGCCGAGGTTGAGCGAGGTCTGCACCAGCCCCGGAATGTCTGCGCTCATCTCCTGTATGCCGTTCGGCGCGCAGCACAGCAGCGTCACGATGCGTGCCGTCGACGCTTTGTCCATCGGTGTGCTATCCGCGCCGGGCGTGACGGTCACGCTTATCCCCGCGTCGGTCACGCGGTATTCATTCCTGAACGCGGTCTCCATCGCGGCGCACACGGCGCGCGCCGTCTCCGCGTCGCGCACGATAACGCTCGCATAGGACGCGGTGGGTATCGCGTTGTCCTTCAAGCCGCCGCGCACGCTCACAAGGCGCATATCAGCTGCCTTGCCCAGCGCGTACAGCAGCCGACCCATCAGCAGATTGGGGTTGGCGCGCCCCTTGTCTATCTCCGCGCCGGGTGCCCGCCGAGAAGCCCGGTCAACGCAATGTCCAGCGCTGTGCCGCCGAACGCCTCGCGCCCGACCGGCACCGTGCAGCACACGCCAGCGCCGCCCGCACAGCCGACGGTGAATATCCCCTCCTCCTCTGAGTCAAGGTTGATGAGTCGCTGACCGCGGAGAGGGGAGAGGTCGATGCCCATCGCGCCGCCCATGCCGATCTCCTCATCCACAGTGAACACCGCTTCCACGCGCGGGCGGGGGAGCGTTGCGTCGTCCAGCACCGCCAGCGCCATCGCCACGGCTATCCCGTCGTCCGCGCCGAGTGTCGTGCCGCGCGCGAAGACGCAGCCGCCCTCCACGGCGAGGTCAAGCCCCTCGCGCTCCATGTCCTTATCGCAGTCCGGCGCTTTCTCGCACACCATGTCCATGTGTCCCTGCAATATCACAGGCTCGGCGCTCTCATAGCCGGGTGCGGCGGGCGCGATGATTATGACGTTGTTGAGCGCGTCCTGATAGTGCTCAAGCCCGCGCGCCTTTGCGAATGCGACGAGGTAGTCGCTCACCGCCTTTGTGTTGCGGCTGCCGCGCGGTATCGCGGATATTTCCTCAAAGAAGCGGAATACGTTTTTCGGCTGAATGTCGCTCAGTACGTTCATTTTGTCTCCTCCTTGTCAAGTTCACTTTGCCGCGAGGTCAGCTCGCGGTACATTTCTATTGCCAGCGGCAGCGCTATCGCGAATGCCAGCACGTCCGACACGGGCTGCGCCAGATACACGCCCCACACGGCGGGAGTGATGACGCGCGGCAGTATCAGCACCGCCGGAATGAGAAACAGCCCGTTGCGCGCCGAGGCGAGCACGGACGCGCTCACCATCCGCCCGATGTTCTGATACAGCATATTCGTCATCACGATGAGCCCCACGAGCCAGAACGTCGCGCCCTGGCAGCGCATGATCACCGTGCCGATGGCGATAACGTCCGGGTCGTCCCGGAATATGCCGACGAGGTCTCCCGCGAATATCCAGCACAGCACCCCCATGACGATGAGGAACACCGTCGCCAGCTTCACGCAGAAGCGAAACGCCGCGCACACGCGGTCATAGCGCTTTGCGCCGTAGTTGAAGCCGCATATCGGCTGAAACCCCTGCCCGAAGCCTATGACAGCGGAAAACGCCAGCATGGATATTTTGTTCACGACCGTGAACGCCGCGACCGTGGGCGTTGCCAGCTCCGCCGTCACGGCGCTTGCCGCCGCGGAGTTGAGCACCATCGCCGTCACACTGCTCAGTCCCTGCCGGAATAGCGACGGGACCCCGCCCAGGCAGATATTCTTGAGATAGTATGCGTTCGGGCGGAAGTTTTTTATGTGCAGCTTCAGACTGTCGGAGCGTAGCGTCCCCGTGTACAGCAGGGCGCAGCTTGCGATCTGCCCGAGCACCGTGGCGTATGCCGCGCCGCGCACACCCAAGCCCAGCGTGAAGATGAATATCGGGTCGAGCACGCAGTTGAGTACCGCGCCCGACACCAGCCCGATCATCGAGAAAAAGGCGTTGCCCTGAAAGCGCAGCTGGTTGTTTATCACGCACGACACACAGAGAAACGGCGCGCCGCAGAGTATTATCGTGAGATACTCCCCGGCGTAGCGCACCGTCAGCGCGTCCAGCAGCGTCTCCCGCGCGCCGAGAACGTAGAGCAGCGCGCCCTTGAACGTCAGCCCCAGCGCGAGGAACACCACGCCGAACAGCAGCGCAGAGAAGCACCCTGTCGCCGCCATCGTCTCCGCCTTGTCCGTCTCCTGCGCGCCGAGCGAACGGGAGATGTAGTTGCCGACCCCATTCCGAAGAAGAAGCCGAACGCCTGCATCACCGCCATCATCGGCAGCACCAGCCCCACGCCTGCCGTCGCCTCGTTGCCGATGCGCCCGACGAAGAACGTGTCCACAATGTTATATAGCGCCGTGACGAGCATGGATATTATCGTCGGTATCGCCATCTTGCACACAAGGCGCTCCACCGGCTCCGTCGTCATGAGCGTGAATTTCGATTTTCCCTCAGCTGCCATTTGCTTTCTCTTTCCCCACTAATACGGTTCTTAATACTTTCTTATATAATATAAATAATATAGCACAATAAATTTCGCTTCGCAATGCCCCGGCGCTATCGAAATAGTGACAAACTGTAGGTTAGTCAATGATAAGTTACAAAGAAGGAAAAGAAAAAAGGATATCGCGAGGAGACTTCCAGTTGAGCGGACGCAAAGGGGAAATTATTATACTGCCTTTGACGGACGGCAAGCTGTTTTGCAAAATCGTCAAAAGAATAGAAACGATGAGAAGCATAGAATTCCTCGTTGTCTTTTCTGTGACTGCGTTCTACTTTGCCGTTATGTCTGGGTGTGAACGGTCTGATCTTCTTATGCCTGATACCAAGCTGTTCAAGCGTTTTCTCGAAGAGTGTAGGCAGCTTTTTCCTGCTGTTCCCCATCTCGTTTGTAAACTCAAATCCGTTATCTGTCTGAACGCATTCTATGGCATATGGGAACTTCTCCACTACGTGTTTCAGGAAAATAGTCGAGGTATATGTGTCTTTTTCCTTGAAAGCCTCCAGATAACGAAAACGGCTGTATTCATCAATAAAGGTGTACTGGTAGTAGTAACCGCCGCACTCTTTAGCATCCTCTGCTGCTTCTCCAACAAGGCACACAGAAGGAACGTATTTCACATCGATCTGAACCTTTTGACCGGGATACCGCATCTGTTCATAAGGCTTTGGAATATATTTCGGGTTCGGCAGCTTGATCGGAGCACCGCCGATCCGGCGCAGCAGCTTATACAGCCCGGAAATAGATCTGGTATAGCCGCGTCGGCGAAGCTTAACCCAGAAGACTACCAGGCCGTCGTGTGGGTTCCTCCGGCGCATATTCTTTACCAACGTGATCTCAGCCTCTGTGTGTTGCTTTGGGTGACTGTGAGGACGGTGGGAGCGGTCTGCCAGCGAGTGTATGTCTCCGTCGTATTTCTTCTTCCAACGATAGATATTCTGCCGACTGGTCTTGTAGCGGATAGCGGCTTTCGTAACGCCGTGTTTCATCGAATACTCAATTACTGCTTGCTTATACCGCATGTCTTGTGTTATCTTATTCATAGCGAATAGGGTACACCTGCCTTTCGGTTTGGTCTCGTCAACTCAACCTTATCACAGGTTCCTCCTATTCGCTATTCTTTTTTTCATCTGTCTCTCATCATTGTAACCGGGGAGGCGCGTAAGATGAAATGGATGATCGCATCGGATATACACGGCTCGGCATATTACTGCCGCATGCTGCTGGAATGCTTTGAGCGCGAGGGCGCGGACAGGCTGCTGCTCCTTGGCGACCTTTTGTATCACGGCCCGCGCAACGACCTGCCCCGCGGCTATGACACGCGCGAGACCGCGCGCCTTTTAAACGCATACGCCGGACGCATAATGGCCATGCGCGGCAACTGCGACGCGGAGGTCGACCAGATGATGCTGGATTTCCCCATCCTGTCCGACAGCGCCGTGCTCGACCTTGACGGGCGGTTTGTCTTTGCCTCGCACGGGCACGTCTGGTCCGTGCGCAACCCGCCAAAGCTTGCCGCCCCCGGCAGCATCGTCCTTGGCGGGCATACCCATGTGCCGGAATGCCGCGAGGCGGACGGCGTGACATATCTCAACCCCGGCTCGGTCTCCATCCCGAAGGAGGCGTCGCCGCACAGCTATATAAGCTATAAAAACGGCGTGTTCACGTGGAAGGACATCGAGGCGGACAGCGCATATATGCAGTATCCCGCAAGCAAGTGAGAGGAGAGCTGACGATGGAAACGATTGAAAAGAAGACCGCACCCGCCGAATCGCCGGAGACCGAGCGGGAGATAATAGAAACGCTTCAAAGACGCATAGAGGCGATGGAGCGCCGCGAGGCGGAGCGCCGCGCGCGGACGGTGAAGTGCTGGTGCATCGCGTGCGTCGTGCTGGTGATCCTTGTGCTCATCTCCATGCCGCGCGTGAGGACGGCGGCGCGCACGCTGGAGGAAGTGTCCACCACCGTGCAGCATTATTCGTCCCAGCTCAAGGAGCTTGACCCCGGCAAGCTTCAGGACGCGATACAGTTCATCAATAATCTGGACATTGACGCGCTCAACGACGCGGGCAAGGAGCTTCAGGACGTCAGTCTCAACAAAATACTCACGCAGTTCGGCGCGATAGAGAGCGTCGCGGGCGACCAGAGCGAGCTGAAAACTGCCATCAATATCATTGGCACCGCAATAGGCAAGGTCGCCGAGGGGTATCAATAATAACACAGGAGAAAAAAGGAAATGTATAAGAATATAGCAAAGCAGGAAACGCTCATCATGCCCAAGGACATCCCCCACGCCGTCTACGGCGAGGAGCGCTTCAAAATGCAGCTTGTCGTCTCGTTCTGATATATGGAAAACAAACTCATCCGCAGCAAGTGGTTTCTCTATCTGACAGAGTTTTTCGCCGGTATGTCCGTCATGGCGGTCGAGCTCGGCGCGAGCCGTCTCATGGCGCCGTATTTCAGCTCGTCCCAGATCGTGTGGACGGTGATCATCGGCGTCATCATGATCGCCATGGCGATCGGCAACATCTGGGGCGGCAGCATGGCGGACAAGAGCAAGTCCCCCGACCGGCTCTACCGCCGCGTCATCATCGCCGCGATATGGATCGCGCTCATCCCGTTTGTGGGGCGCTGGCTCATCGCGGGCATATCCCTGCTGCTGGCGACGTTCGTCACGAAGAACTTTCTCGTGTGGGCGGCGTTTGCGGCGTGCCTTGTCATTTTCGCGTTCCCGTGCGTCCTGCTCGGCACGGTCACGCCCTCGCTGACGAAGTTCACCGTTGATAATCTCGACGACACTGGCAAGACCGTCGGGCGGCTCAACGCGCTCAACACCATCGGCAGCATCATCGGCACATTTGTCCCCACGTTCATCACCATCCCCGCGGTCGGCACGGCGGCGACATTCCTCATCTTTGCCGGTGTGCTCGCCGCGATCGGCATCGCCTACTTCATCTTTGAGCGCAGGCGCACCGTCCCCGGCATCATCGCCGGTGCGCTCATCATCGCGCTCGCGTTCACGCTGCCGGGGTACAGCTTTGCTTTCTGGGAGCGCGACCTCGCCCTTGAGGACGAGTCGATATACAACTATCTTCAAGTCAAGGACGACGCGCACCAGACCGTGCTCTCCACGAACGTGCTCTTCGGTGTGCAGTCGGTGCAGATAAAGGACGCGGAGCTGACGGGAATGTACTATGACTACGCGCTCGCCGCGCCCTGTATGTCCGGCATGGACGGCGCGGACAACGAACAGCGCAGCGTCATGATCCTCGGCATGGGGTCGGGGACCTTCGCCAATTACTGCACGCGCTACTTTCCCGGCGTGTCCGTGCGCGGCGCGGAGATAGACAGCAAGATTGCGGACATCGCCTATGACTATTTTGACCTGCCGGACACGGTGGAGGTCGCGGTCGCCGACGGGCGCGCCTACCTCACGGCGTCGGACGAGAAGTTCGACGTTATCATGGTCGACGCCTATCAGGACATCACCATTCCGTTCCAGCTCTCCAGCCGGGAGTTTTTCACCGAGGTCTCCAACCATCTCAAGCCCGAGGGCGTGATGGTGGTCAACCTCAACATGACCTCGCGAGAGAACGGCTCCATCAATGAATACCTCTGCGACACGATGGCGAGCGTCTTTGCGCACACCTATGTCGCCGATGTCGCGGGCAACACGAACACCGAGGTCTTCTGCACGAACGCCGACGACCTCCCTGCGCGCTTTGACGCCAGCCGAGAGAAGCTTGAAAACACGCGCTACGCCTCCATGATGGACACCGTCGCCGCAGAGCTGACGGAGTATGAGGGCGGGGAGCTTATCCTCACGGACGACAAGGCGCCGGTGGAGGTACTCGGTATGCGCGTGCTTGATGAGCTTATCGCGGACGAGCTGAACTATTACCGCGGGCTCTTTGCCTCCGGGCAGATCGACCTGAACTCACTTTTATAAGCGGTATATGTATAGAAAAAGGGACTGCAGCAATTTCTGTTTTGCTGCAGCCCCTTTTTGTATGAGGTTTAAATCAGCCTAGCTTATCCCCGTTTTTGACCGGCTTGTCCGGCGTTATCAGCACAACGCCGCCCTCGCTGTATGTGCCCAGCACGAGAACTTCTGACATGAAGTCGGCAATCTGCCGCGGCGGGAAGTTGACCACGGCGAGCACCTGCTTGCCGACAAGCTCCTCCGGCTTGTAGTGATCCGTGATCTGCGCCGAGGAGCGCTTTACGCCGATCTCCTCGCCGAAGTCAACAGCGAGCTGATACGCGGGCTTCCGCGCCTTCGCAAAGACCTTGGCCTCCGTAATAGTGCCGACGCGAATGTCCAGCTTCATGAAATCATCAAAAACAGCCATGGTATTTTATCCTTTCGTGTTAGATTTAGTTTTTTGCTTTGCCCCGCTTTGCGGGCAGCTCCGCGACGACGATCGCCGCTATCATGAGCGCGCAGCCGATGAGCTCGTGCGTGCTCATGCGCTCGCCGAGCAGCAGCGCGCCGAACACCGCGGCGAAGAGCGATTCAAGGCTCATCAGCAGCGAGACGACCGCCGGGTTGCCGCCCTTCTGGGCGAGTATCTGGAATGTGTAGCCGAGGCAGCTGGAGAACACCGCGATGTACAGCAGCGGCCATATGCACGCCGCGATATTGCCGAGCGTTATCGTCTCCATCGGCAGCGCAAAGAGCGACGACAGCACCGCGACGACGAGGAACATCCCGCAGCTGAGCACGAGCCCGTCAACGCGCGCGCTGAACCGGTCGACAGCGAGGATCTGCACGGCGAAGAGGAACGCGCACAGCAGGAGGTACAGGTCGCTGGGGGAGATGGAGAAGCCATCGGTAATGCACAAAAAGTACATGCCCACGACCGCAACGGCAACGGCGAGCCAGTGCCGAGAGGATATCCTCTGCTTGAAAAATACCTGCCCGATGGGCACGAGCACGATGTACAGCGCCGTGATGAACCCGGCCTTTCCGGCGGACGCGCCCATGTTGAGCGCCAGCTGCTGCATATTGGACGCGGCAAACAGCGCCGTGCCGCAGACGATGCTGCCGATGATGATGTCGCGCTGTGTCCCGCGGTCAGACTTTCGGCGCAGCAGGCAGACGGCGAACAGCACCAAAAACGCGATGAGCGAACGCAGCACCGTTATCGTGAGCGGGCCGAGATACTGCGCGCAGACGCTCTGCGCGGAGAAAGCCGCGCCCCATATGATTGCGGCGAGCAGCGCGAAAATTGACTGATGGCGATTTTTTTTCATTGATGGCTCCTTGCGTGACCGGCGTGTTTAATAACAACAAAAAATAATAAGTAAGTATAAATCCTGCACCGCCGCAAGTCAATAGCCAGATTTGAGGAAAAACCACCTGTGTGTTCTATCTATGACGTACAGTGAGAGATGATTTTTGATACAGAGCATAAAAAATCGTCGCGGACGATATACAGTCCGCGACGACGATGGAGGCGCCACCCAGACTTGAACTGGGGAATCGCGGATTTGCAGTCCGCTGCCTTACCACTTGGCTATGGCGCCATATAAGTTTTGCGGGCATTACCCGCAAAACTTTTTCGATGGAGCGGCTTACGAGGCTCGAACTCGCTACCTCCACCTTGGCAAGGTGGCGCTCTACCGGATGAGCTAAAGCCGCAAGATGGTGCCTCAGGCCAGAGTCGAACTGGCGACACGCGGATTTTCAGTCCGCTGCTCTACCTACTGAGCTACCGAGGCGAATCAATAAGATGTGTCATGAAGAAACATGGTGGGAACAACTGGACTCGAACCAGTGACCCCCTGCTTGTAAGGCAGGTGCTCTAACCAGCTGAGCTATGCTCCCGCGTGACAGCTCCGTTATAATACTAAAAAAATGCGAAGTTGTCAATACTTATTGAAAATTTTTTAGATAATTTTTTTCGGGCGCGATACGCGCTTATTCGGCAGTGTCCGCCGCGCCCTTGTCCAGATCGTCAACTATCGCGCGCAGGTCGCTGGGTGTGAAGGAATATGTCGCGTCGCAGAACTGGCAGCTTATGCTGCAATCCCTGCCCTCGGCGATCATCTCCTCAAGCTCGTTGCGCTCGACACAGCGCAGCGCCTCCGCCACGCGCTCACGGCTGCAATAGCAGCGGTAGCCCACGGGCACCTCGCCGACGATGTGGTGCTCCAGCCCCTTGAGGACCTGATCGAATACCGCCTCCGCGCCGTCCTCGTCGAGGATGGTGGTGAGCTGGTCCATCATGAAAATGTTGTCCTCCAGCTTGCCGATAAGCTCCTCCGGCGCGCCGGGCATGAGCTGCACAATGAAAGCCGCCCGCCGCCTTCACGCTCCTGTCCGTGTCGACCAGTACGCCCAGCGCACATGCGGAGGGCACCTGCTCGCTCTCAAGGAGGTACGCCGTCAGATCCTCCGCGATCTCGCCGCTGACAAGCTCGGTCGAGCCGATGTACGGCTCCTTGAGCCCTATGTCGCGGCTGACGGTCAGCATACCGTCGCGCCCGACCGCGCCGCCGACATCGAGCTTTCCGTCCGCACGCAGCGGCAGGTCGACCGCGGGATTCGTCACGTACCCGCGCACATACCCCGCCGAGTCCGACACGGCAACGATGCGGCCGACAGGACCGCCGCCGTTTATGCGTATGGTGAGCGTGCCGCGCTCCTCCTTCATCATCTCGCCGAGCATGGACGCGGCGCAGAGCGTCCGCCCAAGAGCCGCGGCGGCAGTGGGGGAGCAGCCGTGTATCTCCCTCGCGCGCTGCACGGTGTCCCGCGCCGTTACTACCGCCATTTTTATGAAGCCGTCTCCGGCTGTTGCACGTATTATCTTATCCATCAGTCATTCCCTCGCTTTGATATAATGAATTGCCGGCCGGCCGCACCCTGCGGTCCGTCGCGGCGGAGTGCTGTGTCCGTGAAGCCCTCGCGCTCCATGAGCGTGCGCAGCGCCTCGAACGTATAGACATACTCGGTGTGCTCCTCGCCGTCGCGCCGCCAGAGCGCGCCCTCGCGCGAGAAGATGTCCATCCCGTAGCTCATGCGCTGTCCGTCCTCGTCCATGTCGGCGCGCCACAGGCACAGCACATCCTCCTGCTCGTCAACATACACCTGTCCGTCCATGCTCCTGAGCCATTCGGGGGAGCGTATGTCGAAGATCAGAAGCCCTCCCGGCAGTACGCCGCGTCGACCGTGCCGTAAAGGTCGAGCTCCGATGCCTCCTGGCACAGCAGCAGCGGCGGGATCGCGTCCGCAGGCAGGTCGGCATTGTGCGCCTGCGCCTGCATGAGCATATCGGGTGAGCCGTCGGTCGCGATCATCTCATACCCGCGCGCGGCCATCAGGCGCGTGAGCGTGCCGGTGCCGCAGCAAAAATCCAGCAGGGTATGGCTCTCGCCGCGCCCCTGCTGGAAACACTGCTCATAAAAGTCCGCGAACGCGGCATAATCCACATCGCGGGTCAGCGCATCGTACCACGCGGCAAGGGCGCCGTAAGCGCTCACGCCTGCTCCTCCGAGGATTCCGCCGCCTGCTCCTTGAGCCGGCCGAACACGATCTCATACCCGCCGTCGCCGTACTGCAGGCTGCGGTTGACGCGGCTGATCGTCGCGCTCGAGGCGCCGGTCTTTTCGAGAATGTCGTTGTAGATCAGGCCCGCGTCCAGATACTGCGCCACCTGATAGCGCTGCTCCATGGCCTGCAGCTCCGTGACCGTGCACAGGTCATCGAAAAACTGCTTGCACTCCTCGACCGTCTTGAGCGTCAGGATGGCACGGTACATGTCATCGCAGCGCGGTTTTTTATGCTGTTTATTCATATGCGCTCCTTATTTCTCATCAGATATATGGATGCTGAAATACATGCTTTCACGAATCTCATTCTACTCTAATTGTTTAGGAAAGTAAAGAGGAAAACTGTCCGGAAATTTCATACGCCGGAATTACAGGTGTTTTGCTTGCTTTTATACGATAAATCAGGTATGATATTTCTGTAGCAAACCGCTGCCGCAAGCAACCCACCGTCCATTGCAAGAGGAGGTTTTGTCTATGGTCATCGCCGGGATCCCCTTCACTATGCCGGCCATCTGGATCGGCCTGATCGTGATCTTTCTGATCATCGAGGGCCTGACCGCCGGTCTGGTCACGATCTGGTTTGCCGTGGGCGCGCTCGCCGCGCTCATCGCCGCCATGTTCCACGCGCCGCTGTGGCTGCAGCTCGTGTGGTTTTTCGCCGTGTCGATCGCGGCCTTCGCCGTGACGCGCCCGCTGGTGAAAAAATATATCAACAGCCGCACCCAGCCCACGAACGCCGATATGCTCATCGGGCAGGAATGTCTCGTCACGGAGGACATCGACAACCTGACCGGCCGCGGCGCCGTCACCGTCGGCGGCAAAATCTGGACCGCGCGCTCGGAGGGCGATGTCCCCATCCCCGCCGGGACCGCCGCCACTGTGCTGCGCATCGAGGGCGTCAAGCTCATCGTCACACCCGCCTGCGTGACCGCGGGCGCAAAAGAATAAGGAGGAATCACCATGCCATACGTTCTCTACGGAATCATTCTGATCGCGCTCATCATCCTCGTGCGCAACATCCGCATCGTCCCGCAGGCACAGGCCTATGTCATCACCCGCCTCGGCGCCTACAAGACCACGTGGGGCGTCGGACTGCACCTGAAGATCCCGTTCATCGAGTCGGTCGCCAAGCGTCTGTCGCTCAAGGAGCAGGTCGCGGACTTCCCGCCGCAGCCCGTCATCACGAAGGACAACGTCACCATGCAGATCGACACCGTCGTCTACTACCAGATCACCGACCCGAAGCTCTACACCTACGGTATCGAGCAGCCGATCCTCGCGATCGAGAATCTCTCGGCCACGACGCTGCGCAACCTCATCGGCGACCTTGAGCTCGACCAGTGCCTGACCAGCCGCGACATCGTCAACACCAAGATGCGCCAGATCCTCGACGAGGCCACCGACCCCTGGGGCATCAAGGTCAACCGCGTGGAGCTCAAGAACATTCTCCCGCCCAAGGAGATCCAGAGCGCGATGGAAAAGCAGATGAAGGCCGAGCGCGAACGCCGCGAGGCCATCCTGCGCGCCGAGGGCGAGAAGCGCTCCGCCATCCTCACGGCCGAGGGTGAGAAGGAATCGGCCATCCTGCGCGCCGATGCGAAAAAGCAGGAGCAGATCCTCGAGGCGCAGGGCCGTGCCGAAGCCATTCTGACCGTGCAGCGTGCGACCGCCGAGGGCATCCGGCTCATCAACGAGTCCATGCCGTCCGACGCCGTCATCAAGCTCAAGAGTCTCGAGGCCTTCGCCGCCGCCGCCGACGGCCGTGCGACGAAGATCATCATCCCGTCCGAGATCCAGGGCGTTGCCGCGCTGGCGGCCGGTCTGGTCGAGAGCGTCAAGGGTGAAGCTCCGAACGCCTGATCACCGGCCGAATTTACACCGACCCCGCGCCGGGCCCGGCGCGGGGTTTTCGGTAAGAAAGAGAGAACACATATGAAGTTTCCATTTTTGAAGAAAAACAAGCCAGCCCCGACACCGGAGGCACCGGCTGCGCCGCGCGCCCCGTTCCCCTTCGCCGCACCGGCGCAGGACGAGCCCGTGCCCGCGATCCACATCGATGCGCGCGTGCTCGCCTTCCTGCGCAAGTACGACGCCGCGCCCGGCCAGCTCGACACGCAAGCGCTCACCGACGCCATGCTCGCCGCGATGCAGCGCGGCCTGCGCGGCGAGGCGGGCGGCCTGCCAATGCTGCCGGCCTACCTCGCGCCGCATGGCCACATCACCGCGCCGAAGGACAAGCGCGTCGCCGTCATTGACGCCGGCGGCACGAACTTCCGCGTCGCCACCGTGCACTACGAGTTCGGCCAGCCCATCCTGGAGGACGAGCGCACGCTGCCCATGCCCGGCTCGGAGCAGGACGCCGACTGGATGGACTTCATCCGGCTGGCGGCCGACGCGCTCGAGCCGCTGCTCGACCGGGTCACGCAGATCGGCGTCTGCTTCAGCTACCCGGCGGAGAACACGCCGGAGCTGGACGCGAAGGTGCTCGGCATGACCAAAGAGGTACAGCTGACCGGGTGGGAGGACCACCTCGTGGGCGCCGACCTCGCCGAGGAGCTCGAACGCCGCGGCTGCACGAAGCTGCCCATCGTGGTCATCAACGACACCCCGGCCACGTACCTGAGCGGCTCGACCACCATCGCCAACAACTATGCCAACGGCTTTGCCGGGCTCGTCAACGGCACGGGCACGAACACGTGCTGCCTGCTGCCGGTGCGCGCGATTGAAAAGCTTGGCCGCGACGCTGACGGCGAGATGCTTGTCAACCTCGAGTCCGGCTCGTTCACCGACGTGCCGCAGAGCGCGTTTGACAAGGCGCTCGACGCGGCCTCGGCCGCACCGGGTGCGTACCGGTTCGAGAAGATGACGAGCGGCCGCTACCTCGGCGAGCTCAGCCGTCTGGCGCTCATCGCCGCAGCAAACGACGGCCTGTTCGCGCCCGAGACAGCGGACAAGCTCTGCGCGCTCGACACGCTGAGCGCCGCCGACGCGGACGCCTTCGGCGCGGACCCAGACTGCGGTGCCATCGCAGCGCTGGCCGCTGCCGCGGACGCCGACCGCAAGACCGCCGCCATGGTCATTCAGGGCGTGTTCGGCCGCGCGGCAAAGGCCATCGTTGCAAACATCGCGGCCATCGTCTTCCTGACCGACGGCGCGAAGAACCGCTACCGCCCGATGGTCGTGGCCGTGGACGGGTCGCTGTTTCGCTACTCGACGCTGCTGCGCCCGGCCGTCAGTGAGGAGCTCGAGGCGTTTCTCGTGCAGAAGCACCAGCGCTACTGCGTGTGCAAACCCGTGCCGAACGCCTCCGCCATCGGTACGGCCGCCGCGTCCCTGCTGCAGGGCTGAAACCAGGCACAAAAAAGCCGGATGTCTGTGACATCCGGCTTTTTTGTGCCTAAGTGGTGAGGATTTTGCGAATGCGGCGCGAAATCATGCAGCAAATGGGGAATTATTACCGCTCCGGCTCCGGCCAGAACAGCGCGTCGAGCGTGCAGCCCAGCGCCTGACAGATGCAAATGCACAGACGGATCGTGGGGTTGTAATCCCCCTTTTCGATGGCGACGATCGTCTGGCGCGACACGCCGACGGCGTCCGCCAGCTGCTGCTGCGACCAGTCGCGTGCGGCGCGGGCCGCCTTGAGTTTCAGATTCTTCATGCGTCCTCCCGGCGGGCGCGCACGGCCGACACGATCGACGCCGCCGTGACCGGCACAAAGGCGATGCCCAGAATGAGGTTCATGCTGCTCTCGCGTGTGAGCAGACCGTTTTCCAGCAGCGGCTCCCCGGTCGCGAAGCGGGCAATCGCCACACCGAGATTGAGCACGGCCACGAACGCAAACAGCACGATCGACGCGACCGGACGCTCATGGATGCCGAAATAGGCGTCGCTGCGGATGGCCGCGACGGCAAACACGTCGAGCGCGAGCATCATGCCGAGAAAACACGCCGTGTACAGATCGCACCAGTGCACCTCAGCGACCGAATCGAGCACCGCCACGACGGCGAGATACCCCAGCAGCGTGAAAAACGCGCTGCTGTATGCCCTGGCGCGCGCGGCGAGCTGCCGCTCGTCAAACTGCGGCGCATCACCGCTCCGCTCCTTGCGCAGGGAAACAACCACGACCCAAATGACGACCGCAATGGCCACGCCGACGGCAGCACCCAAAAATCCAGTCATGTTGTGCATAACAGTGCCTCCTTTTCCGTTCAAGCGCAGTGTAGCACTTGTCATTCATAATGTCAAGTATATTTTACTTATAGTCAAACATAAAAGATTTTGAGACGCAAAAAAGAGCACCGGACGGTGCTCTTTTTCAGACTCTGCTTTTGGATGCGTGGAGGTTCACCGGCTCGGCCGGCCGCTCATTTGAGCGGTTTGTCGCGCTCGGCCCAGAGGTAGTTCGTATTGCGCCACAGAAAGACCAGCAGCTCGTGCCGGTAGCGCTCGGGGTCGACCTGCGCGGACATGGCATGCTCCGCACCGGGGATGACGACGAGCCGCTGCGGCCGCCCGCAGGCAGCGCAGTTGCGCTCACTGTGGTGCAGGGGGACGAAGGTGTCCGCGTCGCCGTGGAAAAACAGGATGGGCAGGTCAAGCGCCGCCATGCCGGGCGTGGTGTCGACGGCATCAAAATCCAGCCCGTTGCGGCGCAGGATGCGCACGCAGATGCGCGCGAGCGGCTTTTGCAGCCAGCGGGGTGCCCGCGTGCCGTGATGCACGGCGTCCGTGACCTCGAGCTCAAAGCTGGAGTAGCCGCAGTCGGCCACGACGCAGGCAAGCTCGCCCTTCAGCTCCGGGAGCTGCGCCGCCAGCAGCACCGACGCCGCGCCCATGGACACGCCGTAGAGCGCGATGGGCCGCTGTACACGCGAGTGCTCGCGCACCCAGTGCACCCACTGGGCGATGTCATAGCGCTCGAGCTGGCCGAACGTGAGGCACTTGCCCTCGCTCAGGCCGTGCGCGCGCTCGTCGATGAGCAGCAGGTTGCAGCCGCCGGAGGCATACAGCGCCGGGAACTGGGCGCTGAAATCATGCTCGGCGTGGCTGTGGTAGCCGTGGCAGAGGATGACCGTGGCGTGGGCGTGGGGCACGCGGTAGAGCCGCGCGTGCAGACGCGTGCCGTCGGTCGCAGGGGTGAACACATCCTCGTGCGGCTGCTCCTGCATGGCCGCGACACCGGCGCGCACGCGCACGAGCGCCGCCCGGCCCTGCTCAGAGTCGGCCGTCCAGCCCTGCTTGCGCAGGACGTGCTGCTCCCACACGGCCTGGGCGTCCGCACCCTCCGGCACGCGGCCGAGCGCCTTTGCCAGCACGCGCTGCTCGACATACCACACAAGCAGCCACACCAGCGCCACCAGCGCCGCCGCGCCCAGCAGGCACAGCAGGACGATCCAGATCGGTTTCATATCCGCGCCTCCGGCGCGGCACACAGATCGAGCACGATCTTCTGCGCCAGCAGCAATCCCGCGCTGGCCGGCACCCACGGCAGCGAACCGGGCACGCTCCGGCGGCCCGGCGGCGGGGCGCAGAGCATCTCCGGCGTCATGGCGGGCTCGGGACTGAACACGACCGCGTGGTGCGTGATGCCGGCGCTGCGCAGCTCGCGGCGCACGACGCGCGCGAACGGGCAGCCGCTCGTCCGGCTGATGTCGCAGAGCTCGAACCGGCTCGCGTCCAGCTTGTTGCCGGTGCCGAGCGCCGACACGATGGGAATGCCGCGCGCGTGCGCGGTGCGGATCAGATCCACCTTACAGGACACGAGATCAATGCAATCGGCGATGTAATCATACTCCGTGTCGAAAAACCGCTCCCGTGTCGCCGCCTCGTAGCGCTCGGCGCGCGCATCAACGGCGATGGTGGGGTCAATGTCGTGCACACGCGCGGCCATGACGGCCGCCTTCGGCTGGCCGATCGTAGAGTGCAGCGCGCAGCACTGGCGGTTAAGGTTGCTCTCGCTGACGGTGTCCTCGTCCACGAGCGTGAGCGCACCGACGCCGGCGCGGGCCAGCGCCTCGGCACACCAGCTGCCCACGCCACCGAGACCGAGCACCGCCACACGGCTGCCCCGCAGGCGCGCGAGCGCGCCCTCGCCGAGGAGCATCTGCGTGCGGATGGCCTGCTCGGTCATAGCGCGCCCTCCCGCTCAAAGGTCACGACGAAATCCGTGCCGTCATAGCCCGCCTCCGCGACCTCCCAGCCGGCCTTAGCCTCTGCCTCAAGCGCATCGGCAAGGGCGCGCGCATCGAGCACGGTCGTGTCGTAGCGCTGTGTTTTTGTTCTGGTCATATCTGCCCCTCCATGGATAGTTGAAAAGAGCCGTCCTGTTCGGGCGGCTCCCGGCTTGCTCAGAGCAGCAAGCCGTCACCGTCAGGCATTTTGCACAGCAAATATGCCTGACGAATAGAATCTCATTCGAGGCGGGCGCTTCGCCCCCTCGAGCTCCCCCGCTGCTCTGTCAACATGGTGCGTCCGCACTTTGCGATAGACACAGAGCCGCCCGGCGGGCGGCTCTGACGTGTGTCTGATTTATCCGACGTACTTCATGCCCTTGAGCTCGGTGCTGGTCCAGCCGTCGAAGAACGTGCTCTCCCATTCATTGAAGTCCGCCGTGCGCAGTGCCTGATCGCCAAGGTAATCGCAGTAGCGCTCGCCCTGACCGACGTAGTACACGAGGTGGTAGCCGCAGTAGGAATCGCTCTCATTGAAGACGATGCCCACGTCACCCGGCTTGCGCGCGGGGTCAAAGCAGAAATCGTTGAACTCCTGCACCATCTGGCCCTTGTAGACGTTCTCATACAGGCCGCCCTTGGTGTTCGAGCCGCTGTCCTGGCTGAAGGAATTGGCCAGCTGTGCGAAGTCGTCCTCGGTCTGGTCGCTCTGCGTCCAGCGCTCATAGACATCGTCGATCGCGTCCTTGGCCTTCTTCTTGTCGTCATCGGAATACGTGCCGTCGCTGTCGCTGTCCTCGGCCTTGATGAGGATATGGCGGACATTGACGGTATTATAGGTATTATCATCGCGGCTCTCGAAGAGCACGACGTAGTAGCCGCTGTTCTCCTGCTCCACGACGGTCACGTCATTGGCGTGGCGGTCGGCGCTGTAGAGCCAGTCGGCGTACACGGCGGAGCTGAAGCTCGAGCCCTTGGTGTCGGTATTGTCCGTGACGCTCGGCGCAGTGGTCGTGCCGTCCTCGGACTCCTTGGCGGGCACGTTTGCCGTGACAGCGGCAGTGAAACTGTCCGCATCATGCGTGGCAGCGGCGATCTTGTCGGCCGTGGCCTTGGCGGCCGCCATCGTGGCGTCCGTGGTCTTGGCAGAGGTGTTGCCGTCGTCGTCCGTGGTATCTTCCGTGTCGGCCTGGACGAAGTAGTACTGATAGCTGAACGTGTCGTAGCTGTCCTTTTTCTCGGCGTAGCTCGCTGCGATCTGCTCGGGCGTGTAGGTGTAGCTATCGTACTGCTGCTGCGAATACTTCGTGGCAAGCTGGCTCATCTCGAGCATGTGGCGCACGACCTTCTTGGTCACGCCGTTGCCGTAGGCCGCCTGGAGATACTTGCTGACGGAGTTGTACTTATACTGCTTGGCAGCGAGCTCGATGTAGGAAAACTGCTCATCGACCTCGTGCTGGTCGTCCTCGTCGAGCGAGACGCCGGCCTTCTCGGCGGCATCGCACAGCGCCGTGACCTGCACCAGATTCTTCTCGGCAGCGTCCCGGAAATAATCGTCCCAGGTGTCAAACTCGTCACTGATGCCGCATTCCTGCTCATCGAGCGGCTTGCTGGTGTCCAGCTTGACATAGGTCAGATAGTTGCCGTACTGGTTGCAGAACGAGAGGTAGGCCGTGCGGTAGGCGTAATTGACCTCGGCCGAGGAATACTTCACATCGCCGACCTGCAGCGCGGGGCGCGCGGTGTAAAAGAGGCTGGAGTTGCCGATCAGAATCGCGGCAACGAGCAGCACGACGATGATCGAGCCGACCGTCCACTTGATCTTGCTTTGCTTGCGCTCTTTGGCTTCCTTCTGCGAGGCGACCTGGCGGCGCTCCGTGCCCAGCGCACGCTCATCTGTGCGGCGCTTCTTGTCCTGGGATGCACTCATTCGTGATTCACCTTATCCTTTGAAAATAGTGTTGCCCGCGGAGACAGGCTCCGTTTCCGGAAAATATGCATAGATTATAGCGCAAACGGCCGACGGTTTCAAGTTCTTTCTAGTTTGGCTGTGCCGGTTCGTGCATTTTTTCGCGCCGCGGCGCATACAATGGCCGTATGCGAATCATCCGGGAGGTGAAAACACATGGGCCAGGACCTCGACGACTGGATCTTCGGCGGCCAGAGCGCCGCTCCGAGCGACCGCTGAACCGAAGCTGCTGCCGCTGTGCGCCGACGGACACGCACGGCGGTTTTCCTTTTGCGCGCCGCGCGGAGGATTTGCCAGCGCCCCGCATGCAGGGGCGTTGGCACGAGGCAGTGAAAAATTCGGCGTTTTTACTGAACATTTCATTCAATTTTTGTTAATTAAATCATTGACAAAAAGAAGACGAACTGCTATACTGTAGCCAGAACCAGAGAAGAGCAGCAGCCTCTCACGAGGGGCAGCGCCTTTAGAATACAGGTTCAGCGCAATCGATGGAGGTGAGTCCGATGTACTGAATCATCCGGAAGCAGACAGGGTTCTGTCATTCCGGAGACGGCACGCAGTGGTGCGGAATCTTGCAAACGCATGTTCCTTCCCGGCGGTCGGAGTCCGCGTGCAGCGCGAAACCTCTGCACACGGCAGGAAAAGAAAACAAAAGGAGGTTCTGGTGATGGAACCGAACACGGCAGGATAGCCCCTTGTTCCGATGTTGGAGCAAGGGGCTATCTTTTTGTCTGAAAGGCAAAAAGATAGCCGAATCCATTACGAGGCGGACCTTGCCCCCTCGTGCTCCCCTGCTGCTCTATGGACGGAATATTTTGCGGCTGGGTG
>VOFG01003219.1_pt1 | contig 23728 bp, 43 predicted proteins | sample 5384171 | NCBI WGS metagenome assembly VOFG01 (sample SAMN12384726, study PRJNA508395) | human gut metagenome | isolation source: healthy gut F | host: Homo sapiens | reverse complement strand
ATCAGTAGCTTCGGTACGTATTGCTGCTGACCGTCCGGAGCACCAGATACACGCCGGAGGTCAAACCGGATTTTGCAAGAACCGTGTAGGTATAAGCGCCCTCGCTGCCATCACGCTTGACGATGTTGGCGCTGCCGTTGCCCACAACGTAAACGCTCGGATCGCTGCTGAACGTGCCGCCGGTGATGGAGATGGTGCCCACGGTTTTCGTGACCGCCGGTAAAAGTAGCCGCTGTCACGGTAAATCGAGCCGGTATTGTCAGCCGCCATCAAACGCCTGTTTTCACTGGCATGATTTGGCGGAGCCTCCGTCAAAAAGGTGCCGCCTTCAACGGTGGCAACATGATTATTCTGAATGGCCGCCTGCGTCATATTGCTGAAAGAACCGTTGTTAACAGTCAGCGTAGCGTTATCATCGTTCTTGATGGTGTTAATGCCGCCGAGAACGTACCGCCGTTGATTGTGAGACTCTCCGGAAACATAACCCGCTTCTCGAGTTGGTATCCACTGAAATTGTAAACTCATTAGCGTCACAGGCTGGAGAAAGCTGCCACTGAAGGTCACAGAAGCGTTCTTTCCCAATCGTCTCGTGCCATGGTTGAGATAGTAGCTGTTGCCCGTTTGCATCCTTAATAGATGTGCACTGGCTTCTGCGCAGGTATAATAGCTGCCGCCGTTCAGGATCACCAGTACCGTTATTATAAATAGCGGCCTTGCTTGCCGTGCGTCGTGTCCACGGTACCACTGCCATTGACAGTCAGCGATGCCCCAATGCGACCTGTAATGGTGCTCTTGCCCGTCAGCGTGGTCAGCTTCTCTACCGTTCAAGGTCGAGCATTGATGGTCTTGTCCGCGGGATGGTGACAGCTTCGGTCGTTCATTCACCAACTTGACGGTATCGCTTCGGTGTTGGCTTCGTTGATGGCGGCGGTGAGGGTGGAGTGCTCCTTTGCCCCGATCACTTAGCGACCGTATTCTCTTTCGGCTTCACAACTGACCCTTCAGAAACCTCCCAAAGCACTTCGTTGGCGTTCCTTGTTAACAATATCGCCATGCTTGGTACCAGCGGCAACGACCTTGTTGTCAATGATCACAAGACCGGCTGTACCGACACTCTTCTGACCGAAGATGCTGTCTTCGGGCTTTGGGGGGTCTGCATTTCCCTGCGTCAAGATAATTCTGTGGCTTGCAGGTAGCAGCGTCAGCATTTGACCTGACCGACTTCGCCGTGCCGACTAGATCGCGACGCGCTAGCTCTTTCCGTCTCAGTGCGCTTCAGAGTGCTGTCCTTTACAGTCTGGCCGTGATGGTGTGGTAGGTGGCGGGATTCTGCCGGCGTGACCGATCGGGCCGCCGACTGGAAGCCGCTTAGCCTCAATCGTTACATTCTCTGACGGAGCAGTTTGTAAGCGTGACCTTGGTATCGACCGGGCCGTCGTTCTACACGTTGTTATAACGCCGGATGTCCAATCAGACCGCCGACGCGCGCGCCGCCGGGTAGCAACCGATTGCTGTTCTTCAGATGGCAGTTATCGGTTCTGATTCGGTCATGATCCACGCGGTTGATACGCCGATTCTGATTATTTGTTTAATGTCGTTGATATCCCGCGCAGCAATGGTCCAGATCGCGATCACAATGCCGGATTTGCCCTAAAGCCGCCCGACAGGGGCGCTCAGGCCCGGTGATGGTCTGCCGTTGCCGTTCAGGGGTGATGAACCCTGACCATGAGGTAATCCATCCACACCCAACGGCGTCGTTCTTACCGGTCATATTGATGTGTCGTCCAGCAGCTCCTGATCCCCGAGGTATACGCCTGGTTTGTTTGCAGCCGCAAAGGCGTAGCGAAAGGGTAATAATACGCATTGCCAATCGTTTGCTTCACATTCGGTTTTCCGAAAGCGTAAGGCCATCGTCGCTGTGCGCCGCTTCCACTTGAGCGCGTCGGTCAGCTCCAATATCGCGCCAGCGGTGTCGCCACCGACAGGCCAGCAGGCAGGAACGTTTTGCCCGCTGGGAATGGTGTGAGCGCGGCGGTCTTGTCGCTCTTGAACGTATTTGTCACCATGATCCGGCAACGTTTGCATCCGTGTGAGCGCCGAGATAAAGCCAACGGTCTCGTCGGTTCATACGTTTCGCGCGGATGTCGAAGTAATTGCGGTTGGGGGTGACCTTGCAGCTTCTGATGTCCCCGGCTAGGAGATGTCTCAAGGCGGGTGCTGGTGAGGCCTTGTTGCCAGGGGTAAGTTGATGGTGGTGAGGGCAGTTGCCGTAAGGCAGGACGGATCCACGTCGGGTTGGGTTGGGCTGCAGACTTTTTCGTTTGGTGTGGTTCTTGAACTCGCAGCCGTTGTGAAAGTCGCGGCGTCGCGCCGACGATAGAGTGCCGTTGAAGGTGGCAATCAGACCAGCTCTTGGCTGGCTCCCCAGGCAATTAGAAACTAGTAGTCAAACTCATAACGTTGTTGAACGTCCACGCATGGCCGTTTTCACACAGCCACCATGCCTTCCGGCTGCTGCCGGGCGTTACCTGCTGCGGCGTGAAACAGCCGTTAAGGGTCGGATGCCACTGCGATGCGATCACCGGCTCCTTGGTCTCCAGATCATTAAATCCCGGTAGGACCTTGCGGTTGGTGCAGTACGGGCAATCGCTCCCCTTGTTCACACGGTGGGCGATGACCGCGCAGAACGAATGTCCTTTGTCGCAGAGCCACCACACGCGGCGATTGGAATATACGCTCACCGCCTCCGGCGTCAGCGCACCGTTCTTTTTCCGGTCCCACTGGACCGCAAGCTGCGGATGCAGTGAAGCGAGATCATTAAATCCGGACAGGACCTTTTGCCCCGCACAGAACGGACAGCCTGCGTTTGATGTGACGCGGCTGGCAACGCTCGCCTGCCAGCTATGTCCTTTCGGACACCTCCACCAGACCTTCCGGTGTGCTCCCGGCATGACCTGCGTCGGCAGCAGCGGAGAATTCTTTTCCGCGTCCCACTCCGAAAGCAGATCAGGGAATTTTTGCTGCCAGAGAGTTTTCCTCCGGCAGAACAGTGTGGCCCGCACAGATGGGACAGCCCGTTCCCCGCGTGCGGATTCTGACTTCGGAACGATAGGAATGGCCTTGGGAGCATCGCCACCATACCTTTTGATGGCTTCCGTAGGTCACATCCTTCGGCGTGAGCGGCGCATTGCGTTCATCGTCCCATTGTGCCAGCAGGTGAGTCTGATCATGCCCGGCGCAGAAATCGTACAGAGACGGACGCATTACCGCTCACCTCCCGCAGAATCGTTGTCCGCCTGCAATGCAGGCGGATGGGTTTTTTGTAGCTGATTGTGTATCCGGCACAGTGGCTAAAAAGTACAGGCTGCCGACCACTGCGATATACGCAAAATCTATATTTTACCATAGCACTCACCCAACAGAATAGCAATAGGCCAACGGCTTAAATCCGACTAAAAAAGCGTACTTTTTATCCAGCCCTTTTTCACTTTCTGCGTTTTCTTAACGATTTCTTTGCACCCGTCATCCTGCACCCAGAGCAAAAATCTCCGGTGGGTAACGCTCAGCAGTTTTCCTGCTGCCCGTGCGGACAGCTCGCCGCGCTCCCAACGTGCTTTGACTTCGCCGAGCCCTTCCGGCAACGCCTTGCGGGGCCTGCCGAATTTCACGCCGCGCGCCCTTCGCTGCGGCGATATGCCGTTTTCAACGGCCCACGCCACCGCCTTGGCGTAGTAGCTGCCTGCGGGAACATCCGCAAAGCTGACCGTGCCCTTCGGTTCGGGAGAACCGGCGGCACGCAACAGGAAGGTGACGATCTGGGCGCGGGTGCAGTTCAGGTTAGGACTGAAGGTGGTGTCCGTAGTGCCCTGGGTGACCTTGCGCTTGAGCATCCACTCCACTGCGCGGACATAGCCCGTCTCGTTGGCGTTGGTCTGCTTGTTGCCGGTGATGGTGTAAGCGCCATCCTCCGCCAGAGCGTAGGTCTGCTCCGTGCCGTTGTAGGTGAAGGCCGTGGCATCCGCCGTGGGAATGGCGATCGGCTTCTTCCCCACCGTCAGGTGCAGGTCGCCGCTGCCTCGGCATACTCCTCCGTGGCGGACGCCTTGGCGGTGATGACCGCCGTGCCCGCGCCCTTGATGGTGACCTTGCCGGTGCCGTCCACGGTGGCAACCGCAGGCGCACTGCTCTCGTAGGTCACAGTGCTGCCCTCAACCTCACCGGTGGTAGCAAGGGTGAAGTCCTCATCGCCGTAGGTCTTGGTCACGCTGCCGTTCTCAAACTTGAAGCCGTCTTGAACCAGCTTATCCGTGGGATGGAAGGTCAGCGTGGCGGTGATGTCCTTGTAGGTCGTGGTGGCAATGGTGACGCTGCCGCTCTCTCCGATGCAGTCGCGATGTTCTTCGCGCTGAGGTAGCTGAGTGTGCCGCCACCCACGCTCACGGCGCTTAATATCGCGGTGGTGGGGCTCGTCAAAGACCAAGCCGTGATCTTCGCCCCGTCAGGCATCTGCCCTTCCGGGAAAAAGTCTGCTGCCGCCAGGGTTCCGATCTGCACAGTGCTACGGCCCTTGACGATGTTTACGGTCTTGGACGCCGTTCCGTTATAGTCCGCCCGACCGATGGTAGCCGCTTCTTCAAAGGTCGCGGAGGACAGCGTATAATTTTTCGCTTTTTGGTGTCCTTCAAAGCAACGGTGCCGGTGACCTTATTGGCGGTATCCACATTCTTATCGTTGAATGCCGCGCCAATGACCTCGTAATCTGTGCCGATCTTCAGCTTTTCGCTGTTTTTCAGTCCGTCAAATGCCACGGCAGTAACGGTCGCATCGGCGCTGCCGTTATAGGTCTTGTCAGCCACGGTCGCGCCGGAGATGGTCAGTCCCGCCGGAGTGATGTTCCATTCCTTGGATACCGTCCCGGTGTAGTTGTCCTTACCGGTGACCGTGATCGTTGCCTTGCCCACATTGGTGTTCGCGCCGTAGGAAACGGTGTAATCCGTATTCTCTGTCAGCGCCGTATTGCCGTCCACCGGAACAACCGCCGGCCGGATAGGCAGCCCGGTATAGGTCCGGTCGAAGAAATCGCCGATTGTGACCTTGGACAGCGGCTTCGGCGCGATGGTGAACACATAGGTCTTGTCCGCGTCCGTGCCGCCCTTCCAAACGGTGTTGTTCTTGTCCTTCAGCTGGACAGTTACATTCTGGCTGCCTGCGTTCGTCCGCTTCATAGTGTCCGATACGGTATAGTAGGCCGCATCGGCGAAATTGCCCAAAACATAGGTCTGCTCCTGACCCGTGTATTCAAACTGCGTGAGATCTTCGGTCGGGACGGCGATCTCACGCTTGCTGACGGTGAAATCCTTCGTGCCGGTGTGGATCACGGTGTCCGTCTCGTAGGACACGGTCACGGTATAGCTGCCCGCGTTGGTGGGCCGCTTGCTTGACGTGGTGCCGTCCTTCGTGTTCGTGTAGGTGACGGTCACGGCGGAATCGGTAAGCTCCACGCCGGTCGGCAGACCGTTTACCTGCAATTCCTTCGCGGCTTCTCCGAAGGTCCAGCCGTCCATGATAACGGTAATATCATTGGCTGTGGGCTTTTCTTGCAGAGTCAGCGTGATCTCTACCGGAATAACTTTGTAGTTTCGACTGGTCACATTAACGGATACGTATGCTCGCATACCTACGAGATTGCTGGCCATCGGCTTCATGGTGATCGTTAAAATATTACCGTTTAACGCAGTATTAGTCAAATCCACATAGTCGGATTGAGAAGTAATGCCGAAAGCAGCGAGTGTCAGAGAGTCGCCGTGGCGAACTTTATTCTTCGTCAGTTCCTGATTCAAATCCACTGTAAAGGTTTGGGAAACAGAAGAAGGATGCATATTGTTTACCGCTACGGGAACCGTTCCGTTATATTGAGTTGCCTGCTGGATAGTCAAGCCCAATTCGCTGGTAGCCGCATTGGTGGTATCCGTATCATTAAATACCGCTTCGATGATGTAGTTGCCCGCATCAGTTGGGTTTTTCGTTCAGCTTTTCACCCTTGATATAGGTATTATCCTCGTTTTTTGTGGCAGTATACCAGTTAAACTCTGCAATATCACTGTATGTACCGCCGGAAATCGTCAAACGGCCAGAAGCCGGGTTGGCAAGCTGGGTGCCGTCGAATGTTTTGCCATACGGATAACCTTGCCAGTTTCGGATCGTCGGCGTCGCCTTGGTGATCTTAAAGCCGCGGGTTACGGTCAGGCCCTCTACCGTGATGCTGGCCGTGTAGGAACCAGGCAGGGTGGGCGCAGTCGTGCCGAGGTCTTCGCTGGTCTCGCTGTTCTGATAATAGATTTCGATCGTCGAGACCGCCGGGCCGCGCCAGGTGGTCTGTTGGCTGGGATCTACCTGTGCGTTTTTTACTATTAGAGCCGTACGTTGTGTCTCGGACTTTAAGCCACACAAAAACCGCCGTTACAGTGTTCATGTTCAGTACCTATGGAATCTATGGTGGTCACTGGGCAGCCGGGAGTGACGCATTTGGCCCAGATCATATCGGTCGTTGCGGCGAACTGCCAGTTGTGGTCGTGGCCGTTGAAATGGAGCGTTCCGTCGTCCTTTTTTGTGAACGAGTACCCCTTGTCCTTCACGTCGGAGGAGAAGATCTTATCATAGTCCTCCCCCACCCCGCCGGTGGTAATGACCGCGCTGGCTTCGCCCTGCGTGGAGATGCCGATTTTGGACGCCGGGTCCAGGGTCCCGTCGATGGTGATGGTCTTGCCCGTGGACAGGAACACATTGTAATCGAGGGTGCCAACAAGTGTGCCGTTGTTATAGACGTTTTTACAGTTGCCGGTGACGCTTACCTTACCGCTGACGGTGAAGGCGCCGGGGTAGGTGGCGCCGACATTGTTTTTTGTAATCGCACAGATCCACACCGTAGCCAGCGTTGCCGGTAATGGAGCCGCCGGACATGATGACCTCGCCGCCGTTCACATACACACCGCTGCTGTTGCCGAGAAGGCTGCTGTTGCCCGAGATCTCGCCGCCGGACATATTAAATACGGCGCGGGATGAGTCGGCATAGGTAGGGGCAACGTACACACTGCCTCCGCCGGAATAGCCCATGTTATCAGTGATCTTGCCACCGTACATATTGAAAACGGAGTACGTCGCGACATAGACACCCGCGCCGAACGTACCTCTGTCGTTATAATTACCATCGGTTTGGTTGCCGGTGATGTTGCCGCCGTACAGATTGAAGGTGCCGAACACCATCACGCCGCGGCCTCTCTTCTCGGCTTCGTGCGTGACCGTACCGGCCGTGCCGCAGTCGGTGATGGTGAAGGTTTTGCCCTTGTCCACCTCAATAACATTAATACTTGTTGTAGTCGCCGTGATGCTGTGACCGTTGAGGCAGAGCACCACGCCGTCTGCCGGATGCCAGGTTTCACTCACTTTGACATCGCTTATGAGGTAGTAGTGGCCGCCCGCCCGCAGACCGGTTACACCCATGACACCTGTCCAAGTCACATTATTGTGATTCCCGTCCTCGCAGGTGCTACCGCAGATGGGGTGCTGGTGTCCGCCCGCCGCCAGCGCCGCAGACTGGCTGAACCAGTCGGACAGTGCCTCCAGCTTCTCCGTGTTTTTCAGCTGTGCCTGCTGTCCCTCGGTCAGGGTTTCATAATACGCGTCGCAGGCGGTCTGAAACGCCTCGTAGACCGCCATGGCATCCGCATCGTCCATGCCGTCCAGATCCGCCGCGTCAGGCAGGCGTCGATCATCGCCTGCACGGCGGCCACGGTCTTGTCCTGCTTTGCGGCAGAATCCTCCTGCTGTTCTTCCTGTTCCGCAGGCTGATTCTCCTGCTTCGCTTCCGCAGGCTGATTCTCCTGCTTCGCTTCCGCAGACTGATTCTCCTGCTTCCTGCTTCCGCAGACTGGCTCTCCTGCTTCGCTTCCGCAGGCTGGCCCTCCAGCAGCGTCAGGCACAGGGCCAGCACCATAAAACAGCTCAAAATTCGTTTTTTCATAGGTGTCCTCCTTTGGTTTTTCTCCGCCCGGGTCCTATCTCCCGCGGGCAGAGTGGTATCCCGTAGGGGTCTCCCCTACGGGGCCGGGGGGCGTCCCCCGGGCACTTTTACAGGTTTTTTCGAACGATTCAGTGTACCATTTCGCCTCTCTTTTTCGCGATTTCCCGCGCTTTGTGGGGCCGTCTGCATGAAACGTCCTTTTTTCGACATGAAATGTCATCGGGGCGGCCACCGCTGCCGGTCAGCATCCATTTGCATCCGGCCTCTTTTTTCGCGATAAAATCATACACCGTACACCGGTGTACGATGAACGCTGCACCGGTCCTCAACCCCGTGCATCTTGAGGGGTGCCGGGGATACGGCCAAACCGTCCACAGGGATCCTGGCTTCCACGATCATTTCCTCCAGTTCCGCAACCGTGTACTGCTCAGTCCAGGCAGAGATGATGCCCTTCAGATCACTGAGATAATATTCGCAGCGTTTGGTATTATTGATGAACCGGGGGTCTTCAGCCAGCTCCGGCTGACCCATGATCTCGCAAAGGCTTTTCCAAAGCCGTCCGTGCCACAGGCCATCACGAAAGCGCCATCCTTGGCTTTATAGGCGTCAAAGGGAGAGATTGCGGGATCCCGGTTTCCTTCCGGCTTAGACATGACCGGCCACCGTGTATTCCACACTGCTGGTCTCCAGAATAGAGAAAATGGTGTCCAGCATCGAGACGTCTAAACGGCGGCCCATGCCGGTGCGCTCCCGCTGGAACAGCGCCATGACAATGCCCAGAGACAGGTATGTGCCAGAATAGTTGTCCGCGATGGCGGGCCCCACCTTGGTCGGCTCATTTATGCCAGTCACGCTCATCATGCCGCCCATTGCCTGGCGATGATGTCGTAGCAAGGCCGCTTGCCATAGGCCCTTCTAGGCCAAAGCCGTTGATGGAGGCGTAGATCAGGCGGGGATTGATCTCTTTCAGGACCTCATATCCCAGCCCGAGTTTTCTCCATCGTGCCGACACGGAAGTTTTCAACGACCACGTCAGCTTCTTTTACCAGTTTCTTGAAGATCTCCTTGCCTTCGTCAGCCTTCAAATTCAGGGATAGGCCATACTTATTGCGATTGATGTAGGCAAAATATCCGCTGGAACCATTTTTAAACGGCGCCCAGTTGCGGCTCTGATCGCCCTTCCCGGGAACCTCCAGTTTGATGACCTCCGCGCCTTGGTCAGCTAAATGCATCGTGCAAAACGGGCCGCTGTAGGCGTGGGAAAGATCCAAAACTCGTATGCCCTCAAGAGGTTTTTTGCAGCAGCAAATGCATTCACAGGAACCTCGTTGCTCATGAAAATAATATCTCCTTTTAACATTTTTTTGATAGAAGAGCCGCACTCGTTGAGTGCGGCTCTTCATAAGTCGTGCATTATTCCGCTCAGCCTCTGCCTCGATCGTACAGAAAGCCGCAACTATGATTTACTTTTCAACCTTGTCTAACATATAGTCCTCTTCTTTGATGCTCTTTCCCGCATTTCGGAACGCAGAAATAATGATAACTGCCATGATAAATGCGATCGGGAATCAATGATGACCCACATACCCTTAACCGAACCAACGCCTCCGGAAGCAACCAGCACATATGCGATCGCACCCATAATAACGCCGAAGAGGATCTTCAGTTTCTTGGGAGCCTCATCATCCACGCTGAAGCCGTGTGTGCTGATGGTAGCCAATGCGGCAGCCACAGGGTCCGCCATCGTAGAGAAAGATGTAAAGATTGACACCAGGAATACTGCAATCAAAACTTTACCCAGAGGGAACGAACTCAGAATATAGAAAATCGTGGATTCCATGCCTGTTGTGTTTACAGCATTCCAAATATCAAAGGTGCCGGAGCTCTGCATGTGAAGGGTAACGCCGCCAAACGCCGCGATCCAGACCATGCAGAAAATAGAGGGTGCCAGCACATTGACCAGGGATCAAGGAACGGACGGTGCGGCCCTTGGCTATACGGCTGAGGAAAATACCCAAAATCGGCGCATATACGATAAAGGAAGCCCAGTATTGATGATCCAGTCGGCAGCCCAGTTGTCTCCATCAGCCATGGTATTTAAAATGGCTGTTTTGGAAAACATATTGTCCAGTAGGTGCGCAAAGGATTCCGTCCCAAGTTTCGCCATAAATGTGGACGGTCCAAGGATGCACACATAGATCAGCATTCCGATAAAGACGATGGTCGTGAAAGAAGACAGCTTCTTTAACCCGGTCCCAATGCCGGAAACACAGGACACAGTAAACAGCACTGTGATGATCACAGCCACTACCAGCCAAACGCCAGCTCCAGTCTTCAGCCCAGTCAATACTCCACGCCAGCGCCGATCTGCATCAAGCCAACGCCCATAGAGCAGGCCACAGCGCCGCACATCGTAATAATGGTCAGGCTATGGACCACCGTCTCCAGCTTGCTGGATCTCTTCCCGATTGCAGTATCCAGAACCGGCCCATAAGCCAACGGCTTTTTTCATATTGTAAGCAGTCAGCGCAAATGCCACCGCACAAATGGTATACATGCAGTACTGGGGGATTGACCAGTTCCACATCGTCTGAGAAATCGAAAAGATCGCTGCTTCACGGCTTCCAGCTTCCACACCAGCCGCAACCGGTGGCGTCATGAAGTGGAAGATCGGTTCACCCATTGCCCAGAACAGCAGACCCGTTCCAATACCGCCGCACAGGGACATGGTGATCCAGTTCCAGGTTTTAAAGTCCGGCTTTGCATCGGGACCGCCGATTTTAATATTTCCGTATTTGGATAAGGCAAGCACAAAGGTCAAAACAACGCAAATAATGGCGAATAACTCAAAAAACCATCCTGCACGGTCTGCCATACCATAGAGGATCGTATTCAACAGCGAACCTAACGCATCTGTGGCAAAAACACCTGCACCCACCAACACTGCCAAACATATCAATGCCGGCCAAAATGCAGCTTTGTTGATATTTGTGTTTTTCATAGTCTCTCTCCCTATTTATTTCTCAAAATTCGCGTTTTAGAAATGCGAGGACCGGAGATTTTGATTTAATAGTAGATATCGATCTCGTCCCTATCATCGTGGAATTCAACTTCCTTGGCGCCCTCCAATTTGGCATAGTCTTCTTCAGAGAGATTCACCACAGGGATATCTACATTATAGAATCGCTTTGCAATAATGGGTCCTGTCAAAACCACAGGGTCACTACGCAAATTGATGATGGCCGCGGGAGCGCAGCCGGTACGGATCTGCTCCAGAATGATCAGGCCAGTACCGCTGCTGCCCTTTGGGCGTTGTAAACGCCAAAACCTTGCCCGCCATATTTTTCATATACAGAGCATGGCGGTTGTCGCGGATCAGTCCGCTCTGAGGGTCCACAGTTCCCCAGAAGCTCATTGGCTCATTTGCCCAAAGAAGTTCTGCTCTGACATTGCCATAAACGGCCGTCTTGCACTTTACAGTCACTTTCTCCATGGTTTAGCCTCCTTCACAACCTTGCCAGCCACGGCAGACTCAATACACTCCCGCATACTTCCGAACACCGGCTGCAACCCACGCATGGCAAAAACAGTAGGTATCAAACTTACCGGAGTTCGACATCATCGTGTTGGTACCCAGGTTTTTGTTCCGATATTCCAGGATGCATCCATCGCAGTAAATCTCAACGCCCAGGCGGATCAGGCGTTCATACAGGCCGCTGTCCTTCAGCCGATCCAGCACGCTTCTGGCTGTGATGAGCCAGAACTTCACGTGATCGTTCACACGCCTGCCCCGGAGCAGCTCCTCCACATGCGCACATTCATTATAAGAACAATGGGGACAGCCCAACACAACAGCATCAATATCCGTCACATCGGGATTTGTAATCTGCCGCTCTGCCTCCGCGAGATCGGAGAGGTGGATCTCAACGACCTCCTTCGGCCTCCTTCCCCACCGAAAGCCTGCTCTTTGGTCTGCGCCTCCGGCGTAACACCGATCATGTGGAACAGCGCAATACCGCCAGAAGATGCTGCGGTGGCACTGAACTGCTTCAGGATCTCATTGGTCATCCCCTTCGCCGGGACGCCTTCCAGTGCCCACACCCGGTCTGCCACAATGGAGCCATACGCATAGGGAGACCAGGTTATAGATATCCTCTTCCTGGAAATACTCAGGCTTGATATCGGCTCCCAGCTTCACCAAGCCCTGCGCATACCGATTTTCAGGCACATGCAGCCCGGAAGTAAGGTGCCCGTCCCGCAATGCCGCACAGCAGTTCCAGCGGGCCGGCATAGCGATTGGTTCTAGCTCCGATAATGGAGTTGTAATAGCAGATAACGTTGGATTCCGCACTGGCAAACTGCTGACCAAAGGAGGGTGCAACACCGATATGGTAGGGTGCGCAGGACCACGTGGGAACAGCGCCCATCTTTACATGCGCAGCCTCGATGCGGCGGGTCGCCGCCATGGTTTCCCACATCATGCTTTTGGCGGTCCCACAGATTGATGTCGCAAGCGGTGGCGTTTGTGGTGGTCGGAACAGAGAACTTTGCGCCCTTATTCGCAAGGTGTTCGGCAAATGCGACCTGCGCCTCGCCGGCATAGACCGTGCTGTCATCATGACAGCCGACAATTTCAACAAAGTTCTCAACATCATAGAATGATGCAAGATCGCACAGCGCCTGCATGGCCTGCTGGCGCATTTCGCCATGCTCACCATTCAGCATCGCTTTTTCATAATCAGTCAGTCTCATCATAATCTCCTTTCTAATTCCCCAAGATTTTTATTGATCACGCCGTGGTCTTGCAGCTATATCTGTCCTCCCTTTTTTCGTTTTTATTTACTGGTCCATCACTTGCTTTTGGTCTAGAGCCCCTTGATCTTGCTCTAGATGACGCGCTGTTTCATTACAGAAATTCACTGAAAAGATCAGGCTGGTCGATCCGGCCAAATGTATAAGTAAGATCCACCGTAGCGCAGACCGCATCGGGTTCCAGACTCTGGGCGATCTTCTGCACCTGATTGATGAGCCGCTTCCTGCAATAACAGGTCAGGCTTGCGCCGGAATCATTCAGCACAACTCTACAAGGCAGCTTGGACTGCAGCTGTTTTGCCATCGCCTCCGGCCGCCGGGCATAGATCACCGCAGCACTGCGCCGGTCGATCTCGTAGACCTTATCGATGGCGATGACGCACACATAGAGATCCATGACAGAATACAGGAATAGATCCCAATTCTTCAACAGGATCGAACCAACGGTAATGATGATGAAGTCACCGACCAAGAGGATGTTACTGATGGGAAGATTGGGATATTTCCGCACCACCAAGCGGCCAACCACAGTCGTTCCGCCGGTGGTAGCTCCCGCTTTCAGGATCATACCCAGGCCAATCCCCATCATCACACCGCCGATGACAGACGCAAGCAGGATATCCTGCGTCATAGGCTGGAGGACCATTGCCAGTTGATCCATTAAAATGGAGTTGAGAAAGACGGTCAGTGCCGTGTACACCAATAGCTTCTTACCCAGATAAAACACGCCGATCAAAACCAACGGGATATTGATCACCAGATTCAGAACGCCAATTGAATGCCAAACAGCGCTTTTGTGACAACGGCAATGCCAGTCACGCTGCCCGGTATAATCTGGGCGGGGTCCAGAAACCATACCACAGAAAGAGAGTACAGAATACACCCTACTACGATCCACAGGACCTCGTTGGCAATTTGCTTTGTCTGCAAGTTCTTAACCATCTTCCTCGTTACTCCTTACTTCTCTGCAACGGTTTCCCTGCCTTGGCGATAGCACTCCATATTGCTGGGAATGTTGCGGCCTTTCTTGGAGAAGTAATGGTCAAGTCCTTCGCCGAACTTCTCCGGCTCAATGAGCCCGGTCGCCTGCATCATGGCTCCCAGCATCACCAAAGGTTGGCCGCACGGCCATTCTCCAGGCTGTTGGCGATGTTGGTAGCATCTACCTCGAACACATGGACATTCTTGGGATACTCACGCTCGCTCATCAGGCTCTTTGTTGACGATCACATAGCCACCATCCCGCATATCGCCGATGAACTTATCGTAGGACGGCTCGTTCATGGCCAGCAGCACATCCAGCTTCGTGGGATAGGGGCTGCCAATCTCCTCATCGGAGATAACAATACTGCAGCTGGCCGTGCCGCCGCGCATCTCAGCGCCGTAGGAAGATGTCCAGCTGACGTTCTTACCTTCCCGGGCGGCCACATCGATCAGAATCTTGCCGGCAGTCAGGATGCCTTGACCGCCAAATCCTGCTAAAAATCATATCAGCCATTGTTTTTTACCTCCGCGATCAACATACACGCCCCAGGGGGAAGATCTTCTCGTTCTCATTCTTGATCTTTTCCATGGCAGCCACAGGGTCCATCTTCCAGTTGGTGGGGCAGGGAGACAGGACCTCGATCAGAGAGAAACCCTTGTTATCCCGCTGGTTTTCAAAGCCCTTCTTGATGTACCGCTTGGTTTCCTCAATGTGCTTTGGGTCACCTGAGCACCTCGGGCCAGGAACTCCACATCATAGGCGGACATGGACTTCAGCATATCCACGGGGCGCCCCATCGTCTCAGCCTTGCGGCCTTTTCTTACTGCTCAGAGTCTTGTCGCCCCGCAGCGTGGTAGCCAGATTCATCTGGCCGCCGGTCATGCCGAAGATACCGTTGTTCACCACGATCATGGTGATGGGAACATCACGGATGGCAGCATAGCTGGTCTCAGCCAGACCGATCACGTAGGAGCAGCCGTCACCAGCATGGACATACACGGTCTTGTCGGGGCGGACACGCTTCATGCCGGTGGCAACAGAAGCGCAGCGGCCATGGGGTCCCGCAATGAACTCATAGTCCATAGCGTCCTCGCTCCAGAACGCACAGGCAATATCCACAGAAGCAAGCACACCGTCCTGCATGGCCCAGCTCTTCAATGCTCTCAGCGATCAGGCGCTGCACAATGCCGTGGCCGCAGCCAGGACACCAGCCTGCCGTTGCGATAATGGATTCGGGTTTCTTAAAAGTAGCCATCTCAGTACACCTCCACAGGATCGGCATCGCCCGCCATGACCTTACTGCAATATTCAATGATCCCCTCAACGGTGGGCAGTTCTTTTGCTGTGAGATGGCCGTATACCGGGCGGTCATTCCGGCTGGCCAGGATAATGTCCTGCCCCATTTGAGCAGTCAGGCTCATCTCTACGCTGACATAGCCCTTGACGCCGGCCGGCATCTTCTCAAACGCTTTTCTGGGAAAGGGCCACACGGTGATGGGCCGCAGCAGTCCCAGTTTCATCCCCTCTTTTCGGGCCTGCCGCACGGCGGAGCGGACACGCGGGAGGAAATGCCGTAGGCCACCAGAACCAGCTCGGCGTCCTCCACCATGAACTCCTCCCAGCGTTGCGCATTCTCAAACATGGTCTTGAACTTCACGCATCTCGGGGTTGTAGGTTTCATAGCCCTGATACCAGCTGACGTTATAGGCGTTGTTCTTCTTCACGCCCCGTGGCTTGCCGGTCAACGCCCAATCGAACTTGTCGATATCCTGTTCCTTTTGCCTCAGGCATGTAGCACTTCTCGATCATCTGGCAGATAGCGCCGTCGCTGAGAATCTCCACAACGTTGCGATACTTTTCCGCCAAATCGAAGGCCAGATAGGTCAGGTCGGCACATTCCTGCACGGAGGCGGGAGCCAGCACCAACAACCGCTTATCGCCGTGGCCGCCGCCTCGGGTAGAAACCCAGTAGCTGTCCTGGCCAGCGGTGATCTCGCCGTCGCCCAGACCATAACGCATGGCGTTCACCAGAACGGCAGGCAGATTGGCGGCGGAGAGATAGGAGATCTCCTCCTGCTTCAGATCAAAGCCCGGACCGGAGGAACTGGACATGCAGCGAGCACCGCAGGCGGCCGCACCGTACAGCATACTCATACTGGCAATCTCGTTTTCGCCCTGATGAATACGCCGCCGCGCTCCTCCATGTGGTCAGCCATATACTCCAGAATCTCACTCTGGGGAGTGATGGGATAGCCAGCATAGAAGCGGCATCCCGCACGAAGGGCAGCCTCAGCAATGGCCTCGTTGCCCTTTACCAGCACATAATCTTCACGCACGTCTGTTTCCTCCTTTTACTCAACGGTAAACACATAGTCTGGGCACATCTTATAGCACATGCCGCAGCCAATGCACAAATCCTCGTCCACACGAATAATTTCATAGCCCTTCTTGTTGACGGTTGTCAGCGGAACAATCGCTTTTTCTCCTCCATTTAAACCGTGTCTTTTGAAATTCGTTGTCCGTATTTTGAAACGGCAACTACAAAATGCCATATTTTCCTCCCTTTGTCAATACTTTGCTTTCAATTTCTACATAGTGCATATCAATTTCATTTTTTTCTGTGCATATTTCTTATTTTAAAACGATATAATTATATAGTGAAACGTTTTGCGTATGAAAGCATTAAAATCGCGCTATGTACTGATACATTTCAGCAACTACTTCAGCACTCCTTATAATATCGGTTGACTTTTTATTTCACTTTTGATATGATTATTTCAAAATATGAACCATTGTGAAAGGAACTGACTGCCATGCCTGTTGGTGAAAATTCTTTTCAAGCGATTGACCGTGCCTTTCTGGTGTTGGAGACGATTGCCCACACAGGTGCCATGAGCCTTGCGGAGCTGCACAAGGCACTCAATATCAATAAACCTGCCCTCTTTCGCATTGTTCAGGCCCTCTGCAATAACGGCTATCTCCTTCGGGATGAAAAAACCGGGAGCTTTTCCCTCTCTCTGAAAGCCTTTGAGATCGGCGTCCACGCCGTTCGCAGCCTGAACTATATGTCCCTTGTCAAAAGTGTTCTGCGGGAGCTCTCCACAGAACTGGGAGTGATTGCCCAGTTCTCTGTAGAAGATCATAATGAACTGCTCTGTTTGGAAAGCATTGACATCAATAACACTGGCTTTTCCGTATACACACGGGTGGGTGAGCGTTCCGGCCTGTATTCCACCAGTGCCGGAAAGGCCCTATTGAGTCTTTTTTACCCAATGATGAGATCCTGCAAAAGTTCGATAAAATGACGATCCGAGCCCTGACGCCCAACACCATCACCACTCCTGACGCTCTCCTTCAGGACATTGCCAAAACCCGTACACGCGGCTATGCCTTGGATCTGGAGGAAAATGAACCCGGCTTATTCTGCATTGGCGTACCTCTCATGGGTTACAACGGAACCGCCCTTGGCGCTATCAGCCTCTCTGGGCGGTCTATGACGCCTGAGGATGAGCAGCGGCTCAGCACTATGCTGGTTTCTTCCTCACAGCGTTTGTCCACAATGCTGGGCTATACATCCCACTGAGTAAGCTATTTATAAAAAAACAGCTCCGGCTTGCCCGGAGCTGTTTTATTTTTAAATATTTTGAAATTTACTATTTACATTTTGAAACGCTTGTTATATTATGCAGATACTGGAGACCATTAAAACTTGATTGGGAGGAAATCAGATATGCCGTATTTTGATATCGCCACCACACAGAAGCTCACCGATGCTTCCAAAAACAGCTCCAGCAAGAGATGGGGCGCATCATCGAACTGGTTCCCGGCAAAAGCGAACGCTGGCTAATGGTACAGCTGCATGATGAGGTCTGCCTGAGCTTTGCCGGTAGTGCTGACGCACCCGCAGCCGTAATTACCCTCAAAACCTTCGGGGAACTAATGGCAGAGCAATACGATATGCTGACCACAGAAATCTGCCAGTGTGTCGGCACACTTTTTGCAAACAAACCCCGACCGTATTTATGTCATCTATGAACCCATTACCCATTGGGGATGGAATGGCTCTAATTTTTAACAGGAGGCTTTTTTTTCATGGATCTGAAGCGAATCGGCAATGGCGCCCACTATAGCGAAGTCATCGATTATAACGGCATTCTTTACCTCAGCGGGCAGGTCAATGTGAACATCCATGAGATCCGTTCCCAGAGCAAGGCCATCTTTGCGGAGATTGATCGTCTGCTGGCAGAAAACAACTCTGATAAGGAGCATATTCTCTTTGTAACACTATATCTGAGCGATGCGGCGAACTTTGAAGGCATGAACGCCGAGTGGGATGCGTGGTTTCCCGAAGACAAGCGGCCCGCCCGCGCTTGTATTGTCACTGGTATGGCTGTCCCTGGCATCCTGCTAGAAGTCGTTGTGACCGCTGCAAAAAAGTAAATCGACGGCTGTTCATACAGCTTCAGAAAAATAGGTATCTCAAATGACTGGTATCTCTGTGCCACGGCAGCCATGACTTCCTGCGGCTGTTTTAACTCTATTCTTGACGGCCAAGCACAACTCCTCCGTCATCTTCTCCCGTTGCTTGGCATCGTCAATGATGCAAAAGCTGTTGATACCCAGCTGTGTCCCCTTCTGTTCAAACGCTGAGTAGGGAGATAGTCTCAAAGATACCCACCTTATTCACAAAAAAGGAGTACAGAGCGTGACTGATATGCTCCCTTTGATGCAATGTCATTAAGTTAAGCCTGCGCAAAGGGCAAAACAGCTACCGCAAGTAAGCAAAAGAGCTTATTTTTGCGGTAGCTGCCATTTTACGCATGACAAAAAGCAGGTGCCCAGAGGGCATCTGTGACTGCATAATATAAATCGTTTTAAGAAAGGCGATATTGAAAAGCCACAGCGGAAACAGGGTTTTGATAGCGTTTATATTGTCGTCCTGGTCTGATTGGCGACAGGTGCATGGACAGTATTTCAAATATTTGAGCAGATCTGATTTTCCCCTTTAGGAACTGCTTGCATGCAAGTATAGCGACCGAAAAGTTGATTTGTTTTCCTTGTGGGGCTGGCACTTGTCGCGCAATAAGCGAAGCATAATTATAAAAAATCAGTCGAGCAAAAACCTCTTGTAGTAAAAAGTCTGTTTTCTTGCCGTGCAGACAGGATAATCCAATGATATGCTTAAGTTCTCTAAAGGATGTTTCAATTCCCCAACGGAGACGATAAAGTTCTTTGATTTTTTCAACGGGGAAGGTCTCTGGGTCAAGATCAGTATAGATGGTCTCGTAGCATCCGTCAGAAATTCGAAATCGGACGACGCGGAAGTGCAGATCATACATATTGGGAGCTTTGGGCGCAATGTAGTCAAATGTAGTATGAGGCTGGATCCAACGGTATCTTTCTGGATAAGCAGATAACAGCGCTAATGTCTCTTTCGTTTGCCGACGCGTTAGTGTCAATGTTGTATCGGCATCAAATTCTTCGCTATTTGGCAACTGAAGATTCGAGATCATGCCGTAAGATTCTTTTGCGCGGATGATGAAATTCCACTCTTTTTCTTGTAAGTGGGCGATGTTATTGAAGGATTCATATCCGCGATCCATTAACACGATCACCTTTCCCGGAATGTTAGATCGATCTATCATTGAAACGAGAGCACTATGCTCGTTCATCCCCTTTTGCCTTGCATAGTAGCGTCAACATAGACTTTGCTCATTAAATCGAACATGGCATTCAGGTGAGCAAGGTTATATTGTTTTTGCCCTTCCGCATTCCTAATTAGAGAAAATCATTGGTTGGATCGGATGGAAGCCGTAAATCTGACCCATCGACTGCAAAAAGTCGATAACCTTGAAAGGTCGCAGTTGGCGTCGTCGATGAGACAAATTCGTTAAATATCATCTTGACTGCTTCGGGGCGGATCTTATTACGCTGCTGAACGAATGCAGAAGCAGTTGCTGTACTCGATGTGTACCCGAACCAATCATATAATTCTTTTGAAAGGCTACCGCTTCCCATGCCGATCAGCATTAGTAGCATAGCTTGTAACGGTAGTTTTCTTTGTTCTTGAAAAATCTTTTCCTGGTAATTTTACACACGCATCTAAATTTGCAGCTGTTCTTTTTATTGCAAGAAACAACGCAGCCCGAATACGTTCTGGATATGATCTTCTTTTTTCACTCGGAAAGCCTCCCTTAAAAATGTCGTCATTTTCAAGGCGAAGCCTTCGATTTTTACTGATTTGTCAAGTGGTTTTTATGAAAATATTATTTTATATGTCCCCCCTGCACCGAAATGAAAACGCTCAACCACCATTATAAGTGATTGAGCGCCTTAAAAATTAACTTAATGACATTGCCCTTTGATGCAACAGTGAAAAACAAATTCACTGCAAATCAAGGGGGAGCATTGTTATGCCCCGCAAAAAAAGCAGCCGCCCCACGGCAGCTGCTTTCTCGTTTCCCGGACGGCTCTCCTTCCCGTCTCCTCGTTCCCTACCCCCAGACCTCCAGCATCACGCCCCCTTGCGGCCGTCTCCCGGCGGTGGGCCGTCAAGTCCGCCGTGGGCAGCACCGTCACCGACAGGTGGGCCGGTTTCAGCCGCTCCACCGCCCGTTTCAGGGCCGGAACGTCCGCCGGAACACGCCCCTCGCTCATGGTCAGCGCCGTGACGCGCCAGTTGGCGAAGTCCTCCTCCACCTCGCCCCGGTCGCCGCCGCCCAGTGTGACGCACAGCTCCTTCAAAAGGCAGGGGTCAGGGTGCGCCCCCCGGCCATGGCGGCACGGACGGCGGCACGGCGATCCTCTATCGGGACCCCCCCTCCCGGACGGGCAGGCCGTAGTCCCGTTCCCACAGGTTCAGCCCCCCGGTGGCGGTGGTCACGCACACCTGACTGTTCTTCTCCGCCACGGCCTCCGCCATGGCGTTCTCCCCCTGCTCCAACGCCGTCAGCGTCTCCCGGACGGGGGAAAGCTCCGTCAAAAACTCCGGCAGTCTCATGCCCTCACCTCCGTCAGCGTCAGCGTGCCCAGTACAGGCACCGCGCCCTCCGCCAGCGTCAGGCTGTCGCCGCTGCCGTTCATGGTGAAGCCGGACACATCCGCCACGCCCGCGCAGTCCAGCAGCAGACGCAGGGCCTTGCCGTGGCTGACCACCCGCGTCCGCAGGGCGTTGTCCCGGAAAAAGGCGGTCAAGCCCTGAGAAAAGGCGGTTTTCACGCCCTCCAAGCTGCCGCCGTCCATCAGCGTCACAGACGCCGCCACGTTCACCGCCGTCTCAGCGGCGGCAATCACTCTTCGCGTCCGCGCCCACGGGCCGCTCCCGGTCCACGACGGCCTGGGCCTCCCGGATGGCGGCCTCGCCGGGGGCTTTCCCCTCCCGGCCCACCGCCACGATGTCCACGGTGCCGTTTCCTCTTGCTAAAGGCAGCACCTTCACCCGCAGGATGTCCGCCACCTGTCCGCACCACGCGGCGTAGTGGTCGGCGTTGCCGGAGGCGGGGGTGCGGCCAGCGCCGCCAGCGTCCGGGCGCGCAGTTCCTCGTCCGTCTCCCCCCTCCTTGCGGACGCCCCCCCGGTCGGCGCACACGGCAGTGAGCCACTCCCCCACAGCGGAGGACACAAAGGCCCGCCGTTCCAGTCCGTCGATCTCCATACTCCAAAGCTGTGCCATCCCGTCGGCGCAGGCACGGAGCACGTCTCCGGCAAAGGTGCCCTCGGCTGCGCTGCCGGGGCCGGTGTGGCGGCTGTCAGCAGCCGCAGCATTTCTTCCTTGGTCATCTGATCGAAACCTCCGTTTTCTGGGTAAACTCCTCATAGACGGTGTGCACGGTGAACCGGGCCTCCACCCGGCTCCCCTTCTTCGAGAAGGAGAATCCGTCCACCTCCCGGATATAGGGACACGCCAGCAGCGCGTCCCGCACATACTGCCGCACCTGACTTTCCAGAATGCCCTGATCCACACAGCCGCCCAGCAGCAGCGTCAGCTCGTTGCCGTAGTCCGCCGACCACGCGGTATAGCGGAACCGCTGACTTTCCGGCCGCAGCGCCCGTGTCACCCAAATTTTCAAAGCCTCGTCGCCGCTGACCAGATACGGCTCTCCCCGGCGCAGGGCAAAGCACCCGTTCTCCCAGTCCACGGCCCACTCCCGGAACAGCGGCAGCGCCTCCTCCGGCGCGGTGTCGGGGCCGTCCCCAATCGGGAAAGATCACGCGCCCCCCACCTCCCACAAAGCCGAGGATCCAAAAGCCCTCCTCGCAGGACAGCAGCGCCAGTTCCTTACCGATGTCCTCCTCGGAACACCGTCCCTTTAGATAAAACAGCCCCTCGGTCAGCGCCGTCCCCCGGACGGTAACGGTCAGCGGCGAAACCGCCGTCAGCGTGCCGAACAGCCCCGCCGGGGCGTCCTTCCGCTCCGGCGTCAGCAGTTCCAGCAGTTCACTGTAAACGTTCATGCCTCAACTCCTCCAAACTCAGCGACGTGGTGAACACGCCCTTTTCCCAGCGGTGCTCGTGGGCGGTGATGTCATAGACCCCCTCCAGCCCCCATTGGGGCCGGTGGGCCTCCACCCGCCCGCCGCACCGGAGGGACAGATCCCCAGCACCGTCACCCTTGCGGACAGGCTGCGCCGCCGCAGCGCGGCCTTGGCCTGCGCCTGCGGATCGCCGCTCTTTCCCATCACCCGCTGGAACCGCCCGCAGGCGGTGATGTCCCCGGTATTCTGGGCGGCGGCGAGAACACGCCGTTCCGGCCCGTCACCACGGCCCGGTTCACCATATTTCCCATGGACGCCCGCCCGGAGACCTCCAGCACCCGCTCCGGCTTCAGGGGAACGGCCCCGCCGCCCCCCTTCGTCACGGTCAGCGCCCCGTCCCGGACGGCGATCTCCCGCCCCTCCCCCACGGCTCTGCGCAGGATAGAGAAAGCGGACTCCCCCGGCCCGGTGACGATGGTGCGGTAAAGGCCGTCATCCTCCACGGCCCCCAGCGGGATACCCAATTCCCCGGCGATCTTCCCGGCGATTTGCCGTCCCGTCCCGGTGTACACGCCGTACAGCTCATTCCGGGTCAGATACACGCCCCCGGTCATAGGCCGTCAGGGTCACGGTCTCCGGGTCCCGGTCAAGTTCATGGACGCTGCCGAGGAAGATCTCCTTCCCGCCGTCATCCAGCAGCCGCACCACGTCCCCACCGCCACGGACAGCTTCAAAAGTAGGTGTCCGCCGGGGCGATGAGCACCGTGGCGGTGAGACACGCCGCCGCCTCGTTCCGGGTCTTGCCCAGCCGCACCGATTCCAGCGCGGGCATGACCATCTGTTGTCCGATCAGCAGTTTCACAGCGTCAGCACCTTTCCGATCTGTAATTTCCGGGGGTTCGTCACGCCGTTTTTGGCGGCGATGCTTCCCCACTTCGTCCCGTCGCCGTAAAAGCGGCAGGCGATGTCCCAAAGGGTGTCCCCCTTTTTTGACGGTGTAGGTCTGGGGCGTGACCCGCTCGTCCGTCCGCTTTCAGACAGGGGCGGAGCCGCTCCCGCCGCTCCCCCCGGCCAGAGCCGCCAGCGCCGACTTGAATTTATACTCCCGCAGTGTCACAGTCAGCCCCGTCCCTGTCCCCTCCGCCAGCGTCTCGGACACATCCGATGAGAAACGCATCATTGATGTCGCTGCCGGAGATGATGAGCCGCACGGGGTCTCCGGAATCCTGCCAGCTTTTCAGCATGGCGAGGACGCTTTCCGGCTCCTTTCCGTCAAAAAAAGGCGAGTAGGCACTGGGAAGGAACGTGGTCAGCCTGACCTCCCGCAGACCCCGGCCGCCCCAGATATTCACAGTCCCGCCCATGGCAAGGCTCCGCACCCGGTTCTCATTGGGCCGGGTGACGGTGAGCCGGGCGGGATTGACTGTAAAAGTAGA
>VOFG01001903.1_pt1 | contig 23760 bp, 32 predicted proteins | sample 5384171 | NCBI WGS metagenome assembly VOFG01 (sample SAMN12384726, study PRJNA508395) | human gut metagenome | isolation source: healthy gut F | host: Homo sapiens | reverse complement strand
AGATGCCCTCGCAGATGCCCATAACGAGGTTCATGTCGTGCTCGATGAGGAGAATCGCGATCTGGAACGTGTCGCGGATGCGGCGGATGTTCTCCATCAGCTCCGCCGTCTCGGAAGGGTTCATGCCCGCCGCGGGCTCGTCGAACAGCAGCAGCAATGGCCCGGAGGCCAGCGCCCGACGATCTCAAGGCGGCGCTGCGCGCCGTAGGGCAGGCTCCCCGCCTGTGCATGCGCCAGATCCGCCATGCCGAAGAAGTCGAGCATCTCCATCGCGGCCTGGCCTCGGCCTGCTTTCCGCCTTGCGGAAGCCGAAGCCGTGGGTGATGGCGGCGCGCGAGATTCTCGCGGATGCCGCTGTGCATGCCGACCTTGACGTTGTCGAGCACGCTGAGGTTGTTATACAGGCGGATGTTCTGGAAGGTACGGGCAATGCCCATGCGGCTGACCTGATAGGTGGACTTGCCCGCCGTCGGCATGCCATTGATGAGGATGCTGCCTCGGGTGGGCTGATAGACGCTGGTGAGGAGGTTAAAGACCGTGGTCTTCCCGGCTCCGTTGGGGCCGATCAGACCGGCGATCTCCGTGCGGCCGATGGTGAGAGAAATCGTCTACGGCGGTCAGACCGCCGAAGTCGATGCCGAGGTGGCGCGCCTCGAGCACGGGCAAGGAGTCCGACGTCGCGCTCCGGCACCAGCGAGCCACTGGGGTACGGCACAAGCGGGGTATCCGGCAGCCGCACACCGGCAGTTTTTGTTGTTCACAGCGCCGCCTTCTCCTTCGTTTTCCTTCCGGGTCATTCGCAAGGACAGGGCCGAAGGGACCACCGACCCTTCCACTCCGCAAACTTCGGGGAGGAGTTCAGCAGCATAATCACGATCAGCAGCACCGAATACGCGAGCATCCGGTAGTCCGCCACCTCGCGCAGCGCCTCCGGCAGCGCGCGCAGGATAATCGTCGCGATGATCGAGCCCGGATCGAGCCCATGCCGCCCAGCACAACGATCACGAGAATTTCGATAGACATATTGTAGTCGAACATGGCGGGCTTGATGTTGGCCAGCGTATGACCGTACAGCACACCGGCCATTCCGGCGAAGAAAGCTGCCAGCACGAACACCATCAGCTTGTAATACGTCACGTTGACACCGTTGGACTCCGCTGCGATACGGTTGTCCCGGATGGCCATGATGGCCCGGCCATGGCGGGAGTTTTTCAGGTTCATCATCACCAGCACCACCAGAAAAACCAGCACGATGGCAAAGGGCAGCAGCGTCCGGGTGTCGGCGTAGATGTCGCTGGTATCCAACCCCTTGGCGCCGCCGGTGACGGAGAGATTGTTGATGATGTTCTTGATGATCTCGCCGCAGGCCAGCGTCACGATAGCCAGATAGTCGCCCCGCAGCCGCAGGGCCGGCAGTCCCACCAGCAGGCCCACCACCGCCGCCGCCACGCCGCCCAGCAGCATGGACAGAGGCATCCGCACTGATGCGGGGACGCTCTGCGCCAGCTGAATAGGAGCAGGCAGCCGGAGAACAGTCCCACGGACATGAAGCCCGCGTGTCCCAGGCTCAGCTCGCCCAGCAGTCCCACCACCAGGTTCAGCGACACCGCCATCACGATGTAGCAGGCCATGGAGATGAGCATATTGGAGATCTGCCGGCTGGCAGGCTCCGGAGTAAATGAGGGGCAGCGGAGCCGCCGCAGAGCAGGGCGGTGATGAGCAGCGTCACGGCGTTGCCGCTGAGGCGCCGTGCGCCGGAGGTCATATTCTTTCCCATAGCTTACACCTTCTCACTGATATGCTTGCCCAGCAGGCCCGTGGGCTTGACCACCAGCACCACCACCAGCACAGCGAACACGATCGCGTCCGCCCACAGGGTGGAGATATACGTCTTGGACAGCTGCTCGATCAATCCCAGCAGGATGCCGCCCAGCATGGCGCCGGGGATGGAGCCGATACCGCCGAACACCGCCGCCGTGAATGCCTTGATACCGGGCATGGCACCGGTGGTGGGCCGGATATAGGTATACGCCGCGCCATAGAAGATTGCGGCGACGCCCGCCAGCGCCGAGCCGATGGCAAAGGTGAGGGTGATCGTCCTGTCCACGCTGATGCCCATGAGCTCCGCCGCCTCCTTATCCTCGGAGACGGCGCGCATGGCCTTGCCCATGCGGGTACATTGATAAAGAGGGAGAGCCCCACCATGATAACGGCCGTCACCGCCATGGTGGCATGGTGATGCCGTCGATGTACACGCCGCCCAGCTCCACGCTGGGGATGGTGAACAGCACCGGAAAGGCCTTCTGCTGCGAGCCGAAGATCAGCAGCGCCGCATTCTGCAGAAGGTAGCTGACACCGATGGCGGTGATCAGGACCGCCAACGGCGGGCCTGCCGCAGGGGCCGGTAGGCCAGAAATTCAACGGTGATGCCCAGCAGGGCGCAGACGGCGATGCTGATGAGGATGGCCACCCAGCGGCGGCATCCCAGCGTCAGCACGGAGGTGACAACGGCATAGGCGCCCACCATGATGATATCGCCGTGGGCGAAGTTCAGCATCTTGGCGATGCCGTAGACCATGGTATAGCCCAGAGCCATCAACGCATAGATGCTGCCGAGGCTCAGACCGCTGATAAGGGTCTCGATCAATCGGGTCATAAATCAGTTTCCTCTTTCTTCCGGATATCCCTCCTGTCCAGGGCGGGCCGGGCGGCACAATACTGCCGTGCCGGAGACACCGGGCAGGCACTGTTCTGCCGTTCGGCGGACAGCGCCCTCCGGGGCCGAAGCCCCGGAGAAGCACCCGGTCACTTTAGCCAAGCAGGCTGGTGGTGCCGTCGGCGGCGAACACCATGGCCTTGGCGTTCTTGGCGGGCTCACGGTTGGTGTCCCACTGCATGGTGCCGGTGAGGCCGTCGACGGTGACCTGGTGTACATGGCGTCCACCATGGCGGAGGTGAAGTCCGCGTCGGCGGGGCTTGCCGCAGGACTCCATCGCGGCCTTCACGGCGTAGACGGCGTCATAGGCATCGGCAGCGAACTGGTCGGGCTTGCTGCCGTGGACCTTGGTAAACTTCTCCACGAAGGTCTGGGTCTTGGCGTCGGGAGCGTCCACGGCAAAGGGGGTCAGCATCATAATGCACCCTTGAGCATGGAGGTGTCGGAGACCTTGGTCTGCAGGCCGTCCAGGCCGTCGCAGCCGAAGATGGTCATGCCGTCGAGCTTGCCCTTGGCCTGGGTCAGGAACACGGAGGCCTCAGCGGCATAGATGGGCAGGAACACCAGGTCGCAGCCGGAGTCACGGATGGCGTTGATCTGGGTGGAGAAGTCGGTCTTGGTGCCCTCGGTGAAGGACTGCTGGGTGACGATGGCCAGACCGCGCGGGGCAGCCTGAGTGGTGAAGGTCTCATACAGGCCCGCGGAGTAGTCGATGTCGGACTGATAGAACACGGCGATCTTGCTGCCCAGCTTGTTGTCGGCGATGTAGTTGGCGGAAGCAGTGCCCTGTGCCGGGTCGTTGAAGCAGACACGGAAGGCCTTGTCGTTGCCCTCGAATGCACTTCTTCGCGGAGGAGGTACAGGTGACGATCAGTAGTCGTCGTTCTTGGCGGCGGTGATGACGGACTGTGCCTCGCCGGAGAGGACGCAGCCGAGAGGAGACGTTCATACCGTCGTCCATCAGCTTACCAAGATGCGCGCGAACAGGCCGGGGAAGAGCTCGATGAGCAGCCAGAGCGAGACGGAGTAGATCAGGCACACCTTCAGCAGCAGACGGAACGTTTCCCGCACGCGAGACGTGTTCTTCGCACCGAAGTTGTAGCTCGTGATCGGTTGTGCGCCCTGACCGATGCCCTGCAGCGGCAGCATGGCAAACTGCATGACGCTCGTGAGGATCGTCATGGCGCCGACGGCGATGTCGCCGCCGTACTTGAGCAGGGAAGCGTTGAAGCACACGGAGATGACGCTCTCGCTCGCCTGCATCGTGAACGTGGCCAGGCCGAGCGCCACGCACGGCAGGATGAGCTTCGGCGAGACGAAGAGGTTTTCCCGCCGCAGGCGCAAAAACGCCTTCTTCCCGCACAGAAACGCCAGCACCCACGCGCACGAGAGCCCCTGTGAGAGCACGGTCGCCAGTGCTGCGCCGCGCACGCCCATGCCCAGCGCGAAGATGAAGATCGGGTCGAGGATGATGTTCGCCGCCGCACCGATGAGCACCGTGTACATACCCACCTTGGCAAAGCCCTGCGCCGTGATGAAGGCGTTCATGCCCAGCGTGAGCTCGACAAAGAGCGTGCCGAATGCATAAATATGCAGGTAGTCCGCAGCGTAGTCAATGGTGTTCTCACTCGCGCCGAAGGCGAGCAGTGCCTCGCGCCCCCAGAGGAGTAGCACCGCCGTGAGCACAATGGAGATACCGATCTGCAGCGTGAAGCAGCCGCCGAGCGTCTTTTCGGCGCTGTCCATATCGTCGCGCCCCATGTAGATCGACGCGCGCGGCGCGCCGCCCGAGGCCGTGAAGCACGCGAAGGCCGACACGATCAGAATGATCGGCAGGCACACGCCCACGCCTGTCAGCGCGAGACTGCCGACCTCCGGAATGTGGCCGATGTAGATGCGGTCGACGATGTTCATCCGTCTCCTGATAGACGGTCTTCCAGTCCGTGGAGGAGAGCGTCTTGCTGACCATGCGGACATAGGTGCCGTCGACGTTCGTGCCGTAGATCTTAACGGTGAGGTTGTTGTTATAGTAGCTCGTGACGATCTTGATGGGGTAGTTCGTGTTGTTGCGGAAGATGAAGTCCGGCCCGCCCCAGCTGACCGTCGCGTCGCAGCCGAAGGTAATGTAGCTCGGCGCGTAGCGGTGGCAGTCGCGCTTGACGATCTCGAGGTTCGACAGCAGCGCCGCGTAGTAGAGCGTCGAGGAGGTCTGGCAGATGCCGCCGCCGATCTCGTCGACCGTTTTGCCGCCGACATAGGCGGGCGCGGCCTTGTAGCCGCGGGCCGCCGTGCGCTGGCCGACGACGGCGTTATAGTTGAACTCGTCGCCGGGGTTGAGAATATAGCCGCTGCAGGCCGCGGCGGAGAGCTTCACGTTGCCGCGGCGCTCCGACGAGCCGCCGACAGAGGTCGTATAGCTGCCGAGCACATCGCGGAAGAGCACCTTCTCCAGCTGCTCGGTCGTGACGGTGGGATAGGTGATGGCCGCGGGGATTTCCAGCTCGCTGCCCGGCTCCGCCGCGTCGACGAGTGCCTTCGCGCTCTCCACGTCGAACGCGACGCCCGGACGGGAGGTGATCAGCCCGCCGCTCACCTTATTGTAACCGGCCTCGACCTTGTCGCCGCCGATGGCCTCGTTCACGGCGTCGAGATCGAGCGGCGCAGCGGGCGACATCTCATAGCGGCAGGCGACGCTCAGGTATCCCCTCCCCCAGCGCGGCGGCGAGGTCGGCGGTGAGCGCCGCACCGTCCACCGTGCGCCCGTCGAGGGGCTTTGTCACATAGAAGCCGTCGGTCTTGCCGTCCTCTAAGCGGTAGCTGCCGTCGACCGTCTCATAGCTCAGGGCCGCGGCGAGCGTGTCCGCTTCGGCGGTGAGCGCCGCTTCATCCACCGTCAGGCGCGGCGCGGCGGATGTCTTTCCACCCAACTGCGCACAAGGTGCCAGCCGTCACGGAAGAAATTGCCGCTGTGGGAGCTGTCCCACGCGGCCGCGGCCGCGTCCTCCGCGCGGACGGAGACACCCAGCTCTGCGAGCGTCACCTGCTGTACGCTCCCGCCGTCGACAGTGAGGTCAATCTTCGTATCGGCGCAGGCCTGCGCGCCCCGCTCGAGCCAGCGCTCCTGTGCCTGTTCGCGCGTCAGGCCGCCGAGCTCCACGCCCAGCACCTCCGTGCCGGAAAAAGATCCGCTGGCTGCCGTGCGCGGCGGCGCAGACACCGACCGCCGCCAGCACCACCACCGCCGCGGCGACGGCAAGGCCGAGCCAGACGGCGCGGCCCTTCTTTTTTCTGTTTCTGCAGGGCTTCCTGCGAGGGGTCCCGGTGTTCTCTCTCTGCCATACACACCCCATCCTTTCCTGCTGCCCTCCATATGGGCAGACTACGTTAGATACAGTATACGCCCTCCGCGCGCAGAATACAATCACAATTCCGTTACAGTCCCCACTCTTTCGCGCGCTTCGCGGCGCTTTGGGGATGGAGATGGTCAGCTGAATCTCGCCGTCGGTGTCCTCGCGGTTCCAGCGGGCGGGGATGCCCGCCGCGTGCATGAGCCGCAGCCCGCGGTCGACGCTGTTGAGAAACAGGCGCACGTCCTGATGATATAGGTGCTGCGTCCCTTGGGCGGGATCGTGCGCAGCGCGGCAAGCCGCTTTTCCACATAGGCCTCCGTCTGGGCGACGTTCCAGCCCGCCGCGCCGATGCGCTCGACGGCAAGGCGCTGCTCCTCCCCGTCCGGCAGGCGCAGCAGCGCCCGCGCGTGGCGCTCGGTCAGGGCGTATTTCTGCGCGGCGGCGCGCACCGGCTCCGGCAGGCGCAGCAGCCGCAGCTTGTTGGCGACGGTGGACTGGGACTTGCCGAGCTTCTCCGCAGCCTGCTCCTGCGTGAGGTCATAGCGGCGGATGAGCCGGGCGAGGGCGTCGGCCTCCTCCCAGTAGTCGAGGTCGCGGCGCTGGAGATTTTCGATGAGCGCGAGCAGAGCCGAGTCCTCCTCCCCCACCCGCGCAATCAGGCACGGCACCTCGCGCAGTCCCGCTATCTTCGCCGCGCGCAGCCGTCTCTCTCCCGCGATGAGCTCGTAGCCCTCGTCCGTGCGGCGGACGGTCAGCGGCTGGAGGATGCCATAGCGGCGGATGCTCTCCGGCCAGCTCCGCGAGAGCGTCCTCCGGGAAGCTCCGCCGGGGCTGCTGCGGATTGGGGCGGATGCGTGTGGTGGATATGTACTGGACGCGCGTGGACAGAAAGTCGCTCTTTTGCTGGAGTTTCATGTGTACCGCTCCCTTTTCCTGATTTTTCTTCAGTATAGCGAAAAGCGGCGCAAAGCGCGGCAGAATCTGTCGGGAAATTTGAAAGTTGTCGGGGATTTTTGTTTTGATTTATGTTTTGGCGCAGGCAGCCGCGCGGCGCAGATTTTTGTAGGGGTCGGCGCCCCTACGCCCCCGCGATCGGCGAAACGGCTCCTACATTTTAGATCTTCAGCGGCAGCGGCGCAGGAGCAGAGACGATACTACATTTCGGCACCGTCCTACCGAAACCCTACTTGCCGACCGGGAAAGGAAGTCAAGAAACCTTGGCTTCTTGCGCATCTTTGGTGACTTTCTGTGCGAGCAGAAAGTCACCCGCCGGATGGGACCAGCCGATTCACCCCCAACCCCGCGCTAAAACGGGGCGTCGGGAACACCGCCCCCCTACGGACGTTGGAAGAAGTCCGCCGTTTAAACGCAGCGGGTCACACAGGCTCCGCCCTACAAATTTCTACTGAAAGCCACGCCATTACACGCAAAAAACGTCCCCGGCGAAAGCCGAGGACGTTTCCACACCTATATAAATATCACTTCTCGCCGCGCTGGCGCTTGAGCTGGCGGATGTCCGTCCCGATGAACGGCAGGATCGTATACTCCCCCCTCGATGCGGGAATAGACCTGCTGCGAGTAGCGTCGGCCGATGTCCTCGGGGGTGAGGTTCGTGCTGATGATCGTGCTCTTCATGCCGAGCAGGCGGCCGTTGATGAGCTGATAGAGCGCGCTCTGGACGAACGTGCTGTTCATCTCCGTGCCGAGATCGTCGATGATGAGCAGGTCGCACTGGTCGAGGCGCCGAGTCTCCTCGTCGTCTTCGTCCCCGCGGCGGAACTTCGCGTCCTCGAGCAGGGAGAAGATGTGCGACGCCGTATCATACACAACGGAATAGCCGTCCTCGCTCACGACGCGCGCGATGCAGGCCGAGAGGAACGTCTTCCCCAGCCCCGGCGCGCCGAAGAGCAGGAGATTGCCGCCCTCCTGGCCGAAACGGTCGGCATAGCGGCGGCAGACGGCGAGGTGGTGCTCCATCGTCTCGCGCGGGGGAGCGGCTGAGACTGCCGCGGTCGGGGGAATAATAGTCCAGCCGGAACGTCTCGAAGCTCTGTGAGCCGACGTCGAGCATGCGCGAGAGCTCCTGAATCTGCTCGCGGGCATAGTAGCTCTGCAGACACGAGCAGACGCGCCCGTCGCGGTATCCCGTGTCGCCGCAGAGCGGGCAGCGGGGGCGCTCCTCGAGATAGTCGGCGGGATAGCCGAGCTTTTCGAGCAGCTCGCGGCGCTCGCGCTGCAGGCTGAGGTTGTCGTCGCGGATGACGCGGATGGCGGGGACGGGATCCGTCCCGCGGCGCAGCGCCGAAGAGATGATGCGGCTCATCGTGCCGCGCAGCTCGCGGTCTATCTCCGCAAGGCGCGGCTCCTGTGCAAAGAGGGCGCGGCGGCGCTGGTCGGCCTGGTTCTGGCGGCGCTGCTTGTCCTCCGAAAACCGGGCGAGCGCCCGGCGCATGATTTTCCGTCGTATGACATCGCTGCTCCCTCCTCGCCACTTCAGGTACTTTTCCACCGCCGTGTTCTGCTGCTGCGTGGGGGCGGGCTGCTTGCCGCGGCTGCGTCCCTCGTCGGCGGCCTGCTCCGGTGTGTGGCGGTTTTCCTCGTGCCAGCGGCGCAGGATCCCGTTGAGATAGCGCCAGTTCAGCTCCTGCTTTTTCAGGATCGTCTTTTCATAGGCGATGGCCACCGTCTCCGGCGGGAAGCCCATGTTCATCCAGCCGGTGATATACTTCTCCTCGGCGGGGATGGGGCGGCGGTCGCCGAGACGGAGCACCTGCATATACGCGGCGAGCTTCGACTGGCGCGCCTTGTACTGCGCAGGTACGCCGCGGCGCTCTCCTGATCGAACAGGCCCTGCTGCGCCCAGTAGTAGCCCTCCTTCTCGATCTGGTGGATCGTCGGGCGGCGGCCCGGGCCGTAGCGCCGCTCCGTGCGGTCGACGCAGTGGCTCACGAGGAGGAAAATGACGTCCGCCGGGAGCCCGACGGCGCTGTATAGATTCATGAGGCTCTTGAGGTCGGTCGTGTTGAGCCTCTTGCCGAGCAGATTCTGCGTCTGGTCGGTGAGCATACGGAACTCGCCGTCCTCCTCGAGCGCGCGGCGCACCTCCTCGGTCGTGTAGGCGACCGGCTCCTGCGCCGGCTCCTGCGGCTGCGGCCGGACGGGGCGGTCGATCAGCCCCAGCTCCTGCAGCGCCGTCTCCGCCGCGCGCAGGCGCAGCTCGCTGAAGCGCAGGCTCTGCATCAGGCGCTGCGGCTCGATGGCGCCGTCGTTTCGCAGCAGGCAGAGGTAGAGCAGCGCCGCGTCCCCGTCGCCCCGGCCAAGCAGCCGGTCGATCTGATCGGCACGCAGGACGACGCTCTTTTCGCCGTCCCGCAGAATATATCCGGCCATGACGCCGCCCCCTTTCCGTTTCGTTTCAATCCTTTAGCCTTTTATTTTTACACGAAATCCCCCGCGCCGTAAAGCGGCGGCGCGCGTTTTTTCAGAAAATTCAGCATTTCGCCAGAAAGTTCTTTTCCCGGCCGGATTTTGTGCTATAATTAATCTGTATAGCTATCTGCGGAGCCATGCGCCGCGGCGCGCCGTGAGGAAATAAAGGAGGGTCACCCTATGGCAAACAAAGTGACAATGACGATTGCGGGCGAGGAGTATACCTTCGTCGCCGACGAGAACGCCGCCTACATGGAGAAGGTCTGCGGCATCGTGGATAAGCGCATGACCCAGCTGACGGACGCCAAGGTCAGCCGCAGCGACGCGGCGGTGCTTGCGGCGGTCAATCTGACCGACGAGCTGCTCAAGTCGCAGGACGCGGCGGAGAACCTGCGCCGCCAGATCAAGTCCTATCTCGACGAGATCTCCGATCTCAAGCGCCAGCTCTTCAAGGCGCAGAACCAGCAGGGCCACCAGCAAAACCGCAAGTGATGGAGAAGGCATCGATGGAGCTTCTCTCGCCCGCCGGCTCGCGCGAGGCGCTTGAGGCCGCCGTACAGAGCGGCGCGGACGCCGTCTACATGGGCTTCGGCGCGTTCAACGCCCGCCGCAGCGCGAAAAATTTCACGGACGACGACTTTGCCGCCGCCGTACACTACTGTCACCTCCACGGGGTAAAGGTCTATCTGACGCTCAACACGCTGCTCACCGACCGGGAGCTGCCGCAGGCGGCGGACGCGCTGAAAAAAGGCCTCTGCCATGGGGTCGACGCCGTGCTCGTGCAGGACTGGGGCCTTTGGCACATGGCGCGCGAGGCCGCGCCGGACGTCCCCCTGCACGCGAGCACGCAGATGAGCCTGTTCACCCTCGGCGGCGCGAACTTCGCGGCGAAGCTCGGCATGGAGCGCGTCGTGCTCGCGCGGGAGCTGAGCGCGCGGGACACATTGAGACGATCTGCCGCGCGTGTCCCGCGGAGGTCGAGGTCTTCGGCCACGGGGCGCTTTGTATGTGCTATTCGGGGATGTGCGAGATGAGCGCGGTCATCGGCTCGCGCAGCGGCAACCGCGGCGCGTGCGCCCAGCCCTGCCGCCTGCCCTACGGGGTGGACGGCCCGTGCCGCGGCGGGCACCCGCTGAGCCTGAAGGACGCGAACCTCTCGGACTATCTGCGGCAGATGGAGCAGATGGGCGTCGCGTGCGTCAAGCTCGAGGGGCGCATGAAGCGGCCCGAGTATGTGGCCGTCATCACCGGGATCTACCGGCGGCTCATCGACGAGCGGCGCGCCCCGACGCGCGAGGAATCGCAGCAGCTCGAGCGCGCATTCTCGCGCAGCGGCTTCACCGACGGATACTGGCGCGGGAGAACGGGCGCGGACATGTTCGGCGTCCGCCCCGAGGACGCCCGCTGGCCGGAGGACTGGTTCGCGCAGGTGCGCAAGCGCTATGAAAACGGACAAGAAAACCGACCCCGCGCGGTCACGCTGCGCTGCACGGTGCGCGCGGGGCAGCCCGCGCAGCTGGAGGCCGTCTGCGGCGGCTGCGCCGCGGCGGTTGAGGGCCCCGTCCCCGAGGCGGCGCGCAGCCGCGCGCTGACGGCGGAGGAGCTGCAGACGCGGCTGGGTAAGACCGGCGGCACGGCCTTCCGCGTGGAGCGCTGCAACGTCGCGCTCGGCGAGGGGCTGATGCTCCCGGCGAGTGCGGTCAACGCGCTGCGGCGCGACGCGCTCGCGGCGCTGGAGCGGGCGCTCACGGCCGTACCCGAACGGCGGACGGCGGCGGTCACGCCCCTGCCCCCGGCGGCGCCGGGGCCGCGCGAGCCGCAGCTCACCTGCTCCGTCTCGCGCCGATCAGCTGAGCGACGCGCTCGCCGGGTGCGCGATGCTGTATCTGCCGCTTGAGATCCTGGACGAGGTCGACCTCGACCGGTACGCCGCGCGCACGAAGCTCTGTGCCGTGCTCCCGCGCGTGTTCCGCACGGAGGACGAGGCACTCTTCCGCGAAAAGCTGCAGCGCTTCCCGCAGCTGTCTGCCGTGGCGGTGGGCAACCTCGGCCACCTCCCCCATCGTGGAGGGCTGGGGCTGGAGGTGCGCGGCGACTTCGGGCTGAACGTGTTCAACTCCCGCGCGCTGGCGTTTCTGCGTGAGCTGGGGCTCGCGAGCGCGACGGTCTCGTTCGAGCTGCGCCACCAGCAGGTGCGCGACCTCGCGAAGCTCCTCCCCTGCGAGGGGATCGTCTACGGGCGGCTGCCGCTGATGGTGATGGAAAACTGCATCACAAAGAATAACGTCGGCTGCCGCCATGGCGCGGGCAGCACCCTGACCGACCGGACGGGGGCGCAGTTCCCCGTGCAGTGCGTCTACGGCTGCCGCAACGAGATCGAGAACAGCCTGCCCCTCTTCCTCGCCGACAAGGCCGAGTGGCGCGGGTGCGGACTGACAAGCGCGCGCCTGCGCTTCACGACGGAGACGGCGGATGAGTGCGCCGCCATACTGCGGCGTTACCGCGGCGAGGGCGACTACGCGCCGGAGAAATACACCCGCGGGCTGTTCTACCGGGGCGTTGAGTGATACAGACTGTTATATTTCACAGAAATTTTACAATTAGTTTTTAAATCAGGAGCGTTTTTTCGATATGATGGAACTGAAAATCAAGGCTCTGTCCGACAAGGTCGGCAGAGATTTCCCCGCGCCGCACTACGCGACCGACGGCGCGGCGGCGATGGATCTATGCGCGTGTCTCGATGAGCCCGTCACGCTGCAGCCCGGCGAGCGGCGCGTCATCCCCTCCGGGATCGCCATCGCGCTGCCCTCGAAGGACTACGTCGCGCTCGTGTTCGCGCGCAGCGGGCTGGGCATCAAGAAGGGCATCGCCCTTTCAAACGGCGTGGGCGTGATCGACAGCGACTACCGCGGCGAGGTCGGCATGGGGCTCATTAACCTCTCCGACGAGCCCTATACCATCCAGCCCGGCGACCGCGTCGCGCAGATGATGATCTCCCCGTGATCCTCCCGGCGCTGCGCTTTGTCGACGAGCTCGACGAGACGGCGCGCGGCGCGGGCGGTCTCGGCTCGACGGGCAGGTGACGGGCATGGCGAAGATCATTCTGGCCTCCGGCTCCCCCGGCGGCAGGAGCTGCTCCGCATCGACGGCGACTTTTTCAACGTCATGGGTCTGCCCGTTGAGCAGCTTGGCTTAGTGCTCGCGCGCTTTGGCGTCAAGCTCCTCTAACCTCTCCCCTGCCCTACGATGAAAGGAGGGTAAGCCTTGAAAGAATTTTTCCGTCAGCACGGGCTGCGCATTCTGGCCGTCGCCGCGGCGGTCGCCGTGGCATTGAGCCTTTTGACCTACTTTTCCTCGACGTCCTCGGTGCTCGAAAACATCGCGGGCGTGCTGACGTACCCGTTCCGCGCCGCCGCCACCGCCGTGAGCGACTGGACGGCCGACAAGCGCCAGTATTATGAGGACACGACCACACTCAAGGAGGAAAACGCGGCGCTCAAAAAAGAGATCGCGGACCTTCGCGCCCAGCAGCGTCAGGCGCAGGCCGACAGCGAGGAAAATAAGCTCCTGCGCGAGCTTTTGAAGCTCCAGCAGCAGCGGCGCGACTTCACGTTCGTCTCCACCGCCGTGCTCGCCCACAGCGAGAGCAGCTGGACGTCGTCGCTGTCTCTCAACCACGGCACCGATCAGGACATCGCCGTGGGCGACTGCGTCGTCAGCGCCGAGGGCTATCTCGTCGGCGTCATTTCCGAGGTCGGCCTCAACTGGTCGACAGTGCTGACCGTCATCGACACGGACACCGAGCTCGGCGCGCGCATCTTCCGCACCGGCGAGGTCGCCGTGGCGGAGGGCGACTTCTCCCTGATGGGTCAGGGCAAACTGAAGCTCTCGTACCTCACGTCGGACGACGAGGTGCTCATCGGCGACCAGATCGTCACGTCGGGCCTTGGCGGATATTACCCGAGCGGCCTTGTCATCGGCTCGGTCGAATCGCTCCAGACCGGCGACGACGGCCTTGCCCGCTACGCGGTCCTCGCGCCCATGATGGACTTTGACGCCCTGACCGAGGTGTTCGTCATCACGGACTACGACATTGTCGACTGAGGGAGGCGCGCATGAATCTCACCCAAACCACCGCGCTTAAGTGGACGTTTTACGCGCTCGCCGCCGCGGCGCTCTTTTTCCTGCGGCGGCTGCTTCTCGGGTCGATGACGTTTTTCGGCGTCATCCCCTTTCTGCCGCCCGTCATTTTGGCGGTCATGGCATCGTTCGAGCTGCCGCGCTCAGCCGTCATCGCGGGCATCGTCTTCGGCGCGCTGTGCGACCTTGTGCTCCCCGCGCCATTCGCGTGCTTGTACACGATCGCGTTCACGCTTGCGGCACTGCTCATCTCAACAGTTGTCAGTAATTTGTTGCAGCAGGGCTTTGCCCGCGCGCTGCTCTCGACCGTGCTGACATTTCTGCTCGTTGACCTCTTGCAGGCGTTCGCGCTGCTGCCGCGCAGCGGAGCTGACACCATCGTGCCGATGCTTTCGCTCTTCGCGCGCGAAACGGCGCTCTCGTGCCTGCTTCTTCTGCCGGTCTATCCGGCGCTGCGCGCCATCCGCCGCATCTTCCCCGACTGATTTTTCCCCAATTCTCCCCAAGCCTCAAGGAAAGGAGGCCGCTATGGATCCCAAACGCTTTACCCGCCGCCTGATTGCGCTCGGCGCGGCGATGTTTCTCTGCGCGCTCGTATTCGTTATCACGCTCTTTGACGCACAAATCGTCAACGGCGACGATTACCTCGCCAAGTCCATCCGCACGAACGCCAAGACCGAGACCGTCAAGGCCTCGCGCGGCATCCTCACCGACCGCAACGGCAAGGTGCTCGTGTCGAACCGCGCGGTCTACACGCTGAATTTTGATTCCTCGCTCGTCTCTTCCGACGAGCTCAACGACGCACTGCTGCGCGTCATCGAACTGATGAACGCGCAGGGCGTTGAAATTAAGGACACGCTGCCGCTCGCCAGGACCTCGCCCTACGCCTACGACACCGCGAACGGCAGCGCGAAAACGCTCGTCAAATACCTCGTCTCGCTCAAGTGGATCAATGAAAAGAACGTCGGCGACGACGGCCTCCCCACTACGCTGACAGGCTCTGCGCTGTATCTGAAGCTGCGCAGCGAGTACGGGATCGACGAAACGCTCCCGAATTCCACGGTGCGCACGCTCATCGGGCTGCGCTACTCCCTCGCCTCCGCCAAGATGAACGGCTCCACGACCTTCGAATTTGCGAGCGACGTGGATGTTTCGCTCATTTCCCTCATCAAGGACGGCAACTATGCCGGCGTGCAGGTGGACACCTCGTCCGTGCGCGTTTACGAAACCGACTATGCCGCCCACGTCCTCGGCTACACCGGCAGCATTCAGGACTGGGACGATTATAAGGATAAGGACGGCTACACGCTCGCGAGCACCGTCGGCATCTCCGGCGTGGAAAATGCGTTTGAAGACTATCTTCACGGCAGCGACGGCAAGCGCCTTGTGACCTTCGACAACGACTCCGGCAAGATTACCGGCGAGCTCTACTCTGTCGAGCCGAAGCCCGGCTCCACCGTGGCGCTGACGATCGACATCGACTTTCAGGCACAGGTGGAGGAGGCGCTCAAAAATACCGTCTCTTCCATGACAAAATCCGACGGCATCGACCGCGGCGCGGCCGTGGCCGTCGTGCAGGTCGGCACGGGCGACGTGCTGGCGCTTGCGTCCTATCCGACCTATTCCCTCTCGACGTTCCGTCAGGACCTTGCAGAGCTCTCCACCGACCCCTTGCAGCCGATGTGGAATCGCGCCACGCAGGGAAAATACGCCCCCGGCTCGACCTTGAAGCCCTTGACGGCCATCGCCGCGCTCGAATCCGGCGCGACGACCGTGCGCGAAAAGATCTACGACTCCGGCAAGTGGACGTACCCCGGCTACTCCGCGAGCTACACCTACTGCTGGAAGCGCAGCGGCCACGGCTCGCTCAACGTCCGCGGCGCGATCATGAATTCCTGCAACTATTTCTTCGCCGAAATGGGCTACCGCATGGGCATGGACACGCTGCGCGAGTATTACGCCAAATTCGGTCTCGGCGCGCCGACCGGCATTGAGATCGGCGACACCGCAGGCCGCCTTCCCTCGCAGAACGAGGGCGAGAACCTTGCCCCGTGGGCGGCGTTCGGTCAGGCGAATCAGGAATACTCCCCCCTCCAGCTCGCAAATTACATCGCGACGCTCTGCGGCGGGGGTGACCGCTACGCCACGCACCTTTTGAAAAACGTCCGCTCCAGCGGCTCCGGTGCGCTCGAATACGTTTACGACGCCGAGCCGGTCGAGACGATCGCCATGAGCAGCGAAAATCTCTCCGCCGTCCTCGCCGGTATGCACGACCTCGCGACTGACGGCGCGGTGTCGCAGTATTTCAAGAACTGTATCGTCGACGCCGCGGCCAAGACCGGTACGATCCAGACTGGCGACACGAAGAACAACAACGGCGCGTTCGTCTGCTTCGCCCCCTACGACGATCCGCAGATTGCCGTGGCCATCGTCATCGAAAAGGGCGGCTCCGGCGCAGCGTTGGCCTCCACCGCCGTGCAGGTGCTCAACGCTTACTTCTCCAACACGTCCGCGTCCTCCGCGATCACGGGCGAAAATACACTGCTGGGTTAAGCGCGCCGTTTCGGCGCGCTTTTGCCTGTTTCAGCCGCTTTATTTGGCAGAAAGGAATGTGTTATGTCAACTAAATGGTTTGATCCGCGCGATCTTCTCTTCAAATCTCCCTTTGGCGCGGTGCCCTGCGGCGCCGATGTCTCGTTCTGCTTTCGCCCCGAGCGCGGCGCGGCGGTCACGCGCTGTGAGCTGCTTGCTCACGGCGAGTTTGCCGACCAATGGACGACGGTGGAGCTTACTCCCGCGCAGGAGGACGGCCACGTCGTCTATCGCGGCATCTTCACCGCGCCGGATGACGTGGAGCTCGTCTGGTACCACTTCCGCCTCTCGTGGGCGGACGGCGGCACGAGCTGCTACGGCAAAAACGGCCTCTGCGCGTGGGACGCGGTCGAGCCCTGGCAGCTCACGGTCTACGACGACACACACAAAACGCCCGCGTGGTTCGGCCGCGGCGTGACGTATCAGATCTTCCCCGACCGCTTCCGCCGTGCTAAATTTCGTGATGTTGCAGGCCTTGTCGGCCCGCGCACGCTGCACGAAAATTGGGACGAGCTTCCCGAATACCGCCCGAACGCCGAGGGCGAGATCACGTGCAGCGACTTTTTCGGCGGTGACTTGCAGGGGATCACGGAAAAGCTCGACTACCTCGCCTCTCTCGGTGTGACGACACTCTACCTCTGCCCGATCTTCGAGGCCTCGACCAACCACCGCTACGACACGGCCTGTTATGAGCGCATTGACCCGCTGCTCGGCGATGAAGCGGACTTCCGCACGCTCTGCGCGGAGGCGAAAAAGCGCGGCGTCTACGTGATGCTCGACGGCGTCTTCAACCACACGGGGCGAAAGAGCGTCTATTTCAACGCCGACGGCTTTTACGACGACCTCGGCGCGGCGCAGGGCGAGCAGTCGCCCTATTACCGCTGGTACAACTTCCACCCCTTCCCCGACGAGTACGACGCCTGGTGGGGCATCAAGAACCTGCCCGCAGTCAACGAGCTGGAAAAAAGTTATGTTGACTACATTATTGAGGGTAACAACTCCATTATCAAGCACTGGCTGCGCGCGGGCGCATCCGGCTGGCGGCTCGACGTCGCCGACGAGCTCCCCGACGAGTTCATTGCCAAAATTCGCGCGGCGATGAACGAGGAGAACCCCGACACTTATCTTCTCGGCGAGGTCTGGGAGGACGGCACGACGAAGATCGCCTACTCCCAGCGCCGCAAGTACCTGCTGGGCCGCGAGACGAACGGCCTGATGAACTACCCGTTCCGCACGGCGCTGATGGCCTATTTGCTCGGCGGCGGCGCGGAATACTTCCGCGACAGCATGGAGGAGCTGCGCGAAAACTATCCTGCGCCTGCGTTCTACGGCGCGATGAATTTCCTCTCGACCCACGACACGCCAAGGCTTTTGACGATTCTGGGCCTCACCTCCCCCGCGCCGCAGACGCGCGACGAGCGCGCGGTCTATCAGCTCAGCGATTCCGACCTTGCGCGCGGCATGTCGCTCCTCAAGCTCGCGGCTCTGATCCTCTACACCTTCCCCGGCTCGCCGATGCTCTACTACGGCGACGAGGCCGGCATGCAGGGCTTTGAAGACCCGTTCAACCGCGGAACCTACCCGTGGGGACGCGAGAATGCCGAATTGGTGCAATACTTCCAACAGCTCGGCGCGCTGCGCAAATCGCACGAGGCGCTGCAAAGCGGCACGATCGTCTACCATGCCGCGCAGGGCCGCGCGCTGGCGTTCTCGCGCCGCACGGAGCACGATCACTGCCTCACGGCAGTCAATGCGGGCGACGAGCCCGTCACGCTCACCCTTCCGTGGGACGGCACGCTCGCCGAGGACGCCCTGTCCCATCAGGAGTTCTTCTGCGGCAACGGCCTGCTCCGCCTGACGCTCGAGCCCTACGGTACGATGCTGCTGACCCAGCCGCAGGAGTGATTTGTTTCACGTGAAACACTGATTTCAGGTCATGGTAAAGGTCAGCGCCTTTACCATGACCTTTTTCTGTCCTCAGCACTGCCCCAGCGGTGATACCCCATCACCGGCCCAAACAGGGGCAAATCGGGACGTAAAGGCCTGTGCCTTGTCATGTTTCACGTGAAACAAATTTGCAAAATTTGAGCTTCCCTGTTGAAATTGAGCCGTTTTGTGCTATACTGAACAAGAATGAAAATGGATCAATGCTTCTATGACTAAGGTGGGTGTTTTTTTGGCTAAAATCGTTGCAATCGTCAATCAAAAGGGCGGCGTCGGCAAAACGACGACCTGTGTCAACCTGACCTCCTCCCTCAAGGAGAAAGGCAATCGCGTCCTGCTGTGTGACTTTGACCCGCAGGCCAACTCCACCTCCGGCATGGGTGTGGACAAGGCGGCCTCGCGCGGCGTTTATGACGTGCTCATCAACGGTGCGGACGTCACGGCCAGCGTGGCGCACACGCGCTACGGCGATGTGCTCCCCTCCTCGAAGGCCTTGGCGGGCGCGGGTATTGAGATGATCGACCGCGAAAACCGCGAATTCCTGCTCAAGCAGGCGCTCGACGTTCTCTCGCCCAATTACGACTTTATCCTCATCGACTGCCCGCCGTCGCTCGAACTCTTAACGGTCAACGCCCTCTGCGCCGCGAATTCCCTGATCGTTCCTGTGCAGGGCGAATATTTCGCGCTCGAAGGCCTGTCCGACCTGATGCACACGGTCCGCATGGTGCGCCGCAGCCTGAATCCCGGCCTTGAGCTCGAAGGCGTGCTGCTCACGATGTTCGACGGGCGCACGAATCTCGCCCTCCAAGTTGCGGAAGAGGTCAAGCGCTACTTCCCCGGCAAGGTGTATTCGACCGTCATCCCCCGCAATGTGCGCCTTTCCGAAGCACCGAGCCACGGCAAGCCCATCAACTACTACGACCGCACCTCCCGCGGCGCGGAGGCTTACAGCGACCTCGCCAACGAGTTTTTGAAGCAGAACCGCTGATACATTAAATATAAGGGCGCATTCCGCCCGCTTCATCCCACAGAAAGGAGAAGTTTCCATGGCAAATGCAAACCGCGGGCTCGGCAAGGGGCTCGGCGCGCTGCTGGGCGACGCCGCCCTGCGCACTGACACGTCCGACAACCTCTACCTCCCCATCTCGCAGATCGAACCATACGCCAATCAGCCGCGCCGCCACTTCGATGAAGAGGCTCTGCAGGATCTGGCCGATTCCATCCGCGAGCACGGCATTATCCAGCCGTTGACGGTCCGCCGCCTTTCTTCCGGCTACTATCAGACGGCGGCGGGCTTACAGGAGGTTCCGGTCATCGTGATTGAGGCCGATGACCGCAAGGCAAGATCATGATGGTCATCCCCAGATGATCGACCCGAGCGTCCCCATCGGCCCGGACGACAGCTGCAACGTCGAGGTGCAGCGCTTTGGCGAGGCAAAGGTGCCGGAGTTCGACATCCCCTACCACACCGAGATCATGGAGCGCTTCGACGGCATCGATCTGGACGCTGCGGGCCGGGTGTCCGGCAACGGCTTTTCCTATCTCATGGGCGACATTGCCCGACTCCACGAGGCCGTGCTGGCCTATGGCCGCGACTTCATGATCAACAAGGGCTTCACCTACTGCATCCCCCCCTTCATGATCCACGGCAACGTCGTCGAGGGCGTCATGAGCCAGACGGACATGGACGCCATGATGTATAAGATCGAGGGCGAGGACCTCTACCTGATCGGCACGAGCGAGCACTCCATGATCGGTAAGTTCATCGACCAGATCCTCCCGAGGAGTCCCTGCCCCAGACGCTGACGTCCTACTCCCCTGCTTCCGCAAGGAGAAGGGCGCGCACGGCATCGAGGAGCGCGGCATCTACCGCATCCACCAGTTCGAGAAGCAGGAGATGATCGTTGTCTGCAAGCCCGAGGAGTCCAAGGCGTGGTATGAGCAGCTGTGGCAGTACTCCGTGGAGCTGTTCCGCTCGCTCGACATCCCCGTCCGCCAGCTTGAGTGCTGCTCCGGCGACCTCGCCGACCTGAAGTGCAAGTCCTGCGACATCGAGGCGTGGATCCCCCCGTCAGCAGAAGTATTTCGAGGTCTGCTCCTGCTCCAACCTCGGCGACGCACAGGCACGCCGCCTGAAGATCCGCTACAAGGATAAGGACGGCAAGATGCAGCTGTGCCACACGCTGAACAACACCTGCGTCGCCCCCGCCGCGCATGCTGATCGCCTTCCTCGAGAACAACCTGCAGGCCGACGGCACCGTCTAGACAGATATTATACAATTTGTATAGGAGAAAACCGTCATGAAAAAATTCTTTCAGGAATTCAAGGAATTCGCCATGCGCGGAACGTCCTGGACATGGCCGTTGGCGTGGTCGTCGGCTCCGCGTTCACCGCGATCGTCACCTCGATCGTCCAGAACCTGCTCACTCCCCTGCTCGGCCTGCTCATCCCCGACAGCACGTTTGCCGAGTGGGCGCCCGGCGGCTTCGGCATCGGCGCGGTCATCAACTCCATCATCTCCTTCCTCATCACGGCGTTCGTCGTGTTCGTGCTGGTCAAGGCCGTGAACCGTCTGACCGCGAAAAAGAAGAAGGAAGAGGAGCCGAAGCCCGAGCCCCCAAAGATTGGAAACGACCGAGGAGCTGCTCGTTGAGATCCGCGACCTGCTCAAGCAGCAGGAGGACAAATGACGCCCGAGAGCCTGCTGCGCGAAAGGACTGAGCGGCTGGGGTCTCGCGGCGGACGCCGCGCCGCGGCTGCTGGAATTTTCCGACAGGCTGCTGGAGAAAAACCGCGTGATGAACCTCACGGCCATCACCGACCCCGTCGACGTCGTGACGCTCCACCTGCTCGACTGCGCGGCGCTGCTGCGGATGGAGGATTTCCGCGGCAAACGCGTCGTGGATGTCGGGACGGGCGCGGGCTTTCGGGGATGCCGCTGCGGCTGTTGGAGCCGGATTTCGACCTGACGCTGCTCGACAGTCTCGGCAAGCGCATGGCGTTTTTGCAGGAGGTCTGCAACGCGATGGCGCTGCAGCGCGTGACGTGCGTCCATGCGCGGGCGGAAGAGTTCGCCGCGCAGGAGCGCGAGCGCTTCGACCTCGCCGTCTCGCGCGCGGTCGCGCGGCTGTACCTGCTGTGCGAGCTGTGCCTGCCGTTTGTGCGCGTGGGCGGGAGCTTCCTCGCGATGAAGTCCGTGGACTGCGGCGAGGAGCTGCAGAGCGCGAAGAGCGCCATCAGCCAGCTCGGCGGGCAGCTCGAGGGCTGTGAGGACTACACCATCCCCGGCACGGACGTGACGCACAGCGTCGTCCGCATCCGGAAGGTCAGACCCACGCCGAAGACCTTCCCGCGCCTCCGCGAAGATCAAGAAAAAATCCGCTGAGATGAGGGATCGCGTATGGGTAAACTGATTGCGGTGGTCTCCGGCAAGGGCGGCACCGGAAAAACCACCTTCACCGCCAGCGTCGGTCTGGCGCTGGCCGCGATGGGCCGCCATGTTCTGTGCATGGACTGCGACATCACGCTGCGCAACCTCGACCTCGCCCTCGGGCTGAGCGACAGCGCGCTGATGGACTTTTCGGACGTGCTCAGCGGCAGCTGCTCGCTCGCCGACGCCGTCACGACGCACCCGCGCTATCAGAACTTGACTTCCTCCCCGCCCCCTCACCTTCCGCGAGCCGAGCTACTCCGCCGCGCAGCTGCTGCGCCTCGCCGCGAGCATCCGTGAAGCTACGACTTCTGCCTGATCGATGCGCCGGCCGGACTGGGGACGGGCTTCCGCATGGCGACGGACATGGCCGACAGCGTCATCGTCGTCACCACGACAGACGTCAGCGCTCTGCGCGACGCGCAGCACACGGTCATGGAGCTTGACCGCTTCCCCGTCAGGTGCATCCACCTCGTGGTGAACCGCGTGCAGAAAAAAAACTTCTGCGCAGCCTGCACACCACCATCGACGACGCCATAGATACAGCGGGCCTGCCCCTTCTGGGGGTCGTGCCCGAGGATATAGACGTCCCCGCCTCGCTCAACCGGGGCACCCCCGTGCGGGAATACAGCTATTACGCCGCCCGCGCGTTCGAGAACATTGCCAAGCGCATCAACGGCATCCGCACACCGCTGATGAAAATCTGATCCGGAAAGGAGACTTAACCTCATGAACATTGCATTGATCGCCCACGACAACAAGAAAGAGCTGATGGTTCAGTTCTGCACCGCCTACTGCGGGATTCTTGCCCAGCACACTGTGCGCCACCGCGCGCACCGGACAGCTCGTCTCCGAAACGACGGGGCTTCCCATCCACCGCTTCCTCACCTTCGAGCACGGCGGCGGACAGCAGATCGCCGCGCGCATCGCCTATAACGAGATCGACATGGTGCTCTGCTTCGGTGACCCCGCCGATAAGCGCCCCAACGACGACATGGCCAACATCTTCCGCCTGTGTGACCAGAACAACATCCCCTATGCCAGCAATCTTGCCTCGGCCGAGATGCTCATCCTGGGTCTGGCGCGCGGCGACCTCGACTGGCGCAACATCGTCAACCCCAAAACGACCCCCTTCACCGCTTGACATTCCGGGAGAAATCCCATACAATAAATAGTTGGAAACACCGCGAGGACGAGGCAGGAGTACCGCAGCGTCCGCCGCACGGCAGAGAGGCGCGCCATCGGCTGCGAGCGCGCCGCGGCAGGACTGTGGGAAGACAGCTTCCGAGCGGGGATGGAAACATCCACGGCGCGCTCCCCCCGTAACAGGCCGTTCCGCCGTTTCCAGATCGGAAAGGTCTATCGCGGCGAGCGCGCGCAGCGCGGCCGCTTCCGCGAGTTCTATCAGGCAGATATCGACGTCATCGGCGACGGCGAGCTCGACATCACGAACGACGCCGAGATCCCCGCCATCATCTATACCGTCTTCTCCCGCCTCGGCCTGTCCCGTTTCCAGATCCGCATCAACAACCGCCGCATCTTAAACGGCTTCTACGCGATGCTGGGCCTTTCCGACAAGTCCGGCGATATCATGCGCACCGTCGACAAGATCGAAAAGATCGGCCCTGACCTCGTGCGCGCGATCTTGGTCGACGACTACGCCATCGAGGGCGAAAAGGCGGATGAGATCCTCGCCTTTATCGGCATCAAGGGCACGAACGAAGAGGTGCTCGCTTCTCTTGAAAAGTACCGCGGCCGCAACGAGATGTTCGACCAGGGCCTCGACGAGCTGACGACCGTCGCTAAGTACCTCGGCGCGTTCGGCGTGCCGCAGGAGAACTTCGCGGTCGACCTGACCATCGCGCGCGGCCTCGACTACTACACCGGCACGGTGTACGAGACGACGCTGCTCGACCACCCCGAGATCGGCTCGGTCTGCTCCGGCGGCCGCTACGATAACCTTGCCGAGTACTATACTGACCGCAAGCTTCCCGGCGTCGGCATTTCGATCGGCGTGACGCGCCTGTTCTATGTCCTCGGCGAGCAGGGCCTTCTGAATAGCGACATCTGCACCGCGCCGGCGGACGTGCTCATCCTGCCGATGACCGAGGACCTGAGCGAGGCCATCTCGCTCGCGACCGACCTTCGCGCCGCGGGC
>VOFG01003224.1_pt1 | contig 23761 bp, 37 predicted proteins | sample 5384171 | NCBI WGS metagenome assembly VOFG01 (sample SAMN12384726, study PRJNA508395) | human gut metagenome | isolation source: healthy gut F | host: Homo sapiens | reverse complement strand
TAAACTTCACCGACTTGCCTATCAGTTTGTGCGTCCCCACAATGATATTGATCTTCCCGTCGGCCAAATCCCTCAATATTTCTTTGGTCTTGGCTGCACTACGGGCACGGCTCAGGTAATCCACCCGAACGGGCATCCCTTTCAGACGCGACGAAAAAGTCTGGAAATGCTGATAGGCCAACACGGTGGTAGGCACCAACACCGCCACCTGCTTATTGTCCGCACAAGCCTTGAAGGCAGCGCGGATGGCCACCTCGGTCTTGCCGAATCCCACATCCCCACACACCAGACGGTCCATCGGACGGTCGCGCTCCATGTCGGCCTTTACGGCCTGCGTGGCCTTCAACTGGTCGGGGCGTGTCCTCGTAGAGGAAGCTTGCCTCGAGCTCGTGCTGCATGAAACTGTCGGGACTGAAGGCGAAACCTTTCTCCTGACGGCGCAGGGAATACAACTTGATGAGGTCGCGTGCGATATCCTTGATTTTGGTCTTCGTCCGCTCTTTCAGGCGTTCCCATGCCCCCGTGCCCAACTTGTTCAACCGAGGAGGCTCGCCCCTCCTTTGCCACGGTATTTGCTCACCTTGTGCAGGGAGGAATGGAGACGAACACCACATCGTCGTTCTGATAGATAATCTTGATGACTTCCTGCATGGTGTCGCCATTGGGAATGCGCACCAAACCGCCAAACTTTCCGACCCCATGGTCTACGTGGACCACGTAATCGCCGATGTTGAACTCCTGAAGCTCTTTCAACGAAAGAGCCACTTTGCCGCTCCGCGCCTTGTCGCTGCGGAGGTTATATACTTATGAAAACGGTCGAAAATCTGATGGTCGGTGAAAAAGCACGCCTTGAGGTCGTCGTCGGCAAACCCGGCATGCAAAGTACGGTTCACGGGAGTAAAACCGATACCCGAAGCCTGTTCCGTGAAAATGGAAGCCAACCGGTCGGTCTGTTTGGCCGAATCGGCCAATATATATAAGGTGTATCCCTTTGCCAGATACTCATGGAAAGTACGGGTCACCAATTCAAAATTCTTATGGAATATAGGTTGTGCCGTCAGGTGGAAACGCACGGTGGCCTGCGGTGTGGCGGACGGCTTGTTCCCCACCTCTACCCTGCGGAAATCGAGCATTCCCTTCATCAAGGCCGACCCGTCGACAAGCATCAGGTCGGCACGAAGTTTCTCGTGCCGCTCTGCCTCTTCCATCTCCGTCCGGGCCTGCTCGTCCATCAGAGCCTGCGCCGAAAAGCCGTCGGCATATACCCGGTCGGCCACGTCGCGCAAGAAAAACAAATCCTTCATCACCAAGACGGTCTCCGGAGGCAGGAAGTCCGTGAACGGCACCTTGCCCTGCACGTAACCGGCCAGTTCGGGCACGATGACGATTTCTTCCTGTTTGTCGCGCGAGAGTTGTGTCTGCACCTCAAACGTACGGATGCTGTCCACTTCATCGCCGAAAAAGTCTACCCGGTAAGGCCATTCCGAGGAGAATGAAAAGACATCGAGAATACTGCCACGCACGGCAAACTGCCCCGGTTCGTAGACATAATCCACACGCCGGAAACCGAACGCACGCAAAGTCTCCTCCACGAACGTGATGTCCACCCGCTCGCCGGCATGCAGCCTCAGCGTCTGCTCATCCAGTTTCTGCCGCGACACGACTTTTTCCATCACCGCCTCGGGATAAGTGACCACGAAAAGCGGACGATGCCCTGCCGACAAACGGCTGATAACCTCCGTGCGGAGTATCTCGTTGGCTGCGTCCCGCTGCCCGAACTTCACCGCCCGGCGGAACGAAGAAGGAAAATAGAACACTTCCTGCTCACCCAGAATCTGCGTCAGGTCGTGATAAAAATACCCGGCCTCTTCCGCATCATCCAGCACGAAAACATACGGACAAGCCATCACCTGCGGACAAGCTGCGGCCACACTGCTGAACAGCAAAGGAGCGGCCGACGCACAGTCCTTCCGCGAAAATCGTCCGCGCGGAACCGTCCTGCAAAGCCTTTGCCAAAGCCTTTACCGACTTATGCCCTGCATAGAGGGCCTGTAAACCTTGTATCTCCATGATTCAATCCGGTGCAAAATTACAAAGAATCACTAAAAAAACACCTCCGCCGGAAGAAATATTTCCACTCTGTTACCTGTATTCGTGATTTATGTCTATATTTGTTTCACGAATACAAACGAAGTCATTCACTTTTAAAGCTGACAGAAATATGCGTTCAGACAGTGTAGTTATCATTCCTACGTACAACGAAAAGGAAAACATAGAAAACATCATCCGGGCCGTATTCGGACTGGAACAACCGTTCGACATGCTGATCATAGACGACGGCTCGCCCGACGGCACGGCGGCCATCGTGAAACGCCTCATGGCGGACGAGTTCAAAAGACCGCCTGCATCTCATCGAACGTACGGGGAAATTAGGTCTCGGCACAGCTTACATTGCAGGATTCAAATGGGCTGTGGCGCAGAAATACGACTATATCTTCGAGATGGACGCCGACTTCAGCCACAACCCGAACGACCTTCCGCGACTGTACGCCGCTTGCGCCCAAGAGGGGTACGACGTGGCCATCGGGTCGCGCTACGTGAACGGGGTGAACGTGGTGAACTGGCCCATGGGGCGCATCCTGATGTCCTACTACGCCTCCAAATACGTGCGCATCATCACGGGGCTGAAGATAAACGACACCACGGCCGGCTTTAAATGTTACCGCCGCCGCGTGTTGGAGACCATCGAACTGGACAAGGTGCGCTTCAAAGGATATGCCTTCCAGATAGAAATGAAGTTCACCGCCAAGCAGTGCGGTTTCAAGATAAAGGAAGTACCGGTCATCTTCGTCAACCGAGAGTTGGGCACGAGCAAGATGAGCGGCGGCATCTTCAGCGAAGCCGTGTTCGGGGTTATCCGCCTGCGGCTCGACGGGTGGTTCAGACACTATCCGAAGCCATCTTGAAATCAAGCACTTACGAAAGCAAAAATATTTGCCGCAGATTAACATTTTTTTCTCATGAGATTGAAAAATCATTCGGCTGAGATTGAAAAAATCAATCTCAGCCGAACGATTTTCGGTTCTCTACCGAATGTTTTTACCACGTGCCCAAAGGCCGTTTTCAGTCTTCAAACATCCCCTTTGCGTCCACCCCCAAAAGCCCGCAAAGTTGAAGCACCATTTCTTGTGGAAGCCCCATGCGCGGGTCGTCCGTCGCAGGCCAAAGGGATGCCAGGAAGTGAGGCCACTCCTCACGATAAACTCCGGCCATGCGATGATTGTAATCCGAAGCCTGCCGCAAGGAAAAACGTACGTTGGCTATGCGGTCGGCCAACTTGACCATGGGGGCATAAGGTGTGGCACGGATACCCTCATAATATTTCACTCCTGCACGCTCGGCACGTGTACGCCCTTTTTTCGTTCGTCAACGCGTACACAATCTCCGCCGCCATGAACGCCTGCGCCTCGTCCAGCCCCAAAAGACCGGGCGCGTTTTCGCACGTCGTTGTACGTCAGACGGGCATCCTCTATACTGTCGTGGAACCAGGCCCCGAACATCACGGCCGACACGTCTTCCACCCGCGTGCATACCTCGCCTCCATAACGGGCCACCAGTTCCGCTACACCGTCCAAATGGTAAGAATAAGGCAAGTCTACGCCATAAAATTGGTTGACGGCCGCATGCGCCTCATGCGCGGCATGGCGGATACGTTCCAACAGGTCCGACTGCCGTTCCAGTATTTCAGAAAATAAAGTCTTGTTTTCCATATTCCTTTGATTTTGATTTACAAAGGAAACAAAAATCCATATACCGGACAAGATTCCGCCCGACAAGATGCCACCAATAAGAAGTATTTATTAAATTTGCAGGAGATGCGGAAAAAAACATTGAGGAGACATATGAAGACAGATATATCCCAACCGACATACGACGAACTATTGGACAACATAGGAAAAAGCCCTACGTTCAGGCCGTGAATATGCTCTGAAGGCAGTCAATTCCGAAATGGTATCGACGTACTGGAATATAGGACGCCATATTGTAGAATATGAGCAAAAAGGACATGAACGTGCAGAATATGGCACAAACCTGATCGATCGTCTCGCACACGACCTGACTGCCACCTACGGCAAGGGCTTCAGCCGGAGCAATGTCATCTACATGCGTAAATTCTACTTGTGTTTCCCAAAACGTGAGACGCTGTCTCACCAATTAACCTGGAGCCACTATTTTGAAATTCTGAAAGCCGAAGACAGTCTCGCCATCGGCTTTTACGCCCAACAATGCGAAAAAGAACAATGGAGCGTACGCGAACTGAAACGGCAAATGAAAAGCAGTCTTTTTCCAAAGATTGGCCTTAAGCCGAGACAAGACAAAAATACTGGAATTGAGTCGTAAAGGCCAGGAAGTGCAAAATCCACAAGACCTCATCAAAGACCCTTTCGTCTTGGAATTCGTAGGACTACCGCAACAGGAAACTTATTTGGAAGGAGAATTAGAACAACGTCTGATCCAAAACTTGGAAGGTTTTCTTCTGAATTGGGAAAAAGGATTTGCTTTCGTAGGAAGGCAATATAGAATCAACATCGGCTCACGGCATTTCTATGTAGATTTGGTGTTCTACCATCGCATACTCAAATGCTTCGTCTTAATCGACCTGAAACGAGGGAGATAGAACACCATGACATCGGACAAATGAATCTTTATCTCAATTATTTCAGAAGGAAGAAAGTACGGAGGGAGATCATGAACCAATAGGCATCATATTAGGAGCATACAAAGACAAAGTACTTGTGGAATATGCCATGCAAGGCATGACCAATCAATTATTCGTAAGCAGATATCAACTCTACCTGCCAAACAAAGCCCAGTTACAGAAAGAAGTACTCAAAATTCTTTCTGACCATGAAACGGACAATGAATTGGCATAACTGTCAAGATTCAATAAAAGGTATATTAATATTCATCATAGAAACATATAAAAGAAAACCATTATGAGAACCAGAATACAAAATGCCACCATCGTCAACGAAGGAAAACGCTTCGTAGGTACGGTCACACTGGAAGACGACAAGATTCTGAGTATCGTCCCGTCCGACGATACCATACCACACCCTTCCGCCGACCGACCGCGTGATAGATGCCGAAGGGCTGTACCTGATACCGGGCGTGATAGACGACCATGTGCATTTCCGCGAACCGGGACTGACCCACAAGGCCGACATCGCCACCGAAAGCCGGGCGGCGGCGGCCGGAGGCGTGACGTCGTACATGGACATGCCGAACGTCGTGCCGCAGACCACCACTCTCGAAGCCTTGGACGACAAGTTCCGGTTGGCAGCGGAAAAGAGCCTCGTCAACTATTCTTTCTTCTTCGGGGCCACCCATACGAACACTGACATGCTGGAACAATCTGGACCCGCACAAGGTATGTGGCGTCAAACTGTTCATGGGAAGCAGCACGGGCAATATGCTCGTCGACCGCGAAGACGCGCTACGCGCCATATTCAGCCGCTCCCCCCTACTCATCATGACCCATTGCGAAGACTCGTCCATCATATCGGCCAACCTGAAATCGTTCCGGGAACGGTATGGAGACGACCCGGACGTGAAATACCATCCTGCCATCCGTAACGAAGAAGCTTGTTTCCGTTCTACGGAACTGGCCGTCAAACTGGCACCGGGGAAACCGGTGCGCGACTCCATGTGGCCCATGTCAGCACCGCACGTGAACTCTCTCTTTTCCGCCGGGATCCGCTGTGGGATGAAACCACGGAACGCATGAAACCTGTCACAGCCGAAGCCTGTATCGCCCATCTGTTTTACACGGATGCCGACTATGCCCGCCTCGGAACACGTATCAAATGTAATCCGGCCATCAAGAGCGGCGCCGACCGGGCAGCTTTGCGACAGGCACTGACCGACGGGCGTATCGACGTGATAGGCACGGACCACGCTCCCACCTGCCTGTTGAAAAAAGAAGGCGGTTGCGTGAAAGCGGCCTCCGGTATGCCCATGGTGCAGTTTTTCGCTCGTCAGCATGCTCCGCCTGTCCGATGAAGGCGTGCTGCCCCTCGAACGTGTCGTGGACCTGATGTGCCATGCCCCGGCCCGGCTGTTCCAAATCAAAGGCCGAGGTTTCCTCCGCGAAGGCGCACAAGCCGACCTCGTACTGCTCCGTCCGTCCTGCCCGTGGACCTTACGGAGAGGGACATCTTAAGCCGCTGCGGCTGGAGTCCGTTGGAAGGAGAAACGTTCAACTGGTCGGTGGAACAGACCTACTGTAACGGGCATTTAGTATATAATCACGGCCATATAGACACGGACGTCTGCGGCCGGCAACTTACTTTCGACCGATGACCCATACATTGACTTATCGCATACACGAAGTAGCTCCCCTACATCAACTGGATATACTTTTCCACGCCTGGGGATTCCCGCCGCGCTTTGCCGCCATCAGCCGCATACACGGCTGCGATGCCTGTCGCGCCGGTTGGTTGGCTGAATTTCCGGAAGAGGAAAGGGCGCGAGCGGCCGAGGCCATGCAGCTATTCAAGGATGCCAACCGCATGTTGGCACAGTTGGACGGAGATTTCCACACCCACGTACGTTTCGGGCTATATCCGGCCTGTTCGGACGGCGACGACCTGCTTCTTACCGACCCCGAACAGGAGGGGCGCACGCTTCGCCTCGCCTTGCTGCGCCAACAACACCACGAAACCGGACGAGCCTTATCTTTGCCTTTCGGATTTCGTACGTCCGCTGTCGCAAGGCATATCCGACACCGTAGGTGTTTTTTCGCGGCTACGGTAGATGCGGACATGGAACATCTCTACGAAACCGGCGCATACGCCGATGACTTCAGCACCTGTTGGCCCAAACGCTATCCGACCGTTTGGCCGAAGCCTCTACGGAAAAAAATGCACCAAGAAGTGCGTACGACCTATTGGGGATATGCAAAAGACGAACAGTGGTCCGTCGAAGACTTATTGGTGGAGAAGTTTACCGGCATCCGGCCGGCCGTAGGCTATCCTTCCCTGCCGGACCAGTCTGTCAACTTCGTGCTGTCGGAATGGTTGGGGTTTCCGGAAATCGGTATCCGGCTGACCGAAAACGGTGCCATGGTGCCGCATGCTTCGGTAAGCGGACTCATGCTGTCCCATCCCTCCGCACGCTACTTCGCCGTAGGAAAAATCGGGGAAGACCAGTTGGAAGACTATGCCCGGCGACGCGGCCTGCCCGTGGAAACGATGCGTAAATTCTTAGCCGCTAACCTTTAACCGTCAAAACAAAAATATGGTATTACGAATACTTCCCGTCTTATTGCTGACGTTGATATTGTCCGATGTCTACCTGTACTTCAAGTTCATGTACGGACGCAGGCACCCTCTTTGGGCCTATTTTCTCTTTTTCCTGCCCAACGCATTGTTGCTGATTGCCGCCCTCATATTGACTTGGACGGAAAACCATACGCCGGAGAACATGACCCAAATGGTCATCTTCTTCAGTCTCTACATGCTCATTGCGCTACCCAAGATGCTGTTCCTTATCGTGGATTTGATAGGAAAAGGCATCTGCCTGTTTTTCCCCGTGCCAAAAGGCATGTACGATGGTAAGTTCCACCGCGTCTCTCTTTTTGTTCTGTATCATGGGAGCAGGGTTGAGTTTCGGCCCAACCCCTCTTGCAAGTCCGCCACACGAACTTCTCTTCGGCCGACCTTCCGCCTGCCTTCGACGGCTACCGCATTGTGCAGTTCAGCGACTTGCACCTCACAAGTTTCAGGAACCGGCCGGAAATGGTGGAGAAGGTCGTGGAACGCATCATGGAACAATGTCCCGACATGATCGTGTTTTTACCGGTGATTTGGTCAGCACGGAAGCCAACGAATTAGACGGGTTCGACGAGATACTTTCCCGTCTGCACGCACCGGACGGGGTGTATTCCATCTTAGGCAACCACGACTACCTGACATACGCTTATTACCTGTCTCCGAAAGAGCAAGCCGCCCAACGGGAAGAGATGAAGAAAAGGCAACGTGCCATGAACTGGGACCTGCTGCTGAACGAACACCGCATCATACATCAAGGCCGGGACAGCATCGCACTCATCGGCGTAGAGAACGACGGAAACCGCCCTTTCCCGAACGCGGCGACCTGAAAAAGGCTTTGGCCGGAATCCCCGGGTACGGACAAGGCAACGACTCGACGCATATGTTCAAAGTGTTGCTCAGCCACGACCCGACCCACTGGCGTCGCAAGGTATTGCCGCAAACCGACATCCAGCTCACGTTGTCGGGACATACCCACGGCATGCAGTTCATGCTTTTCGGCTGGTCGCCCTCCAAATTCTTCTATCCTGAATGGAAATACATGTACCGCGAAGGCGAGCGCGGATTGTATGTCAGTCTTGGTATCGGCGGGGCACTCATTCCCTTCCGCTTCGGGCATGGCCCGAAATTAACGTCATAACCTTGCACAATAAATAGGTATTACTTAACTTTGTATAGTCAAACTGTCACAGAAAACATGATGTTACTCTATCGAATCTACCAACTCTGTATCGCGCTGCCCATCCTGTTGGTCTGCACCATGTTGACGGCTATCGTCACCATCATCGGTTCGTGGATAGGCAACGCTCATTTCTGGGGATACTATCCCGGGAAAATCTGGTCTATCATCATCTGCCGCGTGCTCTTCATTCCGGTTGTCGTACGCGGTCATGAAAACGTGGACAAGAAAACCTCATACGTATTCGTGGCCAACCACCAGGGCATTCGACATCTTTTGATATACGGCTTCTTGGGACGCAATTTCAAATGGATGATGAAAAAATCGTTGAGGAAAATCTTCCTGGTCGGAAAAGCATGCGAGAGCGCACGTCACATCTTCGTAGACAAGTCGGGACCGAAAAAGATTCAAGAAACTTATGCCAAAGCCCGTGAAATCCTGAAGGAAGGAACCTCGTTGGTAGTATTTCCCTGAAGGTGCCCGCTCGTTCACCGGACACATGGGAGTGTTCAAGAAAGGAGCATTCCAACTGGCGGACGAACTGCAACTGCCCGTAGTCCCCGTAACGATCAACGGCTCGTTCGACATCCTTCCACGTACGAAAGGTTTCGGCTTCGTCAGACGCAGTAAACTGACTCTCACCATCCATCACCCCATCCTGCCCAAGGGAAAAGGACCGGAGAATATCAAAGAAACGATGGAGGAAGCATATCAAGCCGTCATGGCAGGTCTCCCGCCCGAACGACAGGGCTTTATAAAAAATGAAGACCAGTAAATCCTTATTCAAACGCATACGGCTCGCCTTTTGGGCGAGCCGTAATTTATCCGGACAAAAGTTTTATTTCAAAGAATCAGTTCCCGAAAATTCCGGTAACTCTGCTAAAGAATCCTCCGGCAAGACGTCGTCATAACCATACCCCATTTGCGTCATATTCTCCTTGGCCGCCTTGATGTAATTTTTCACATATACATCATTCTTAAAATAAGGGGTGGCCTTGGCCATGATCTCTTCTATTTGAGGGTCATCACCGGATAAGGATAACTGCTTGTCAGAATCATAAAAACGCCTGCTCCCAAGACATTATCGAAATTGGACGTAATGAAATTGGTAATCAAACGGTCGTTCTGCAATGCCAGACGGTTGGCTTCGTCATTCAAACGCACCATAATGACATCCTCATCCACCCCATCCATAATCATTTGGCTTTCCTTATGCGGCAATTCTGCTATCTGATTGTCCAACCGCGTCTTGCGACGGATAAAACTATATAAGGTATCGTTCAGAGCACTTCCTGTCACGTATTGACGTGCCGTACTGATATGTATGGACAGTTCTTCCGGCCCCAGGACAAACGGCATCAGGCATTCATCATCTATAAAAAGGCTCTCACCATCATGACGGAATCCAGCGCACCGATAAAATTAAACTTCCCATGCACCACGTCGCTGGAGTCAATATCCACCAGATCATCATCCTTATAGGCTTTCAAATACAGTTTTTTCCCATCCATGGTCTGTATCGTAGAGTTTCCTTCCACCATGTATTCTGTCTGGTGGCAAGAAGCCAACACCATAAGGCTCACCAATATCCATAAAAAATTTTTCATTCTTCTTATATTATTCCGGACTTATAGGGGTACAAAGATAAGCGCTTATCACCAGAGGATAAAAGCGTTTTATCACTATTTAAGCTTGTCTTTTCCGTTTTAAAACTTATTGTTGTTTTTCGTGACTTTTCCTTCTCCAATTCGGCCGGAATACGAAAAGCGGTGTACAATTCCAGCACGCAAGCGACTGCCAGGCATACCACCCATTCCTGTCCCCGGGCAAAACCGAAATCAAAAATACGCATAGCCATAAAAAAGGCTGTACAAACCAACAAAAGCGCACCGATGACTTGTTGTCCCCGCAACCGGCGGATAACGAAATATCCCCTTCGTACCCGGCACGCAACTGCATAGCAGCAAAAGCGCAAGCCCCTACCGTATAAAGATAAAAGGCATAAAGCCAACCGGTAAAAAAAAGTGGCTGCCCCAATCAACAACAGCACAGCTCCGGTTATGAATACTATATTTTTGAATCTTATTCAGTCTCTTCATCCGTAGTTTTTTCTTGTATGACAAAAAATATCTTCGTCGTCTGTCTTCATGTAATATCGCTCACGTGCAATCTCGATTAACACGTCGGGGTCGGTGTTCATTTCCTCCAAATAACGCGTGTCATGCTCGTACATCTCCGTGTACTTCCGGATTTCAGAGCGCAATTCAGCCAACTCAGCCTTATGACGATAGCGGCTCCACAAACTGTTTTCGTCTACCACTCCCATCAACAAGACGAAAAGCCCGATGACAAAACCATATTTATGCCGGCGAAAGACATTCCAGAAAGTATGAAGCTTACCCATAACTTTGACTTGTTTATAGGGGAAGATACGACAAAATCAACGAAAACGGAGGCTGCACCCGTTTTTTTGCTAAATTTGCTTTGCGAATAACTAATTCATCAATCCATCATGGGAGAATACATCGTATCGGCACGAAAATACCGCCCTTCGGCATTCGATGCCGTGGTGGGGGCAGGAGGCGCTCACCACGACTCTGAAAAACGCCATTGCAGCCGGTAAACTGGCACATGCTTACCTGTTCTGCGGACCACGCGGAGTGGGAAAAACGACTTGTGCCCGCATTTTTGCCAAAACCATCAACTGCCTGCACCGTCCGACAACGGGGAAGCTTGCGATGAATGCGAATCATGCAAGGCTTTCAACGAACAGCGTTCGCTCAACATTCATGAACTGGACGCAGCCTCAAACAACTCGGTGGAGGAAATACGTGCCTTAATAGAAAAGGTGCGCATACCGCCGCAGGTGGGACGCTATAAGGTGTTCATCATCGACGAGGTGCACATGTTGTCCACGGCTGCATTCAATGCTTTCCTCAAGACGCTGGAAGAGCCGCCTTCGTATGTCATTTTTATCCTGGCCACTACGGAAAAGCATAAAATCCTGCCTACCATATTGAGCCGTTGCCAAGTGTACGATTTCAACCGAATGAGCGTACAGACCATTGTCAACCACCTGAAGTTCGTGGCAGACAAAGAGGGATATGCATACGAGCCGGAGGCACTGAACATCATTGCCCAAAAGGCAGACGGCGGCATGCGTGACGCACTTTCCATTTTCGACCAGACGGTAAGCTTCACGGGAGGAAACCTGACGTATAAAAAGGTTATAGAAAACCTGAACGTACTGGACTATGAATACTACTTCCGCCTGACGGATCATTTCCTGAAAAACGAGGCAGCGCAGTGCATGCTGGTCTTCAACGAGATTTTAGAGAAAGGTTTTGAAGGCAGCCATTTCATTACCGGATTGGCCGCACACCTGCGCGACCTGTTGGTCAGCCGCGACGCAATGACCCTCCCGTTACTGGAAGTAAGCGACAGCATCAGGGCACGTTATCAGGAACAGTCGCAACGGTGCACGCCCAAATTCCTATACCGTGCCATCAAGTTGTGCAGCGACTGCGACTTGAATTACCGAGCCAGTAAGAACAAACGGCTGTTGGTGGAAATCACCTTGATACAACTGTCGCAACTGACCTTGGAAGATGACAGCGTCGGCTCGGGGCGTAGCCCTGAGAAGATATTAAAACCCCTATTCGACCAACCTGCCGGGACGGTACAACAGACTGCCGCTCCGGTCAATCCGCAGAAGCCTCAGGCTCCCGTGGAAAAGGTTGCCTCCGCCGTTCAGGACAGAACGGCACCGTATGAAACGCGCAAATCCCCGCTTCCGGACACTGAAACCACGGAACGCAGGCTTCCCAAAGTCAAACTCGGCTCTTTCGGCCCATCCATCAGCCGACTTAAACAAGGAATAGGAAATCCGGCTGAGACTTCCCAACCGGCTGCAACTCCGGCTACGACAACCGTAGCCTCACAGACACCGAAAGAAGAAGAAAATTATCCTGTCACGGAAGATAACATCCGTTTCTGTTGGCATGAGTTCATCAATCTCCTGCCACAAGAAGAAACCGCCATCGCACAACGGATGAAAGTCATCCAGCCCAAGCTACAGAAAGATGCCACGTTTGAAGTATTGGTGGACAACGAACAGGTGAAATTCTACATGGAACAAATCGCCCGGCGTATAGAAACCCACATGCGCAAGCAGCTCCATAACCGGAACATCACCATGACCGTACGTGTGGCCGAACCGACGGAGGTCACCCGCATCACCAGCAAACCCCAACAATACCAGGCGATGAGCAAACGGAATCCGGCCTTGCAAAAACTAAAAGAAACGTTCGGACTGGAGTTGGCCTAAGCCTGAAAACAAAGAGGGACACCGTTGCAAAAACGTGTCCCTTCTGTCATATCGTATATCCCGACTGCCTACCGGCCTTGTGCCGTAATGACCTCATTCAAGACATCCGTGTTTCTGGAAAAACTATCGGACGGCCTTTATTTCAAGCTAAAACAATAAGCACATTTCACACCAAAAATGCTGATCAAAACCCAATAGTTTGTGGTCGCCGAAATGAGTGCGGAACACGTCTTCATTAAACAATGGCTGTAAGTCCTTGGAATAGAAGAACGAGACTTCAAAATGCCGCCCGTTTATGCCCATTTCGCCAAAAGCCGAAGTATTGGTCACATGCAACAAGTCATCAGGAAACTTCTCATTACTACTGTTATTGGCGTTGCTCAGGCCATAATTGAAGTTATAGGAAGCACCGCCTGCCAAGTAACATTTTATCTCATCACTGCCAAACAGGTTTATTTTCAACCGTGCCTGCAAAGGAGTCTGCCAATAACTCAGCTCATAGGCTTCGCTATCGTCCAAATGGCCGCCTTTATGATAATACGCCCCCAACGAGACGGTAAAATTCACAGGAAAGTCCCAACTTCCCAACGTAAAGTCCACCCGGGGGCCACCATAGAAGACACCGCCGTTTCCGCCTCCCAAGTCAAAGGCACTGAGTCCCATTCTGACAAACTCATCGTAATCTTTACCGAAGAGACGGTTATGCCGGTCCAACCTCTTTTTGTACCTCGGCACGCCGAATCGGATTCAGGTTTCCATAAACATCTATATAACGTCGGCAATCATCCCGGCCAGAAAAATGATATTTTTATTCTCCATACACTCATGGTAAAGCACGTCTTCATCCAAACGGGTATAAAGCCGCCCGGTTTCTGTCCCGAACGAACCAAGCGCGACTGCCTTTTCCAGTGTTTTCCGGGCTGCATAATACCTCTTTTCCCCTATTTGTTCCTGCGCGTCCTTTAACAGGCCGTCCTGTAGCAGGCAAACCATGGCAGCCTTTGCCTCCTCCGCATGCAAGACATGCCCTTTCAAATATCCTTCGTATCCCTCCAACGTGTTCAGAGCCTTAACCTGTGCCCAAATCCTTTCCTCTTCCAGATTCACCAACGCCATATTGGCATCCGCCTCATACAACTTCCACTTTGATGTTTCCAAATAAGACCGGTAAGCCTCTTCCGTCCCTACGGAACAGGCTTTGGCGTACGCTTCCTTGTCGTCAATCTTTTCCAGCATATCACGCGCGTCACCAGCATTTTTATTATCCGTATATTGTGCCACATAACGTTCATACTTGCCGCGTTCCCAAGAATCCTTAATGCTGTTCCAATATTGTCCGGCTTCCTTTTCCTTGGCCAGTGCGGCCTTCCCGGCCTTGCAACGTGCCAATCCGTCAGACACGTTCGGGTCGCGCGGATTCAGCCCTTTCAATTTCAAAAAAGCACTCTCTGCCGCGTCGTAACGCCCGCCCCGGAGCGCGTTCCGCGCCGTAGACAGATAAGAACTGCAACTGTTGGCCTTGGCAATCTTCTGTCTGGCCTGGCTTGCTAATGATTTGTCCACCACTGCCGCCGCTTCCCATTGTGTAACGGCTTCCTCGTAATCTCCCTGTTAAAAGCCGATTGCCCACGCGACATCCTGTCTTGGGCCATGACAGTTGCCACGCAAAGGCATAAGCCTATACATGCTGTAAATATCCTTTTCATCATTCTGCTTGATTTAATATTTTCTCCTACCTTTTTGCTGGCGTTCCCTCATCCTTTGATACCTTTGGGCGGCCTCGTCTTCGGGAAAAATCTCCAGCATCCTGTCTAAACGTTGCCCGCTATCGTCATTGAACCTGTTCCGATCCGCTTTCATGATTGTCCGCAACTCATCCAACAACATGCCGAACTCCGCACGCATCACCGATTGGACGTAAGCCTCTTTGCCGTTCACTTCTTCCGCGCGTCCGCTGTCGATTTGCAACGCCTTGCGGTATTCGGCCACCGCCCGCCCGTAATCCTTTTCAGCCAACCAACGGTCACCTACGGCCATCTGCTCATCAAACTTCGTATCCATCCGAGCCATATCGAAATAACGCACCCCTAAAACGACCGCCAACACTACGGCCGCCATTCCAAGAACCACCTTAATCCGATGCCTCATCCGTTTACGGAAACGTTCCGCACGCTCCCGGCGCGCACGTTCTTCAGCCTCGATGCGCCGACGTTTTTCACGTTCTTTCGCCTCGCGCTCCTCCGCCCTTCGCCTCTCGTCCTCCTTTTTCCGGATATCCAAATCTATTTGGCGGCAAAGTTCCTCCAACCGTAAATATGTGCTTCTCGTTCTCAGACTCTGGCGGAATTCCCCATCTTCCCGTTCTTCACATACTTGTCCGCCAATCCGGCAAACCGTTGTATCTCACCAGCCAATATTGCGTCCTTCGCACTTATCTGATTGGCAAAAAGCATCAGTGAGCGAAGGTTTGCGGATGGATTATCTCTCCTCACTTCGGCGACATAGAACAAAACGCAAAGGAAATCGAACACGGCCTTTTCATATCCACGAACTTTTGTCCAAAGCCCATTGGCCAAAACATCCCATCTGGCCGCATCCTCCTCTGTTATTCTTCTGGCGTTGCCGCCACCGGAAGGCCGTGCCCTTTCATCCCTGGCTATTTCCAACAAATCGGAAGCAAGTTTCAATCTTCTGGCCACCGCTTCAAAATCCCCATTGCCGTAAAGGGTTTCGCACAAGGACAAGAAGAGGTTCAGTGCCCCCAAAGCTTAGGGTCTTTGTTAGCTATTCCCCTTGCAAAAGGTTTGAGCTGCATGATACGCTCGTCCAACTCTTTTTTTTTTCTTGAACGAACCACCAAAAGCCATCTGTTCCACTTCTGAAAAATAGCCATCTTGTTCAGCGAATTGAGGGTCAGAGATGTACTTACGTACCTCCAACCTGCTTTTTCCCACGCCTTGACCTTATCCTCAAATACAAGGGATGCCATCTTCCATCAACCTTTTGCTATACCTTTGGTATTGATTTCAAAGTCAGCGGAACGGCCTTGTATCTCGGCGTGGACCTTGATGATACCGTCCTTGCCTCGTTCCACCACATATTTTTAACGGCGTGCCTTTCGGCACGGCCGCCCCCACTCAATGTCTCCCTCTTGCAGAAGCTGCGCCATGTAAAGTTCACATACATCCTCGTTTACGCGGCTCTCATAAAAGGCTATATGGACACTCGTCTGTCCGTCCGCCCGGGTACAAAACTCGTCGAAAGACTTATTCACACACAAGTCATCGTTCATCAGTATCAAATTACAAACCATCTCCTTGCCACCCACGTATGCCGCTACGCCGTAAGAAGCCGACCCTTTGTCATTTCCCAACTGGATGCCGACTTCCGTGTACCCTTTTTCTTCTTGTGCAGCGTACAGCGCCGCGCCTTTTGCCACAGCCAAATCCGGTTCAAAGACTCGGGGGTAACGCCGAATTTCTTTTCTACAAAGCTCTTCACCATAGGCATGCGCGAAGAACCGCCCACAAGCAACACGTCGTCAATCTTAGGATTACCGGCCATCTCCATTGCCACGTCTATGATTTGGTCGGTCATGCCCATCAGTTCCGCTGTCAGATCCTCAAATTCCTCACGGGTGATTTCAGTGTTATGCACGCCCTTGTAATTATAGCGCAGGGTTGTCTTCTCCTTGGTCGTCAATATCTTTTTGCGTCCTCGGCCCCAATCACAAGAGATCCATAAGTAGCCATGTCGTTTGCCTTCAAGTCATTGCAGGTCACATTAAAATTTTCCTTCTGCAACACATAATCCGCCAGTTTCTCATCCCAATCCACCCCTCCTAACTGGTGGTTCCCGTTCGTGGCCAACGTATCCATCACGCCGTTCCGTATTTTCATGATGCTCACGTCGAATGTGCCGCCCCCCAAGTCATACACCAGGATCGTACGGTTCTGCTTATTCTTGATGCCAAAGGAAAGAGCGGCAGCCGTCGGCTCATTAATCAGCGAGATCACCTCAAGTCCGGCGCGTTTCCGGCTTCCATCGTACGGGTGCGTTCCGCATTGCCAAAATAGGCCGGCACCGTGATGACCACTTTGTTGATAGGATCTTTGCCCTCTTCGTCCTGTCGTTTTTGGTTGGCATCGCCTACCAGCTTCTTGAGAATCTCGGCGGAAACGTCTATCGGGTTGATGTTTATGTTACCTATTCTACGCCGGTAGTCATCATTAGACATCTCACGCTTGATAAACGAGACCGTACGTTCGGGATCATTGGCCATGTTAGCCTTGGCGGCAGTTCCCACATAAGGCGTACCGTCTTCGTCATAAGCCACGACAGAAGGTGTGGTCAGTTGTCCTTCCATGTTCGTGACAACGGTCACCGAATCATCCTCGTCAATGATAGCAATACAAGAATTGGTCGTCCCTAAATCTATTCCATAAAACTCTTCCATGATATGTGTTTTTTTATATTTCTTTTTTGATATATTTAAAGCATTCCACTTGTTCGCGGCGGAATATCATGCGGTATTCTTTCAACGGATGCTCCTCGCCGTTGGCCTTGGCTTTCAAAACATAAGGCAATGTCCATACGTAACCAGGATTTATCGTACGACGCACTTTCTTGTCAAGCGCGGGGTTGTCCGTGGGATAGTCGAAAAGCTTGTTGGGTATGCGGGTCGAAACGCATGTCCCCTTCGTTGCGGCGGAACACGTCTACCGAGAAGTCCGCAGAATAAAATCGATGCTGTCTGTCAGTTGCTTGAATTGTTCCAGCAAATAAGCGGCGGAAGCCTCGGCCCCGGCAGGATTCTCGTCCACCACCTTGCGCATCATGTCGCCCAGATGAATGAACTGTTTCAAGAACGGCGCGGTGGCCTTTAAGCGCGAATCTTCCTGAAATCCCTGTAAATCGGCCTCTTTCCGCATCAACTTATCTTCCACCTTGTCAAGGACGTGCACCAAATCACGATTCTCCTGGTCAATCTTGGCCGACAATTTCTCCAACACTAAATTCATCCCCTCGCGTATTTCTTTTTCAAGTCCTCCATGCCCTGGACCGGAATCGTATTGTCCCCCTTGTGCAAATCCGCCAGTTTTTGTTCTTCTTCGCGTACAGCCACAAGGATCGCGCCGCGTCTTTTGGTCATTTCATCCAGTTCGATCCGCAAAGCCGCCAGTTCTTCTTTCTTGGTTTCTGACGCGCGCACGGTTTCTGCCAGCTCTTCTTTGGCTTCCTTCAAGCGTGCCAGTTCTTCCTCCCTCACGGGCGGGCACGGCACACCGGAAGCCGACAACCATTCCGCCGTCCAACATCCTTTTTCTTGTAAATTTGCTTGCAGAGCCTTTAACAAGGCGGTCTTTTTCGTCATCGGACATCTTGTTCACGTCCGTTTTACCGCCAAACGATATTCTCATAAACTCAAACCATCCAACCGACTCCCCAAGTTGGCATTCGTCACACATTCAAATCCGGCCATACGCGAAAAGCGTGGGTGCCTGTTTCTTGCTTACCCCACGACTCAGGCCTTCGCATTGCCCATTCCAAAAGGATAAGCAACGCAGTTAGCCCACGCCAGTACATATATATTACTTCCCTCTACCCACGGCAGAGTGAGATATAAACGTACCACGCAGACGCCCTCGTTGCATTATCTTCTTTTGGAATTTCAAAGTTGCGAAGTTTGAGCCGTAGAAGATAAACGCTGAAAAACGTCTTCTCTATATATAGCCGTCCCACCAACCCATCGGGCTAACTGAGACGGCACAAAGATATACATTTTTATGTATAATTAAACCCTGAATCTGTTTTTAACACTATTTATTTTCAGGGTTCCTCCGTCCGCTTATTTCAAATCATGATTCATCATGCGGAACTCCGCCATCTGCTCGAACTTCGTACCCTTGCGGCCGTAGTTGGCATACGGATAGATGGAAATCCCCCACGCGGAGTAAAGATACCGGTGACTTCGATGTATTTCGGATCCATCAGACGAATGAGGTCCTCCTTCATGATTTTGTTCACGCAATCTTCATGGAAGTCGCCGTGGTTGCGGAAGCTGAACAAATATAGTTTCAGACTCTTGCTTTCCACCATGCGGCGGTCGGGAATATAACTGATACGGATTTCGGCAAAATCGGGTTGCCCCGTAATGGGACACAAACTCGTGAATTCCGGACAGTTGAAACGTACCCAATAATCATTGTCGGGATGCTTGTTTTCAAAAGCTTCCAGCACCTCAGGAGCATAATCCTGGCGATACTCCGTCTTTTTACCCAACGACTGCAATCCTTCTTTTTCTCTTTCGCTGCTCATGGTTCTATATTTTCCTCTACATGTGACTTACATTCTTTCTCTGCCAAATACTTATGCAGGCCCTCATTCCGCAATTTACAGGCCGGACAATGGCCGCAACCGTCTCCCTGCACACCGTTGTAGCAGGTCAGCGTGTCGTGGCGCACCAAGTCGAGCACGCCCAGTTCGTCGGCCAAAGCCCACGTCTGGCATTTGTCGATCCACATCAACGGCGTATGCAAGACGAATTGCTCGTCCATGGCCAGGTTCAAGGTCACATTCAGACTTTTGATAAACGCGTCCCGACAATCGGGATAACCGCTGAAGTCCGTCTGCGACACCCCGGTCACAATATGGTTGATGCCCCGTTCACGGGCATACACGGCAGCAATGCTGATGAAGAACAAGTTACGCCCGGGAACAAACGTATTCGGACAATGCCCCTCGGGCTTCTCCTCATCCATCTGCATGGTGGCGTCGGTCAACGAGTTCCTCCCCAACGAACCGACGAAAGAAACATCCATACAGTCCCAGTCCACATCGGCCCGTGAAGCTATGGCCTTGGCCAACTCTACTTCCTTCACATGCTTCTGCCCGTACACAAAACTCAAGGCCACGACTTTCTTAAAATGCTTTTTGGCCCAAAACAAACAGGTGGTGGAATCCTGACCGCCACTGAACACCACCAAGGCGGTTTCCTTATTCATGGTCATAATTGAGACACCTTTAATATATTATAAGAAATATTTTTGTCATACACGTCTACGCCTTCCACACGTTTCACCCAGCGAACCACACGAATCGTGACGGGAAGTATGACGACCTCATAAAGCGTCTTCAGCAAAATCTGCCAGAACATCATGAGCAACAGATTATCCCAAGGCACAAGGCCGCCCAAAGCTATCGGAAAGAAGATCAGGGAATCGGCTGTTTCTCCTGCCACAGAAGACAAGACGGCGCGCAACGAAAAGCGACGCCCGCCGGAAGCCACCTTCATCACGCTCATCACATAGGCATTGAGGAAAGAGCCGGAAAGGAAAGCCAAGAACGAAGCTGCCGCCACACGGGGAGCCAGACCGAACAGATTGTGAAAGCCTTCCTCGTTGTTCCAATACGGCGCACCGGGAATAAGGTCGGCCACATAACCGAAGAAGACAAACAGGAAGTTCATCAGGAAACCCGTCCATATCAAGAATTTGGCTTTGTTGAACCCCCAAACCTCGACGATACAGTCGTTCACGATATAAGAAATGGGAAAGACCAAAATCCCGGCTGTAATATTAAACGGACCGAACATGATTTGCTTCGTGGCCAAAAGATTGGCCGAAATGAGACACACAAAAACAGTATCCCCATCAACATGAAGGATACACTGACTGTTTTTTCTTTCATATAATCTTGTTTTTTAAGAGGTTACCAAGCACTCATCGCGCATTCCTTACGGAAACGCGGGGACAAAGATACGATAAAGACGGGAGACAGCAAAAAGATTGCATAAAAAATTTTCCCTGCACGGGAGCGAAAAGATTTCGTACCTTTACATTCAAATATCAATGATAAAATTATGAAAATGAAAAAACAAATCATGTACCTGTCACTGGCAGCATGTTGCGGTGTGGCTTTCGCACAAACGGATTACAAGGTGACATTCACCACAGACCGGACCGACATCACTACAATCTATCTTTGCTCGGAAGAGGACGGCACCGTATTGGACAGTGCTTCGTGCCACAACGGCAAAGCCGTGATGGACGGACAGACCAGATTGCCCCAAATAGCCGTCGTTGCCCAAGACAAAAAGTCCAAAAGCCCAATCTCTTCGTTCATACTGGACAGCACGCCCACGACAATAAACCAGACGAAAACGGAATTGAAGTGAAAGGTTCGCCTCTCAACCAAAAAATATGCAGAGGTAAAAAGAGCGTAAATGTCCACAATGAAAAATGAGGGCTCTACAGGAAGAAGCAAAAGCCATCGCACAAAAAACAACGGCAAAATACCAGATGAACAGTTGAAACGCCTGCAAGACGACTTCGACAAAGCCCTGCACAGTCAGACCGAAGCCATTCGGACAGCCCTTCAGGAAAATAAGGATAACCTGATTCCGGCTTCCATGATTGCATTCTACAGCGAGAATATCGGCATGGACAAGGTTGAAGAATACCTGAAAGAATATGCTTATAAAGACAATGGCATACTGAAAAACGTAAACAATTACATTCAAGCTTTAAAGCGTAAGGCTGTAGGGGCCATGTTCACGGATTTCACGATGAACGACATGCAGGGCACGCCCAGAAAACTATCCGACTACGTAGGTAAAGGAAACTATGTCTTGGTAGACTTTTGGGCCAGTTGGTGCGGCCCTTGCCGTGGAAATGCCGAACGTAAAAGAAAGCCTACGAACAATTCCACCCGAAAGGGTTTGAAATCGTAGGCATCTCGTTCGACGCACAAAAGGACGCATGGCAAAAGGCGACTACCCAATTAGGCATCACATGGCCTCAAATGTCAGATCTGAAAGCCTGGAACTGCGAAGCCGGTGCCATTTACGGTATACGGAGCATCCCGGCCACCATACTTTTCGGTCCTGACGGTAAAATCGTGGCTACGGACCTGCGCGGAGAAGAACTCCAGAAAAAGTTGGAAGAAATTTACCCGTAACCCACGGACAGAACGGTTCTCCGTTCCCATTCACAAAAGATGGCATCTCCGGATATCCCGAAGATGCCATCTTTCGCTTTATTATCTTACTAAATTCAAAACTGCGCGCCCACTTAGAAACTGAAATCTATTCCCAAACCAAAAACCTTATTGGTACGGGTGAAAGAGTCGCTGCCCTTCAACATGCCGGAAGCTACCAAAGCGTCGGCCGTAGCCTGTCCGGCCGCCGTGGCCACCGTCGCGCTGATGCCGTTGTAATCGTTCGTAGCGCGGTTGTAGTCTTTATAGAAAGTATGGAAATAAGCCACATTCACCTTGATGCGTTTCGTAGCCTGTATCCCTAAGCCCACACCCAAGGAGTTGGAGCTTACGTTGAAACTCATATCTTTCATGTACTCGTCCGTCAGGCCGAAATAGGTGTTCTGCCATCCGGCACTGGCCTGCACACGGTCGGTGATGTCGTATTCCACACCGGCCAGAAATTCCCTCGAACCGCTCTTCAGCAATTTTTGCGAACCACCTTCCTGCGAAGCTTGTTTGTCGAAGTAATGATGATACCCTGCCATGATACGCAACGAAGGGAGGATTTCGTATTGCGCACCAAGGGTCAACAGTGCCGGGATGTCTTCTTTCACAGTCCGTCCGTCGCGGAACTTATCCAACATGGCCAAGCGTTCAGCCGACTCACTGTTGGCCGCACGGTTGTCCAAACGGATTTTCGTCTTAAACTCATACTTGGCTCCAAGTTGAACTTGCCTATTTTATAGTCCCAGCCAATAATGGGGTAAAGCCCCACCCGTCTGGTCGCAGTTGAGTGTCACGTCTTCCGTAGCTACAGCCAAAGTACCCATTTGTTTGGCAGCCGCACCGGCCTTTTGGGCCAATTCGGCATACTGTTGCGCCAAATCCTGATTTCCGGCAGCGGCAGCCTGTTCGGCAGCAGCCGTCAACTGTCCGGCCTGCTCTAAATAAGAAGCCATTTGTCCGGCAAACAAAGCCGAAGCCCCCACCATCTCTCCGCCTACAGGATTGTTCACCGAGATATTTTTCACATAACCGTAGTAGTTCGTGGTGGCATACACCAGCCGTCCGCCGACAAAGCCGACAGATTGTCGGTGATTTTATAGGCCGCACCGATTTGGAAACCGTAATAATACTGGCGGCCACGCATATAACTGTCGAGAGAATAGCTGTTGATGCCCATCTCGCCCCCAACAACGGCAACAACGCCGCCTGGCTCTCGAACGAGCCTAAACCGTCTTCAAAAGCGCACTTTCCGCCCCGCCGCCAATGGCGAAGTTGAAAGAATACGACCAACGGCCACGATTGTGCCGCCTGTAAAGAAGGAACAACCGGAGCTTTGGCATCTCCTTTAAACAGTTTGGAAGATTCTCCACGATTGCCTGCACCGTATGCAGAAGGGACCAAACACAGAGGTAATCTCACGCGTCTGGTAAGCACTCCTGGAAATTCAGGGACAAATGCAATCCGTCCGGCAAAAAAGCCACACCCGCCGGGTTACTGTACACTCCGTCGATACCGATGGCACCATCTCTCGCGGGATTACGCAGGAATGCCACATTTTGATTTGTGTTCGTAAGCAACCCTCCGGCAAAAGTTAAACTTGAAACCATCAAGCCAAAGGAAGCTACAAGAGTTTTTTTCTTCATTTCTATGAATTTTGCTAAAATCAGGTGCAAAATTAACAATTAAAACTTATATTCACAAAGAATTCCTCATTTTATTCTATTTTCAATCGTTACACATACAACAAAACACCTCATTCCAAAGTACACGTCTCACGACATCTCCTCTCCATTAAACATCCGCGCAAAAATCCTTCTTTGCTTTTCTGAAAAACATACACTTATACACCTGAAATCAATCTCAGGAGAATGAAAAATCAATCGACTGGAACGAAAACGAATCTCCAGCCAAACGATTTTCATTCTCCTGAGATTGATT
>VOFG01002768.1_pt1 | contig 23765 bp, 32 predicted proteins | sample 5384171 | NCBI WGS metagenome assembly VOFG01 (sample SAMN12384726, study PRJNA508395) | human gut metagenome | isolation source: healthy gut F | host: Homo sapiens | reverse complement strand
TTACTGAGCAGGTCGAGAATCTGCGCCTCGAATGGTGACATCCAGTGCAGTGGTCGGCTCGCCCGCTGCGATGAGCTTGGGGTTACAGCACAGCGCCATGGCAATCATGACGCGCTGGCGCATACCGCCCGAGAGCTGGTGCGGGTAGGAAGCGTAAACGTGATCCGGCATGGCTATGCCGACCAGCGAGAGCATCTCCAGGCTCTTCTTCCGCGCAGTCTCGCGCGTTGCGCCGTCCACATGGCGCAGGTCACCTCATCCAGCTGGTTGCCAATGGTGAACACCGGATTGAGCGAGGTCATCGGCTCCTGGAAGATCATGGCGATCTCGCGTCCGCGGATGGACGCCATATCCGCCACGGGCAGCTTGGCAAGGTCAAGCACTTCCTCGTGCGTCCGGAACGCCCGCTTCATGACCGGATGCCCGTTCTTGTCCAGCTCGGGCTCCATGACAGGCTGTCCCTTCGCGTTGAGGACGGGTTTGCCGTCCTTACCCAGCCGGGGACGCAGGGCAGGCTCAACGCCTGCCGGCTCCCGGACGGTGGAACGGAAGCGGATGCTGCCGACGACCTGTCCCATCGGTGCCTGCACCAGCTGCATGAGGGACAGGCTGGTCACGGATTTGCCGCAACCGGACTCACCCACAACGCCGACCGTCGCGCCCCCTGCGGAATGTCGAAGGACACGCCGTTGACCGCCTTGACGACACCGTTATCGGTAAAGAAGTAGGTATGCAGGTCGTCGAATTCCACCACGTTGCGGGGATCCTTCATCTGCGTGACGCAGTCAGCGGCGGTACGTCTTGCGCGCAGCTTCGGAGCCGCCGTATCTCCCGGCGGTTGGAACGCGCGATATCACGGGGATTCCTTTGCCGAAATGTAATACGTATTCCTGCTTATCAGCCATCCCGCGTCACCTCCTTGCTTTGGGGTCAAAAGGCGTCCCGCAGGCCGTCTCCCACAAAGTTGAATGCCAGAACCGCCAGCACGATGCAGATACCCGGCGCTATCCACAGGTTCGGATAGTACACCAGCGCCGTGTTGTTGGCGGCTGCGTTTATCATGTTGCCCCATGTAGCGTACTCGGCGGGCAGACCGATGCCCAGATACCCCAGCGTTGCCTCGGTCGATAATACCACCCAACCCCAGCGTCATGGACACGATGAGCTGCGGCATGACATTGGGAATCAGATGCCGGAAAATCTTGCGTCCGACGGTCAGACCGCTCGCCTCGGCGCTGAGCATGAAGTCCTGCTCACGCAGGGACAGTATCTGCCCGCGCACAAGGCGCCCGTCCCAGCCCAGCCGAACAGCGTCAGCATTGCCATCATGATATACAGCTTGGCGGGACCGCGCTGATGTCCTGCTTATCCAGCGCGACACCGACGATCATCATCATGGGCATGGTCGGGACGCAGTTGAAGATATCCACGATACGCATGATGACCTGATCCACCCACTTGCCGAAATAGCCGGCAAGTCCGCCCAGAACACGCCCAGCACGGTCTCCAGGATAATCACCACGAAGCCGACGGTCAGCGACACGCGACCGCCGTACATCGGCGGGAGAAAACGTCAAAGCCCTTGTCATCGGTACCCAGCAGGTGGGTGCCGGAGGGGACAGATAGTTGGTCGGGTGGGAGTAGTGGACGATCCGGACCTTACTGCCGTCGCCCGCCGGGCTTTCCACCTCGGTATAGTATGCTTGCTCGATCTGCTGGCTCTCGTCCGCCTGCTTCTCCCCCGCACAAAGGGGGAGGAACTTCATAAGCGGTCCTGCAAAGGAAAACACGAACAGCACGAGCAGGACGATGAGTCCCGTCATGGACAGGCGGGAGCGGAAGAACCGCTTCATGACCAGCCGTCCGGGACTCAGCGTCCGGGCGCCGATCTCCTCGACGGACTCCTCCGCGGCGTCCGCGCGAACCGGCGACACCACATCCACGGCAGTGACCTCAGCCATCTCCGCAGGCACATCCGGACTCTCGGTCCGGTTCTGCTTTGTCATTCAGATTCATACGGTGCCTCCTTACTTTCCGAGCTTGACGCGGGGGTCAACCACCGCATACATCGTCGCTCAGCAGGGTGCCGATGACAGTCGAATGGCGATGAAGATATTAGCCCCCATGATGAACGGAATGTCCGCCACGATCAGGGCATCGTATGCCAGCTTGCCGATACCGGGGATACTGAACACCGTCTCGGTAATCATGGCACCTCCGAACAGGCTCGGCAGAATACCCGCCATCATGGTGACAAGCGGTATCATGGTATTGCGGAATGCGTGCTTGTAGATAACGGTATGCTCGGTCAAACCTTTGGCACGTGCCGTGCGCACGTAGTCGGCATTGAGTGCCTCCAGCGTGTTGGTTCTGGTATAGCGCATCAGCGAGCCGATGGACAGCACCACCAGCACGAACATAGGCAGTACCATGTGCCGTGAAGCGTATCGCCCAGCCGCTGCAACCACGTAGCATCCATCGGCAGGGAGGAGGAGGCAATGCCGCCGACCTCAAACCATCCGAGATCCACCGCAAAGATACGGATGACCAGTGCCGCCAGGAAGAAGGTCGGCAGGCTGATGCCGGTCATGGAGAACACCGTCACGCTGTAATCCACGAAGCCGTACTGATGCGTTGCCGCCTTGATGCCAAGCGGAATGGAGATCAGGAACTGCAGAAGAGGCGCTACAAACGCGATGGCAAAGGAAATGCCCATGTTCTGGAAGATGACATCCTTGACCGGCTTCTTGTACTTGAAGGACATACCGAGGTCGCCCCCTGACGACATTGAACAGCCAACTGAAGTAGCCGCTGAGGACAGCGCCCGCCTTATCCCGAAGCCAGCCGACGGTACTCTGCCGCGATGGTCAGCTCGGTCCCGTCGGACAGTGTGCAGACCACCTGCCGGATGGAGGAAGCGTCTCCGCCCTCCCCGGCGACCAGCCGGTATGTACCGCTCTCCACGGGCGTGTATTTCGTCCAGCGTAATCAGGGGAACCGGAAGCAGAGGACTCCGTCTCCCCGCCGGAAGTCTCCGCGGCAGAGGATTCCGCCTCCACGCAGACCGCGGGACTCGACCGTGCCGATGGAAAAGGTACCGTCGGCATTGATGACCAGGCGGGTATTGTGCGGTCCGTCATAGGAGCCCTCATACCATGCCTCCCATGTCATGAGTCCCGGGAAACGTCCTCGTCATACGTTGCCTGCTTGGTGTTCTTGGAAAAGGTGTCCCCGGCGAAGGAGCTGCCCGTACCGACCTTCATGCGCAGGTAGGCATCCGGCATGGAAAGTCCGTACAGCTCCTGATCCGATCCATCGTCCTCCTGCCGCATGGTTCCCTGAAACAGCGGATGAATACTGATTATCCACGTAGTCCGTAGGCATCATGCGGGCAAGCGAGTAGATGATGACAGAGACACCGAACAGATGAGCACCGACAGAAGCAGTCGCTTGACGATGTATTTGATCATATCCATTTCGTGTCGTCCTTTTCTGGTGCAGAATGGGGGAAATGCTCTTTGAGGGAAGGGTTGCGGCGCCCTGCGGCGTCCGGCAAACCCCCTCCCCGGGTCATATATGCGTACTTGTTTCAGGGATGACCTGCCGGGATTTACCGGTAGTTCAGCCCCACAGGCGGGACAGCAGACCGTTGTAGGGCGAGCGCTCGCTGACCGGCGTCATGGTGCTCTCGTCCAGCACGTTCTTGTTGTAGCAGGACATATCCTTACGCTGGTAGGTGGGCATTTCCACCGCCAGCTCCATGACCTTTGTCCAGCGCCTGCGCGTAGATCTCCTTGCGCTCGTTCTCGATCCGTGGTGGAGCGACCCTGGTCAATCAGCGCGGACAACTCCACGATGATGTTGTACTCCTGAGTACGCCTCGGTTGCCTTACCTGCCTTGACCTGCTTGTAGCCCCAGTTGGAGGTAGAGCTTGCCTGCGAGTCAATGTGGTAGATCTGGTACATATCCGGGTCAACCGTGGACGACCACGCCGCCGCCCAGATTGCCAGCTTACCGGCGGACAGGTCGGACAGTGCGGTCTGCGAGGTCACGACCTTGACTTCAAAGCCGACGCGTTTGAGGATCTCCGCCGCCTTCAGAACATGGCATACGCGGGGTGATCGGTGGAGCCGCCCGCGATGGTGAGACGGTAGTTGGCGCCGGACAGTCTGTCCAAACCGAAGCCTTCAATCTGTTTCTGGTAGACGCCGTTGACCTTCTCATAGCCAGCCGCCTTCAGCATATCTTCGATCTCACTGCCGGTGGAGTCAAAGAATAATCCAGTCCCAGCGCCGCATTCTTATAGACGGCGGCATCCTTCGGGTACGCCCACGAGGTCGTGGACATGGGGCGGTAGATGATCTCGGCAAGACCACCCTTGTAGTAGTTCTGCGTAATCAGCGCGGTGTCCATTGCCTTCATGATGGCGCGGCGCACCGTGATATTGGGCACGAAGCGGGGGTTGATACCGACGTAGCCGTAACCGGAGGTCAGGATCTCGACGTGTCCCAGACCGGCATTCTCGGCGGTGGCGATGTTCTCCTGCGTTGCGCTGGGATCGCCGTAGTCGATATCGCCGTTGGACAGCGCGTTGATGATCTGGTCAGATGCAACGACTTTGAAGCGGATGTACTTGATCTTGGCATTCTGGATGCCCTCGCCGACCGTCTCAAAGTAGGGATTGCGCTCGTAGTAAATGAAGTTGTTGTTGAAGAAGGTATCGCCGCTAACCTCTTCGGAGCCCTTGGCGTTGGACGCCTTGTAGGGACCTGCACCGACGGGCAGACCCACCTTGGAGGGCGCGTTGATGACCTCGTTCATAAACTGGATGCTACCGTACTCCAGACCGAACTCATCAACGCCGTTGAACGCCGCGATGTAGTCCTTGCCGTTCCAGCTGTTGGTGGAGTAGTAGTGCATGGGGACACGGTAAAGGAGAAGTTATAGATAGCCTTGGGGTCAACGTCGTTGATTTTGATGGTCAGCACGTCGTACTCCTCGCCCAGCTCCTTGCCGTTGAAGGACTCGGTCTTACGGGTCGTGATGCCGCTGATGTTGGGAACCAGCTTGGTCATGCTGGCAAAATAGTTACTCTTTGCCTCGGCGGTGAACTGATCCAGCACGGTGGATGCCGTCTGCCAGTACTTCACGACCGACTCAAAGTTGGAGGCATTGGTCTCGGTGATGGCATTGCCGGGGAAGTAGGAGCCGTACACGGACAGGATGCAGAATGCCTTGATGGCTTCCTCGGTGCTCATGTCCTTGTGCTCGTCGATGTACTCCTGAATCTCCTCGTCATAGATGCGCTTTGCCTCGGTCTCGTTCAGCTGATAGTTGCCGTCCGCGTCCTTCAGGGGGTAGCCCGGGCGCGCCGGATCCTCCTTGAGCAGCTCACTGCAAATTGCCGTCGTTGTACAGGGAAGATCTGCCATGCCTCGGTGAATTTCCAGTCCTTATAGGACTCCTTGTCAATGGCGTTGTAGTCCTTGGTCAGCTCCTCCAGGAAAGCCGCGGCAACCGTCGCGTAGTCCTTCTTCATGGCTTCCTTCTCGGCATCCGTCCATGTATCGGAGGGCTTGTCCTCCTGCTTGACGCCCTTGCCGACCAGCCGGACATAGTCGATGAGGTTCTGAATCCGGATGTTCGCCTCGGTGACAAAGCTCTCCTCAAAGGCGGCGGCGGAATCATCGTTGATATCGCCGGTCTTCTGCAGGCGGTAGTTGGAAAGCCCCACGATGTCGGTCGAATAGATGGTAGCCGAACCGGTGTAGGCAGGATCCAGGTACACGTACAGATTGAACAGCACGTCCTTGATGGTCAGCGGCTCGCCGTCCGAGAACCGGATGCCGTTCTTGATGAGGAACTCGTAGACCGTGTAGGTCTTGCCGTTCTCCTCGGTCTCGGTCACGGTGTAATCCTTGGCGACCGTCGGCTCGTTCTCGCCGCAGACGATGTTGCCCTTGGAATCGGTATTCAGCATACCGATCTGTGTCTGCCCACGACGGTGGAATCATACGCCGAGGTGGAAGAAGAACGGGTTGAAAACGCCGTCCGGCGTCTGGATGCTCATGGAAAAAGGTCTTGTCTCCGGGTTGTTTTTCTGCCCGGCAGGGTCATCGGGGTTTGTTCCGCTGTTGCCGGTTCCGCCGTTGGACGCGGTAGCCGTGCCGGTTCCGCCACCGGTGCCGTTGCAGGCAACAAAGGACAGGAGCGTCGCCGCCGCCGAGGATCAGGGCAGAGCAGGACGCCGGGGAACCGTCTCATGTTGGTTTTTTTCATGGAGTTACTCCTTTCAGATTCGGGTATGCGTATGGATAGCGGGGATCGCCGGCGCGCCGCCGGTTGCCCCCGCAGGGGTACAGTTTTTCCCGCGCGTCAGCCGGCAGCGGCATCCGCAGGACAAGACCGCTGTAATCACAGCCGTTCGCGTCCTCCGGCTTCATGCCGTTTTCCGCAATCCATGCGGTCACGGTGGAGGTGGGCGCGCTGGCAAAGTCATAGGTCAGCAAGCCTGTCAGGGGTAACGTTCTCCACCCGGGCGCCGGATTCCGCCGCCCACGCAAAGCCCGCAACGGCGTAGGTTCCGTTGACCTTGGCGGAGAAGGAAATGTTCACATCGGCAAGGTCACATCATGCAGGTATGCCTTGCTCCGCAGGGTGCCGAACAGGGCAAAATTGTTGCGCTTGTTCCGGGAGCCCTCCAGTGTCAGCGTGATGCCGCGGATGGTATGTCCGTTTCCGTTGAGGGTTCCGCCGAAGTCACGCACCTGCCACCCGTCGCCACCTGCGAAAATCCAGGTCGGCATCCGGTACAGGTTCGCGCCGGCGTTCACGCCCTTCTGGAACGCGGCAGGTGTCCGGACGATCAGCCATGTTCCCTCCAGCAGGGGAAACGTACACGGTTTCATCGGTCTCGCCGAAGGTGTGGGGAATGTAAACGGCTGTGTGCATTCCGCATCCGCGAAGTAGCCGTACACGGTGTGTCCCGCATCTTCTCAATAATGGCGCCCTCCGCCTGCACGGGGGGAGCTTCCGGCTGGTGCCGGGCGTGGCGCGCATGGAGTACAGCAGCTCGCCGGTCTCTCTGTCCACAAGGACAGCACCGATTCGGCAACCCAGCGGGCATACAGCGTCATATCGGCGCCGACCGTTCCTGGTCTCGAAATCCCACTTGCTGTCCAGCAGAACCATGCCGGTCTTACTGTCCTTCAGCGGCTTGCCTTCCCCGTCGGTCTTGGCGGTATACCAACCTCCGATAGTGCCCCTTGATTTCATACAGCGTGAATGCATCGCTGTAGCCGGGCTGAATGGAACAAGTCCGCCGTCCCGGACGCCGAGGTACTGCGTCGGGCGGTTAGGCTTCCGTGCTGCCGTAGTTGTAATCAAAAGGTGACGAGATGGTCATAGGGAGCTTCTCCGCTGTCGCCGATGCCCCGGCACGCCGTTCCCACCGCGCACAGCAGCAGGAGAAGTGCGGAAAGCAACAGGCATCGGAGGGCGCGACGGGCGCGACCGCCGGACCCGACCGTATTCATATTCGCGTTCACGGTACACATTCCTTTCATTTGCGGATAAACGTCGGCACACCGCCGTCCGCCTCACGGGCGGACGGCGGGAGCGTGTCAGTGCCCTTACGCCGACGCAGGATCAGCACGGCTGCCACAGCCCCGCCGACCAGAATTACAGCCGCCAGCACGGTAGGCAGAACCCATCCGGGCGTTCCTCCGGCGGATGCCTCGGTTCCGGTCCCGGTGATACCCGTGTCCTGCTCGGTCACGGTTTCCGTGGCGGGTTCGGTCGCGGTCTCGGTCTCCGGAGCGGTCGTGTCCGTCTCCTGCCCGCCCTGCACATTGAGCAGGACCTGCAGGGTATAGGTCTTTCCGTCTGCCGTAACCGTCACGGTCACGGACTCGTCGCCGGCAGAGAGCGTCGTCTTGTCCAGCGTGTAATCGGTCATGATGACCTCGGATTCATCGGCATACACCGCCTTGATGACCATGCCGGTCGGATCGAAGGTCTCGCCCGCGTTGTAGCGGATCTTATCCGGGCGGGAGGCAAGCTCCAGCCGATCCAGTGCCACAGGACTGCCCAGCCGCGCCTTGGCGTCACGCAGTGCCTTCTCGTAGGTCAGAAGCGTTTCGTAGCGGTCGGCGCACAGGGCAATCTGATCGGCGCCCACCACCTGGTTGTAGGCACGGCGCGCCGCCAGCGTTGCCTCGGAAACGGCAGTCAGTTTGTCCAGACTGTCTGCGGCGGCAATGTCCGCCACGGAAATCAGCGCCTTCATGGCATCCATTGCGTTCATTGCGGCGTGGGTTCTGTTGTCAGGCTGGATGTCATCGGTCTTGCCGATGTCGCCGAAGAAGCACGTCCATATCTTGGTGTCATAACCGGTCCCGTTCTTGGGGATGGTCAGGTGCAGACCGAAATCGGTCGGCTGGAAGAACTCCGGGTTGAACACATCCGCATACACCTGCTTGGCAACGAAGTCAAGGAAGTTGGCGTAATAGATGGAGCTGCCCAGTCCGTTGTCTCTCTCAAACAGGGCGGTCAGCACTTCGCTGTCCTTGACCGTAGCCGGATCGACATAGGAGGAGAGCAGAACCGGCGCCTCCACGCTGTTGAAGGTGTAGTGCGTAACGGTCGATTTGTAGAAAGCGTAGGATCCGATGACGGAAACCGTGTAGGGAAGGAGATCTCCTCCAGCACGCCGACGCCCTCAAAGGCGCTGTTTCCGATGCGGACCGTGCCCTCCGCCGCGGCGTAGCTCTTGCCGTCCCGTCCGGCAGGATACTGGAGCAGAACGGAACCGTTGACAGCCTTGCCGTACAGCACGCCGTCACGCGATTCAAACGCCTCGGAGCCATCCGCCACCAGAATGGCGGTCAGCGTGGGGATATTGGCAAACGCGCCGTCGCCGTAGGACTGAACCTCACGCTGCCGGGTTTCCTTGACACGTCCCTTGGTGTCCAGCACATCCCACACGTAGGTGTAGTACAGGGAGTGAGAAGGACGCGGGCAGCGTCACCGTCGTCAGCTTGGTGCCGGAGAACGCGAAGGCGCCCAGCACCTCCAGCTTGCCGAAGGTCACGGAGGTCAGCGGCGTTCCGGAGAACGCTTTCTCGTCGATCCGGCTGGCGTTGGTCGATCCGCCGCAGTCAGGGCAGTGCCGGAGAAGGCACTCTTGCCGACCGTCTCCACGCGGGAGAGGTCAACGGAAGTCAGTGCCGCGCAGTCCGTGAAGGCGTTCTGCTCCACTGTCTGCACACCGGAGAGGTTCAGCTCCGTCAGCCCCTGCTGGTTGGCAAAGGCATACGCGCCGATATAGGTCATGCTGTCGGGCAGTCTCGACTGTCGTCGAACCCACACCGGAGCTTGGTTGAAGAAGGCATGGTCGCCGACCACGGTCGCGCCGTCCCCGAAGTGCACGGACGTAAGCGCCGCATCGGAGGAGAACACATACGCATCCATGCGGGTCACAGGACCCAGCACGGCAGACGTCAGGTTTTCATGTTCGCGAAAGCGCGGTAGCCGATGTCTGCCAGTGCGGGCAGTGTCAGCCCGTGACGGCTGTTCCCCCAGCGCCCGCGCACCGACCGCAGTCAGGGCAGGAGCATGCAGGGTGCTGAGTCCGGAGGAACGGAACGCGCCCTCGCCGAAGCGCTCGGCAACAGGCATATCCACCGTCCGCAGACCGACACAGCCGCGGAAGGTCTCCCCGACCGACCGTGCGGACATGATCCAGCCCGGTCACCTCGGTCAGGGAGCGGCATCCGTAGAACAGACCGTCCGGCAGGGCATCCAGCCCGGCGGGCAGCGTCACGTGGGTCGACCGGAACCGGCAAACGCATACGCACCGATCGAAGTAATCCCGCTGAGGTCAAGCTCCCGAAGTGCCGTGACTTCGGCAAACGCGCCGCCCGCAATGGCGGTCACGCCGGCGGAATGGTCGCTGGTGGCATACGGCACCGACACAAGCTCGGTGATATCCTTGCTGTAAAGGATGCCGTCCACGGTGGTATGCCACGGGTTGGCGGCAGGGACGGTATACGCCCCGAACAGGTCACAGCCGGAGAAGGCGGACTGGTGGCCGCTCACGGGCAGCAGGTGCGTTCCCTCGCTCAGCGAGACGGCACGGAGCCGCGTGCAGAAGGAGAATACGCCCTCGCCCAGCGAATAGGTGCCGGCAGGCAGCGTCACGCTCTCCAACGCGGTGTTGGCAAGCGAGAACGCGCCGAACCCGATAAAGTCCTTAGAAGTAAAGGTGATGGATCTCAGTGCCGAGCAGCCGTTGAAGGTGCCCTCCGCCAGCGTATTGCCGGGGAAGGTGACCGACGCAAGGCGCGTACAGCCGGAGAACATCTGCTTGCGCCGATGGCTGTCCGCTCGCTGAAGATCACATTGGTCGACCGGTGCAGTCGGAGAAGATGTTGTTTCCGGCGACACGCAGCTCGGTCGTCGATCTCGGTCGCTGACACAGCCTGCAAACGCGCTGTCCCAAATGGAGGTCATGCGCTTCATATTCTGGATGGTAGACAGCGAACGGCAGTTCTTGAACGCCTCCGGACCGATGGTGATGGTGCCTGTGTAGACATCCGACTCGTTCTTGTCCTTGTCCACGAACATACCGAACGTGACCTTCTGCAGCTTCGGCATCCGGAGAACGCCTGCTTGCCGATCACGATGCACTGGCTGGGGATAAAGATCTCCTCCAAAGGTTGATACAGCCCTCGAAGGCGCGCTCCGGGAATCTCTGTCAGCGTAGAGGGCAGCACGATGCACCGCACGGTCGTATTGTTGCGGAAGCACCCTCGTCCGATACATGACGTTGAGATCCTCCGAATGACGCACTCGGCGCCGCCGTAGTAATCGTACAGCGTGTAGTTGACGATGCGGTAGTCGCTGTCCACCGTTACGCGGACGGACTTGGTCGCGGTCATAGCCCTTTGCCTTGACCGTAATGTAGGCAGTCCCCTTCTTATGCGTCGTCACGTTGCCCGTCTCGTCCACCGAGGCGACCTCGTCGTTGGAGGAGCTCCACTCGAACTCCACGCCCTGGACATACCACGGCGAAACGCTGACCTGGAATGCCTGCGTCGTGTTGGGATGCAGTGTCACCGCCGCGTCGGTTTCAGGTTCACTACGTAGTGATTGCCGTTGGTCACGGGAGACAGCGTCAGCTTATCCGGCTTGGCGGGTTCGCGGGGCGTTCCCTCTACCGTCAGCTCGATTTCGGCGTACACCGTCTGCTGTTCGCCCTCGACGTAGCACAGCTCCAGCATCGCCCGACCGGCGGACAGTGCATATATCTCGGTTCCCTTGACCGCGACGGACTCATTGCCCGACACGACCCGGAACTCCAGATTCTGCACGCGGGTGTTATCGGTGGGCGTGGCGACTGTCGCCTTGTACAGCTGGTTGGGTGCCAGGAAAAGCTGATAGTTACCGATGACGGTCTGCTCCTCCGCCCCGGTCTCCTCCGCGGAGGTTTCGGGGGCAGCGGTTTCGGTTGCCGTGCTCTGCACGCGGGAGAGGAACTCGTCCTCCTTCAGCGTCACGTTGGTCAGCTCGTCCAGCCCCGAACCCGTCTGCACAAGGTAGCTGGTCTGCGGTTCATGGCGTAGTCCTCCGCGACCAGGTACAGCTTGCCGGTCTTTACATACTCTTCGTAGATATCCGTAATCTCAAAGCTGACCGTGGAAGTCGTGCCCTTCTCGCCGTACACCGGAATGGGGTACTGCGTCGCCAGCGTCAGCGTCTTGCCGTCCTTCGTATCACGGATATAGCAGGGCATCAGATCCTGCACATACTGGTTATCGTACACATCCACGTCCATGTAGATGCGGTACTTGGTCTGCTTGTTTTCGGTGTAGGAGTCGTACCGGATGCGGTAATCCAGCACCTGCGGTGCCTCGTAGTCGATGGTAAAGGTGAAATCAAAGGTACTGCGGTCGGGATTCTCGCCGCCGGGATAGTCCAGCTGTCCCTTGAGGTGGACGCGGTACTTGCTGTTGTTGATCAGTCCCCAATCCTGCGGCTTGATCTCCATCATGATGGCGGAGCCGCGGTTGGAGCCGCCCGCCGCGTAGGACTTGCTGACGTTCTCCTTAACTTCCTTATATACTACGTCGCCGGTCGCGTCATCCGTGATTTCGATGTCCATGTATGCCGCGCCGCGCAGCGGCGTAGACCATGTACAACTCGTAGATGGTGCGCTGTCCAGCCGTATCAAACATGGACAGAGCAATCTTGTCCGGATCGGGGTAGATGGCAACGTCCGACTCCTCCATGCTGTACAGGTAGGAGCCCATGGACAGGATGTACTTGTCATCGTAGTACATACCGATGACCTTGGTGCTGGCGGCAGAGGCAACCAGCTTGTCCTCTGCCAGGGCACGCCGGTATCCTGTCTGGCTCTCAGCCAGCTCGTACTCACTGTAATCGAACAGCGGCGCGTCGTTCCAGTCGCCGTAGAAAGCGAGGTAGGGCAGACCGATCGTCACCTTGGTCTTACCGGTTGCCTGCAGGGACACGAAGCCCTCCACATACATACCGTTCACAAAGCTCTCGTCCGGTACTTGCGTCCCGCATCGCCCAGCTTGATTGTCACGGTCACCGAAACCGTCTTCCCGGCGGGAACCGTAATGTTGCCGCTGACAGCCTTGCCGTCCGCCTCAAGCGTTATCGTGCTGTCGGACAGGATGTATGCCTTCTCGGCAACCGTCTTTTTGTCCGATGCCAGCGTTTCGGTCATGACCCAGACCTGCGGGTCATACGTCTCCGCCTTGCCGGAAAGGTTGTTGACAAGGAAGGAGAACGTGTACACGCCGGTCTTTTCCTTGTCGTCGTACAACTCAATCTTGGTCTTGTCGCGGATATTGCCGTCCTTGTCCCGCACCGTGATGTAGCTCTCGGCGGCGATGGCGTCCGCAATACCTGCGAGTCCCGCGCCCTGCTTACGGGGCGAGTAGGGGTTGCCCTCCTCGTTGAGGGCAATGGTGGCGGTGCTCATCAGCATCGATTGACGCGCGCGTTCAGCGCGGTGCCGGACAGGTCCGTCGTCGTCTTCAGGTACTGGCGCAGCAGTGCCACGGCGCCTGCCATGTTGGGTGCCGCCATACTGGTACCGCTGTAAATATCATAGCCGCCCGCAACGGCAGAGGTGATCTCGCCGCCGTGTGCCGTAATCTCCGGCAGCTGAAGGTCGAGGCAACGGTCCCCAGCTGGAGAAGTCCGACATGAAGGGACCTGCCTTGTAGTTCGCATTGACAGAAATGGTGCCGACATTTTCTTGGCATTGTCCACGAAGACCTTACCGGCGTCCATGGAAATGGCGCAGGTCGGAACCGGGTCGTCCACCTCGCCCAGCGACATCCGGATGGTACCGGACAGGTTATTATAAATGATAACAGCATCGGCGCCATTGTCCATGGCGTTCTGCCCTTCTCGGCGAAGGTGGTATCGCCGCGCTTGACCAGCGCGATAACGCCGTCATAGCCTGCGGAATCCTGAAGCTGCTTCTTGACCTGTGCCGTGTAGTTGGTCGGACGTCCGACGCCGCCTATAACCACATACTTGAGACGGAGCGTTTCGCCCTTGTTCTTGCCTGTCTTCCGGTACAGCTGCTCCACAAAGTCGAAGGAGGTTGCCGTTGCCGTCGGAGGACTCGGTGATGAAGGCGACCTGTTCTCATCGTCGTTGGCGATGATGTAGCTCGCCTTCTGTCCGTTGATGGAAGCAACCGACAGAGCCGCCGGGTACGTGGAGGGTGCGCCGACCGTAGAGCTGTCGGGGTTGGAGGCAAGGTTGGTACCGTTGCCGCCGCCGAAGCCGGGCTGTAGTCGTTGCTCGCGGCAACCACGAGGCTGATGCCCGCATTGCGGATGCGCTCGTAAATGCCGTTGAGGAAGCTGTTGCTCTTCTCGTCGGCAAAGCCGGCGGAGGAACCAAGGCTCATGTTGATGACGTCCACGCCCAGCTCCACGCAGTCGCTCAGCGCGGCAAGGATATCAATGGAATCCCGCTCCGCCCAGTCCGTCGCTGTCAGTTGTCCGTGAACACCTTGCAGATGACCAGCTGTGCCTCCGGAGCCACGCCGAGGAAGGTCTCCCCGGTCTCCTTGTTGACCACGTAGTCGCTCTTGCCCCCCACGATACCCGCAACGTGCGTGCCGTGGGAGCTGTACTGCGGGAACACGTCCGCGTCGTCATCGGCGTAGTCATACGCGAAGGGGACCTTGGCGTTATAGTACACATCGTCCACCGACGCCTTCGCGTTGAAGATGGAGCTTGCCGCCATCCGGTCCGCCACGTACTGCTTGCTCCATGCGGGGTTCTTCGGCATGGTGACAAACGCCTCGTGCGTGTAATCCAGACCTGTATCCAGAATAGCGACCACCATGCCCTCGCCCTTGTAGTCAATGCCGGTGGTATTGTAAATGCCCGTCGTGTAGACGTTCGCGTTGTTGCTGACCGCAACGGTCGGCACAGCGTAGGACTCGGGAAATACACGCCGGACACGCCGTCCATGTTCTTCAGCGCCTTGTACCCCTCGGAGTTGACCCGCAGGGCAAGCCCGTTGTTGACAGCCGTGTAGGGAATACTTTTTCTCATATCCGACGCCGGCGGCATCCAGCCCGCGCCAGGAAGGCTTCCTGCGCCGCCTCCAGCTTTTCCCGCGCCGCCTGTCCCTCGGACGATTCGCAGTACTTGGTGAAGCTGTCCGCCGCGGAGTTCTCATAGAGCGTGTAGAGCGTGTCGCCTCCCAGCTCCACGACAACCCACCGCTCGCCCGAGAGTTGGCACGGTTCGCTTCTGCCAGCGCGGAAAAAATACTGCCGGCGCAGCGACTCGGTGTCCAGCCCGTCCACGCGGGACAGCGACCCCTTCCAGTCACCGGGCAGGGACGACGCCCCCGTACCGGGCAGAACACTGCGGGCGACTGCCGACAGGGCAGACTCTGCAGTAGCAACAACAGTGCCGTCAGCAAAACCGCAGACAGGCGGCATTTCAGTGATTTCATCCGATTCCAAACCTCCGTAAGAACAGCAGACCGGGCAGGCGTCCCCTGCCCGTTTATCTCTTAAATCGCACCGTATCATTATAACAGAATTATGCGAAAAGTTCAAGAGCAGGGCAAGCCGAAAAAAAAGGATGGGGTTTTGGAGAAATTGTTGTATTTCGACAAACTTTTTTACGGGCGAAAAAGCACCATACCGTGCACACTTTTCCGTGGTGCGGCAGTCCCGTGCCCATATTCGCATATTCATTTCGCATTCATCACACAGCCGTCACGCACAGCGGCTCCCGCAGGCTCCCGGCGTGGGACGGCGCATTTCCGGAAGCCGCAAAATATCCTTGATACTCCGTGATATTTTTATTTGCCAAAGCCCGCAGCTGATTTTTCGTCATTCGCAACAAAAATGTCCCGTGCAGAACGCGCCCCGCGCACGGATTTTTATTCAGACCGGCGAAAGCTCATCAGCCGTCCTCCGCGCAGAGTATGTGTCGTGAATATTCACAAAAATATGCATTCTTTCTTTTTCATGAAAGCCTCCGTCCGGATCCGGTCGCCCTGCACCTATGATGCCGTTCAGCCGGAACTGCACCCCCCGCTAAAGTGCAAACGTCGGTGCAAAACCGGCGAGTACAGAAACGTTTGGTTTATAAATAAACCGTTCGTTTGTTTATTTGTATCGGATAACCCGCCGTGTGGCAGGCACCCTTTCCGGTTTTGCGGCGTCCCGGCAGGTATTGCCCCCGCCCCGGACGCATACACTGAGGGGAATACACCGTAACGGAGGCATACCATGAACTACCGGAACCGTTTGCGCGCCGCGCACCGCGCCGCAGCTCTGCTCGTGACAATCCAACTTCTGCTCGCCGGACTGCTGTCCTGCGGGCGCGACCTTCCGCCTCCTGCCGCGCTGGTCATTCTGGACGCCATGCAGGCAGCGGCAGACGGACTGCCGGCAGGGTTGGTATACGACCGGCGGGCAGACCCGGCTGGCAGCGGATACCTGGACGGCGTGCTGTTCTCCGCCCTGTACGGACCGGCGGCGCGGAACTGCTTTGATGGCGGGCAGGATGCGGACGGTCAGCCGACTGCGCCGCTGGCGTCCGACGGGGCACTGTTCCTGTCCGCCGTGCCGCACCCCGCCGAGTTGGCGGTTTTGCAGTGCCCCGACCGGGCATCGGCGCTCTCGGTGGCGGCACTCTGCCGTGCACGGCTGGAAGGTCTGCGCAGTGCGTGGGCAGGGACGGACTACGCGGCATGGGCAGAGGCGGGGGATGTCACGGTGGCAGACGGTTTCGTGCTGTTCGCGGTCTGTCCGGATGCCGACCGGGTACTGCGTGCAGGGAGCGATGCCGTGCGGCGCCGGACGTAATGCCGCCTACCTGCCGCAGTCCCGCAGTATCCGCTCCGCAGGGCAGCCCGCCCCGCCGTCCCCTGCGGCAAAGGGCAGATATCCAGCCACAGAAGGTCGGCGGGGGACAGGCGTCCGTCCCCGTCCATATCACCGGGCATTCCCCCCGCGCAGCGTGCGCACGCTGCGCACGCTGCGCACGCTGCGCACGCTGCGCATGCTGCGCACGGCAACGCGGATGTGCCGCCCGCCGGCGGAAAGGCGCACGGAATCCAAAGCCCGCTGTCGGCGTCCTCCCAGCCCGGAACCAGCCGGTCGGCAGGCAGGTCAGTGGCGTATCGACGCCGGAAAACCACGCGTCCCCCTCCGCCGTTTCATACCGCCCGTCGGCACAGATATGCCCGTCCCCGCAGGAAAAAAGCGGTATATCCCTCCGCCTCCATGCCCGCATCGGAGCGGAGCAGGCGCGTGTGACGCACGACCGATGCCGTCCCCGGCTCCCGGATAGGATCATCGCGCGTCACGTCCACATGGTACCAGGCATCCCCCACCCGGACATGATTCCACGCGTGATCCATTTCCCTGCTCGTCACCATGTCCACCTCCAGCCCCGCCGCACGCCCCAGCGCCATGAATGCCAGCGCATACGCCTGACAGACTCCACGCCGTCGCGGAACAGGCTGAACGCATCGAAATTACCGCCCGCCGTATCGTAATCGTAGGTCTGTGCCAGATACTCGTGCAGAAACAGCACCGTGTCCGCCTCACTCCACGCCGGTATGCCCCCGCCCGGCACCGCCTGCCGCGCCGTCTGCGCCTCATGCAGGGAAGCCATAACCTGATCCAGGGTATCGTGCCAGAACCGCCGCGCCGCCTCCAGCTCCTTTCCCGCCATGCGGGTAGACAGGGGTAACGCTCAGCACGTCCCCTGCCGCATCATAGGTGTAGGACAGGCGGCTATCCACGTAAACAGCTCCGGTGTTCCGTTCATCACCTGCGCGAACACGCGCCCCAGCGCTTTCGCGGGGCAGGCAAGCGGCGCGCAGATCAATCTCCGCCCGGCTATTGCGCAGTCCGTCCGACAGCAGTCCGCAGGCGACCGTTTCCGCCGCCTTTCCGGTCGGGCGGGTGTCGGCGGCACGCACAGCCGCACGGGACAGCGGAGCCAGACATACCAGCACGCACAAACAGAGAAGCGCGACAACCCGCAGGGGTGCAGTCGCGCTTTTGCTTTTTCCTGTTCCGGTTTTTTTGACGTTTCCCGCCCGGCGCAAGACCGGTCATCCGCGCCCGCGCAAAGCGGGGGAGCAGAGCAGGCAGAAATTCCGAAAATCCTGCGAGCGTCACGGTTTCGTTCCCGGCGGCGCCCATGCCGATCGCGGTGACGCGGTCGGCGGTGCAGAGCGAATTGAGTATGGCTTCCTCCACCGATTCGGCGGCGGCGCGGAAGGCGCCGTCCAGCGCCTCCTCCCGCAGCAGGGTGACCTGCCGCAGGTCGTCCTCCTCCCGGCAGAGGCGGTTGGCAGTCGTGAAGCCGAGCACCACGTCTCCGCTCCCGTGCCCCACAAAGGAGCCGGTGCGGACAAGCCCCACCGCGGCACGGCGCAGGATGCGCGAAAGCTGGCGGTGGCTGACAGGCAGGTCGGTACCGATGATAATCATGCAGGATCCTTTGTCCTCGGGCGCAGGCGGAGCGGACACGATCCGGCGGATGGCGGCACCTGCCGGGTATCCGGCAACCAGTAAATCATCCAACCGCCCGAAATTGGTCTGCACCAGCGCGCCCAGCGTGAAGTGCTGTCCGCCGACCGTCACGATGCGCGAGGCGGAGCCGATGCCGCCCTTTAACCCCATGCACATGGTGCCACGTCCGGCACCCACATCGCCCTCATCGAAATCGGCGCCGGCATCCGCAATCGCCGCCGCCAGCTCCGCGGCTCCGACCGGGCGGTCGGCAAGGCGGTTCAGCACGGCGTCGTTCGTCTCGCCCACGACCGGATTGACCGACCGGCACGCCACGCCGTCACGGTCGCATTCCGCCATGGTGTACGCAACAAGCGCGTCCGACACCTTGCCGACATTGAGCGTGCCGGTCAGGGCGATAGGCGTTTCCAGCGTGCCAAGCTCATCCAGCTGGATGCTGCCCGCCGTTTTCCCGTAGCCGTTGATGATATGGGATGCGGCAATCAGCTTGTCAGCATACAGATTTCCGGATGCAGGAAGAATGACCGTAAGTCCGGTATTGTGTCCGCTGTCCGCGACCGTTGCGTGTCCGACCGTAACGCCGGGCACATCCGAGAGCTTATTGTGGGGACCGGTTGGCAGTTCGCCGATGGCAATGCCCCAGTCCCGGAGACGTCTTCTGTTCATAGCTGTTCTCCTCAGGCAGCCCCGCACAGCCGTGCATGTGCAGAGGTGCTCTTATTTCACGATTTCACGGTATCGCTGTTTTCCGGGTATATCCTTACTGACTGTATTCCCTTCCCCGCCGCATTAGAACGTGGGGCGCGTGCCCAAAAGGGATCCGGCACAGCCCCGTTCCGGTCAGCCCTTGAGCGCCTGCTCCAGCCGGTCGCCGAGCAGGACACGGACGGCGGCGAGATAGTCATCGTCGGATGTAAACGAGAACGTTGGTCGTCACAAGACGCACCAGTTCGTCCACCGCCTGCTTGCCTGCCGCCTGCTCCAGCATACAGAGGTACTGGTAGTCCTCAATGCCATCGCGGATGGTTTCCAGTCGCAGGGAGGAGACCGGCGTGTCGATGCCGAAGGGTGCGCCGCTGTAAATCAGGATGCCGTCGCCCCACGAATTGGTGGCTGGCTCGTAAAGGTCATACATATTGTCGCGCCACTCGTTGACGCCCCAGAACAGGACGCCCCTGAATGCCCAGCAGCTTGCACTGCCAGAAGGACACGATCGGCTCGGTGCCGTCCCCGTTTGCCATCCAGTTGACGTACGGGCAGTCGGCTCAAAGCAGAAGTACGTCCAGACTGATCCCCGCCTGCCACCTCGGCGGCAATACGGTCGGCATACTCGCCGTACTTTTTTATCCTGCGCGGCGGTCTGCACGTACTGCGCGCCCTTGGCAAATTCCAGCCAGCGCGGCGTGAAGGCATTCATCTTGTGGCACCAGATATCCACATAGTCCTTCATGAATTCGATCTGATCCCGCCCGTCGCTCAGGTCAATGTTGACGTAGCAGGGCGTGACCATGTGATACTCCTTATAGTAGGGCGCGATGGAAGCAGCCACCTTCGCCAGCTTGTTCAGCATTTCGGGCGTAGTCGGCTCGTCAACGCGGTAGAAGAACGCCTTCTCCCGCCGTCCCTCAACGCGTCCCAGAATCTCGTACACCGAGGCGGTATATTCCGCATGCCGGTCCTCGTCCACGCCGGGAATCCAGAAGGAATTGACGCGCGGGTTATCCATGTACTTCCACACGCGCTCCTCCCGGACGCCGAACGGCAGTGCCATGGCGTTGATGCGGTTGTCCAGCAGGAATTCGTAGTAGTTGATTGCCAGCTTCTCGGTATCCGTCCCCTCCGGATAGGTGCGGTAAATGCGCCAGTACAGCATCTGCATGGCGGTGCGTATCTCGGTTTTGTCCGAAAGTGTGAAATCCCACACGTAAGCGTAGACATATGCCGCCTTGATCTGCCTGCCGGTCTCCTCATCGAACACCTTCAGCTCGGCACGGTACAGACCCGCTTCCGACTCCGCCGTGGATTTGACCTTGACAACAAAGCCCTGCGACTGTCCGCCGCGCACCGCGATCGGGGCGCTGACAGGCGGGATGGCATCCGGCATCCGCTCGCCTGCCACGTCATGGTAGACGGTGTAGAGCAGCGACGTCTCCAGCGTTTTGCCCGCCTCTGTTCGTCATGGGGGACAGCTCCAGCCGGAAGGTGCGATCGGTCGCGGGCGCGAGGAAAAACTGGCAGTCCTCGATTTCGTTGCGCGCCAGCCGGACCGTGTACCCTGCCTTATCGGTGGGCGTCACGGTTGTCTGCAACGTCTTCTCGGTGATGTGATCGAACCACAGCGCGACCGATTCATCCTCGTCCGGCGCAGTCAGTCTGACGTGCCGGACCGGATCGTTCCAGACGACGCCGGAGGTATCGCCACCGCCCAACAGCTGATCCGTATATCCCAGTGCAGCAAGCGCCGTGGGCAGGTCAGAGGTCAGCGTGACAGAATACAGGTGCACCGTCTCTCCCTGTGCCGGCGCACTGCGGAACAGCGACAGCGTAATGCCGGCAAAAGCATCCCCGTCGGACGGCTTTCCCGCCCATTTGAAGTTCCCGACGGCATACAGCACCGACTGCCAGCCGGCACGGCCGGATCGTAGGCACCGGCGAGGGGACGTGAGGTCGCACCCGCCTCCGTAGCAGTCCCCAGACGCAGGGATGCGGCATCGCCGTTCTCCACGCGGAAGCGCAGAATGACGTACTGCGTCCCGCCTACCGTCGCCGGCTCCAGCCCGTGCGCACGCACATACTCCCCCGTAGTTCAGGGTCAGCGTATGCTCGGATCCGCCCGCGGCGCGCAGGGACAGCACCGTACCGACCTCTGCATCCTCCGTCACGGCGGCATCCAGCCCCTCCGCAGTCAGGAACAGGCTGTTGTTCTCATTGTGATAAAAGGTCACGGACGCGCCGGAGGTCGGGACATTCTCCTTCACGGCAGGGGTCGGGGCAGTCTCGCTTTCCGACTCGAACCATGCTCCGTGTCTGTCGCCCGATCGGTCGCGGCGACGGTTGCCGATTCCGTGGCGCTCCCGGTGTCTGTCCCGGTAGCCGTTACGTCGGATGTTCCGCCGCCGGTACAGGACGCAACGGCAGAACAGGTCATAAGCAGTGCCAGGAGGCACGCGGTAATTTTCCTGCATTTCATAGTTTTTTCCCTTTCTGTAAGCATCGCGTACCGCGCATAGGGCGTCGGCGGCAACCGACCGGCTCCGGCGTATGCCGGCATAGCCTGCGCCCCAATCACGGAGATGCCGTCTTTCCTTCAACCATCGCACGGCGGATACTCAGCGGTTTCTGAAATAAAGCAGGGCGGGGACGTCCCGTAGGAGATCCCCGCCCGAACCGTTTCGGTTCCTGCGCTACATGCCCCTCGACAGGGAGCCTCCCGCAGAGAGGGGAGAAAAAACGATCCCGCTGAGCCGTGTACGCAGACTTCGGAACCCTGTTCTGTCCAGGGCGGTGACCTATCCGCCGCTTTACTGTCCCAGCGTCCGCTCCCCCACGGGACAAGTCAACCGATGGGAGGGCAGGAGGTCTGCAAACCGCGGCGCGAGTCGGTCTCCTTTAATCTCGATGTGGGTCACAATACCTGCGTATCACGCACCCCGCAGGATCAAGCTTTTACTTCTTTCCGGACTGCTCCTCCGCCGGATTGATGTCGTAATCCGCCTCATCCGACAGCATATCGTCGAAGTAGTCCGCTACGTCCTCAAACTCCTCGTCATCGTCTACCGTGACAAGAATATCCTCGCCGTTCTCATCCTGATCCGCGCGCAGAATGACGTACTCGCATACTTCATCATCCTCGGGCTGATCCTCTGTCGGAACCATGGCGTAGTACGTTTTATCATTGAGAACCGCCGACCCGATGACCTCAAACTGAATCTCGTGTCCGTCCTCGTCCGTTAAGGTATAGAACCGCCTTCCAATTCCTTATTATCTTCCATTGTGCAGGGTCTTCCCTTTCATGAGAGGGGATGGGAAACCGTGCTGTCTCCTCCGTCACGATTATTATACACGAGAACCGGTCATTTGTCAATGGGGTTTTGGATAATTTACAAACTGCCAATATGTTGCGGCTTGCCTCCGCCGTAATCCCTTCCCCGGCATGGCGGGGAGCAAAAGGCGGCAAAGCGGAGGATGCCCACGTCCGGCGCGTGAAACGCAGCCCCCGTAAAACTTCCCTTGAAAAGAATCTCGCAAGGTGTTATAATAGGTAAAAACAGCAGTGCCGGATCACGCACAGGATATACACTGAATCCGATCCGGCATACAGGAGGCTCCCATGACAAAGCAATCCTTCTTCTCCTTCTGTCTATCCGACTTCCGCGTGTCGCCCGATTATCCGTTCGATGAGGATTTTGAAACCGCCGTCCTGCGACATTGGGACAACCGCAAGTGGTTCGCAATCGTGATGCAGGTTTCAAGACGGAAATTCGGGTTCGACAGCGACGAAACAGTCGAGGTCGTCAATCTGAAGCTGCCGGTCGAAATGTTCGGCTCGTTCGGCAAGGCAGAGGGGGTTTACCCCGCATACCACATGAACAAGCTCCATTGGATCTCGGTTCTGCTGCCCGATGCGCCGGACGACGTGGTTTGCTTTCTCACGACTGTCAGCTACGAGGCAACCAAAAGCAAAGGTACGAAGCGCAGCAAACCGGAATGAATCCGGGGGTCGCCAACCGCGCCGAGTTTGGTACAAAAAACACCGCAATCTCATCACGATTACGGTGGTTTTTTGGCGGAGAGAAAGGGATTCGAACCCTTGTTGGAGGATTACTCCAAACACGATTTCCAGTCGTGCGCCTTAGACCAGCTCAGCCATCTCTCCGTGCAGGTCGCTATTCGCCGTCGCGTGGGACGCACACCCGCGACCTGTGTATTTTACCACACATCGCAGGATTTGTCAAGAGGTTTTCCGAAAAATGCGGAGAAGAAGTTGACAGTTGACAGTTGACCGGAATCTTTTATATAGCCGTTCCGTTCTCGCCCCTGCGGAAGTCCGGGGCGGTTCCGGGCTTACCGGGATGCCGGTCGCTCCGACTGCCATGGCGCAAAACTTCCTGTCCGGAAATGTATTTCCGACCTTCAACCCGCGCGGAGCAGAAAGGAGACGCATTCAGGGTCGGTTCCGCCGTCCTGCCCCTGCGGGTTCGTACCCGTGTGCGCTTTTTCTGTGCGGGAGCGCGTTGACTCCGCCGGATGCGTGCCACCGTGGCAGGAGCCCGCCATGGCGCAGTGCGCGCAGTTCGCACCGCAGGTGGATTTCCCTTCTTCCTATCCCGGACAAGCCCCCGGATGATCAGCACTACGATTGCCGCCAGCACCGCGCAGATCAGTATAACTGCCACGTGCCCCTGTATCCATTCCCACATACCGCATTCTCCTTTGGGGTGCCCTCAGTTTCAGAAAAAGGCTTTCCGGGGGCGGGGACTTTCTTTCGGAAGCCCCCGGACTTCTCCCGTTTCTCCGCCCCGCGTTCCCGGTATAGAAACCGGGCGTCGAGGTTATTTTCCGACATTGACCTCGGTCGTCAGCTTGGTGGCTTCCTTATAGGGGCGCACCAGCATATAGATCATACCAGCCAGCAGGGCAACCGCCGCGACCAGAGCTGACGATATTCAGCGCAGAGTTGCCGGTCATCAGTCT
>VOFG01002114.1_pt1 | contig 23768 bp, 24 predicted proteins | sample 5384171 | NCBI WGS metagenome assembly VOFG01 (sample SAMN12384726, study PRJNA508395) | human gut metagenome | isolation source: healthy gut F | host: Homo sapiens | reverse complement strand
TCCACGCCCTGCGCGACGTCTGCGACCGGGGCAAAGTCCAGATTGAAGCCCAGCGCGTGCAGGCCGCCGCCGATGTCCTGGCCGGCAGCATGGACCACAGCAGGGTCCTGCTGCTTGCCGAGCGAGCGCATATCACCGACGGACGGTACGCCCATTTCCGGGGTGCTGCCGACGCGGCTGACGGTGCCGCCCTCCTCATCTACGCCGAGGAAGAGCGGGATTTTTGCATAGGACTGCGTGTTCTCCAGCAGCGCGACAGTCTGTTCGCGGTCTTCAAGATTCTTCGCAAAATATACGATGCCGCCGACCGGATATTGCTCCAACGCTTTTTTCGTCGTCTCGCCTGCTACGGTAGCAGTATCGACGTTCGTGATGGCCTCCGGCGTTACAAAGAACAGCTGCCAAAGCTTTTCGTCGTCCGTCATGGTATCCAGCAGCGCCTGCGCTGTCTGTCCGGCAGCAGAGACTGTCATGTTATCTGGTACCTCCGGATGATTCTGATCTTCCGGATTCTCCTGCGGCTGCTCGTCTGGATTTTCCGGCTGCGCGGCTTCGGCCTGTCCGGGAAGATCACCCTCATAGGGTTCTTCACGTTCCGGTTCTACGGTCGTTGGCTCGGAGGAAAACACGCCGTCTGTCTGGATTGCCTCGGCCTGGGCAGGCTCTTGCTTTTCCGGGAGCGTTTTCCACAGAAGCACGCCGACACCGGCCAGCAGCGCAATGCAGAACAGAACAACAAGTACGGCGGGTAATTTACTGCGGGGATGTTCCATGGTATCGATACCTCACTTGTGGTAGAGCGTGTGTGACTGATAGACGGGCTCGAACGTAACGTTCATACCGAGGCGCTTGAACATACCTTCATCGACTGAGGAGAGAATGACGGACGAATGCACCTGGCTGCCGCGAAGAGAGGCCAGCGCCTCCATGGCAAGTTCGGCTGTCGGGTTCGTCACAGCGCTGATGGACAACGCAATGAGCACCTCGTCGGTGTGCAGGCGGGGGTTGGAGTTGCCAAGATGCTCGATCTTCAGATGCTGGATGGGGGCGAGAACCATCGGGGAAATGAGGTTCACGCGGTCGTCGATCCCGGCGGAAAGCTTGATCGCGTTCAAAAGCGCGGCGCACGACGCGCCCATCAGGCCGGAGGTCTTGCCGGTGACGAGCCGCCCGTCCGGCAGTTCGATGGCTGCGGCAGGCGCGCCTGTTTCGGCGGCTTTGGCCCGCGCGGCGGGGACGGTTTTGCGCATAGACACATCCAAGTGCAGTGAGTTCATGAGCATTTCCTGTTTGCGCAGTTCGGCGGGCATGGCAATGCCTTTTTTCACGGCGCAAGCGGAGGCAAAATAGCGCCGGATGATCTCCTGATATGATGCTTCGCGGCAGGCCTCATCGTCGCAGATTGCGAAGCCCGCCATATTGACACCCATGTCCGTCGGACTCTTATACGGGCATTCGCCGAAGATGGAACGGAAGATCGTCTCGAGCACCGGGAAGATCTCGATGTCGAGGTTATAGTTGACGGTCGTTTCGCCGTAGGCCTCAAGGTGGAAGGGGTCGATCATGTTGACGTCGGCCAGATCTGCGGTGGCGGCCTCATAGGCGAGGTTGACCGGGTGCTTCAGCGGCAGGTTCCAGATTGGGAACGTCTCATATTTGGCATAGCCTGCGTTCACGCCGCGCTTGTGTTCCTGATAAAGCTGGCTGAGGCAGGTCGCCATTTTGCCCGAGCCGGGGCCGGGGCCGTGACGATGACGATGGGGCGGCTGGTTTCGATATACTCGTTTTTGCCATAGCCATCGTCGGAGACAATGAGATTGATGTTTGAGGGATAATCTGCGATTGGGTAGTGCCGGTAGACCTTTACGCCCAGCGCCTCCAGCTTGCGCTGGAATGCCTCGGCGGCCTGCTGGCCTGCGTACTGCGTGATGACAACGCTGCCGACATAAAGCCCGATGGAGCGGAACGTGTCGATTAGACGCATCACGTCCAGATCATAGGTGATGCCGAGGTCGCCCCGGCGCTTGTTCATTTCAATGTGCGCGGCGTTGATGGCGATGACGATCTCCGCCTGCTCCTTCAGCTGCAGCAGCAGCTTTCATCTTGCTGTCCGGCTGGAAGCCGGGCAGGACGCGCGAGGCGTGGTAGTCGTCGAACAGCTTGCCGCCGAATTCCAGATAAAGCTTGCCGCCAAAATGTGCGACGCGCTCCAAAATCCGTTCGGACTGCAGCTTCAAATACTTCTGATTGTCAAATCCAATTTTCATAGTTCTTTCCTTGTTTCGCGCAGCGGAGTCCTCCGCCGATTTTGTACCATTCTTCACAGGATATATCATAAACCGAAACCGAAAACTTTGCAATCACCAAACGGAAAAACCAGAAAAAATTTCCGCGCCTGCGAACGCGGGCAGGGCCGTCGTATATCCCGCACGCTTTGTGGCAAACCTTGACTTTGGATTAAAAAACCGTATACTATATCTAATTATAGTGGGTGTAATATCCGTTACAGCACGAAATATTGTGAGGAATCCGCATGAAACAACAAAAGCCTACGGAAACGAGTCTATCTCGTCTTTGAAGGGCGCAGACCGTGTCCGGCTGCGGCCGGCGGTCATTTTTGGCTCCGACGGCCTGGAGGGCTGCGAGCATGCCGTCTTTGAAATCGTGTCCAACGCTATCGACGAAGCGCGCGAGGGCTATGGCAGGCAAATTCTCGTCACGCGCTATGAAGACCATTCCATCGAAGTCGAAGACTTCGGCCGCGGCTGCCCGGTTGACTGGAACGAAAAAAAGAGGGGAAATACAACTGGGAACTCGTCTTTTGCGAACTTTACGCAGGCGGCAAATACCAGAACAATACCGGCGGCGACTACGAATTCTCCCTCGGCCTCAACGGCCTCGGCTCCTGCGCCACGCAGTATACGTCCGAATATTTTGACGCGATCATTCGCCGTGACGGATTTAAATACACGCTGCATTTTGAAAAGGGCGAACTCGTCGGCAAGATGAAAAAGGAGCCGACCGACCGCAAAGCAACTGGCTCTATTTTCCGCTGGAAACCGGATTTGGCCGTCTTTACCGATATCGATATTCCCAAAGGAGTACTTTGAGGATACGCTTAAGCGGCAGGCTGTTGTCAATGCGGGCGTGACGTTCACATTCCGCGATCAGGAAAACGGAAAATTCGTTAAGGCGGATTACTGCTACCCAAACGGTATTCTGGACTATGTCAATGAAATTGCGGGCGAGCAGACGCTCACCATGCCGCAGTTCTGGGAGGCCGAGCGCAAGGGCCGCGACCGCGAGGACAAGCCCGAGTACAAGGTCCGCATTTCCGCCGCCCTTTGTTTCTCCAACCGCGTCAACCGCATTGAATACTATCATAATTCCTCGTGGCTCGAGCACGGCGGCGCGCCGGAAAAAGCAGTAAAAACGCCTTTGTCTACGCCATCGATGCCTACTGCAAGCAGACAAACAAATACACCAAGTCCGAATCCAAAATCACGTTCCAGGATGTGGCCGACTGTCTGGTGCTGGTGACGAACTGCTTCTCCACGCAGACCTCGTATGAAAACCAGACGAAAAAAGGCCATCACGAACAAATTCGTGCAGGATGCCATGGCGGAATTTTTTCCGCGACCGGCTGCATGTCTATTTCATCGAAAACAAGCAGGAGGCCGAACGCATTGCGGATCAGGTGCTGGTCAACAAAAGAAGCCGTGAATCGGCGGAAAAGGCCCGGCTGAACATCAAGAAAAAGCTGACCGGGAGCCTCGATATTGCGAACCGCGTGCAGAAGTTTGTAGACTGCCGCACGAAGGATGTGTCGAAGCGCGAGATTTATATCGTCGAGGGCGATTCCGCTTTGGGCTCGGTCAAGCTTTCGCGCGACGCGGAATTTCAGGGCATCATGCCCGTGCGCGGCAAGATCTTAAACTGCCTGAAAGCGGATTATGACCGCATCTTCAAGTCCGAGATCATCACCGACCTCATCCGCGTCCTCGGCTGCGGCGTCGAGGTGCAGACGAAAAAAGACAAAGGATTTGTCTGCATTTGATCTGGAAAACCTGCGCTGGAACAAGGTCATCATCTGTACCGATGCCGACGTTGACGGCTATCAGATCCGCACGCTGATTCTGACCATGATCTACCGGCTCTGCCCGACGCTCATTCAGGAGGGCTATGTCTATATCGCGGAATCTCCGCTGTATGAGATCACCTGCAAGGACAAGACGTGGTTTGCCTACACGGATGCAGAAAAGGCGGAGATCGTCAAGAAGCTGGAGGGCAAGAAGCTTTCCATCAACCGATCCAAGGGCCTTGGCGAAAACGATCCCGAGATGATGTGGATGACCACCATGAACCCCGCCACCCGCCGCCTCATCAAGGTCATGCCAGAGGATATGGAACGCACGATGCAGATCTTTGATCTGCTGCTGGGCGATAATCTGCAGGGAAGAAAAGAACACATCGCCGAAAACGGCTACAAATACCTCGACCAGCTGGATGTGTCGTGAGGCGGCATAGGGCTGATAGTCTTCTGCGAATCAGCAGCTGCCCTTCAGCATTTTCTTTTGCTTCTCCAAAAGAAAACGCTGGCAAAAACGAGCCCGGGGGATTTCGATTTCCCCCGGAGCCCCTGAACCGACCAAGAAAACCGCTTCGGTTTTCTTGGATCTTCCCGCGAGATTTGGAGCAGTTCAAAATTTCTGATGCTGTTCGAAAAAGATTTGCAGAGGTCTCGGCAAATCCGTACAATCCTGCAAATTTTGGCTGCAGGACTAATTACCGCACCTATTCAAACGCAGCGACTCACAAATTGGGCCGTACCGTAACAGGCGGCGCGTACCAAAACTCTCAAAGGGTGGCTATGTGTGATTGTAACGACTAAAAACAGGTTCCTGCCTGAATAGCACCCGCAGTATGCACCAAACGTAACCGAGCGCCCCTTTTCTCCCCATTCTTTTCCGGCAAGGCGGAAAAGAATGGGCCGCCGGAGGCATGACCAGCTCACGATCCTGCCGCTGTCTGCCCCGGCATATATCGTCAAATCATAAGGAACGATCAACTATGCCAAAGAAAAAACAACCGGAAAGTAAAAAGCATGACGACCCAAATGTAATGGGACTGCGGGCAGAGGTACTCGAGCAGCCAATCTGTCAGACGCTGGAGTCTAACTACATGCCCTACGCCATGTCGGTCATCGTCTCGCGTGCCATCCCGGAGATCGACGGCTTCAAGCCGTCGCACCGCAAGCTGCTGTATACCATGTACGAAATGGGGCTTCTCACGAAGCCCCGCACCAAATCCGCCAATATTGTCGGCCAGACGATGAAGCTGAACCCGCATGGAGATCAGGCTATCTATGAGACGATGGTTCGTCTGGCTCGCGGCAACGAGACGCTGCTGCACCCATTTATCGACTCCAAGGGTAACTTCGGTAAGGTCTATTCGCGCGATATGGCCTATGCCGCCTCGCGTTACACCGAGGCGAAACTCGAGCCGATCTGCGCCGAACTGTTCCGCGACATTGACGCCGATACTGTTGATTTTGTGGACAACTATGACGGCTCCATGCAGGAGCCTGTTCTGCTGCCGACGACGTTTCCGAACGTGCTGGTTTCGGCCAACATGGGCATCGCCGTCGGCATGGCGTCGAATATCTGTTCGTTCAATCTGGCCGAGGTCTGCCGGACGGCAATCGCGCTCATCAAAAACCCGGACGCAGATCTTCTGGATACGCTCCTGGCCCCGGATTTCCCGACGGGCGGAGAAATTCTCTATGACCCGGCCCAGATGCTGCAGATTTATGAGACGGGCCGCGGCTCGTTCCGCCTGCGGGCGAAATGGCGCTATGTCAAGGAAGGGAACATGATCGAGATCTACGAGATCCCCTACACGACGGCCACGGAGATTATTCTTGATAAGGTTGCAGAACTCATCAAGGCAAATAAAATCCGTGAGATCAGCGACATGCGCGATGAAACGGATCTGAATGGCCTGAAGCTCACCATCGACTTAAAGCGCGGCGCAGACCCGGACAAGTTGATGCAGAAGCTGTTCAAAACGACGACGCTGCAGGATGCGTTCGGCTGCAACTTCAACATTCTCATTGCCGGTATGCCGCGCGTAATGGGCGTGCGCGAAATCTTCTCCGAGTGGACGGCATGGCGCACCGAATGCGTTCGCCGCCGACTGTATTTCCAGATGAACAAAAAGAAGAACAAGCTGCACCTTTTGAAGGGCCTTGGCAAAATTCTTCTCGATATCGACAAGGCCATCCGCATCATCCGGGAAACGGAACTGGACGCGGAGGTTGTTCCGAACCTCATGATCGGCTTCGGCATCGATCAGGTACAGGCGGAATACGTTGCGGAGATCAAGCTGCGCAACATCAACAAGGAATTCATTCTGAACCGGTTGAAGGAGACGGAGTCTCTTGAAAAGGAGATCGCCGACCTCGAAGCGACGCTCGGCTCTGAGAAAAAAAGGTGCAGGCGCTCATCTGCAAGGAGCTGGAGCAGGTCGCGCAGAAATACGGTAAGGAGCGCAGGACGACCCTTGTGTATGACCACGAGCTTCCGCAGGAGCCGGAAGACGAGCCGGAAAACGACTATCCCGTCACGGTCTTCCTCTCCCCGCGAGGGCTATTTCAAGAAGATCACAGCACAGTCACTGCGCATGTCCGGCGAACAGAAATTCAAAGAGGGCGACGGTCTGCTCCTGACCCGTCCGGCGCAGAACAGCGAGGAGATGCTGGTCTTTACCGACAAATATCAGGTTTATAAGACGAAAATTTCCGATTTTGCCGACGGCAAGGCTTCCGCGCTCGGCGATTACCTGCCCGGCAAGCTCGGCTTCGACGAGGGCGAGAGCTTCCTCACGGCCGTATTCCCCGGAAAATATGAGGGGAACCTGCTCTTCGTCTTTGAAAACGGCAAGGCGGCGAAGGTTACCATGAGCGGCTATGATACCAAGTCCAACCGCAAGCGGCTGACAGGAGCATACTCTGACAAGAGTCCGATCAAGGCCGTGATCGATCTGCCGGAGGAAAAGCAGATCGCTGTCCGCGCAACGGACGGGCGTGTGCTCGTGTTCTCCACGGCCCAGCTCGCCGTCAAGACCACCCGTTCGGCGCAGGGCGTGGCCGTGATGAGCCTCAAGCGCAAGGCCGTCGTCGAATCGGCTATGGAACTGGAGAAAACGGCGATCACCAATGTGGGCCGCTATTCGGCCCGGACGCTGCCCGCCGCTGGAGCGCTCCTGCGGGAGGAGGACACCGGTGAAACACAGATGAAGCTGGACATTTGATAGAAAAAGAAGTACGGGAGGACGACGGTTTGAAACGTGAAACGCTCAAGACCATCTGGCAGATGGGATGGAAAATCACCCTCGGCTGTGCTATTTTTGCGCTTGGCTTTGATCTGTTTCTGGAGCCGAACAGTCTGAACGTCGGCGGCATGAGCGGCTTGGCGATGGTTCTGCGTGAGTTGCTGGGCTTCGGCCAAATCGGCGTGATCACCATGCTGCTGAACGTGCCGCTGTTTATCCTCGGCGCGCGGAAGCTGGGCAGGAAGTTCCTGTTTGGCTCACTGGCCGGCATGCTTTTGAGTTCTGTCTTCATCGATCTGTTTTCCGTTATTCCCGCACCTAAGACGGAGATTCTGCTCGATAGCCTCTACGGCGGTATTCTTGTGGGACTCGGTATCGGCCTTGTGTTTTTGTCCGGCGCAACGACGGGCGGTTCCGAGATTGCGGCCAAGCTTCTGCGCCGCCGCTTCCGCTCGGCCAGTCTCGGCAAGGTCATGCTGGCAACCGACCTGTTCATTATCACGCTGACCGGCATCGTGTTCCATGACCTGTCCAAAACGCTCTACAGCGCGCTGCCGCTGGCTGCGTCATCGTTTGTGATGGACCAGCTGCTCTATGGACTGGATCATTCGACCGTTGCGCTTATCATCTCAGAGCAGTATCAGGCTGTTTCAAGCAGATTGCCGACCGGCTCGACCGCGGCGCGACCGTGCTAGAAGGCAGCGGCAGCTATACAGGCAGCCCGCGGCCTGTGCTGATGTCTGCCGTCCGTCAGAAGGAACTGCCGGAGATCAAGGCCATCGTGCGCGAGATCGACCCCGACGCTTTTGTCATTCTGCTGCCTGCGCACCAGGTTTTGGGCGAGGGCTTCCGCGGCACGGGCGAGGAATTATAACACCAAGGAGGGGCTGCTTTGAAACGCTGGATGATAATAAGCCTGTTTGCTTTGCTGCTGGCGGCCCTGTGCGGATGCAGCAGACTGGTTCCGCCCTCCTATACGCTCGTGACCCCGCATAACGCGGGTGCAAAGTCCGAGCCGCAGAGCGATGTGCTGACAGTACGCGACTATAAAACGCTCAAAAACGCGCTGCGAACGCTTGTGCAGAACGGCGTGGAGCATGGCGTGATCCATACGAATCAGTATGCCGGCGATGTGGAAGAAGATCTTCCTGCCGCCGTCTATGAGATCGCGCGTGAGGATCCGATCGGCGCCTATGCCATCGACTATATCACGCACGACTGCACACTGATCGTCGCCTATTACGAGATCAAAATCGACATCACGTTCCGCGATGTGCGTACGCCGCTTGATGAAATCGAGTATGTAGGCAGTGAGACGGAGGCGAACCGTCTGCTCTGCCGGGCACTGGAAAATTACGACGATCATCTGACGCTCTATGCAACTTATCCGGGCAAGCCTGATTATGAGGCGCTCGTGCAGGACTACTGCGACGCGCATCTGAAGGAGCACGCCGCGCAGCCTGAACTGACCGCCACATCCTATCCTGCAGATGCACGCAACCGTATTGTGGAACTGGTTTTCGATTATCCGGCCTCCAGATTGGAACTGCGGAGCATGCAGCAGGACGTGACCGAAAGCCTGCGTGCGGCGGAAATTTATGTCCGCTACTGCACGAGTGAGACGGAAAAGGCTGCGTTGCTGTTCACCTATTTGGCCGAACGATTCCCCTATCAGGAGGGGGAGCAGCCGCACACCGGTCTATTCTGCACTCTGTCAGGGCATTGCTGACAGCAAGAGTATGGCGCAAAGCTGGCAGCTGCTGTGCGACGGCGGGACTTACCTGCCAGACCGTCAGCGGCATGCGCGGCAGCGAAAGCTATTACTGGAACATTATGAAGCTTGACGGCGGCTACTGCCACGTCGATATTCTGCGCGATCTGCTTGGCGGCGGAACACTCCGGCTGCGCTATGACGAGGATATGACGGGTGAATATTACTGGGATCAGCCCCAGATGCCCGCCTGCCCGGCTCCCGTTCCGGAGGAGGAGCCGCCCATTGAGGAGGAACCGGAGACGCCTGCTGAGGAAGATCCTGGCGAAACCGTTCCCTCTGAAGAGGAACCCGCGCCGCCGGAAGAGATGCAGCCACCCATTTCCGATGAACAGACCTGACAAAAGGCCCGGACGCTTCGACGTCCGGGCCTTTCTGCGTATCAGAAGAATCTGAATTTCATAAGGCGGCACGATTTGCACACTGTCTCAGTAGGAGCAGACTCTCAATCTCTCCACAAACAGCCCGCAAAAATTGCATCAAAACGAACAGACGACACGTCATGCGTTCCGTCACGCCCGCCTCGCGGGCGTATTTTGTCAGTCCCTTTTCCGGTTTCACATATGCGCTCAGTACGGATTCCGGCGGCGGCGGAATTTCAGAATGCGGCCTGCGCGATCTCATCACGCGAGGGGCTTTTGCCCGTTGTCTTGAACGCGAGAACGTAAAATGTTTCCAGAGACTCCGGTGCGGTCTTCCGCGTGAGCGGTGTTGCATCCGGCGGCGTGTATTCCGGTCTTGAGGCCGGGGCGGATACATCCGCAGGCTCTGGCTGAATATGACGAATTTGCTTTTTTACACCCTCGAACCACTTCTGCCCCCGCAGCGCGGCCTCAAGCGCCGCCTGTTGCTGCGCGGCCTGCTTCAAAACGGCGGCGCTCAGATCCTCCAGCAGATCGCCGGACGTGCGGCGGCTGGGGATCCTGCCGTGCCTGCCGAAGCCCGGCAGAAGAAATTCGTTGGAATACTCGACAAAGCGCGCCTTTTCCCGTAGGGTCGCAGCCGTCTGCGCATCTGCCTTCGCGCTGTCCCAGCGGGTGCAGAAGGCCTTGCAGAGCCGGATATCCCGTTCCAGCATCCATGCCGGGCCGCGGCACGAAAGCGCGTCAATGCGCGTATACGCGTCCGCGAGCGTTTTATACAGCGCCTCCGCCTCCGGCTGCGGCAGCGGGGGTATTTTCGGCTGCACGGGTGGGTCGGTCAGAATATCCGGCAGCAGCTCCGGCGCGGAAAGCTCCGCCGGGGCAGGCACGGGAGCTGCGGGAGGTTCCTGCGGCTGCTCCTCTTTTTTCGGCAGCGCGCTCACAACGACGGCGGCAAGCCCGCCCGCAGACAGGATCCCGGCTGCGATCAGGCTGTACTGCGCGGCGGCAAAGCCCAGCAGGATCAGCAAAAATCCAATGATAATGCCCTTGACGGAACGCACGGCATTTCCTCCTTTGCGATTTACACGGAACGCTGCGGGAACTTTTCCAGACAGTAAAGCTGTTCCTCGTCCAGCCGGTCGCCGCCGGGGGCGAAGGCGTAACCGAGTTCCTGATAAAAACGCAGCGCGTTGATGGAAGCGGGGATCACGACGCGCGGCGCGCGCAAAAACAGCGGATCGCGCTCGATCGTCTCAATGAGCGCGCGGCCTACGCCGCGCTTCTGCTTCTCCGGCAGCACAAAGACGGAATAGAAGCAGCCCTCAGCCGGGTTTTTGTGGTACGGGCCAAAGGCGGCGCAGCCGATCACGGTCCCGTCGTCCTCGCAGGCGACGTAGAAGTGCATCTGTTCGCCGCGTCTCAGGAAGTACGCGCGATCCTGCTGGGCGACCATTTCCTCGACGAAGGCCGCGTCATAGACAGCGCCGGAGGTGATGCGGGTGGCAAGCTCCGACACGCGGACGACCGCGTCCGCATCGGTGGGGGCAAAACGGCGGATATACATATTACGATTCCTCCCTGTTTGTATGTTCAAACTGTCTGATCTCGTTCAAAAAGGCCGCGCCGTAGCGCTCGGCCTTGACATGGCCGACGCCGGAAACCTCCAGCAGCTCCTGCATGGAGCCGGGCCGCTTCGCGGCCATATCCAGAAGCGTTGCGTTGGAAAACACGATATAGGCCGGGACGCCCTGCTCCTGCGCGATGCGGAAGCGAAGCGCCTTCAGCGCGGCCAGAAGCGGCTCGTCCGTCCGGGACGCAGCTGCTTTTTTCTGCGTTCTCGGCCCGGCGAGCGTCGTACGCTGCACGCGCGCAAGCACCTGTTCGTCGGAAAACAGCACGCTGCCCGCTCCGTCGTGTCGATCCCGCCGTGGACGGGATCAGTCTCCAGATATCCCGCGCGCTCCAGCAGCTCGATCCATTCTCGAATCTGCGCGCCCGGCAGCGCGGACATCAGTCCGTAGGTCGGCAGCAAATCAAGCCCCAGCTCCCGCACGCGTGCCGAACGGCCCCCGTGCAGCGTTTGGCTTAGAATCGACGCGCCAACGCAGTAGCCGAGCCGGTTCCGCGCCCGCACAACGCAGGACAGGATCATCTGCGCCTCGCGCGTGAGGTCCCGCGTCTCGTATTCTGCCTGACAGTTCCCGCAGTTGCCGCAGGTTTTTTCATGCGGCTGGCCAAAATAGTCGAGCAGATACCCGCGCAGACAGTCCTGCGTTTTGCAGTAGCCTGTCATGGACTCCAGCCGGGCCAGATCCTGCGCCTGCACCATCTGCCGCTCCTCGTCAGTCAGCTCCTCGTTCTCTGCGGATGAATTGAAGATCAGAAATTTAGCCGTCGTGACGTCGCCGGAGGAATACAGCAGGATGCAGTCGGCAGGGGAGCCGTCGCGCCCCGCGCGCCCGCCTCCTGATAATACGCCTCCACGCTTTTCGGCATATTGTAATGAATGACATAGGAGACGTTCGACTTGTCAATGCCCATGCCGAACGCGTTGGTCGCGGCCATGACGGGGCTGCGGTCGCAGATGAACGCCTCCTGATTTTCTTTTCGCTCGTCAGCGTCCAGTCCCGCGTGGTAGCGCGTGGCGGCAAAGCCTGCCTCCTGCAGAAGCCCGCAGACCTGCTCGACCGTCTTGCGCGTGGCGCAATAGACAATGCCGCTCTTATCCCGCCGCTCGGAGAGCAGCTGCAAAAGCGCGGTGCGTTTGTCCTTCGGGCGCAGCACTTCGAAGCGAAGATTGGGCCGGTCAAAGCCGGTCACGACCGTTTCCGGCTCATGCAGCTGCAAAATACGGATGATATCGGCGCGCACCTGCGCCGTGGCCGTTGCGGTAAAGGCCGCGACAGCCGGGCGGCGCGGGAGCCGCTGCAAAAATTCCACGATCTTTAAATAGCTGGGCCGGAAATCCTGCCCCCACTGCGAGATGCAGTGCGCCTCGTCGACGGCGACAAGCGGGATCTCAAGCTCCTGCGCAAGGGAGCAGAAGCCGTCGGTCAGCAGCCGCTCGGGCGCGACATAAAGCAGCTTATATGCGCCATAGCGCGCGTCGCGGTACGTCTCGCGCAGCTCGTCCAGACTCATGGAGCTGTTGATGCACCCGGCGGGGATGCCCGCGTTCCGCAGCGCCATGACCTGATCCTTCATGAGAGAGATCAGCGGCGAGACGACGAGCGTCATTCCTGGCAGCAGCAGCGCGGGCAGCTCATAGCAGAGGCTTTTTCCCGCCGCCCGTCGGCATCACGCCGAGCGCGTCGCGTAGCGCAGCTGATCGGTCTGGGCCTGCATGGTCTGCATACTTTTTTTCAGCAGCAGCAGATTGCGCAGCGTCTGGGTCAGAACCGCCTGCTCCATCGGCCACGTCATGACGCACACGCCATGCTTCTGCAGCGTGCGCCAGGCCGCGCCGTATGCCTCCTGCCGCACCAGCAGCAGGAAGACGGCCTCCGCCGTTTCCGCCAGCTCGGCGCAGCGGTGCAGTGCCTGCGCATCCGGCGCGTCGGACTGCAGGACGATCAGCGTCGGGCGCAGACGTTCCAATGCGGCGCCTGCCTCGTCCAGCCCGGATATCGTCTGAAGCTGCACGTCCGGCTGCGCGGCTGTGAACGCTGACAGGGCCGCCGGCTCCGCCGCTGTGCCGCGCACCAGGATCGTATTCTTTGCCTGCTCCACGTTCTCAGCCCCCTTCTGCTGCATATGATATTCTATTTTATGCAGCCGCCCTGTTTCTGTCAATCCATTTCTCTGGCTGAACGCTGCAATAAGAAAAACAGATACCGGTTTTTCCGCATGGGGCTTGACATTTGCCCGCTGCGCGCGTATAATTCGCTCAAACAAACGGCTCGGAGGATTCCTTCCGGCTCACATGGAAACGGTAAACGGCAAAGGCGTCGTACAGCTTCGGTTCTGTGCGCGTCTTTGCCGCTTTTTTGAGAAAAGTGAGGGATTTTTTATGCAGACGGTATCGGATTTCTTTGGTTGTCATGTGTTCGGCGAATCAGTCATGAAGCAGAAGCTGCCGAAGGACGTATTCAAGGACGTCTACGCGGCTATTCACGAGGGCAAGCGGCTCGATCTGGCTGCGGCCAACGTTGTGGCCAATTCCATGAAGGACTGGGCCATCGAGCTCGGCGCGACGCACTTTACCCACTGGTTCCAGCCCATGACCGGCATCACGGCGGAGAAGCACGACTCGTTCATCTCGCCCACCGCAGGCGGCGGCGTTATTATGGAGTTTTCCGGCAAGGAGCTGATTCAGGGCGAGCCGGACGCGTCCAGCTTCCCCTCCGGCGGTCTGCGCGCCACGTTTGAGGCCAGAGGCTACACCGCATGGGACCCGACGTCCTTCGCGTTCATCAAGGATCATGTGCTCTATATCCCGACCGCGTTCTGTTCCTACGGCGGCGAGGCGCTCGACAAGAAGACCCGCTGCTGCGCTCTATGCAGGCCATCAACAAGCAGGGCCTGCGCATTTTGAAGCTGTTCGGCCACACCTCCGTCAGGGCTGTGCGCACGACGGTCGGCCCGGAGCAGGAATATTTCCTCATCGACGAGGCGCTTTACAATAAGCGCAAGGACCTGCTCTACACGGGCCGCACGCTCTTCGGCGCGAAGCCGCCCAAGGGGCAGGAGCTGGACGATCATTATTTCGGCACCATCAAGCCGCGCGTGGCCGCGTTCATGCAGGATCTGGACAAGGAACTCTGGGAGCTCGGCGTTCTGGCCAAGACGGAGCACAATGAGGTCGCCCCCGCGCAGCATGAGCTAGCGCCGGTTTTCACGACCACCAATATTTCCGCCGACCACAACCAGCTGACCATGGAGCTGCTGCAGAAGATCGCCCGCAAGCACGGCATGGTCTGCCTGCTGCACGAAAAGCCCTTTGCGGGCGTCAACGGCTCCGGCAAGCACAACAACTGGTCCATCTCGACCGACGCAGGCGTCAACCTGCTCGAGCCCGGTGAGACGCCGAGTGAGAACGCGCAGTTCCTGCTGTTCCTGTGCGCCGTTATTCAGGCAGTCGATGATTATCAGGATCTGCTGCGCATTTCCGTGGCCTCCGCGGGCAACGACCACCGACTGGGCGCGAACGAAGCGCCGCCCGCCGTCGTGTCCATGTTCCTCGGCACGGAGCTGACGGAGATTCTGGACGCGATCGAATCCGACACGGCCTATGACGCGAAGGAGAAGGAGCTTCTGAAGATCGGCGTCCACGTCCTGCCCAAATTCCCGAAGGACACGACCGATCGCAACCGCACCTCGCCCTTTGCCTTTACCGGCAACAAGTTTGAGTTCCGTATGCTCGGCTCCGCTGCATCTATTTCCGACGCGAACGTCGTTTTGAACACCGCTGTCGCAGAGTCCCTGCGGCAGTACGCTGACAAGCTTGAGGGCGCGGAGGACTTCGAAACTGCCCTGCACGATCTCATCCGCGACACCATCCGCGCGCACAAGCGCATCATCTTCAACGGCAACGGCTACGATGCAAGCTGGCTGGAGGAGGCCGAGAAGCGCGGCCTGCTGAACCTCAAGACCACGCCCGCCTGCGCGCCGTATCTGATGAAGGAAAAGAATGTGCGCCTGTTTGCAGACCATAAGATCTACAGCGAGACGGAGCTGCACGCGAGATATGAAATTCTGCTGGAAAATTACAGCAAGGTCCTGCGCATCGAAGCGCTCACGATGCTGGAAATGGTGAATACCGACATCCTGCCCGCTGTTTCTGACTACACGGCAAAGCTCGTGCGGACGGCAGCGGAGAAAAAGAGCCTGCTCGGCGACGCGGCAGGCGGCTATGAATATAAGACGGCCGCACGTCTGTCGGCACTGACCGAGACGGCCAGCGAGGACGCCGCGAAGCTCTCCGACGCGCTCCTGCAGGCAGGCGAGCTGCCCAGCGCACAGGAGGCTGCCGATTTCTATCAGGCCGAGGTCTTCAAGACATGGCGGAACTGCGTCTGGCTGTAGATGAGATGGAGACGCTCACCGCCCGCGCCTGCTGGCCGTACCCGACCTACGGCGAGCTGCTGTTCAGCGTCCGCTGGGTGCTCCTGCAAATAGAGGCTTGCGCGGGACTGGATATTCCGCGCGGCCTGCTCCGCCGTCATGCTGCCGGCAAAATAACCGGCCGCCTCCTCCTGCAGGATCTCGGTCAGCTGGCCGTCCAGCCCCGCCAGCACGGTGATGCCGTTCAGCAGCTCGTAAAACTGCGCCGCATCCGCCTCGCTGACCGTCCTCTCTCCGCCGTCCGAGTCAGCGGCCCTGTATGCCGCCAGCTCCGACTGCAGGCGCTGGAAGCTTGCAGGAAGCGCACCGTCCTGCGAATAGGAAAAGCAGAACTCGAAAAACGCCTTCGCGCCGTCCGGATCGCTGCACTGCTGGCCGAGGCCGAGGCTCGACAAAACCTGATACGCGCTGCCGCTGCCGGACTGCGCCGGGAAGCCCGCATAGGTATATCCCGGTTCACCGAACCAGTTTTTCTCTACATACTCGCTCTGCCCAGCAAGCTGATCGATGCCTCGGATGCTTGTAAGCTTGACCAGCGTCGTCTCCGGCGCATCCGGGGTCGAGCCGTCGCCGCCCCATGCTTTGCACCATGCGAGGCAGTCATAGAAGCCCTGCGCTTCAAAGTCGCAGGTTCCGGCTTCCCTGTCTGCATACGCGCCGATGCAGAACGGAACGCAGAAGGCGAACAGGTTGCCCGGCGTGTTCCACGAATCGATGGGGACCCAGCCGTCCGGCATCTGGCTGCGCGCCTGTTCAAATTCGGCAAACGTCGCGCCCGGCTCCGGGATGAGGCGCGACGGCGCGACGAGCGTGTCGACTGAGACGGTCAGCGGCAGCTGATAGAGCGCGCCGTCCGGCTGCATCAGGTCGAATAACCCCGGCAGAAGCGCGTCGCGCGTCAGTTCATCGCCCAGCAGCGACAAAAGATCCGCGCAGACGTCCTCCGCCGCAAGCGGGACGGGGGTATAGCCGTTGGTATAAAATGCGAACAGATCCGGCCCGCGTCCGGCGATAAGCTCCGTGCGCAGCAGATCGGCCGGTTCGCCGTCCGCGTACTGCGAATCCGTGTAGAGTGTCCAGTCGATCCGGTACGCGTCCTGACTGAGATTGAAGTCCTGCAGCATCTGCGTAAACGCTCCGAACGGTGTACCTCCGCACACGACCGCCAGCGTCAGAACCGGTCCGCTCCGGCGCCTGTCCCGGAACGCGGCGCAGGCGCCGGAGAGATGTATCGCCCGGCGAAAAGAGCAAATATCCGTCTTCCAGTTCCCACGGCTGCTCGGCGAGCACGTTCGCCCCAAGCTCCTGCCAGCGGACAAGCGGTTCGGTTTCTCCGGAACCGGTATCATACGCGAAGAGCTCTTCCCTGTTCCCCATCAGCAGCCGTCCGTCCGCGCACAAGCCAAGCCCGGTGATCTCGGAGGTGCAGGTATCGGCCTCCAGCGCAGAAAGCGTATCCGGCGCGTATTTGCGCAGCTCCGGCAGCTCCTCGCCGTAAATATTCCGCGTCAGGACATACAGAACGCCGTCCGCCTCCTGTATGGCCGCGAAGCTCCAGCCGTCCTTTGCGTCCAGACTTTGCCGCGACGTTTCCGCGCCCGCCTCATCCAGACGGATAAGCAGCGATGCGCTCATCATACAGAAGCCTCCGTCAAGCCGGCGCAACTGGAAAAAGCGGTCAGTGTACAGTGTCTGCAAAAGTACGATCTCCTGCAAGGCGAACGCGGCGTCATAGTGGGCCAGCGCAAGCTTACCCTCCGGCTCCTTTGAAAGGAACCGGAAGTTTCCGAACGCATCGAAATAGCCCTTCGGCAGGCTTCCGCAGAGCAGCCACGCCCCGCCTGCCCCGTCCGGGCAGAGCGCGTAGAGATACTCCGTGCTGCCCGGAAGCGGGAGTTCTTCGCTTTTTCCCTCCGCCGTCAGGCGCACGAGCGCAAGCCCCGTCTCCGAAACGCCGCCCAGAAGGAGCGTGTCTGTCCAGCATGGTCAGCGCCGTGACGGCCGAAAGCGGCTCCGGCAGCGCGGTCTGCTCGTATTCCAGATGAAACACGCCGGGTTCCGGTTCTGCTGAAACAGGCGCGGGTTCTGTGCGGGTTTCCGCAGATGTCTGCGGCATGACTATGGTATCCGGGGCTGTCGGTGTCGAGCAGCCACAGAGTATAAGTAAAAGCAGAAAAACGGCGGTCAGCCGTTGGGTTTTCTTCATCATGACCTCCTTTGGATTCGGGTGTGTAAGGGTGGGATGCCTCCGGCGGCCCCTTCTTTTCCGTCTTGCGGAAAAGAAGGAGGAGAAAAGGAGCGCTGGTTACGATTGGTGCGTTCTGCGGATACGGTTCAGGCAGGAACCGGTTTTTTTAATCATTGCGAACACACCGAGTCACCTTACGGGCACGATTCTACGCGCCGCCTGTCACGGTACAACGAATTTGAAAGCAGCTGCCTTTGAATGGCTGCGGTAAATCCGCTCTGCGTTCAAAATTTGCAGGGCAGTGCGGATTCGCCGGAGTCCTGTCAGGGGCCGATGCCGGTCACAGCCGTTCGCGACGAAGGAGCGTTACGGATGTGGGTCTGCCGCTTGCCGGTACACATCGGCCCATTGGGCAGCTGCAGATTGGTCGCAGATTCCCATAAAAACCGCTGCGGTTTTTCTGGTCGGTTCAAAGGGAGTGCTGCACGGAAAGAAAAGTTTTAAATGTTACAGCCTCGTTTTTTTGCCGACGACTCTGTTGGCCCAAAAGAAAAAGTTGGACGGCAGCCGCAAATTTCTAATATGCGTTTTGTCTTGCTGTATGTATGGTTGGTTGTTTGTGTAAAAGGGATGCGGAACCTCCTTTCCTCGTTGTACTATCGCGATAGTCTATTTGTAAGCTATCACAGTAGTCTGCGTTTGTCAAGTCCTCTTGACAGATTTGGACGAATGTGATAGTCTGGACGTAAGAGTTGGAATGGGAGGCTGTTTATGAAGCTGTTTGATTCGGAATGGAAGGTCATGGAGGTGCTCTGGCAGGAGAATGACCGCACGGCAAAGGAAATTTCCCTCCGCTTGGCGGATTCCATCGGCTGGAACAAGAACACAACCTATACCGTGATCAAAAAATGCATCGACAAGGGCGCGATCGAGCGGCGGGAGCCAAATTTTGTCTGCCATGCGGTGATCACCAAGCAGCAGGCGCAGAAGGAGGAGGCCGATTCGCTGGTCGACAAGGTCTTTGGCGGCTCGGCAGAGCTGCTGTTCGCATCGATTTTGTCCGACCGCTCGCTGTCCAAAGACGAGCTGGCGCGGCTGCGCGCGCTGGTGGAGGCGCAGGAGGCATGAAGGGTGTGCAGGCGGCAGTCCTTGGCGGAAGCGCGCTGGTTCTCCTGATCCTCGCGCTGCGGCTGACGCTGAAAGATCATCTGCCCCGAAGGCTTTTCCCGGCACTCTGGTGCACCGCCGCGATTCGGTTCCTGCTGCCGGTCGAGATCCCGACGCGGCTGAGCGTCTGGAATCTGCTGCGCGGCACGGCGGAGATGCAGGCCGGGCCTATTGCGGCTGCGCTGCTCCCCTTCCCGCAGTTCTCTGCGGCGCAGACCGCGTCCGCCGCCGGATCGGGGACGGACTGGCGGCTGCTGCTCTGGTTCGGGATCGCAGCGCTGCTTGCCGCGTATTTGGCAGCCGGCTATGTCTGCACGACGCGCCGGTTCCATCCCCGGCGCATGCTGCCGCAGCCGTCCGTCGACGCGCTGCTTGATCGGTTCCGCTTTGTGCGCAGCCCGAAAATCTGCGTGACCGAAAGCCGCCGCGCGCCGCTGACGTTCGGCGTTTTCCGTCCAACGGTGCTGCTGCCGGACGATCTGCAGGCCGGTCAGATACAGTTTCAGCTTGTCCTGGCGCACGAGCTGGCGCATATCCGCCGCAAAGACTGCCTGTGCAAGCTGCTGCTGATTGCCTGTCTGTGCCTGTACTGGTGGAACCCGCTGGTTTGGATTATGGTGCGCCTTGCGAACCGCGATATGGAGCTGGCCTGCGACGAGGCCGTTCTGCGCGCGCTCGGCCCGGCCTGCAAGAAACCCTACGCGCTGGCCCTTCTTGACATGGCGCAGCGGCAGACCAGGCCCTCTCCCCTTTGCAGCGGCTTTGCAAAAAGCTGTGCGGAGGAGCGCGTCCGCGCGATTCTGCGCTTCCGCAGACTCCCTGTCTGGACGGGCGCACTGACCGCCGTGCTGTTCCTGCTTGCAGCAGGCGTGCTTGCAACGCAGGCGCAGACCGCCGCACGCGTCCCGGAAGCGCCCGCCGCCATGCAGGAGCAGGCCGAAACACCCCGCTGAAGCGCCGGTTAATCAGCCGGTCATTCACATTGACCCGGTTATAACTCCGGCCCCTGCCGCGCAGGAGCCGGAAGCAGAAGCCCCGCCTACGTCTGGCCGCTGGAGGACGCGGACGCAGCTGTGACGGATGCGTATGGCTGGACAGTCCATCCGCTGACACAGAAGGAATCGTTTCACAGCGGCGTTGAGCCGCACATGGCAAGCCCGAGCGTGCGTTTTTTCATGTTGCTTCCTCCAAATTCAGGTTACGGAATATGGCGCTTCGGATGATGGCGGCGGCAGCCTCCGGCGCGTATTTGCCCGGAAGACCACGCGCGGCGCAATACCCCGGAAGCGCCTGCGCCTCGGCGCAGAACCCGCCGGGCAGGCTGGCAAGCTCCAGCAGCACGCAGTCCCGGCGGATGCATGGCAGCTGCGCCGGGCCGATGATCGGTGCGGGAACGGTGTTGACGATCCCGTCGTACTGTGCGGGCGCGTCTGCCCAGCTTCCGGCCGTGACGCGGCGATAGCCGAGAATGCGCGCAAGCTCCAGAGCCTGCGCCTTCCGCGCCGAGACGGTCACGTCCGCGCCAAGCGCTTTCAGCTTGCGCGCCAGCAGCTTTCCGATGCGCCCAAAGCCGCAGAGCAGGATCCGGCTTCCGGCGAGCGGGCCGGGAAGCCGTTCCAGCAGCAGCGCAAGCGCTGCTTCGGCGGTCAGCTCCGCGTTTTGCAGCAGCAGCGTCGTCCTTCGCATAGTCATAAAATGAGATCCCGCGCGCCTGCAGAAGCGCCTCCGCCGGGCAAGCATCCCGCCGCAGATGAGCGCGCCCGGCTCCGCCGCGTCCAGAATGTCCGCCAGCGGCACACCGCCTCCGCGCGGACGGTTTCGGTTCCGGGCAAAATTGGCAGAACGTTAGCGCATCCTGCAGACAGCCGGACAGTTCCGGTGCGCTGTCCTCCGCATCCGGCACGCGGTACGCGGAAGCCGGGAAGCCCAGCCCGTGCAGCTGCCGCAGCAGACACCGCTGCCGTTGATCGCCGCCAATGACGGCAAATGATCGCTTCAAATGCACCCCTTCTTTCCCGATATCCTATGCGGGAGCAGAAAAAAGGCCCCTGCCTTCGCGGCAGGGGCAAGCGTATGGACTACGGCTTTTCTATCTATAATTAAAGGATGTCTGGTCAGCCAATGAACCACTGGGTCCAGTACCCGCCGTCTTCGACGTAGCCGACACCGAGCGTTGTATAGTTCGCGGACAGGATGTTCGCGCGGTGGCCCTCGGAGTTCATCCAGGCGGCCACAACGGCTTCCGGCGTCGAATAGCCCATGGCGATGTTTTCACCCGCCGAGCGGTACGACACGCCGAACGAGCGCATCATATCAAACGGGGAGCCATAGGTCGGGCTGGTGTGGGAGAAGTAGCCCTGATCGTGCATATCCTGCGATTTGACGAGGGCATAGCCGCAGAGCGTCTCGTCCAGCGTCAGGGCCGCGAGGCCGTATTTTGCGCGCTCTGCATTGACGAGCGCAGCGACCTGCTGCTCATAGCTGGATACGGATGCACCGCCGGACGGCTCAGAGGGCTGTTCCGGTTCAGACGGCTCCTCCGGCTCGGACGGCTGTTCCGGCTCCGACGGAGCGCCGGGCGTCTGATTGCCGCAGCCGATGCCGAAGCGGTCACAGAAGAACTGTTTCCAGCAGTCGGGCGGCCACGACCGGACCGCGCAGCGGTAACCCGCCGCGCCTGCGGGGAGCGCTGCTGAAAAAACAAGGAGCAGCGCAAGGAGTAATGCGGGGATTTTTCTTTTCATGGTAATACCTCCTTCTTCTTCGTTTTACGCCCATTTTCGCAGGAAAACAAGCGGTAAATCCTTCCTCGCGGTTGGAAAAGCGCGCGAAGGGCTTGTGTTTTCAGGACTTTTTTGCTATACTGGATGCATCGCAGAAATGTTTACCAACGAGGTGACAAGCATGGAACAGCACGGTTTTATTCAGGATATGCTCGACGTTAAGGTCCTCATTTTATTTGTGATGGCGAAGCTCTCCTACCCGGTCTCGCTGCAGAAGATCTATGAGCTCTGCTATCAGGACGATAAGCTCAGCTACTTCGACGTCAGCGTTGCCGTCCCCCAGATGGTGCAGAGCGGACATCTGCAGCAGCTGCCGGACGATACCTATGTCATCACCGACAAGGGACGCGAGCATGAGGAGATCACCTGCGACGCTATCGCCTACCCGGTCATGCAGCGTGCGCTGACGGCAGTGCAGCGCTATAATACCCGTATGCAGCGCAAGGGGCTGATCGAGACGAAGATCGAGCAGGAGGAAACGGGCGACTATCTCGCGCAGCTGTGCCTGCGCGACGATGCGGGCGTTCTCATGAAGCTGGAGCTTGCCGCGCCGACGCTTTCGCACAGGCCCGCACGCTCGTGCGCGCGTATGAAAAGCAGGCAGATTCGATCTATCAGCAGCTGCTGCAGCGGCTGCTCGACGAAAAGGAGAGCGGCCATGCGGAGCTTTAAGGCTGCGCCGGAGGTGCTCAGCGCGTGGATGGACGAGCGGAAGCTGACGGCGGCGGAGCTGTCCCGGCAGACCGGCATCGACGCCGGGATCCTCCGCAAGATCATGACCGGCCGTGAAACGGCCGTCAGCACCCGGAACCTCATGACGCTTGCACGCTACTTCGGCTTGAGTATGCAGGAGCTGATCGACGCATTTTCCGGACAATAACGACAGGAGCGGCCACATCTGCGGCCGCTCCTGTCTGTTCACACAATGTTTACTGCGTCCGACCCGCGTCAAACTTGCAATTTGACGGAATCTGTGGTATACTATGGTCACAGGGAGAGATCCCTGGGAAGTATGGCATCACGAAAGGAGCGGTAACTATGAGATTTCAGTACACCGAAAAGAAGGTAACCCTGCCTGAGAACGTTCACAAGTATGCAGAAAAGAAAGTCATGAAGCTGGAACGTTTCTTCGGCACCGACGCCGACGCTCTTGTCACCTTCAGCGTTGAGAAGAACCGCAACAACGTCGAAATTACGGTTCACGCAGCGAACACCTACTTCCGCGCCAGTGAGAGCACGTCCGATATGTTCGCGTCGATCGACGCGGCCGTGGCGACCATCGAACGCCAGATCCGCAAGAATAAGACCCGTCTGGCCCGGCGCCTGCGTCAGGACGCGTTTGTCCGCACTCCGGACGAAACCTCGTTTGCACCCGAGGAACCCGAAGAGGGCACCTTCGAGCTCGTGAGAATGAAGAAATTCAACATGAAGCCGATGACCCGCGAGGAGGCCATCCTCCAGATGAATCTGCTGGAGCATACGTTCTTCGCGTTCCGCGACGAGGACAACGACGGCGCGTTTGCAGTCGTGTACAAGAGAACCGACGGCGGCTACGGCCTGATTGAGGACGTGGCTTAAAGTACCGTGAAATACAGATGGACGCCCTCCGGGGCGTCCATTTTGCGTATCCGGCATAAGAAAACAGAAGACGGCCTTCTATGGTACTTATGGCTAAAACGACCAAAAACGCAGGGCGCGTTTTTGTGCAGGATTTAATATAAGTTTTTGTTGACTTTTGCATCAGTTTTTGGTATCATAGCAAAGCGTTCTGAAGGGACGCAGCAAATCGGACGGAAGTCAAGAAAAAAGATTGAAAAGATCGAAAAAAGTTCTTGACAAACGGATGAAGATGTGCAAAACTAAATGAGTTCGCTGCTGAGCGAGAAATCGCGAAGCGACGAGCGGATCACAAAAAGTTCGAAAGAATTTGAAAAAGTTCTTGACAAACGAAACTTGATGTGATACAATAAAAGACCCGCGAAACTGCGGAGTGCACCTTGTAAATTAAACAACGAGAAACATGAACAAACACCTTGGACAATTAAGGTTCTGAAAAAGAACCAAAAGAGTTGTTCAGTGAATGTCAGAAATGAGATTCT
>VOFG01001152.1_pt1 | contig 23777 bp, 30 predicted proteins | sample 5384171 | NCBI WGS metagenome assembly VOFG01 (sample SAMN12384726, study PRJNA508395) | human gut metagenome | isolation source: healthy gut F | host: Homo sapiens | reverse complement strand
GATCAAATATTCATCTTTTGACATGATTATATTCCTCCACAATTTCCTGCTTTTTATCAGAAAGTACGAGCATAGCAAGTGCGATCGGTACAATGATTAGATCTGTAATCGAAAGCATAAGGACACACTGCTGTACGCAAAGAATACATCAGCATGAACAAGATAGTTATCGCAATAATGTTCTCGCAGATTGCTTCGGTTGTCAAGACCATACCCGGTAAATTTAAGAAATACGCTTTGCCGGTTTTGCCCTTGCGGATAGGGCTGCCGTGTACCGGTCGGTACGCGCACGGTGGTGCGGGAGGCCGGCTTTCTATGCAGGAGAGACTCCTGCTCGATTGGCTGTGTCAAGCCGGACAGCACGGCTGTCATCCGATCCGATAATACCTTTTTATAAAATCCAGAAAGTGAATAGCCTGCTCGGACATATGTCGTATGGACGGATACACAATGTACAGCCGGCGCAGGAACGCTGACTGTCCGAGGGGGAACAGCAGCAGCCGTCCCTGCTGTGCATCGGTCTGCACAGTTGCGCGCGACAGAATGGAAATGCCCATGCCCAGTGCGATGCACCGCTTGAGCGCTGCCGCGTCATCCATGACGGCAATGACATTCAGTTCATCAAGCGACAGACCGTGATTTTGAAGGAAATACAGTGTTTCCTGCTTGGTGCCCGAGTTGTCCTCGCGCAGACTGTCCACTGGATGCGGCATCGCGTGGCGCATGGAAGCTGAAGTTTACGCGCAGTATCAGACGGTTATCGTGGACTGCGGGATTGAGATCGAGCAGAGCGAGGCGTTGGTGCTTTTAGGTAACCATATAGGAGAAACAGGGAAAAGTTCCGTCCTCAAATTTATCCACAGGTTTGTGCATATCTTCGTGGATATTTCCGCAGGCACGCAAAAGCCGCAGACGAAAGTCTGCGGCTTTTCTCTTTGGCGTTTACTTGGTTCTGCCAATCTCCGTTGCCTTTCTTAGCACAATCTGCGCTGTGTATATTTATGATGCAGATTGCAGCGGCAATCGCACTCGGGTGTTATTTTCCGTCGTTTGCAATCGCGGTGTCAATATTCTCCTGCAGCTGCTTCATGCTGTTTTCGTTCGTGATGCCGCCGAGTACCGGTTCACCGACGATTTTTCCGTTCCGGTCGATAACATAGGTGGTCGGGAATGACATGATGTTCAGTGCAAACTTGCCTGCCTCGCTGCCGGATGCAAAGGTAATGTTGCGGTAGGATGCCCCCTTGGTCTGCAGAATCTGTTTAGCGGTAGCAATAGCATCCGCATTGTCGTCGAGCGTTTCGGTGTTGATGCCGATGACCTCGCCGCCCTGAGCCTTGACAGTCTGATTCAGCTTGTCCAGATCACCAAGTTCAGCCACGCACGGCTTGCAGCCGCTGAACCAGAAATTCACGACCGTAAACGCGTTGTCAGCGAACAAGCTGCTGTCCACAGCGTTGCCGTCCAGGTCTTTGCCCTCGAAAGCGGGGAACGCGTCGCTGGTGGGTGTGGTGGTGCCTTCCTCGGGCGGAAGTGCCTGCAGCTGATCCTCCAGCTTGCGGACCTTAGCGGCATCGTCGGTCAGCGTCTTGTAGTCCTCGTCCGAGAGCTGGTCCTTGACGTTTTTAATCGCAAGATCGAGTACATCAGCGTAGTTGGTGCTCTGGGTGCTCTGCGACAGCTTGTCCTTGTCGAGCGAATTCAGAGCCGTTGTCCACAGTTCCTGGTGCTGGTCGAGGATGGCGTTTTCCTCCGCTATCAGCTCGGAGACGGTTTTTGCCGGTTTGCCGCAGGCGGATGCGCCGAGCAGCAGGCTTACGGACAGGGCAAATGCGATCAGTCGATTCTTTTTTCATTAGATAGTTTCTCCTTTGTCAGTCGTTTGGGTTTTATCGCCCAGACCGTAGCGGTAGCAGATAGCACCGGTCGGGCAGGCTTTCATGCACATGCCGCAGCGGATGCACTCGGCATGATTGGGGTTTTTCGTGATGTCTACATCCATTTTGCAGGCTTTGGCACACGCGCCGCAGGATACGCACTTATGCGTATCCACCTGCATCTGAAACAGTGAAACGCGGTTCAGCAGCGCATAAAACGCGCCGAGCGGGCACAGCCACTTGCAGAATGGACGGTAAAACAGCACGCTGCACACGATAACGGTCAGCAGAACGGCTGCTTTCCAGGTAAACAGTGCGCCGAGCGCGGCGCGGATGCCGGAGTTGACCGCCGCCAGCGGCAGCGCGCCCTCGAGCACGCCCTGCGGGCACAGGTACTTGCAGAAGAACGGGTCGCCCATGCCGCGCTCGTTTGTGATGAGGACGGGCAGCAGCACCACCATGATCAGCAGCACCGCATATTTCACATAGCGGAGCGGCTTCAGCCTTTGGTGGACAGCTTAGGCGAGGGGATTTTGTGCAGCAGCTCCTGAAACCAGCCGAACGGGCACAGAAAGCCGCAGATGAACCGTCCGAGCAGCACGCCGAGCAGGATTAAGATACCGGTGATGTAATACGAAAACCGGAACTTCGACGAGCCGACGACTGCCTGAAAGGCGCCGATCGGGCACGCGCCCGCCGCGCCGGGACAGGAATAGCAGTTCAGGCCGGGCACGCAGACCGCCTTGCCGCCGCCCTGATATAATTTGCCCTGCAAAAAATTCGGCAGGTGGATATTGGTCAGCAGGGTGGCTGCCGCTTGTATCCAGCCGCGAAAGCGGGCTAAAACCGGAATATTTCTCTTATCCAATCCCAACACACTCCATACACAGGCGGATCGCCTTTGATAATACCGTATCGGCTTCGCCTCTCCACAGGCCGAACCCAATCATTGCAATGCCGACTGCCAGCAGGAAGAGCTGGGCGGCGGTTCTGTGCTTCAGCATCGTTATGCCCCTTTCGAAGTTGTTGACACCAGTATACCGCACGGGAGATAAAATCTGTGTTAAGGTGCTTAAAAACAAAAATTTTTTTGCAACAGATTTCATTAACACAAATTTTATCTCTGTCTGGTATAATAAAGGTATGAAAACACAAAGGAGGAAAGCTCATGCGGCTTTTGGTGATAGAGGACGAGCGTGATCTGTGCGAAGATATTGCGAAAAAACTGCGCCTGTCCGGTTATGAGGCGGACACCTGCGGTGACGGGGAGGCGGCGCTCGAGCTGCTGGCGGTGGAGCGCTACGATCTGGTGCTGCTCGACCTTAACCTGCCCAAGGTGGACGGTATGACCGTTCTGCGAACCCTGCGGGAGCACGATCAGGAAAACCGGCGTGCTCATCCTGTCGGCGCGAAGCGAAATTTCCGACAAGGTGGACGGACTGGATGCCGGTGCGAACGATTATCTGTCCAAGCCGTTCCATCTGGAGGAGCTGGAGGCGCGGGTACGCAGCCTGACACGCCGCCGGTTCGTCCAGCAGGATGTGTGCCTGCGGTGCGGCGGGCTGACATTTGACACACGCAGCCGCGCCGCTGCGGCGAACGGACAGGCCCTGTCGCTCACGCGCAAGGAGAGCGGCATTCTGGAATATCTGCTGCTCAATCGCGGGCGGCCGGTCAGTCAGGAGGAGCTCATCGAGCACGTTTGGGACAGCAGCGTGGACAGCTTCAGCAATTCCATCCGCGTACACATCTCCACGCTGCGAAAAAAGCTGCGCGCGGCACTGGGATACGACCCGATCCGCAATAAGATCGGACAGGGCTACGAGATCGGAGCGGGCGAATGAGCAAACGAATCTCTGTGCAGTGGCGCATCACGATCTTGACTGCGCTGCTCATCGCGGCGGCGTGCGTGAGCCTGAATCTGCTGCTGTTTTACTCCGGCTCGGGCAGCATGGATGCGCTGAACGGCTTTGTAGTGGAATACAAGACGGAAAACCAGCAGGCAATGACCATTGAGATACCCAAAGAGAATATGCAGGCGTTCTTCAGCGACTTTTCTCAGCAGGTCAATGAAGAAAAGGTGCGTTTCGAGCGCATGGGCTGGTGCATCACCGCACTGGTGACACTGCTGAGTGCCATTATCGCGTATTTCTTCAGCGGAAAGGCTTTGAAGCCGCTGAAGGATTTTGCACAGCAGACCGGACAGATCAACGAAGAAAGCCTGACGGACACCCGTCTGCCGGAGGATACGACTGCCGAGTTCCGGCAGCTGAGCGAGTCGGTGAACGGCATGCTGGACCGGCTGGCGCAGGCGTTCGATGCACAGCGGCAGTTTACGGGCAACGCCGCCCATGAGCTGCGGACCCCGCTGGCGCTGATGCAGACAAGGCTGGAGCTCTTTGCGGCGGAACATCGGCAGATGAGCGAAGAAACCGCAAAATTACTGCATTTTCAGCAGGAGCAGGTCGAGCGCCTGAGTGCGCTTGTACGCACGCTGCTGGAAATGAGCGACCTGCAATCCGTGCCGCGCACGGACTGCATCGACCTTGCGCCGATGGCCGAGGAAGTGCTGGTCGATCTGACGCCGCTGGCGCAGAAAAACGGCATCACGCTCACGCAGACAGGCGACAATGTGCAGCTCACCGGCAGCGATGTGCTGCTGTATCGGGTGCTGTTCAACCTGACCGAGAACGCCATCAAGTACAACCGCACGGGCGGCTCTGTGGAGCTGTCGGTCGAGCAGGAGCACGGGCAGGCGGCCATCCGTGTGCGCGATACCGGCCCGGGCATCGCCGAGGAATACCGCGACAGCATCTTTCAGCCGTTTTTCCGCGTGGATAAGTCGCGCAGCCGCGCAATGGGCGGCGTGGGACTGGGACTGGCGCTCGTGCAGGAGATTGTCCGGCTGCATGGCGGCACAGTGCGCGTTGAACAGAGCGCAGATACGGGAACAACAATTCTGGTAACACTGCCGGTTGGAAAAGCGGCTTGACGCTCAAATTGAGGGCATATATGCACGCTGCCTTAACAGCATACACGGTTTACACCCGCTCTGAAATCCAGTATAATTTAGACAGTACAACGGACAGGAGAGCACATTACAGTATTCGGAGGTGCGCGCCATGCCAAAATCGAAATGGAATCTGAACACGATCTACATATCCGAGCGGCTGCAGGAGAGCCTGCGGCCAATCTCGCGCTGTGCTATGACGACCGTGGTTGCACCCATGGGATACGGCAAAACGACGGCGGTGGAGTGGTCTCTCGCGGAACGTGCCGGAGCCGAAACGCCGTACATTGTGCGCATCAGTGTGTACTCGAGCAATCTTGCGATTTTCTGGAAAAGTGTGCAGGACGCCTTTGCGCGTGCAGGCTTTGCCTTTCTGCGGGAATACGACTGTCCGACCGACGGAGCCAGCGGCGGACTGCTGATCGACGATCTGTGTCATGCGCTGACCGGTGAGAAGTCCTGCTATATTTTTATTGACGATTTTCATCTGCTGACCGACAAGCGCGCACCCGGATTCCTGTGTGCGCTGGCCGGACGGCTGCCGCCCAATGTTCATCTGATTTTAGCCAGCCGTGACCTGTTTCTGCCGGCGGCAGAGCTTGTACGGCTGGGCGGAAAGGTGTACCAGATCGGCACGGCGCAGCTTCGGCTTAACCATACCGAGCTGGCGGTCTATACCAAGCGGTGCGGAACCGTGCTTTCCGACGAGCAGATAGATACGCTGCTGTATTACAGCGAGGGCTGGTTTTCGGCGGTTTATCTGAATCTGCGGATGTTTTCCGATCACGGTGTGCTGCCGGACCCGAATTCGGATATTTCATCCATCTTTACGGCTGCGATGATTGATCCGCTGCCCGAAAAACAGCGGGAATTCCTTGCAGTGATGGGACTTGCCGACGAATTTACGGTCGAAATGGCGCAGTTCGTCATGGCAGACGCGCACGCCGAGAACCTGCTTGCCGCGCTGACCGGGCAGAATGCGTTTGTCAAGCGTCTGCCGGACGGCGCGACCTACCGGTTTCATCACATGATGAAGGAATGCGCGCTGCACACCTTCCTGTCCATGCCGAAGGAGCGGCAGACCGTCTACCGCGGGCGGCTTGGCATCTGGTATGAGGATCACCGGCTGTATCTGCATGCCATGACCGAGTACCGGCAAAACGGCGATTACGATGCGATGCTGCGCACGCTGCAGAAGGATGCAGGCATTCTGCTTTCCTCGCTGCACCCGAAGGCAGTGCTGGCAGCACTGGACGAATGCCCGGCAGCGGTGCTCGCAAGCCATCCGCTGGCGATTCTGGTGCTGATGCGGAGTATGTTCAACTGGCGCAATATCCCGAAAATGCTGGAGCTGAAGGAGCTGCTGCTGACGGCGATTTCCGAAAATACAGCGCTTTCCGAACAGGAAAAAGGCGATTTGCGGGGGAGAATGCGACCTGATCATGAGCTTCCTCTGCTACAACGATATCAGCGCCATGAGCCGCCTGCACCGGAGTGCCAGCGCGCAGATGTCGCGGAAGGCGATCAGCATCCAGTCCGGCGGCGGCTGGACCTTCGGCTCGGCCGCGTCCGTGCTGATGATGTTTTACCGCGCACCGGGCGAGCTGCAGAGCGAGCTTGCCGAGATGGACGAGTGCATGCCGCACTATTATAAAATCACCGGCAATCACGGTCAGGGTGCCGAGACTATCATGCGTGCCGAGGCGGCGTTCCTGCAGGGACGCTTGACGGATGCACATATCGAACTCGAAAGCGCGTGCGCCCGGATTCAGGACAACGGGCAGGCCAATATGGCGCTGTGCTGTGATTTTCTGGCGTGGCGGCTGTCGCTGTTTGCGGAGATGAAGCATCACTGCACGCTTGCCGAGCGGCACGCGGAGCTGCTGCGGCAGCACAATGCTTCCTGGCTGAACCTATGGAACGCGATTGCGGCGTATTATTACGCTTTGCTTGGCAAAACCGACAAGATTCCGGAGGTTTTCCGCGCGCACAGGCTTTCAACCGTGCATACACTTGCACCGGGCAAGCCGATGATCGAGATGATCGAAAATCAGGTCGGTCTGGCACAGGGCGACTACGCCCGTGTTGTCGGCCGGAGCGAAAGACTGCTTGCTGTGTGCGAAGGCATGCACTATGCACTGGTCGCGATGCATATCCGTATCCAGACGGCAGCGGCGTATGAAATGCTGGGTAAGCATGCGGAGGCACAGGCGCAGCTCGATCAGGCACTGACCGACGCGGAACCGGACGGCTTTGTCATTCCGTTTGCGGAGAATTATCGCTATCTCAAGCCATTGCTGGTAGAGCGGCTGCAAACCGGAACGGTTGCGCAGATCATCGAACTGGGAGAAGCCGCAGAGCGGCGAAAGGCCGGATTTGACCGTCCGGAAGCCCTGTCTGCGCTGACCGAGCGGGAATATGAGATTGTCCGGCTGATGGCACAGCGGCTGAACAACCGCGAGATCGCGGAAAAGCTGTATCTGTCCGAGGGCAGTATCCGGCAGTATGTGAATCAAATTTACACCAAACTGCAGATAGCAGGAGAGCCGCGCGCAAAGCGCAAGCTGCTGCTCGACCTGCTTGCGGATAAAAACTAACAACTTGTGAATGGTTTTTTTGAAAGGTTCACCGTATCCTATAGGTACGGTGAACCTTTTATTTTGTGTAAGCGAGAGGAGGTACGCATTTGGACCGGAAATACATTCAGTCAGTCAAGCCGCTGACCGACCACGTTCTGCAGGTCGATTTTATCTCCGGCAGCCGCCTGCTGCTGGATATGAAGCCCTATCTGGATAAATTCCGATTCCGGTCACTTTCCGACCCGCAGGTGTGGAACAGCGCGGTGACAAACGGTATTTTTGTCCGCTTCGGTGATGTGGAGATGAGCCATAATGAGCTGTTTTCCATGGCGGAGCAGGAACACCACAGAAAAGGAGGAAAATGGTATGAGTAAAAAGCAGATGATACGACGGCGAGGTTTGTGCGGCTTGCTGGCGGTGGCGATGTGTATAGGGGTGCTGCCCCCAATAGCCGGGGCAGCCGTGACGGCAGAAAACGACTGGGAGATTTTGATGCCTCGGACACCTACAATCTGCCGAGCACACAGGAGCAGATTTTGCAGGAGATGATCCAGAGCCCCAAATTTGCGGAAAAGTGGGCGGATATTGCGAACAATGTCCTGCCCAAAACATACTATAATGCTAACGGATGGGACTCCTATAACGAGTCTTATACGGATTTTACTGCGACGGATTATGCAAATGTAAAATATACATCCAAGGGTCTGCGAGAGGCTGTCAGCAATTCCATTGACCAGAGTGCGGTTATAAGCGGTTCGGGTATTTTGAACAACCTTCCGGAAGAAGAGACGCCTGTTTACTATGTTGCTACAAAAGCAGTGAAAACCGTGATACCTCTCACTCTTATGAAAGCGATGGTTACGGTTACTATATTCAGCTTTTCTATGACTTCGAAATTCAGGGCATTGCGGACCGGTTTGAGACGCCCTCCATCGCGGCGGACGATACAACGGCGTCGCTCGAGCAGAAGGGCTACCAGTTTAATCTGGGCGGCAGCTCGGACAGCTACAAGGTGACGGCGGAAAACCGCAATGACTTCGAAAACACGGTCGAAAAAGCTATACCTATGAAAAGAGCACTACGACCTCGACCACGGTCTCCAATACCTATTCGCAGAACTGGACCGAGGAGACCACGGTAGGCGTCGAATTCAGCGTGCCCGTTCTGGCTGCGCTTTCGCCCACCGCCAAGGTCGAGCAGAGCTTTTCCTACTCCTACGGCATGGAAAAAGACCTACGAGAGCAGCAAGGAGGAGTCCTACGCGCAGTCCATTACGGATACCATCTCCGTACCGCTGCCGGCGCATACGGGCATTGACATCAATGTCGATGTGACCGACCTGCAAACGACCATTCCTTATACCGGTGCAGTGCGCATCAAGTATAAGACCATGCTCCTCTCGGTTACCGGCTATCATCAAACCAAGAATAATGGTTCATGGGCGGATAGCTGGAAGGGCCGGGAGTTCAAGAAGTACACCTTCGGCCGGAACGGCCTCAGCGCGATCGAGGATCTGGATGCCCGCATCCAGAACCGGAATGTCTCCGGCTACGACCCCGACGGTCTGGATATGAACACCCTGTATGGGGGCGCATTCAAGACAGCAGCCGATCAGCTGCGCTCCGGTCAGCCGGTTGCGCCGTACTTCGGTTCGTTCCACTACACCTCCAAGAACACCGTCATCACCCCGCAGAAGGTGTATCCGATCTATGCGCTCGACCGTCTCGTACCCGATACCGAACAGGTCTCGCTGTACGAGCAGCAGAGCCTGCGTCTGGACAGCATCAAGGTCGAGGCGAAAACGAGTTTGACGTCGACTGGTACGGCTTCAATCCGCGCCTGAGCGGCGAATGGACGGTCGTGGACGAAAACCTTGATGACGCTTCGAGTACGCCGAGGTCACGACAAACCGCAATGGATACCCTGTCCTCAAGGCTCTCAAGCCGAATGACGAAAAGCAGCTGTTCCTGCGCTATCAGCCGAAGGATACGATCGAAACCACGGCTGATTTCAACCGCGAGCTGATTAAACTGCCCATCCTGCCCGTTGCGCTTTCCTCGGTTACGGTAGAGGGCAGCTTTGAGCCGTTCTACTTCAACGACGGCAGCAACACCGCCGATGTTTCGGGTCTGACCGTGACCGCTCTGGACGAGGACGGCAACGGCTTCGACGTGACCGGCAGAGTCAAGTGGTATGCAGAAGCAAACGATGACATTACGGTTGACGAAACCACGGGCAGCATCGAGTTCACCGCGCCGGGAACCTATCAGATTTATGCCGTAGTGAACGGCACGGAATCCAACCGTGTACCGCTGCAGGTTCTGCCCGAACGGCAGCTCGATACGCTGACCGTGAATGGCACGATCCCCAATCTCATCTATAACGACGATACGGCGAACAACTTTGACCTGAGTACGCTCGATGTGGAGGCCAAGGATCAGTACGGCGAGGACATGACGCTTGACGATGGCCTGTTCGAGTGGCGGCTTGCCACGGACAAGGGCTATGCCGAAATCAGCGGCAGCGTAATCACCGGTCTTGTAGTCGGCACGGATACGGTTACCCTGTATTATCCGGTCGGACAGGACGAGCAGGGCGAAACGGTCTATCGGACGGCACAGCCGCTGCCTGTACAGGTGACGGCAAAGCCGTATCTGAATGAGCTGTATTATAATGACGGCGCTCCCGCCGCAGTAGAGGGCGCAGAGTATGATCTGTCCCGCATACCGCTGTTGGCTCGTGATCAGCACGGCAATCCCTGTGGAATTCCGTCGGACATCGAGTGGAAACTGGCAGACACCAATCAGACTAATGCCACGATTGAAAACGGAAAACTGCTCGTTGCGGTTGGCAGTGTCCCGGATGCCTCCTATGCGGATGTCATTCTGGAAGCCTCCTCTGCCTCCGCCGACAAGACTGCAAAGAATGTCGTTGTTAAGGTCGAGCAGCAGCCGATCCTCAAGACAATCCGCGCCGACATGAAGGACGATTTTGTCCTGCGGCTGGATGAAAATGCGGTTCTTGCAGATCAGTTTACCGCTATCGGCTACGATCAGTATGGCAGAGAAATGATCGGCGGCAGCTTTGAATGGGTCACCTCCAAGCCGGATGTGGTTTCGCTCGAAAACGGAACACTCAAGGCACTGAAAGAAGATTCTACCGAGATCTATGCCCGTTCCGGCGACATCGAGAGTAACCACATTACGCTGACGGTCAATGCCCCGAGACGGCTGACTGCGATTACCGCAGACGAAATTCCGTCGTCTGTTCGGAAAAACACTACGCTGGATCTGTCTGCAGCTAAGGTAACGACGCTCGATCAGTTTGGCAAGGCCTTTACTCCGGAAGAGCTGGCGGCCTATCCGGCTTCTATACGATGGACGCTGGAAAAGAATGATACGCACGCCGTTATCAGCGGAAATACACTCAGCTTTGGTGATCAGGAGGGCACGATGACCCTGATCTGTGCTGCGGTCAACGCAGACACCAATGTGATCGTGGAAAAGAAGATTATCATTCGCATCACAGACTCTACCTCCGGCGGCGGTTCCTCCGGCGGCGGCGGTGGAGGAGGCGGAGGAGGCTTCTCCGCACCCAGCTATTCGGTATCTGTAGATGATGTAAAGCACGGCACTGTCACCGTATCTCCCAAATCCGCATCCAAGGGCGACACCGTGACCATCACCGTGACCCCCGACAAGGGCTACGTCCTCGAAAGCCTGACCGTGCTGGACAAGGACGGCAAGGCGCTCGAGCTGACCGACAAGGGCAGCGGCAAGTACACCTTTACCATGCCTGCCCGGGCAAGATCACGGTGAAGGCGGTCTTTATGGATGACAACACCATGCTCAACTTCTTCACCGATGTGCACGCGGAGGATTACTACTATGACGCAGTCCTCTGGGCGGCGCAGAAGGGCATTACCGGAGGTATGAGCGACACGCTGTTTGCTCCGAACGCTGCCTGCACCCGAGCGCAGATCGTAACCTTCCTGTGGCGTGCGGCAGGTTCGCCCGAGCCGAAGCAGCTGAGTACCTTTGGCGATGTACCTGCCGATGCATACTACGCCAAGGCGGTTGCATGGGCGGTTGAGAATGGCATTACCGAGGGCACGAGCGATACAACGTTTGCACCCGGCACCATCTGCACGAGAGCACAAGGCGCAGCGCTCCTGTACCGTGCGGCAGGCAGTCCGGTGGTCAGCGGCAGTGCGGCCTTCACCGATGTACCTGCCGATGCATACTACGCCGATGCGGCAGCATGGGCAGAGCAGAAGGGCATCACCGACGGCATCGGAAACGGTCTGTTCGGCCCGCATAACAACTGCACGAGAGCACAGATCGTCACGTTCCTGTACAGACTGTACGGCAGCAAATAAGCAAATCAACCGATGGAAAGCGGCGGCAGGGGAATACCCTTGCCGCCGTCTGTTTACCGATCCTTTGCGCCATCTCACGCTGTGGAGCGAGCTGCATTCCCGGAAAAACCGCTGCAATAAGAGCGGGGAAATCGGGAAAAAATGTCATATTTTCGGTAAATCTGCGGAAATGGGTCATAATTTCTTCTTTTTTTGTCAAACCCTGTTGACAAAACACGATAGATGCGCTATAGTGAGGATAAAAGAAGATGATGCAGTCGCTTTGACCGCATCTCAAACGATAATAGCAAACCCACCGAAAGGTGGCGACGCAAAGACTATAGGGCCTTACCCCTCATCGAGAGGGCTGGCAGCCAGTTACCGAAAGGAGATCGCCGGATATGAAGCGGCTTTTTCGCATTGTATGCACAGTTTTGCAGCAGCTGCCCTCTCGATGGGCGTTACCGCAGCAGCAGTAAATGATGTTGTGGATATGAGCAATTCCACCCACGGTTATGTTACCGTAAACTCCTCCTCGAGTGCAAGACTCAAGGTTGGTATTCAGTACAACGGCGGCAAGACCGTATTCTATGATTGCCCGAGCGGCAAGGATACTTCCTTCTCTCTCGATAAGGGCAACGGCAAGTACACCGTAACGCTGTACCGCAACGTTTCCGGTACGTCCTATCAGCAGGTCGAGTCCAAGTCCATGAACGTAACCGTTAAGGACAGCTACGCTCCGTATCTGGTCTCCACTTCCGAAGTTCAGTTCTCCAAGGGCGACACGGTATCCGCTAAGGCTGCTGAGCTCTGCAAGAACGCCAAGACCGACGAGGCTAAGGTTATCGCCATCTACAACTACATGGCAAGCCGTTATACATATGATAACAAGCTGGCGAATGAGATCACCAGCGGCAAGATCACCAAGTACATCCCGAATACCGCCGCTACCCTGAAGGGCACCACCGGTATCTGCTACGATTTTTCCTCGCTGTTTGCAGCAATGTGCCGCAGCCAGGGCATCCCGTGTGCACTGACCAAGGGCTACGCCGGCTCCAGCTACCACGCTTGGAACAAGGTAAACCTGAACGGCAAGTGGTATCAGATCGACCTGACCTATGCGGTTACCCGCAACGTGAAGAACGCAAAAACCCTGCATGACTGTGTATCTCCGCTGACCTACACCAACACCAGCGATGCACTTGCAGTAGCTGCGGCTTAACACGTTTCTGTTTTACTTTGTATGCAGATGGTCCTGATTGGATATGTTTATGTCCGATCAGCGGCGATTTATTGCATAAAAAACGATTCCGGATTGAAATCCTTCTTCGCTTTTTACAGTATTTGTTTGTTATTCGCGGGCATTTATGGTATACTGAAGAAGAGGATCCGGAGGATTTCTGTCCTGCGCAGGCAAAGAACTGTGTATGCAGTCCGGCGTGTCTGCCGACAGAAAAGATCGTAAAATTCTGTGCATGACTTCCGTAAAGGGATACAGGTACAGACAAAGGCACAGCCGGTGAAAACCGGTGTCGCAAAGCCAGATGGGCCTAAACGGAGTTTTTCTCCGCATGGCAGCCGGTTGCCAAAGGTACTTTTGTTACCCCTTGCAGAGCTATGCGCGCTGTAAAGGGGTATTTTATTTGGAGACTGAACAACCATTCTGCGTTGCCAACAGCCATTTCAAAAAGAACCAACCATCTGTGCTACTCGGTAAGGGTAAGTTGTACAGACAAGGGCACCACCGGTGAAAGCCGGTCTCGCAAAGCCAAGGGCCTAAACGGAAGGTATTCCGCATGGCAGCCGGTTTCCTAATGCAGCTTCTTCATAGTAGTCTTTTACTATTGAAGGAGGGGTTTTCATGATGAAAACAGGAAAAAATAATCGATTCTTAGCCAGCATTCTGGCGGCATCCATGATGCTGACGATGTCTCCGTTCGCATTTGCAGTGGATACAGCGGAGCAGAAAGAAATGACAACGCAGGAGCAGGTTCAGTCTGCCACCCAAAATGAAACGAACGCAAATCCCACGGTGTCTCAGACGGAAGATCAGTCTCCCTAAGGACACAAGCTCCGAAGCGCCTAAGACGGAAAGTCAGTCTCCTAAGGACACAAACTCCGAAGCGCTTAAGACGAAAGATCAGTCTTCTGAGAACACAAACTCCGAAGCGCTTAAGACAGAAGGTCAGCCTTCTGAGGACGTAAAACCTGCAGGAGACAGCACATCCGCATCGAAGACTCCGGCAGAATCGGAGACTCCGACAGAACCGGAAACACCGAAAAGCGCTGCAAAGATCGACAAGAAAGAGTACGCATCTATTGCTGACGCGCTGGCTGATGCACAGCCGGGCGACACCATCGTTCTGCTCCGTAATGTTACGGAAAATATCACCATCAACAAGTCTCTGACGCTCAACCTCGGCGGGTTTACGCTGACGGGCGACGCAGATGCGGCTGTTGTGACCATTTCCGGTGATAAACCGCAGGTTACCGTGCAAAACGGTACGGTCACCGGTGGCAGAAATCCGCAGGATGGCGGCGGCTTCGCAATCGACAACGCGGTTGTTCAGCTCAAAGCTCTGACCATAACGGGTAATGAAACAGTCGGCGGCAACGGCAATGGCGAAGTCGGCGGCGGCGGTATCTATGCGTTGCACGCAGATGTATCCATGCAGAATGTTACCGTGTCCGAAAACAGCGTTACGGGAAGCAGCAACGACGGCGGCGGTATTCTGGTTAGATACGGTTCTCTGACCATGGACGGCTGCCATGTTGAGGGAAACACCGCTCCGGACTGCGGCGGCGGTATGATTCTGAGACATTCTGAACTGAACGCTGCAAACTCCTTTTTTGAGAATAATACAGCACCACAAGGCGCAGGTATCTATTTTAACGATGCGTCGGGCGACGCAGAAGAAGGCTGTTCCGGCAAGCACGAGCACCTTATCACCGATTCCACTATCTCCGGCAATATTGCTTCTAATATCGGCGGCGGTATGTATGTCGGCACAACCTCTAATCTGACTCTCCGTAATTCCAAGCTGTTGAATAACGACGGCGCAACCCAGGGCGGCGCAATCGTAGCTTACAGCGCAGGAACGATTGAACTTGACAGAGTTTCGGTTTCTGAAAATACGGCACAGAGCGGCGCAGGTCTCTATACTATGTGTACTGCTGTCTGCAACACGGACATTCGCCTGCTGAACGGTACGGCAATCGACGCCAATAAGGCAACCGGCTATGGCGGTGGCATCTATGCTTATGCAATAGCTAACACCCTTAGCGTTACAGCGGAAAACAGCTCTGTCAGTGGCAATACTGCTGCCGGCGGTGCAGGCATCTTTACCTATAAGTCTGGCTCGGCGGTTATCAATGTGGATCTTCAGTCCGGTGCTGTGATGCACGATAATAATGCAAATGATGCAACAACAGGTATGGGTGGTGCGATCTACGCGAGTGAGTCCAACATTAACATCGCGGCGAACAGCGCAGTGTATAACAACACCGCAGCAGGCTACGGCGGCGGCATCTACGCGAGTGCGTCCAACATCAACATCGCGGCGAACAGCGCAGTGTATAACAACACCGCAACGACCGCAGGCGATGATTTGTTTTTTCTTCAGCAACTCGACCTTTACGCTCCCGAACGCGAAGGACATGAGCGGCGACCGTATTCTGTCCTCCGACAAGGCGGAGATTATCGGCTGGTATCATGACGGCTGGTATAAATGGAATGCTGCGCAGGGGTGTCTCTGAGCCGATTGGTCGCTGGACGGCGAAAACGGCTGATGGGTATATTGATGAGTATACCCCGGTTGAAAAGGATACACCGTACATTACGCTCAAGGCAGCACATCCGCTGATGTACACGCTGACGTATGATGTTACCGGTGACCTGCCGGAAGGCTATACTGCTCCGGCAAAGCAGACGCTGGTTAATGGCAGCAGCTATACCGTTGCAGAGGTTCCGGCCAGCGTGTCCGGCTCGAAGGACGGCGTGAACGGTACCTTCTCTCCTTCAACGGCTGGAAAAAGGATGACGGTACGGTTCTGACCGGCGAGCAGCAGCTGACCGCAGACCTTACGCTGCACGGCGTATGGACCTTTACGAAAAAATCCTCCGGCGGCGGCGGTGGCGGCGGCGGCCACAAGCCCACCGTTACCATTCCGGATGATGTACCGACCGGTCTGAACGGCGATGACCACTATGCTTACATCGTAGGCTATCCGGACAGCACCGTTCGTCCGCAGAACGGCATTACCCGTGCTGAGGTAGCAACCATCTTCTTCCGTCTGCTGACCGACGAGACTCGCAATGCAAACTCTATGAAGACCAACAGCTACTCCGATGTAGCAGCCGGCGCATGGTACAACCACGCGGTTTCTACGCTGAGCGCTATGGGCATCGTAAAGGGCGACAGCCAGGGCAAGTTCAATCCGAATGCGCCGATCACCCGTGCGGAGTTCGCTGCGATCGCAGCTCGTTTTGACGACAAGGCCAACACGACCGCTGTTGACTTCAGCGACATTGCATCCCACTGGGCAAAGGACGAGATCAGCGCCGCTGCCAACAACGGCTGGATCAACGGTTATACCGACGGCACCTTCCGTCCGAATAACAAGATCACCCGTGCTGAGGCGATGACGCTTGTAAACCGCGTCCTCAAGCGTCTTCCGGAGACCGCAGAGGACCTGCACAACGACATGATCAAGTGGAGCGACAACTCCGATACTTCCGCATGGTATTACCTGGCCGTACAGGAGGCTACGAACAGCCACTATTACGACATCAAGGAAAACAAGCACGAGAAGTGGAGCAAGCTGCGCGAAACTCGTGACTGGACCGAACTGGAAAAGTAAATACTTTCCTGCAAGGGCGAACGAATCCCCGGCCATTGGCCGGGGATTTTATTGCACTGATAGTTTTTTCTAAAGGAGACAAATTTCAATAAATTTTTCTTGTTAAAATTATAACATATTGCCCTTATGGTTTTTATATCATAGGTTCATAATAGAGATTGCCGAAAAGGAAAAGAGAAATGAAAAAGTAGGCTTTTCGGTAATTTTCATGCGAAAACCATGCTTTCGCAGCCGGTATAGAGGAGGAAATAATATGATCAGCTTTATCGTATGCTTATTATTATTGATCACCGGCTATCTTACTTATGGTAAAATTGTAGACAAAACCTTTGGCCCGGATGACCGTGAAACGCCGGCAGTTCGTATTAACGATGGCGTTGACTACGTTGTCATGCCGCAGTGGAAGCTGTTTCTGGTACAGCTGCTGAACATCGCCGGCCTTGGCCCGATCTTCGGTGCCCTGCAGGGCGCACTCTGGGGGCCCGGTTGTATTCCTGTGGATCACATTCGGCACCATTTTTGCCGGCGGCGTACACGATTACTTCTCCGGCATGATCAGTGAGCGAAATGACGGTGCTTCCATCGCAGAGGTTACCGGCAAGTACCTCGGTCACACCATGCAGAATATCATGCGTGTGTTCTCGGTCGTACTGCTGATCATGGTCGGTACGGTATTTGCAGTCGGTCCGGCCGGTCTGATCGTTACGCTGTGCAAGAACAACGGTATGTCCGGTATGCTTTCGACCACGCTGTTCTGGCTGATCGTCATCCTGGTTTACTACTTTATTGCAACCTTTATTTCGATTGATAAGATCATCGGCAAGGTATACCCGCTGTTCGGCATGTGCCTGATCATCATGGCGGTCGGCGTTATCATCGGTATCTTCACCAACCCGAATTACACCATTCCGGAGATTTGGTCTCACCTGTACAATATGCATCCGTCCGGCACGCCGATTTGGAGCTTCATGTTCATCACGGTTGCATGCGGTGCAATTTCCGGCTTCCATTCTACGCAGTCGCCGCTAATGGCTCGCTGCATGAAGAACGAGAAGCAGGGTCACTTCGTATTTTACGGCGCAATGGTAGCCGAAGGCATTATCGCACTGATCTGGGCGGCAGCCGGCTGTGCTCTGTATGAGGTCACCGGCGGTCTCAACACCGGTCTGGCGGAAGCGCTGGCAGGCGGTCAGTCCGCAGCGATCTACGATGTATGCTCCAAGACTATGGGCGGCGTTGGTATTGCTCTGGCCATGATCGGCGTTGTTGTCTGCCCGATCACTTCCGGTGATACCGCATTCCGTTCCGCTCGTCTGACGCTGTCCGACTGGTTCCACATGGATCAGGGTTCGTACGCAAACCGCCTGAAGCTGTGTATCCCGGTACTGGGTATCGGCGCTATCCTCGGCATCGGCAATGCGACCGGTCTGATCGACTACACGGTTATCTGGCGTTACTTCAGCTGGACCAACCAGACGCTCGCTATGATCGTTCTGTGGGCAGCAGCTATGTACCTGTTCACCGAAAAGAAGAACTTCTGGATGGCAGCTGTTCCGGCTACGTTCATGAGTGCAGTTTCCTGCACCTATTTCATCCTCGCGCCGGAGTGCCTCGGCAGCCTGCTGAACAGCAAGACCGCGGACGGCACGGTAATCTACAATACCGCAGTGGCGTACCCGATCGGTATTGTATTCGCGGCACTGCTGCTCGCACTGTTCATTCGTGCGACCAAGAAGCGCAGCGCAAAGAAATCTGCTTGAATATAATAGCATTGCTGCAGCCGGCCGTTCCTTTGTGCGGTCGGCTGCGGCCATCCATAACGATAATTGCGGGGTGACGGAAAATGTTGAAACCTTATCCGCTCAGCGCGGGGCGCATTGATGACGCGTCGCTTGCCGAGGATAAAAACCTGTCGGAAAATCGGTCCGTGCGGCATCGGCAGGCATGCCCTCTATTTGAACAGCTTTTTGTTGACCGGCGGTATTATGTTCCGCTTTCCATGGTAACGCGTGTGTACAAGCGCGTTGCGATGAGCAAGGGCGGCTTTTCCGGCAAGGGCATTTTCGCCACGCTGTCCTATCTGGTCGTGGAGTTCGACGGCGGACAGAAGGTGTGCAATTTCAAGTATGAGCAGCAGGTCGATGAGTTTCTGAGCGTTATCCGAGCTGAGCACCCGTCTATTCCGTGTGTCAGCGCGGCGGCAGAGCAGCGCATTGCCGAGGAGAAGGCCCGCCGGGAGGAAGAAGAGCGCAATCGTCCGCCGATGAGCGCACAGGCGGAGAAAACCGTGCAGGCACTCGATAACGCAATCGACTATCTGGAGCGCCGTCCTGAGCTGACCGAACGACTGAGCGCAGCCGCAAAACGCCGCCGGAACTTTCAGTGTACGAACGGCAGCTACCGCTGGGCCGCTATGGCGATCACACTGCTGGGATTTGCGGCTCTGGCTTACGGTATCGTTTCCTTCGTGCGTCACGGCTCGTTCTCGATTTATTTTACGCTGTTCGGTCTTGCCGCGATTTTCACGTTTGCAGGCTTCAGCGTCCTGCCGACAGCACGCAACAACCGTACCTCCATCATGCAGAATGATGCGCAGGCACAGGAGAAAATGCAGGCTTACCTTGCGGATTATCTGAATTTCCCGCTGCCGGCCCGCTATGCACATCCGGTTGTGCTGCGCCGCATGCAGCGTGCCGTCATGGATGGCCGCGCAGTGACTGCCGCGCAGGCGCTCGACGTTGTGAAGGCTGACCTGAAGGCGCTGAACGCGGATGTCACAGTCTCGCAGGAGGAATACGATGAGGTTGTCGCCATCAAGTCCATGTTCCTCAATGCGGAGTATCAGTAACAATCAGATGATACAACTATCCCTCCCGGGTACAGCCCGGGAGGGATAGTTTGATTTGGGCGGTTCTGCTTTCATGATAAGAGCTTATTCTGTAAGCGAAAAGGACATTCCCGAGGGGTGGGAATGTCCTGTGAAAAAAGAGTATCGATATGATCTGATTTAAGAGCACAGTCCGCATTTCGCACATGCAGACGGTGTGGCAGCGCAGCCGCCGAGGGCCGTCTCACGCAGCTCGATGGGGATGCGGCGGCCGACCGCGTACATGGTATCGAGCATTTCATCGAACGGGATAAACTGGTGAATGCCCGCGAGCGAGAGCTCAGCGGCAACGAGCGCGTTGGCTACACCTGCCGCGTTGCGGTTCTGGCACGGATACTCGACCAGTCCGCCGACCGGGTCGCAGACCAGACCGAGCATGTTCATCAGCACGGTGGAGGCCGCGTCAAGACACTGCTCAGGCTTGCCGCCCATCAGCTCGACAGCCGCGCTGGCCGCCATTGCGGATGCGATGCCGACCTCGGCCTGACAGCCGCCGACCGCGCCTGCAACGGTTGCGTTGCGCATGGCAAGGTAGCCGATCGCACCGGCGTTGAACAGGGCGTCGATCAGCCGTTCATCCGAGATGTTGTAGCGGTCCTGCAGGGCAAACAGCATGCCCGGCAGAACACCGGCGCTGCCTGCGGTCGGCGCGGCCACGATAAGACCCATCGAGGCGTTGACCTCGAGGACGGCCATCGCGTACTGTGCCGCCTTGTGCAGCACATCGCCGCAGATGGAGCGGCCTTTTGGCCGCGTGCTGCGCCAGCTTTTTGGCTTCGCCGCCAATCAGGCCGCCCATGGACTTGACCGGCGTTTTGAGCGGTGTCAGCGCGGATGAGCGCATGATTTCAAGCGCCCTCTTCATACGGTGCGTGACCTCATCACGCGTGGTTTCGCCCAGCTGGCACTCGCGGCGGCGCATGATCTCGGAGATGGGGAGCTGCTGCTGCGTGCAGAGTGCAAGCAGCTCGGATGCGTTTTTGAAATCCATAATCTGCTCTCCTCCTTACGGTTCGATGATCATGACGTCGTGGACGTTGGGATTGTTTTTAAGCGGTTCCTCAATGCCCTCGGGGAAGCGGCCGTCCGACTCGACGATGGTGTAGGCGGTGTTGCCCTTGGACTCGCGGAACAGGCGCATGAACGCAATGTTTACACCCTTGTCGCTGAGCACCTTGGTGATGTGCGCCACGACGCCCGGCTTGTCCTGCTGAACGACGATGACCGTGCTGTATTCACCGGTAAAGTCAACCTCAACGCCGTTAATGCGCGCGATGCGGCACTTGCCGCCGCCGAGCGACTCACCGCGGATGGTCATCACCTGACCGGCGGCATTCTCCATGCGGATGTCTACGGTGTTCGGATGAACATCGGTCTCGGTCTCACACGGCGTGAATGAGTAGGACAGGCCGCGCTCGGTCGCGATGGAAAACGAGTTGCGGATGCGGGTGTCATCGGTCGAAAAGCCCATGATGCCGCCGAGCAGCGCACGGTCAGTGCCGTGACCGTGATAGGTCTTGGCGAACGAGCCGTACAGGGTGAAATCCACCTTTTTAAGCGGCGGCGCGATCATCTTGTGCGCCAGATACGCGATAACGGCCGCACCGGCGGTATGGGAGCTGGAGGGACCGATCATATTCGGTCCCAGCACATCAAAAACACTGATAAAGGACATAGGGGGATTCTCCTTACTGAGCGGAGGATTTGCAGATAAACCTGCGGTAGATGGTCTCCACGATCACGCCGATCGCGTTGTCGCCGGAAACATTGCAGGCGGTGCCGAACGAGTCCTGCGTGATGTACAGTGCAACCATGATGGCGCAGATCGGGCCGCTCGGGTCGCCGGCCTCGGTGCCGAAGATCATGTACAGGAAGGGCAGGGCGGTCATAATGGAGCCGCCCGGCGCACCGGGAGACGCCACCATGGCAATGCCGGGGGTCATGATGAACGGGATAACGGTGCCGATGGAGATGGGCAGCTGGGTCATCAGGCAGACTGCGGTAGCGCAGGCTGTGATGGTGATCATCGAGCCTGCCATGTGGATGTTCGCGCACAGCGGAACGGTGAAGTTGCGGATTTCCGAGGAAACGCCGTCTGCCTCAGCGCACTGCAGGTTGACCGGAATGGTAGCCGCAGAGGACTGGGTGCCCAGTGCGGTTGCGTAGCCCGGAATCTGGTTGCGGATGAGCGTAAGCGGGTTCTTGTGGCTGACCAGACCTGCAATTACGAACTGGATGCAGATGCAGATCAGGTGCATGATGATAACAACGATGAATACCTTCCACAGAATACCGAGGATGGCAAAGGTCTTGCCGGACTTGGTCATATCGGTGAACGTGCCGCAGATGTAAAGCGGCAGCAGCGGAATGATGACCTTGTGCAGTACGCAGTCAATGATGCCGGAGACGTCGGAAACGCCGTTGTACAGCGTGTCGCCGATGGTCTTGCCGCGCAGGCTGGACATGCACAGACCGAGCACAAACGCCGTAACAACAGCAGACAGCGTGTTCATCAGCGCCGGAATTTCCAGGCTGAAGTACGGCTCCAGCGAGTTGCCTGCGGTTGCGGCGATCTTGTCGAGCGCGTCCGCACTCATGAAGTGCGGGAACAGGGTGTCGGCTACAAAGAACGAAGCCGAGCCTGCGATCAGGGTCGAGCAGTAGGCGATGGCAACCGTGATGAGCAACAGCTTGCCCGCGCCGCTCTTGAGGTTAGCAATGCCCATGGTAACATACGCGAGGATCATCAGCGGGATGATAAACGACAGGAACTGGCTGAAGAACGACGAGAGCGTTACCACAAAGCGGCAGAAGCCTTCCGGCAGGAACTGGCCGAACAGGATGCCGACAATGATGGCGATGATGAGCTTGGGCAGTAATCCGAGTTTGAATTTTTCTTTTCTTCCATTTCTTTTTCCTCCTTTTTTGGCGGGCAGCACCACACAGTTCGGTTATGTGGTGTACCCTTTGCGGCGCAGACCGTTTGTTTGCCCCTCTTTGGTCTGCTGCCGTGGAAGTCTGCCGAGATTTTTGCCTCCGGACACAAAAAAAGAACCGCTTATTTTAGGCGAAATGCTGTAAAATAGGACGCGGTTTTTGTGTAAAAAGGATAAGAAAAAATATGTGGTAAACCTCCAATTTCTTTCTTGACCTCTTTGTAGATTTAGTATATTCTGTTTAATGGGTTAAGTCAAATTCATATATTTTATCATTTCGATTCAAAATATTGATAATATAGGGAGAGAGGGAAATTCATGGAGCTTCGGCAGCTTGCAACCTTTATTCGGGTAGCACAGTTTAAGAGTTTTTTTCACGCGCAGCAGAGAGCCTCGGCTACTCACAGTCGGCGGTAACGGTGCAGATACGCCAGCTGGAGGAGGAACTGGACACACGTCTGTTCGACCGCATGGGCAAGCGTATCGCGCTGACCGACACGGGCGAGCGTTTTCTCAGCCATGCGTGTGACGTGATGAATCAGGTCAATCAGGCGCGCATGTCGGTCACATCTACGGCAGAGCTGCACGGTTCGCTGCATATCGGCACGATTGAGTCACTTGCATGTCTCAAACTGCCGACAGTGCTGCATCTGTACCGCAAATTCAACCCGAAAGTGTCTATCCGCATCACGGTCGGTGAGCCGGAAGATTTGATCGAGCACATGGAACGCGGCGAGCTGGACATGATCTATGTGCTCGATGAGCCGCTGTACAGCAACAACTGGAACAAGCTGATGGAGCAGCGCGAGGAAATCGTCGGCGGACCATCCTTACGCCGTCGCTCGAGTGCGGTGATACCTCGCTGCTCATTCGCATGCTTGAGATTGACCGCGGTGTATCCTTTCTGCCGTGGTACGCAGTCGAGAACAGCGTAAAAGAGGGAAGGCTGATCCGTTTGTCGGTCGAGGACTGCTATATTTCGCTCTACCGCCAGATTTTCAGCCACAAGGAAAATGGCGCACACGCGAAATGGATGAATTTGTCCGCGTGGCAAAGCTGGCGGACGAGGAAGAATAAGGGCATATAACAACATCCCACTTGTTGAAGCACAGCAATGATATGTACCCCCAATACTGGATGTCAGTATTGAGGGGTACATATCAAATCCCGTCAGCCTTTTTATCTCAGTAGACGATGCAGGAATGTGATTGTCCTGGTGCACGAATGAATTTTTTGGAAGATTACCCAGAACCAATCCCACCGAAACGCTT
>VOFG01003706.1_pt1 | contig 23781 bp, 27 predicted proteins | sample 5384171 | NCBI WGS metagenome assembly VOFG01 (sample SAMN12384726, study PRJNA508395) | human gut metagenome | isolation source: healthy gut F | host: Homo sapiens | reverse complement strand
GCATCCGCCATGCCATGATGGCAGAGCCGTTGCGGGTGGTATAATATTGCCTCCCGGGGGCCAGCTGCCAGGCAGCACTCTCAGGGCAGTTCTGGTAGCCCTTGGTTCTTCAGGATGGCTGCCGCCGCCGCGGTGGAGTGGAACGCGCTGACGCCGGCGTTCAGGAAGCAAACAGGCCGTCGATGGAAAATTCGTGGTTCATACGATGCTCCTTGGTTTTATATCCGTTGGATTTTTGTTGGATTCACGTTCGGTGCCTATTATAACTGCTTCTGCTTTAAAGGTCAATCGCAGTTGAAATTCGTCCCCACGAGCGCCGATTGACAACCGCCGGGGAGAACAGTATACTAGAATAAGACCCAAAATGTCCCCCGGCGGCGGCCGGGCATTGATAAAAGGAGGAACCGCCATGATCCAAAAAGGTTCGTTTCGCTGCTGCTCTGCGTGGCATGGCCCCAGCGAGGCCTGCTGGCTGGCAGCGGCACCGCCGGCCAGCGGCGCACGTCTGCTTCCGGCCCCTTCCGGGCTCAGCAACATCCCCAGCCGCCGCAATGCCGAGGTAAACTTGGTCCCCTGTTCAGCATCCAGACAATGTTCCCGGTGAGCCCTGCAACACCTCCGGCCATGCGCCCGGGCATTCCGATATAGGCCCCGGTGTAACGGGCACGTCCGACCTTTGAGCCCTGCCTGGGCTGCCCACCGTTTCCGGCCTGTTCCATGAAATCCGTGCTGGCGGCGGCATATGCTCCAGTGGGCCGAGGCAGACCAACCTGACCAGCCGCACCACCGACGCCATTGAAGACGCGTTCAGCCAATGGTGACGACGCGCTGGACCTCATGGACCGGAGGGGCTTTGCCGAGGCCTGGCCCTCATCAAGGACGACGCCAACGCCCTGCTGACCGATAAGGACAGCCTATTTCCGGCTGGCATCCGGATGCCGGCCTGGACCCCGCCCACCGGGAACCGATGCTCCGAAAAGTCTGGGACGCTTTGACTGGACGTCATCCTGACCCTGCTGGTGTGCCGGCCCTGAGGCGCCGGGCTTCTGGCAACACGCTGGACGCATCCGTTCCGGCGGATCGATGCCGGCTGACGACTTTTCAGCTGAAAGCATCCCCGCTTCCACCGCACAGGCGGACACCGGCAAGCTGACCCCGAATCTGACGAGGACGGTCTTCCGCCTGCTCCATCTTCTCCATCCAGAACACCGAAGCTGTCGTTGCCCCCTTCCAGTCGGCTGGGCCCCTCGGCGTTTCGGGCCCAGCTGGCTGGTCATCGCAGCAGGGCTGGGCTGGGCCAGGCAGGCGGCAACCAGGCCATGCGCTCCAACGCCATTCAGGACGCCTAAACCGGTGGAGGCAAACATGCCGATATCCGGCAGGATGGGCGCGTCGTTCTCGCCGTGGCAGTCGCAGTTGGGGCTGACATCCTGCACGAGGCTGATGTGGAAGGTGGGGCGGCCATGGCAGACGGCAGCGGCATACTCGGCCATCTTGCGGTCCAGCATCTCGTTGGCGCTGTCGCACTGGGAGTAGATGGCGTCGAAGTTGCAGGCGCACCGATGCAGCGGCCGCAGCCCTTGCACTTGTCCTGGTCGATGACGGCCTTGTTCTGCTCGTTGTAGCGGATAGCGTCCGAGCCGCACTCCTTGGCGCAGCGGGCCGGTGGACTCATGGCCCTTGAAATGGGTCAGGCTGATGAAGATATCGGCGTCCATGATGGCGCGGCCGATCTTGGCGGTCTTGCAGTATTCGCCATTTGGCACCGGCACCTCGACCTCATCGGTGCCGCGCAGACCGTCGCCGATCAGGATCTGGCAGCCGGTGGTCATGGGCCAGAAGCCGTTCTCCTGCGCGCAGGTCAGGTGCTCCAGCGCGTTCTTGCGGCTGCCCGGATACAAGGTGTTGCAGTCGGTCAGGAAGGGCAGGCCGCCCTGCTCCTTGCACAGGTCGGCCACCACCTTGGCGTAGTTGGGGCGCAGGTAAGCCAGGTTGCCCATCTCACCGAAGTGCATCTTGATGGCGACGAACCTGCCGTCCATGTCAATTGCGGTACAGGCCGAAGAACTTGAAATTGTGGCGTTTGACGTAATCCATCAGGAAACGGATGGCAGCCAGGCTGACCACAAAAGCAACCACCGCACAGCCCACCACGAGGACTGCCATCTTCGGTGCCGGTCATGGCCACGCCGGACAGCGGACGAATTTGACCACTTTGAGCAGGGAGGCACCGGCCATGACCGGGATGGCGAGGATAGAACGTGAACTCCGCCACGCAGGCGCGGGAAAGGCCCAGCAGCAAGCCGCCCACGATGGTCGCACCGGAGCGGGAGGTGCCGGGGATGATGGCCAGCATCTGCCACACGCCGATGAGGAAGGCTTCCCGGTAGGTGATCTGCTCCAGACGGGTGACATGGGGCGCGGCGCGGCGGTTTTCCACCAGAATAAAGAGCACGCCGTACAAGATCAGCATGGCGGCCACGGTGATGTAATTGTAGAAGCGGGCCTCCATCCAGTCGTCCAGCGGGCTGATGACCAGCACGGGCAGGGTGGCAACCACCACCTTGAACCACAGCTGCCAGACCTGGGGCTTGGAGACCACCCGGCCATGCTGGAGGCCAAAGGGCCACAGTTTATGCCAGAACAGCACCACCACGGCCAGGATGGCACCCAGCTGGATGACCACCCGGAACATGGACAGGAACTCTTCGCTGGCGTTGAACTGGATGATCTGCTCCACAAGGATCATATGGCCCGTGGACGAGATGGGCAGCCACTCGGTAATGCCCTCCACGACGCCCATTAAAATGGCTTTCAATATCTCTAAAAACATGGTTTCCTCCTGAAACGCACACCGCGCTTATTGTCGCTTTTTGGATTTTGCAGCTATCAGTATACCATACTCTATGCCCCAGCGCACGCGGAATGCGAAATTTTTCCCGGCCGTGCTGTATTTATCTCCCGGTATAAATGTGGTATACTGGTTTCAGATCACATCGAAACCATAAACGGCTTTGCGAGTTTTAATTTTAAACAGTTGATAAAGTTGATAACATGAGGTGACTTCCATGAACATTCTGGTGATCGGCTGCGACCAGGTAGGCGCCGCGCTGGTGCGCGACCTGGAGCGCATTGGCCACGACATCTCGCTGGTGGAAAGGGACTCCGAGCAGCTCAAGCGGCTGGACGGCTTCGACGATTATTCCTTTGGCGGGGCGGCCCTTGTGGGCGACCCCACCGACCCGGACGTCCTCAAGCAGGGCGGGATTGAGAACTGCGATGCCGTGGCCGCCGTCAGCGAGGACGACTCCGTCAACCTGATGGCGGCGCAGATCGCCAAAACATCTTCCGGCGGGAGAAAGTCATCTGCCGGGTGTCTGACCCTCATTTGCAGATCCTGTACCACAAATACTACGGCCTTGAGACCATCTGCCCCACCATCCTCACCGAGCAGGCAGTGTTCCGGGCGCTGTCCAAGTAACCTCTCCGTCATCATCGCTTCGCTCGATGCCGCCTCTCCTGTCAGGAGAGCTGTCGCCGCAGGCGGCTGAGGGGTTTTACTACATTCTGTAATAAGAGGTATTGATATGAAAGTTTGTATTGCAGGCGGCGGCCGGGTGGGGCGGTATCTGGCCCAGAATCTGCTGGCCAACCGCCACGAGATCGTCATCATCGAGCCAGTGGAGAGCCAGTGCCGGATGCTGGCCGATATGCTGGACATCCCGGTCATCTGCGGCGACTCCATCAGCGTGGACACCCTGCGCACCGCCGACGTGGCCAGCTGCGACGCCTTTGTGGCTGTGACCGGCTCTGACGAAGACAACCTCGTGGCCTGCCAGATCGCCAAGCGGGAGTTCGGCGTAGACCGCACCGTGGCCCGGGCCTCCAACCCCAAAAACCGGGGCCTGCTCCACACTCTGGGCGTGGACACCGTGGTCTGCGGCACCGACAACCTGAGCCACATTCTGGAGCGGGAGATCGAGACGGACAACATCCGCCAGCTGCTGAGCCTGGGCGGCGGCACCGCCAGCCTGAATGAGATCCTGCTGCCGGCGGATTTCCAGTTTGCGGGCAAGCAGGTGATGGAAATTCCCATCCCGGGCGATACCATTCTGGTCAGCATCACCCGCGACACGGAGTTCATCATCCCCCACGGCAACACGGTGCTGCTGCCCTGGGACCGCATCCTCTGCCTGACGCAGGACGACTCCCTCCACCTCCTGACCGAGGCCTGGGGCCTGACCGACAAGTGACAGAGCGGGAGCTGCGGCGCACGGCCGTCATCATCCCGCCCAAAGGCCGGGCGGTGCTCTGTGTCTGGGCGGCGGTGCCCGGCCTCTGGCCGCGCCGTTCGTGTTCTGGCAGGGCATTCTGCCCGGCCTTGTGTTTGCCGCGCTCTGGGCCGTGCTGGTGTTTCTGGCGCGGTGCCGGGCCTGCAGCTTTGCAGCGGTGCTGGGGGCCCGCACCCTGACGGTGTATTCCGGCATCGTGCTGCCGGTGCGGCAGGTGTTCCCCGCCGGGCCGTCACGGGCGTCCAGCAGTTGCGCACTCCGCTGCTGCGGCTGGCCGGGGCCTCGGTGCTCATCATCTCGGCCCCCGGCTCCCGGATGTTCCTGCCTGCTGTCCCCGCCGCGCAGGCCGGGGCGCTGGCCCACGCACTGGCGGAGGAGCTGCCATGACAACGCCCAACCCGCGGCCCAGCTTTCCAACAGAAGAAAAGCACTTCCACCCGTTTGCAGCCCTGCGCTTTCTGCGCAAAACGCTGGCGGTCTACCTCATCCCCCTCGTCAACGTGCTGTTTGAGCGGAACTGGCCCGCATTCTGGACGGCTCTGCGGCAGGACGCCATCCTGTTTGCCCTGCTCTGCGGGGTGAGCTGGGTCATCCTGCGCTTCAGCAGCTGGCAGTTGGACGAGGCCGGAGTCCTGCACCTGCGCTGGAAGCTGCTGTTCAAACTGGACACGACCATCCGGGGGAAGCGCTGGCAGCCCTGACGCTGGAGCGGCCCGCGCTGTTCCGGCTGGGCGGGGCGACAAAGATCACCCTCTACCCCACCGGGCAGCCGCGGAAGCATGTGATCCCCCTCTGCCTGCGCCGGGCCGACGCCCGGGAGCTGGCGAACCGCCTGCTCCCCATCGAAACGCCTACCCTCCACACCCCCGCCGGGAGTGAGGCGGGCCGCATTGGTACTGCTGGGTGCCAACGGCATTTCCACGCTGGCGCTGGTGGCGCTGGCCATCCGGCAGACACGGCAGCTCCCGCTGGATGCTGAGACGCTGGCGTTTGCCCAGCTTGGGCATCTGGCGGCCTTTGCAGCCCGGTGGCTGCCGGCGGGCGCGGCCTGGCTGCTGACGCTGGCAACGGCACTGTTCGGGGCCAGTTTGGCACGCAGCTTTGCCCAGGCCGTGCACTACGAGGTCTGGCACACGGCAACGCAGATCGGGAGCCGGGGCGGCTGGATCAACCGCTTTGAGTGCCGGGTGCGATCGGCCCAGATCAGCTATGCCGACGTCCGGGTCTCCCCGGCGGCCCGGGTGCTCAAGCGCTGGCCGGTGTTTGTCACGGCGGGCTGCTGCACGCCGGAGCTTCCGCTCTTCGTCTACCGCTCCGGCGGCGAGGCACTGTTCCGGGAGCTGCTGCCGGAATTCCAGATGCCACCGGACGTCCGGGCCGACACCACCCAGCGCAGCCTCATCTTTTTGCACCGGTCGGCATCCCCTTTGCGCTCTGCGCCCTGCTCTCGCTGGTGTCTGTCACCGTCCTGCCCGCCATGACCGTGACGCTGCTCGTTCCCACCGTTTTCTTCTTTGTGCTGCTCTGCGGGGCCGTGATGGGCTCACCCGGGAGGGCATCTGGCTGCGGGAGGGCAAAGTGACCCTGCGGCGGCAGGAGGGTGTCTACCTGCACTGCATCTGCGTCTTCCACCCGGACCTCTGCCTGATGGGGTTCCAATCTCCCTGGGCGGCCAATGTCCGGCGCACCAACTTGACCCTGATCTTCCCCGGGCAGGTGCGGCTCAAGGTGCGGAGCATCCCGCTGGCGGAGGCAAACGCCGTAGTGCGTTTCCTGGAACAGGAATCACACTGAAACATCCCCTCTCAGGCGCTTTGCGCCAGCTTATCCCTCTCCCTCCGGCCGGAGGGAGTCTTTCGACGAGAGAGCCAAGAATTCAAAAAGAAGGAATCCCTATGATAAAAACGATTTTATTTGATCTGGACGGTACCCTGCTCAACACGATCGACGACCTGGCCGACGCGGCCAACTGGGTCTGTGCCCAGAACGGCTGGCCGACCTTTTCCGTAGAAACTTACAAGCACTTTGTGGGCAATGGCATCCCAAACTGGTAGAACGTTTCTCCCCGGAGAGCGCCCGCACGCCGGAGCAGCTGGCGGCCACGCTGGCAGCGTTCAGCGCCCGGTATGATGCCCACAAAGAGGACAAGACCGCCCCGTACCCCGGCATGGCAGAGCTATTGGACGCTTTGCAGGCCGAGGGCATCCAGACGGCGGTGTTTTCCAACAAAGCAGACGAGTTTTGCGGAAAAATCGTCGAGCACTACTTCGGCAAAGGCAAATTCCAGATCATCCGGGGCAGCCGCAAGGGCGTGCCCATCAAGCCCGACCCGGCTGGCGTCTATGCCCTGATGCAGGACATCGGGGCAGACCCCAAGACGACACTTTTCATTGGAGACAGCGATGTGGACATCCTCACCGGCCACAACGCCCACCTGCCCGCCATGGGCGTGCTCTGGGGGTTCCGGGGCGAAGCAGAGCTTACCGCCGTCGGCGCAGACGCACTGGCCCGGACGCCGGAAGATATCCTGGACTATCTCCACAAGGCCAACCGCTGAATCCTGCAGAAAACAAAGCATCCCGCCGCATCCGGACAACGGACACGACGGGATTTTTTGTTGCAGTTTGTTCACGGCCTGTTTCTTGATTTTGCGGAGGATCTTCCTTATACTGTATTTCATTCCATTCCAGAAAATGACTCAGGAGGGCACATCCATGGGAACCGAAAAGAAGACCTCTCCCAATGTAGAAAAAGCCGCCTGCGGCACATTCTCCGGATGCCGCAGGAAGTTTATTCCGCCAGCGGCATCGTGGTCAACGGGCGGCGGCTCAAAAGCTTTGTTTTCACCACCGATCTTGCGATCATCCGCAATTGTGACGCAGACGCCGTATTTGCCGTTTATCCATTCACACCTCAGCAGGCCATCAGCCATGCCATCATTCAGGCTTCTTACATCCCGGTCTTCTGCGGCGTCGGAGGCGGCACCACCAAGGGGATGCGCACCCTGCAGCTGGCCCAGGATGTGGAGGGGCAGGGCGCCATGGGCGTTGTGCTCAACTCCCCCATCTCGGACCTGAATCTGCTGGCCGTTTCCCGGGTGGTGGATATCCCAGTCATCATCACCGTGACAAAGGCCGATACCGACATCCAGGCACGGCTGGATGCAGGCGCTTCCATCCTGAATGTCGCCTGCAGCACCGAGACGCCCCAGGTCGTGCGGCGGATCCGGGAGCAGTTCCCGGACATTCCCATCATTGCCAGCGGCGGCAAAACCGGAGAAAGCATTGCCGAGACCATTGCCGCAGGTGCCAACGCCATCACCTACACACCGCCCGCTCCGGCGGTGCTGTTCAAAGAGATGATGGAAAAATACCGGGAATGATATCATCAACAGTAGTCTCGCTCTGGAGACGTTCCTAATTCTCTTGGACCCGCGCACGAACAGACAGCCCACCGGGCTGTCTGTTCGTGCGCGGACGGCCGTGCTGTTCGATTCCTCGGACGGGTATCAACAGTAGTCTCGCCCCGGAGACATTCCTAATCTCTTGGACCCGCGCACTAAAAACAGCCCACTGGGCTGTTTTTTGCTGCCTGCGGGCAGCCGTGCTGTTCGATTCCTCGGACGGGTTGCATAAAAAAAACTCCCAATCCTGAGATTGGGAGTTTTTTATGACCCGTACGGGAATCGAACCCATGTTACAGCCGTGAAAGGGCCGTGTCTTAACCGCTTGACCAACGGGCCTTAGAAATACAGAGCTTCGCTAAAACCTCCGACTTTCGTCATCCACTACTGCGGACAACCGTCCCCCTTATCTTAGCGAAACTCTGTAACATGGTAGCGGTAACTGGATTTGAACCGGTGACACTTCGGGTATGAACCGAATGCTCTAGCCAACTGAGCTATACCGCCATATTTATTTCGTGCACTTGAACAGTGCTTTATTATTATATCCAACCAGACCCATTTTGTCAACATCTTTTTTCAAAAAATTCACTTTTTTCGTTCCACACAAAAACACCCCCGCCGATGCATTGCTGCACACAGGCGGGGGTGTTTTTTCAACCATCAGAGAAAACTCTGTGGAAAATTATTTCTTATTGGTCGGCACCATGACCTCCAGGCCGCCCATGTAGGGCTGCAGGACCTTGGGGATGGTAACGCTGCCGTCGGCCTGCAGGTGGTTCTCCAGGAACGCGATCAGCATACGCGGAGGTGCCACGCAGGTGTTGTTCAGGGTGTGGGCCAGATAGCTCTTGCCGTCCTCGCCCTTGATGCGGATGTGCAGGCGGCGTGCCTGTGCATCACCCAGATTGGAGCAGGAGCAGACCTCAAAATACTTCTGCTGGCGGGGGCTCCATGCCTCGATGTCGCAGCTCTTGACTTTCAGGTCAGCCAGGTCGCCGGAGCAGCAGTTGAGCTGACGCACCGGGATCTCCATGCTGCGGAACAGCTCCACAGACATCTGCCACAGCTTCTCGTACCAGTCGGCGCTCTCCTCGGGGCGGCAGACGACGATCATCTCCTGCTTCTCGAACTGGTGGATGCGGTAGATGCCGCGCTCCTCAATGCCGTGGGCACCCTTTTTCCTTGCGGAAGCAGGGGCTGTAGGAAGTCAGGGTCAGGGGCATCTTGCTCTCGTCGAGGGTCTGGTCGATGAAACGGCCGATCATCGTGTGCTCGGAGGTGCCGATCAGGTAGAGATCCTCCCCCTCGATCTTGTACATCATGGCGTCCATCTCGGGGAAGCTCATCACCCCCTGCACCACCGAGCCGTGCATCATAAAAGGGGGGGATGACATAGGTGAAGCCCTTGTTGATCATAAAATCGCGGGCGTAAGCCAGCACAGCCTCGTGCAGGCGGGCGATGTTGCCCAGCAGATAATAGAAGCCATTGCCAGCCACGCGGCCTGCAGCATCCATATCAATGCCGTCAAAGCTCTCCATGATCTCGGTGTGATACGGGATGGGGAAATCGGGCACGACAGGCTCGCCGAAGCGCTGTGCCTCGACGTTATAGCTGTCATCGGGACCGATGGGCACGCTGGGGTCGATCATCTGGGGGATGGTGTACATGATCTCCTGGATGCGGGCGGCAAGCTTGCCCTCCTCAGCCTCCAGCTCGGCCATCTTGTCGGCATCAGCCTTGACGGCGGCGTTGTTGGCGTCGATCTGGGCCTGCAGCTCAGCTTTCTTGGCCTCGTCGGTGCACTTCTTCAGCTGGCCAAACAGCGGGCCGTTGGCCTTGCTGAGCTTGTTGCGGGCGGCCTTGAGAGACTCGACCTCTTTCAGGCACTCGCGGTACTTGGCATCTTTCTCGATGACTTCATCCACGAGCGGCAGCTTTGCGTCCTGGAATTTCTTCTTGATGTTTTCCTTGACCGCGTCCGGGTTGTCACGGACAAATTTGATATCAAGCATGATTTACTCTCCTTACTCTATTTCGGTTCGCACCGGAGAGGTTCTGCCCTCCCCTGTGCCGTTCAAAGGCGGGTGCCCGCCTTGGATCGCATGTTACGTCTGGTACTGGCCCAGCAGGTTGGCAAAGGCCTTGAGCTGCTCATCCGAGTAAAATGGACGGTCAGCTTGCCCTTGCCATCGTGGTAGGCCACACGCACCTCGTTGCCGAGGGCCTGCTTCAGGCTCTCTTCCACCTCCACCGGGAGGGTGCTCTGAGGCGTGGGCGGCGTCAGCTTCCGCGCGGGCTGTTTGGCCAGCTTTTTGCAGAGCGCTTCCGCCTGCCGGACATTGAGCTGGTTGTCCGCGATGATCTGCGCGGCCTGCTCCTGCAGCTCCGGCGTGGGCAGACTCAGGATGACTTTTGCGTGGCCGATGTTGATAAAACCGCTTTTCAGCAGCTCCAGCACCGTTTCCGGCAGGCTCAGCAGCCGCAGGCTGTTGGCCAGTGCGCTCCGGCTCTTGCCCAGCTTGCGGGCGGCCTGCTCCTGGGTCAGATCGCAGCGGGTCATCAGCTCACGGATGCCGGCCGCCTCTTCCACGGGGTCGAGGTCTTCGCGCTGCAGGTTCTCCACCAGCGCAAGCTCCATGGCCTGCTCATCGGTCACGTCCTTGACGATGACCAGCACCTCGGTGAGGCCCGCCATCCGGCTGGCCCGCCAGCGGCGCTCGCCTGCCACGATGAGATACCGCCCCACCCCGTGGGGGACGCACCGCGATGGGCTGCAGCAGCCCGTGCTGCGCGATGCTGGCGGCAAGCTCTCCCAGTGTGTCATGATCAAAGGTCTTGCGCGGCTGGTCCGGGTCGGGCTCGATCTCCCGCAGGGGCAGCGTTTCGATCCGGGTGTCAGCCTCAAAGCTGGGGGCGGCGTCCTCAAACAGACTTTCCAGCCCACGGCCCAGTCCTCCTCTTCCTTTTGCCATGAATCTCTCTCCCCTGTGTTTATACTTCTTCCAGCGCGTTTTTGGGCGGTTCCTGCTCCTCGGCCGCCTTGCGGCGGCGCTTGGGTGCCGCGTCATGCGGGCGGTTGTTCTTGACGAACTCAATGGCGAGATCCATATAAGCCTCGCTGCCCCTGCCCTTTGGCTCATAGAAGTTGATGGGCTGGCCATAGCTGGGCGCTTCCGAGATCCGGACGGTGCGCGGGATGGTGGTCTTGTAAACTTTGTGGCCAAAGTATTTTTTGACCTGGTCCACCACCTGCATGGTCAGGTTGAGCCGCTCCGAGAACATGGTGAAGACCACGCCCTCGATATCCAGATACGGGTTATACTTTTTTTTGGATGGTTTTCAGGGTGCTGATGAGCTCCGACAGGCCCTCCAACGCATAATACTCGCACTGGATGGGGATCAGCACGCTGTCGCAGGCACACAGGCCGTTGAGCGTGAGCAGGTCGAGGCTGGGCGGGCAGTCAATGAAGATAAAGTCGTAATCCTGCTGCACTTTCGCCAGCGCCTTGCGCAGGCGGCTTTCTCGGCCGGGCAGGTCGATCATTTCCAGGCCAGCGCCCGCCAGACGGGTGTTGGAACCGATGACATCGGTGCGGAACTCGGTTTTGCGGATGACGTCTTTGGGCTCCGCCTCCCCGATGAGCATTTCATAAGTACCCAGCTCGACACTCCGTTTGGGGATGCCGTAGCCCGTGGTGGTATTGCCCTGTGGGTCCAGATCGACGATCAGCACTTTTTGCCCAGTGCTGCCACGCAGGACGAAAGGTTGACGGCCGTCGTTGTCTTGCCGACGCCGCCTTTCTGGTTTGCAACTGCAACGATTTTTGCCACGCGCTTTTGATTCCTCCCGGGAAAAAGATTTGTTCCACATGGAACATTACGAGGCCGGAACCCGCCGTTTTCCCCGCAGCAGGCCCCCTATACAGCCTAGTATAGCACATCAGCGCCGCTTTTTGAACTGCTTTCGGCTGAAAAAAGTAGAAAAAGCGTGTAAATTCTCCTTATTTCTGTGCTGCCGCAGTCGGAATGCGCACCGTATACTCAATATATCCATCCCGTTCTTCCCGGTGAGAGGTCGCCGGAACCCCGTTATCTGTCATCAAACGGATGGCGTGGTCGATGGTGTTGACGAAGATCCGCACGTCTTTCACCATGGAGACGCGGTGCTTCCCCGGTGTCTCGTTGAGGAGCTGGTCAATGTAAAGGTCGGTGGCGCGGGCGTTCATTTTCCGCTTGGCGATCATGATAAACGCCTCACTCCGGCGGTTCTCGGGCAGGCGGAGCACCGCCCGGGCGTGGCGTTCCGTCAGGCCGTTGTCCAGCACAAATTGCCGCTGGTCGGCCGTCAATTGCAGCAGCCGCAGCTTGTTGGCGAGGGTGGGCTGTGCCATGCCCAGCCGCTTGGCCGCCTCGGCCTGGGTGCAGTCCCACAGCACCATCACGTCCCGCAGGCCCTGCGCCTGCTCAAAGGGGTTCAGGTTTTCCCGCTGCAGATTTTCCAAAAGGCCCAGGGCAGCGGTCCGCTCGTCGCTGTAATTGCAGAGGATGGCCGGGATGGTCTGCATCTTTGCCAGCTTGCAGGCACGGAGCCGCCGCTCCCCCGCCACCAGCTCATAGCTGCCATCGGCTGTTTTCCGTACCGAGATGGGCTGGAGCAGGCCGTTTTCCCGGATGCTCTGGGCAAGCCCGGCCAGCTCCTGCTCATCAAAGCTGGTGCGGGCCTGAAATGGCGAGGGCAGGATGGCGTCGATGGGCAGTGCGTGGATTTTTCCCGCTGATTTTTTCCGTTCAAACATAATTCTTCCCCTTTCGCAGTGATTGCAGGTTTGTTTTCCACACTTTCCCGGGAAAACGTGGAAAACACAGGCGTTCTGCACTCAGTGTAACAGAAAAAGCAACGCCCTGCCAGAAGTTTCGTTCGGCAGGGCGTTGCATATTTTGTTCAGTTCTGCGTTATTTCAGCGGACTTTTTGCGATCTTTCCGCCGTTTCTGGGGTAGGCTGTCGGAGTTTGCGAAATCTTTTGCAGAGGATGAGAGTGCGGGTATCGCCCCCGGCAGGTGCAGGGTGCGGGTCTCTTTGTACTCGCCGCCCAGCTTTTTGATGGCTCCCCGGGCGGCCGCCAGCTCTTCCTCTCCGGAAGCGCCTTTCATGGCCAAAAAGCTGCCGCCCACTTTTACCAGCGGCAGGCAGTACTCCGCCAGCATCGGCAGGGCTGCCACGGCACGGGCAGAGGCCAGATCAAACTGCTCCCGCCACACCTTGCGGGCGGCTTCCTCAGCGCGCTCCTTGGCAAACTCCACGCCCGTGAGACCCAGCTGGGCGCAGGCATACTTCAAAAACTCCACCCGCTTGCCCGTGGGCTCCATCAGGGTAAGCTCCAGCTCCGGCTTGTAGATTTTTGTCACAATGCCGGGGAAACCGGCACCGGCACCCACATCCACCATCTTCCCTGCCACTTCCGGCTGGGAGGCAAAGAGCAGGCTGTCAAGGAAATGCTTATCCTCAATGCCCTCCGGGTCGGTGATGGCAGTCAGGTTGACTTTCTGGTTGTAGTCCACCAGGATCCGCGCAAAGGCGTCCAGCTGGTCCAGCTGGGTGCCTGTCAGGGCGATGTTCCACATGGAACATTTCTGTTCCAGTCTCGCTTTGTCGATCATAACTTTATTCTCCCGTCAATTCCACAAAAATCGGCTCGTGATGTACCGCAGGCAGAAACTTTTCAAAAATATCTTTCGTGTACAGTTTCAGCGAGGACGTATTGATGCAGGGGTGGCACCCGATGAACTCCCCTGCTTTCACATCCTTGTCCAGCAGCAGCTGCACATGGTTCTCCGGGTCGTTCATCAGGCCCATGATGGAGGAAGAGCCCGGCGTGCAGTCCAGATACTGCTCCATATCCTCCGGGGACGCAAAGCTCAGCCGCGCGATGCCCAGCTGATGGGAGAGCTCTTTCGTCTTGAATGGCTTGTTTCCCGGCATCATCAGCAGATAGAAGTTCGTCTTCTGGCGGTTGCAGAGGAATAAGTTTTGCAGACCGCCGCGTTCAGGCAGGCATCTATGACATGGCAATCCTCCATGGTATCGGCTTTCATCCATGCATGGTCGGTGCGCCAGTAATGGATGCCCAGCTTGTCCAGAAAATCATAGGTGCGGACTTCTTTTTCCAACCGTCCGGTGCAGTCCGCGGGGCGGCCCTCATACAGTACCAGTTGTTCCATGGTTCCTCCCTCTTTTCAGCAAGTCTTGGTTCCCCCCTCTGGGGGAGCTGGCGCGTCAGCGACTGAGAGGGCGCGCCGCCAATGCAATGCTCAGTTGTGCCACATCCGAGGGCGACACGCCCGGGATGCGCCCCGCCTGCCCCAGATTCTTGGGGCGGATGCGGGAAAGCTTTTCGCGGGCTTCCAGCGTCAGGCCCGTCAGATTCTCGTAGCAGAAATCCTCCGGGATGAGCGTCTTCTCGTGCCGCGCCACGTCCCGGATCATCCGGTCCTGCCGTGCGATATAACCCGCGTATTTGATCTCCGTTTCCAGCCGCTCGGCCAGCATAGGGGTGATCCCTCTCCCCAGCCGATGAGCTTCGCCACCAGCGGGTACGAAATTTCCGGGCGGCGGAGCAGCTCTTCGGCAATGCCGCCCTCGGCGGCCGGGGCAAGCCCGGCTTCCTCCATAGCGGCCCGGAGCTCTGCCGTGCGGAGGTGCGTCTCATGCAGGCGGCGGCGCTCGGCTTCCAGAATGTTCTGGGTGTGCTGGTACTTTGCCCAACGGTCATCCTGCACCAGGCCGTATTCCCGGCCGATGGGGGTCAGGCGCTGGTCAGCGTTGTCCTGCCGCAGGGTCAGGCGGTACTCGCTCCGGCTGGTCATCATCCGGTAGGGGTCCATGACGCCCTTGGTGACCAGATCATCCACCAGCGTGCCGAGGTAGCTGGTGTGCCGGGGCAGGATGAGCTGTTCCTTCCCCAGGGCGTTACGGGCGGCGTTCAGTCCTGCCAGCAAACCCTGCGCGGCCGCTTCCTCGTAGCCGGAGGTGCCGTTGAACTGCCCGGCGCCGAACAGGCCCCGGACATGCTTGCTTTCCAGTGTGGCTTCCAGGCTGGTGGGGTCTACACAGTCGTACTCGATGGCATAGGCCGGGCGCATGATCTCAATGTGCTCAAAGCCCTTGATGCTGCGGTAAAACGCGTTCTGCACATCTTCCGGCAGGCTGCTGGAAGCGCCCTGCAAATACATTTCCTCGGTGTTCTCCCCGCAGGGCTCCACAAAGATGGGGTGGCGCTCCTTGCCCGCAAACCGCACCACCTTATCCTCAAAGGAGGGGCAGTAGCGGGGGCCCACCCCCTCGATCATACCGCCGTAAAGGGGGCTGCGCTGGATGTTATCCAGAATGATCTTGTGGGTGGTGGGGTTGGTGTAGGCGATCCAGCACTCCACTTTATTGTGCATGGGCGTGTCTGTCAGGAAACTGAACGGTTGCAGCTCGCTGTCCGGGTCGCCGGGCTGGCACTCCAGCTGGGAGAAATCAATGCTCCGCCGGTGGACACGGGCCGGGGTGCCGGTCTTGAACCGCCGCAGGGGCAGGCCCGCCGCTTTCAGGCTCTCGGTCAGGGCGTTGGCCGCGTGCATTCCGTCCGGGCCGGACGCATACCACGCATCCCCGACAAAAATTTTGCCGCCCAGGTTGGTGCCCGTGGCAATGACAACACACTTGGCCCCATATTCCCCGTTGAGCTGGGTCACCACGCCCTTGCCTCTCCCCTGCTCCACCTCGATGGAAACGACTTCCGCCTGATGGATGGCAAGGCCGGGCGTCAGCTCCAGCGCGTGCTGCATATATTCGTGGTATCGCTTGCGGTCGGTCTGGACGCGTAGGGCGTGGACGGCAGGGCCCTTGCCCTTGTTCAGCATCCGGCTCTGCAGATAAGTAGCATCCGCCGCCAGGCCCATCACACCGCCAAGAGCGTCCAATTCACGCACCAGCGTACCTTTTGCAGTTCCGCCGATGCTGGGGTTGCAGGGCATATTGCCGATGGCATCCAGACTCATGGTAAAGACTGCCGTCTTTGCCCCCAGCGTGGCGGCGGCGTGGGCTGCCTCAATGCCGGCATGGCCCGCACCAATGATGATGACGTCATAATCTCCTAAATGGTTCATTTACAACTTTCCCTTAAAACCAATAAACTTCCCTCTTTGCCAAAGGCTCCCCTGTCAGGGGAGCTGCCGCTGAAAACGGCTGAGAGGTTCTACTTTCCCACACAAAAACGTTCAAATACTTCGTTGATGACCGCTTCCGATGCATTTTCACCGGTCAGCTCACAGAGGGCATCCAGCGCGTCGTCCACACAGACGGAAACGGCATCCAGCCCGAAACCTCCCTCCAGGGCGTCCAGCGCCCCGGCCACGGCGTCCCGGGCACGGGTGGCAGCGGCCAACTGCCGCTGGCCGGAAAGGCTGGCGGCGTGCGGGTCGATCTGGTTGGTGCCCAGCAGACGGGCCACTGCCGCCGCGATGACTTTCCGGCTCCCCTCTTCCTGGCAGCAGACCGGAATCACCATGGCAAAATCGCCCGCGATGATTTCCGCGTCAAACCGGGTCGGCTTGTCCTCCTTGTTGACGAGGGCAATGGCCGGGCGGCCCGCACAGCGCCGGGCCAGGGCCAGGTCTTCCCGGGTCAGAGGTTCCGAGCCATCAAAGACGGCCAGGATCAGCCCGGCCTCGTCCAGCTTCTTCCAGCTGCGGCGGATGCCCTCGGCCTCAATGGCGTCATCGGTCTGGCGCAGACCTGCGGTGTCAAACAGGTTGAGCCGGATATCCCCCAGTTGCACGGCCTGCTCCACCACGTCGCGGGTAGTGCCCGCCACCGGGGTGACAATGGCCCGGTCAAACCCGGCCAGCAGGTTGAGCAGCGTGGATTTGCCCGCATTGGGCCGCCCCACAATGGCACAGTCCACGCCCTCCCGGAGCACGGCCCCGGCGTCATAGTTTTTATCAGGCCGTCCAGCTCCTGCTGTACCTGCCCCAGCACCGTGCGCAGATGGGCGTCGTCCAGCTCGGGCACGTCCTCTTCCGGGAAATCCACCCAGGCGGCGAGGTGGGCCTGCAGGGCCGTCAATGCTTCTTTTTCGGCGTTGATCTTCTTCGCCAGCGCGCCGGAGAGGGACGCGTTGGCCAGCGCCGCTCCCTGTTTGCCGTCTGCTGAAATCATGTCCATGACGGCTTCCGCCTGGGTCAGGCTCATTTTACCGTTGAGGAACGCGCGGCGGGTATACTCGCCGGGAGCGGCAGGCGACGCCCCCGCCGCAATGCAGGCTTCTACCAGCCGCCGGGCGACTGCACTGCCGCCGTGGCAGGAAAGCTCCACCACATCCTCCCCGGTGTAGCTGTGGGGTTCCCGGAAAAACAGGGCCACGCCCTCGTCAAAGGCGTCGTCCCCCTCCACAAAGGAGCCAAACAGGGCAGTGTAGCCTTTGGCCTCCTCCACGTTCCTGTTCGGGTTGGCCGGGTGGAACACCCGCGCGGCCACGGCATAGCTTTCCGGCCCGGACAGCCGCACCACCGCGATGCCGCCCGCCCCCGGTGCCGTGGCAATGGCGGCAATGGTCGTATTCTGCATGAGGTTCCCTCCCGCTCCAAAATTTCAATTACAGTATATTGTACCACGAACCACCGGAAAAAGAAATATAAGGGCGCAAAAAAGCACAGCGCCTGTGGGAGTTTTCCCTGCGCTGTGCTCATTCTTCGGTGCCGCGCCGCAGCTGTTCGTAATGTCTGCTTTTGTCCAGATACATCCGCTGCTCCGCCTTTTGACGAGAGCGTCAATGTCAATGCCGCCCGCGCTGTGGGAGGCAGTGCCCACGGCCACGGAATAGCCTGCCTCCTCCACCTGCCGGACAAATCTCTCCATGTTTTCGTTCAGCTCCGTGCCGGTGCTGTCCAGCGCAAAGGCCACAAACTCATCTCCGCCAATGCGGTAGCTGTCCTCTTCCCCAAAGATCTCCCGCAGGATGCAGGCCACGGTGCGGAGCATCTTGTCTCCCTCCTCGTGGCCGTAGGTGTTGTTCAGCTCATGGAGGCCGTTGACGTCGATGTAAACACAGGTGAGGCTGTTGCTGCACCGGAGCGGGTAATCCCGCAGGCGGTTCTCGTAGGCATTGCGGTTGTGCAGCCGGGTGTTGAGGTCGCTTTCCGCCACGGTAGTCAGCTTGCTGCTGGTGATAAAGTTGCCGTACATCATGCTCATGACAAAGGTGGACACAATGCAGGAGATGGCCCCGAACACCAACGCGTTGCAGACATCCATGGGGATGACCCGCCAGTCCTTGAAGCGGGTGACGCAGACCAGAAAAATGCCGTCGAACAGCAACACATTGGCAATGTGCAGGATGGGCCGCATCATAAACAACATCGGCACACAGAGCAGAAACGCAAAAAACGCGGTAGCACGCTGATCCGGAGTCTGCACCGTACCCAGGAAAATACCCAGGCCATAGACCATGGCTCCAAAGGCGTAGATCTCCCAGTTTAAAAACAGACCCAGCTTTTGCGGGAGCATCTGCTCCACGGCCAGCAGTCCCAGGCTGACAATGAGGGCCGCTGCAAAAACCGGGATATGGTCATACAGCAGCGGCACCATGCAGGAACCAAGGGTCAGCGCCACAAAAAGGCACAAGCCGTGCCCAGAAACGCGGTCAGCCGACGTCGGTTGGCGATCTGCACATCCATCTGACAGCGTGCAAAATCTTCTGGCTCTGCCCCGGCATACAACAGCAGCTTTTTCAGTTTTTCCATCATCGGGGTCTCCTCTCCGGCCAAGCCTGCTGTTTTGCATCGGACTCATCCACATTTAACCTTATTATACAATATTTCGTCCCAAAAAGATATAATTTTACGCAAGTTTACCCCCCAACCAAAATTTCCACATTATGGCGAATATCAGCCGAGGTTTTTCGCCATCTTTGCACAAAAAGGACGTGCAGCCATCATAGCTGCACGTCCTTTCGCTTATTTTAAGGGGTCAATTGCCGGGGAACCGGACATCAGAACGCGGCAATGTCTGCCGTGGTGATGGCCTTGCCGGGCAGGGTGCGGCTGTCGGCGTTCTCATTGAGTGCCAGCTTGCCCTCACGCAGCAAGCGGACAGCCTTTTCGTGGTCGGCAGCTTTCCAGTTGTTGCCCACGATCTTCCAGTTATTGTCCACATGGGGTTCGATGGCGCCGCCCTTGACGGTGCGGATGTACTCGCCCAGCAGCTCGCGGACACCGCCCACATCGCCACGGACGTCGATCTCCAGCAGCTTGGGCAGCTCATCGCCCTCGGCGAAGATATCCGCATAGGCCAGCAGCTGGGTGGTAGCGCGGTAGTTGTTCACGGCCACCACAAAGCTATCGGTATCCTGCACGGCCTTGCCGTTCATCCAGGTCAGGTTCCGGATGCGGTTGCCCGGCTCCTTGGAGATGTCCAGATCATACTTGACACCTGCAAAGGCATCGTACAGGTAGTAGCGGACGGAGGAATCAAAGGCGATGGTGACATCCTGCGGCTCCCAGGTCTTGAAGAATGCAGCCGACCACTCCATGAACTTGCGCAGCTGCAGGCCGTTCATCTGCAGCTTGTACAGGGTGTTCTGGTAGGTGTAGATGCTGGCCATATCGCACTTGCGGATGGTGCCCTCTTTCATCTGGGAGGTCATGGAGGTCAGAGCCGTTGCAGAGACCTGTGCACCGGTATAGTACATCTGCACTTCGTTGATGAAGTCCAGCAGAGCGGTATCCTGGATCATGGCCTGCGGCAGGCAGTCGATCTCATTGGCCGGGGCCAGGTCGCCGCCGCGCAGCTCACCGATGGGCGTCACGGCGTCTTCCTTGGCGCGGGCGTCGTACTCGGCCAGCAGAGCGGTAAGCTCGGGGTCCGGCGCGTAATCCTTGATCAGCAGGTTCTCGGAGGTGCGGTTCTTCACTTTCCACTTGCCGTCCAGGCCCCGCTGCAGGTAGAGGTGGATCTCAGATACGGTAGCGCCCGCGTTCTTGTTCTCCACCACCAGCACGTTGTTGATCATCTTGTTGGGGATGCTCTTGTGGCCGTGGGCTGCCACGATAACATCGAACTCCGGGCAGGCATTGGCCAGGTCGGTAACACCGGAGCCATAAACACCATACTCGTTCTCCACGTCCATGTGCATAACGCCAATGATGACATCCACCTGACCCTTGATCTGGTCGATGATCTTCCGGCTCTCGTCCACAGGGTTGGTGACGGTCCAGCCCTCAAGGTTCTTAGCGTCCCAGCGGGTGATGTTGGGGGTGACCATGCCGATGACGCCGATCTTGACGCCGCCCTTGTGGATGATGGTATAGCCGTCGGCCAGAGGCTTGCCCTCCGGGCTGTAGACGTTGCCCGTCAGCACCTTGGCTTTCTGCTGGGAGAGCACTTTTTCCAGCGTGGCCATGCCATAGTTGTACTCATGGTTGCCGGTGACATAGACATCGTAGCCGATGGCGTTCTGGGCCGCGATCATCGGGTGGATCTCGTCATTGAGGAACAGTTCTGCCGAGTTTGCCTGGATGGTATCGCCCGCGTCCACCACCAGCGTGGTCTTGGTACGGGCTTCCCGGATCGCAGTGGCCTGCTGGGCCACGCTCCGGAAGCATCTTCCTTATTGGCGGCGTAATCCCAGGGGTCAAACTTGCCGTGGGTATCGCTGGTAGCAAGGATCTGCAGGTCCATGCTCCACAGGTTTTTGATGTCACAGGCAGCAGCCGAGGGGGCCAGACCGCTCACGGCAGCAGCCGTAGCCGATGCACCGGCCACGCGCAGGAAATTGCGGCGGGAAATCTTATTCTCTTGCATAATATCCTCTCTTTTCTGCTTTGGGGTTCAAATTTCCAAAGCGCTCCGTGCTCCTAGTATAAAGCTTTAGTCTGACTCTTTACAATGGACAACCTGGAGAAAAATCTCCCGCAAATTTAGACAAGTTTCCCAAGCATCCAAAAGAGCCCCTTTCCCGGCCGGGAAAGGGGCTCTCAAGATCCAAATTACAGCTCGATCTTGCCGAAGCTCAGATCGGCAAAATCATCCACGCGCTCGGTGCGCTTGGGTGCCACAGGGGCGGCACTCTCCGCGTCACGGGGTGCATAGGCGCTCCGGCACGCTGGAGCCGCGGGGACCACGACTGCCGCTGCGGCCTCCGCGATAACCGCCGGAACGGCCGCCGCGCTCATTGCGGTCACCACCACGGTAGCCGCCGCGATTGCCGCCCGGACGACGGCCATTGGGACGGCCGCCACGGCCGCGGCGCTCGCCGTAAGTATTCTCGGTCTGTGCGTCGGGAGCGGTGGAGTAGATGACCACACGGCGGTCACGGCCCTCGCCCTTGCTCTCGCTGCGGACACCCTCCATCTTGCCGATGGCAGAGTGGATAATGCGGCGCTCATAGGGGTTCATGGGCTCCATGGCAAAGCTGCGGCCGGTCTTGCGGACCTTGGCACCAATGCGCTGTGCCAGAGCGGTCAGGTCGCTCTCGCGCTTATCACGGTAGCCGGCCACATCCAGGCCCAGCTTGATGTAATCGCCCTCCAGGCGGTTGGCCACCAGGCTTGCCAGATAGGACAGGCTCTCCATGGTCTCGCCGCGGCGGCCGATCAGAGCACCCAGCTTCTCGCCATCCAGACGGATGATGGTAGCCTCGCCTTTCTGCACGGCGCTGAATGTCACGTTCTCCACGCCCATCCGCGCGATGACCTCACGCAGATAGTCCACAGCGGCCTTGACCTTGTTGTTCTCTTCGATATGGATGGGCACTTCCACCTCTTCGCCCTCAGCAGGGGCAGCCTCTGCCGCCGCCTCTTCCACGGGCTGTGCGGCGGGAGCTTCTTCTGCTGCAGGGGCGGCGGGAGCTTCCTCCACAGGGGTCTTCTCCTCTGCCTTGGGCTCCTCGGCCACGGGAGCCGGAGCAGCCTTTTCTTCCACCACGGGTGCTGCGGGAACGGGGTCTGCCTCCTCCACGGTGACGCGGACCTTGGCCGGGGTCAGCTTCAGGCCCAGAAAGCCCGTCTTCTGGGGCATTTCCAGCACTTCATAGCTCACGTTGATATCGTCGGCCTGCACGCCCAGCTTGGCGCAGGCGTTGGCGCGGGCTTCGTCAACCGTCTTGCCGGTTGCTTCCTGAGTACGGATCATAATACGGTCAGTCCTCCTTTTTGTTTTCCAGCTCGCTCAGCGGGACCGTGCGCTCGTCCTTGTACTTTTCCTCGTCCAGCTGGCGGGCATACTCGAAGCGGCGCTTGTTCATCTCGCTGGCGGAGATGTTCTTTTCCACGATCTCACCGGTCTTCTCGTCCTTGACCTTGAGGGTAGTGCTCTTCACACCGCGCTTCTGCTCCTTGCGGTGGGCGGCGATCTCAGCCATGACCTCTTCCTTGACCTTTTCGGGGTCATAGATCTTGCGCATGACCTGGGTCTGGACGGTCATCACGATGTTGGAAATGACGTAGTACAGAGAGAATGCGCAGGGAACGGTAAAGCAGAAGAACAGGTACATCAGGGGCATCATATACATGGTCGCTTTCATGCTGCCCTGCATCTGCTGGCCGGAGGCTTTCATGCTGATGTGGGTGGAAATGAACATGGTAACGATGGCCAGGATGGGGAGGATCAGCAGGGGCAGGTTGTCGGCCGAGAGGTTATACTGAGGCACACGGGTCAGGTCGATGCCAAAGAAATCCATGTGCTGGCCAAACTCGGTGATGGTGCTGACCTGGTCGGCGGTAAAGGCGCTGGTCACGGTGGACTCGCCCGCCATGACCTGCGCGATGATGTTGGTGTCGCGGGTAACAGCGGTAAAGCTGATGCCCAGGGTCGTCAAGGCATCACCAGCCGCGTTCATGGCAGCGGTGCCGATGTGGAAGATGCGCTGCAGCGGGCGGTACACGACCTCGATAACGCCGAACATGACCAGGAAGTTGATGAGCATGGGGGCACAGCCGGACATGGGGTTGTAGCCGAAGTCCTGCTGCAGCTTCATGATCTCTTCATTCTGCTTTTCGGGCTTATCCTTGTACTTTTTTCTGGATGTCCGCGATCATCGGCTGGAATGCCGACATCCGGACGGTGTTTTTCTGCTGGTTGAGCTGGAGGGGTCTTCACGATGTTGATGAGCAGGGTGAAGAGGATGATGTCCCAGCCGTAGTTGGGGATCAGCTTGTAGATCCACTCCATCACATAACCGAGTGGCACGCCGAGGATGTATAAAGGGTTCATAGCTTCGTCCATTCTGCCCCGTCTGTGGCGCGGAGCGGTTATTTTTATCGAAGGACGCCTGTCCACAGCGCAGCGCGTCACAAGAAGCAAATTTGAATCGCCTTTCTGCTCCACCTCCCCTGTTAGGAAAGTCTCCCCCGGCCGGGGAGGTGGCACGTAAGTGCCGAAAGGGGAACGGGTGGCACGCCGCAGGCGTGACGGAGAGGTTTGTTTTCCACTTATTTTTCGTGTCTGGTGGAAAACAGTCTGGCCGGAGAAAGCTTCCGGGCCGGGTTGCGCCAGCGGCCGGGCTCCGGTACGGGGTCGTAGCCCCAGCGGCCCAGCGGATTGCACCGGGCGATGCGCCACACCGTCAGCAGCAGCCCTTTGATGCAGCCGTGGGTGCGGATGGCCTCGATGCCGTACTGGCTGCAGGAGGGCGTAAAACGGCAGTTGTGCCCCAGTCCCGGGCTGATCCACTTCTGATACCAGCGGATGGGCACGCACAGGGCACGGCGGGACCATGCCGAGAGCGGGTTCACTCGCTTTCCGGCCTGCGGGCCGGGGGGACCGTGGCAGGGGCTTGGCACCCGGCTGCTTTGCCTTATCCGGCAGGCCGGCCTGGGCAAACAGTTTGGCCACCACGCTGGAGAGCTGCCAGCTCTTGAGGCGGGGGTCATGCCCCGGGCCACAAAGATGAGGTCATAGCCGCCGATGTTGTAATCCAGATGCTCGTCAATGGCGGCTTTCATCACGCGGCGGGCGCGGTTGCGCTGGACGGCGTGGCCGATCTTTTGGTGGCCGTCAGGCCCACGCGGGTCTTTTTTTGCCCCGTGTTTTGAGGACGTA
>VOFG01004030.1_pt1 | contig 23782 bp, 33 predicted proteins | sample 5384171 | NCBI WGS metagenome assembly VOFG01 (sample SAMN12384726, study PRJNA508395) | human gut metagenome | isolation source: healthy gut F | host: Homo sapiens | reverse complement strand
GGAAATATCGTTCCTGGAATGTATTTTCAGACAGGCTTTTTTCTTCAAATGTTCTTTCGGAGTTTTCCTGTACCTGCCTTTGTGACCGGTTTTCGCCAGTCACCTCCGAACTTCATTGATGTACGTACCCCCGTATGCCTCAGAAATTTGGGCACAACTGGCAAAAATCTTCTTACAAAAATCAGGCACAGAAAGATTGCGGGAGAACATTAAAAACTATCAGGAGGATATGACAATGGGTGAGATAAAAGGAAGAACTTTTTGACCTGCTTACATTAGGACAGGTTCTTTTAAGACTGTCACCACCAGATAATGACCGTCTTTCAGAGGGAGATACCTTTGTAAAGCACCTTCTTTACTCTGGATATTAATGAGATCCCGGTATACACAGCTCCAAATGTTTCCATACCACAGGTATTACTCTGGCGCTCAGTGAGAAGATCAGAGAGACTACAATTGAGATGATCAAGCGTTTTAAGGAAGCAGGAACTCTTGTTTCTTTTTGATGTAAACTTCCGTGGAAATCTGTGGAGTGGTGATGAAGCAAGAGAATGTATTGAGCGTATTCTTCCTTATGTAGATATTTTCTTCTGCTCAGAAGATACTGCACGGACTGACCTTCTTAAAAACTGGCAGTGCAAAAGAGATGATGAAGAGCTTTACAAAAGAATATCCTATCTCTATAGTAGCTTCCACCAGCGTATCGTACATAGCCCGAAACGCCATACATTCGGTTCTGTGATCTACGATGCTGCAAGAGACACATTCTATGAAGAAGAGCCATATCGTGATATCGAAGTAGTAGATCGTATCGGCAGTGGTGATGCCTATATTTCCGGCGCTCTTTATGGCTTGTTAAGCAGCGGTGGTGACTGCCAGAAGGCAGTTGCTTTCGGAAACGCTACCGCAGCTGTGAAAAACACTATTCCGGCGATCTCCCATCCTCTAACCTGGATGAGATCGAGACCATTATCAAGGCCCATAACCAGACTGGACCACAGAGTGAGATGGCGAGATAGTAAAAGCCAGTTGAAAGGTTTTAAAGACATAGTATAATAAGAAAAAGGAGTTTTCCTGGATCATATGGGAAGGCTCTTTTTTTGTTTTATATATTATTTAATAATACTTAAGAAAAGCTTTATTGGATATATGGATAATATAAGATATAATGAGCGTAGTGAAAAACAAGCGGCTGCGTAGCAGACATTTGTTTTTCACAAACCATTAACGAACGAATCGCCTGCGTAAACGGAGCAGCAGAACGCGAATGCGCGGGATTCGTGAGTTTACGATATAATAAGTCCAGAAGAAAACTTTGAATGTGTCAGCACATTAAAAATAATCTTTGGTATTAGAAAAGGAGAAGTCATATTGAGAAAATATTATTTATATGCAGCAGTATTATGCAGCGCGGCAGTTTTAGGTCTTGGAGGATGTTCCAATAAAGCAGATGCAGCAACGACGCTGCCACTTGTAAGTGAGTCAAAACCAGTAGTAAGTGAATCTCAGGAGCCTACATCTTCTCCGGAAGAAACTACTGTTGTAGAGACCGTAAGCGGCACTATTGAAGGTACAGAAGAACAGCCGGAGCAGGCAGAAGACTCTGTACGCCTGTATGGACCGGCTACCCATATGGAAGATGGAAGATTATCCATTGACAGTCAGGTAGATCAGGGATATCAGGGAGAAGTGATCTTAAATGTATCTCAGGAGTCTACCTATGTATTAGATGCTGTTTCCGGTATTCCAACAGAGCTATCTGATATTAAGGACAGGGATACCATTTATGCCTATATCGGTCCGGCAATGACCATGAGCCTTCCGCCAATGACAAACGCAACAATGATCTTTACTAATGTCCCGGCAGACTTTAAAGTTCCGGATTATGTAACTGTTAAATCTGTAGTGACAGACGCAGCATCTTCCCAGTCTGTACTGACTGCTATGGACGGTACAAAATATACACTGGCAGATGACTGTGCAATAGTACCTTATCTGACCAGAAATATTGTTACATTAGATGATCTGACACAGGGAGAAAAGCAGTGGTATGGTCCGATGAGGAAAAATACAGCTACCAGGATCATGGTATTTGCAGAATAAAAGAATATATAAATATATATAAAATATATAAAAAAGACTGGCATTCAGATTTTGGAAATTGCCAGCCTTTTTACTTTATTTCTACATTCAATACTGATCTTTTAGTTTCCACACTCAATACTGATCTCATTAAATTTCTTTAGGATATGATCAATAGTAGTAGCTTCCTTTTCTTCCCCTGCTTTATCCATTACGGCATGTCCCTGGTGCATCATTAAAGTCTGTTACCATATTCCACAGCAAAGCGGAGATTGTGAGTGACCATGATCGTAGTCAGGTTCTTTTCACGGACTACTTTATCTGTCAGTTCCATAATGGTTTCTGCAGTTTTTCGGGTCCAGAGCAGCGGTGTGTTCATCCAGGATCAGAAACTCAATAGGAGTCATGGTAGACATTAAAAGAGCCATTGCCTGGCGCTGTCCGCCGGAGAGAACACCTACTTTACATCCATTTTATCTTCCAGTCCAAGGCCAAGAGAGGCGGAGAGATTCACGGTAGAATTCCAGGCGCTGTTTGTTGGTTCCGGACGGAGGTTGAAGGCTTTTGCCCTTATTGTCTGCTAAAAAGCCATGTTTTCCGCAATGGTCATAGAAGGGCAGGTTCCCATGGACGGGTTCTGGTAAACACGGCCAATGCGGCGCTGGCGCTTATATTCAGGCATTTTGGTAATGTCTTCACCGCCGATGATAATACGGCCGTCATCCAGCGGAATACTTCCACAGATGATATTTAAAAGAGAGTTTTGCCGGAACCATTGCTTCCTACTACAGATACAAATTGATGATCATCAATGGATAAGTTAAATCATTAAACAGGCACATTTCATTGACAGTACCTGCGTTGTAATATTTATGGATGTGTTTTTTAATTCAAGCATGGCTCTTTACCTTCTTTCCGCCGGAAGGGCTTACTACAAGGATGATCAGGAATAATACAGAAGTGATCAGCTTCAGATCGGATGCAGTGACTGAATGGAAATGTCCAGTCCTCCAATGTGCAGGTCGTTTAACAGCAGCGCAATAGAAACGCAGGCTTTTGTATACAATGGAACCAATGATAACAGCAGTAGTAGAGCGGATAAAGCCGACTCTCTTAACAGCTGGGTTCCGATGATAACATTTGCAAGGCCGATGACCATGGTGCCGGTGCCTATGGAGATTTCAAAAAATCCCTTCTGCTGGCAGTAAACGCTTCCCTGCAAGTGCTGCAAAGCCGTTTGCAATGGCAAGACCTACGATTTTACAAGACCTTTATCTTTTGCAAGGGATGTAACAAGTACGTCATTATCACCAACTGCACGAAGCAGATAACCGGAACGTGTCTGTAAGTAGGCATCCAATAACACCTTGCAGACCAAAACGATGACAAAAGAATGATGGTCACGATAAAGGGTGATGCAGCTTCCGGTACATGGGCGGAAAGGAAAGAATTGGAAAAGATAGTTTTCCTTTACTAAAGATAGGAAGGTTTGCTTTTCCGGTGATCTTTTAAATTAATGGAATAGAGGGCCGTCATGACAATGATGCCGGAGAGCAGGTCACGTACCTTTAACTTTACGTGGATGAGACCGGTGATACAGCCGGCTAAGGCACCCACTGCAAAGGAAATGAATAATGCTGCTACAGGTGAAATGGTACCGATGAAAGGGAAGCCCGTTTGCAATACCTGCTGCGGTCACAGCAGCGCCAAAGGGAAGGTGCCGTCTACAGACAGATCCGGGAAATCCAGAATCTTATATGTGATGTAAACGCCCAGGGGCCATAATGGCATATACAAGGCCTTCTTCCAGAATACCGAAAATGATCGTTGTCATGATGTTCTTCCAATCCCTAAATATTATTTGGCAATGTCAAAGAGCTCAGCAGCAGTTCCTGTTAAAGATTCAGGAAAGTGATGCCAAGGTTTTCAGCTACTTGTAGTGTTACCGTAGAATGCAGCATCTTTAATGGTCTCAAAATTTAATTCAACACTTTTCACCCCCTTTAATACCTTTGCAGCCATTTCACCGGTCTGCTTGCCAAGTTCTACATAGTCCAGACCCATAGCAGCCAGGCAACCGATCTTTACCTGCTCGATCTCGCCTGAATACCGGGAATGTTCTTTGCGGAAGCCTTGCCAAGATAACAGGAAGAGATGCTACTACTGTGTTATCAGTCAGATTGGTGATGCAGTCAACCTTTCAAATTAAAGTATCTGCTGCCAGCGGATGATATCTGCTGAAGAGGGAGATACCGGGAGTCTACGATTTTCAAAGTCCATAATTTGGAGCCAGTTCCTTATATTCTGCAATGGCAGATTCAGAGTTTACTTCGCTGGTGGTGTACATGATACCGATAGTCTTTGCCTCCCAGGTAAGATCTCACGGATCATCTTTTAACTGTAATTCTACAGGAAGCTTATCGCTTGTACCTGTGATCATTTCCGCCAACCGGGGTTCCGTCTGCGTTTGCCAGTTCAGCTGCAATCGGATCCGTAACTGCTGTGAAAATGACAGGAATGTCGGACTTCATAGCCACGCTGTATTCAGCCTGTGCCTGTGGAGTTGCAATACCACACATTAAATCTACGTCCTTTCCTGCAAATGTATTAGCAATCTGTGCAGAAGTACCGATCGTCTGTGCATTTTTTAAAGAACAGTTAAATTCTTTCCTTCTTCGATGCCTTCTGCTGCAAGACCAGCTAAAAACCTTCACGGCAGTTGTCAAGGAGCCGTGTTCAGCAAACTGGCCAATACCAATGGTGTAGGAGCCGTCAGCTTCGTTGTTTCTTCGCTGGAAGCTGCCTCAGAAGAAGCTGCCTCAGATGCAGGGGCTGCTGTGGTAGTTGCTGCTGTAGTAGCAGTGGAAGAAAGAACTGCCGCAGCCTGTTAATAAAGCTGCGCCCATTGCTGCGGTTAAAAAAGAACTGCCATAGATTTTCATAATACTTACCTCCTGAAAATAAAAATTAAAATGGATTTTTTTGTAATAAAAAGTCCCAACCACAATGATATTGTGATTGAGACGAATATAATCCGCGGTGCCACTCAAATTGACTTAAAGTCCACTTTTTCACATACTAGCATATGTGCTGCAAATGTAACATGTTCGGCAGAATCCGTCAGTCCTACTAAGTATTTCAAGACTGCCCTCAAAAAGTCCATTCAGCTGCCTGCTTTATACCGCAATCCCACCACCTGCGGCTCTCTGTGCTAATGCATTGGAAGCTTACTCCTCTTTTTCAACGGTTTAGCTGTTAATCCGTATATTAATACATGGGGCGGGTTTTGTCAACTGTTTTTTAAAAGTCGCAGATATCATATATGAAATATATTATGAAAAAATTTGAAGAAAAATTTCAGTAAAATTCAGATAATACAGTGTCCGGTTAAGTAAAATGTGGTATACTTGATACATAAGAAGCATGTAAATGTATGATCAGAGTGTATAGCAAAACAAGGGAGGTCGGTCATATGAGCAGTAAACATTATGTGATCACAATCGAGCGTCAGTACGGAAGCGGCGGACGTATTACAGGTATGCGTCTTGCAGAGGAGCTGGGCATTCATTATTATGATGAAGAGATTTTGAAAATGACATCAGAGACCAGCGCCATTGGAGAGCAGTATTTCCGTCTGGCAGATGAAAAGGCAGGAAACAATTTATTATATCGTACTGTTACTAATATGAAGCCGGAGCTTTCTGCACCTGTAAAGGATGGACATAGCTTACATCACCCGGAAAACCTGTTCCGTTTCCAGTCTGAGGTTATCCGAAAACTGGCAGAGTCAGAAAACTGCATCATCATCGGACGATGCGGCAACTATGTGCTTCAGGATCAGTTAGATGACGTGATCCGCATTTTCGTATATGCAGATACCGTTACCAGAGTCCGCAGGATTATGGATGTAGATAAGGTTGATGAAGAAGAAGCACTGCGCCGCATGAGGAAGATTGATAAGGAGCGCACTGAATATCATAAGTATTTTACTGGCAGAAACTGGATGGATATGGAGAATTACGATCTTCCTATTAATGCCAGCCGCATTGATTATGATGAGATGATCATCCTGATCGAGGATTATCTGAAAGCTTCGAGGAATGATCGACTGATATTTATAATAATGTGGATGAAGAAACAGAGTATCTGTTTGCTGTGATAGGAAGAGAATGTTACTGGTGACGTGTTCGATGTGGGGCAAAAATGTAGCAACATGAGGTAGCAGATGGATATTTTAACAGGAATATTGATCCCTTTTATAGGAACTGGCAGGCAGTGCTTGCGTGTTCTTTCTGCAGGGAGAATTAAAGCCCTGGAGTGCAGAAAGCATTCCTCGGGCTTTGCTTCAGGAGTTATGGTGGCTGCTTCCGTTTGGTCTCTTCTGATCCGGCTATGGAAATGAGTGAAGGACTTGGAAAGCTGGCCTTTCTTCCGGCAGTATGCGGATTCATTTTAGGAATGGCATTTTATTGTTTCTGGATATGGTAGTTCCACATCTTCATATGGACACAGACCAGCCAAGGCGCAAAAAGTAACTGGCAGAAAAGTACCATGCTGGTCCTTGCAGTGACCTTACATAACATACCGGAAGGAATGGCAGTTGGTGTGGCTTTTGCAGGTATGATGGCAAAAGCCAGTCCATTACACTGGCAGGCGCCATGGCATTATCACTGGGTATTGCAATACAGAATTTCCCGGAAGGACAGTTATCTCTCTTCCTTTAAAAAGAAGCGGCAGGGCAGAAAAAGGCTTTTATCTATGGTATGCTTTCCGGTATCGTAGAGCCAATTGGCGCCGGGCTTATGCTGTTGCTGGCAGAAAAACTGGAGCCGTTCATGCCATACTTTCTTTCCTTTGCAGCAGGGGCCATGCTTTATGTAGTAGTAGAAGAACTGGTGCCAGAAGCTTCTGAAGGAGAACATTCCAATATAGGCACCATTGGATTTGCAATCGGATTTGCGCTGATGATGGTGCTTGATGTGGCGTTGGGATGATATTTTATTAATTACAGCGGCAATGAAAGCATATCTGAAAAAAAATGAAATCTGTCATGGGATTACGTTTTTATAAAAGAATGCCTTATTAAAAAAGTTTGCAGATACAAAAAATGCTGTTTCGGCCGCACAGTGAGCTGCCTGATATGTCCGTCAAGAATTAAGAGGCCAGTTGTTGTAAGCTTGCAATGGCCACTACATGATAGCCGCCATAGGAGGCAATAAATTCTGCACTGGGATAAATAAAAAATGATCGAAAAGGAATTGGATGGTTGGTTTTGCTTGGATACTCCTTTTTTGCTGTAATTTTAAAAAAGACCATGGTACAATAAATTCAAAAGAATCTGCGTAAGCGTAAAGCTTTAAAGGGAAAGGAAACAGGAAATATGGTCTATACATGTACATATCCGTCACCACTGGGCAATATTTTACTGGCGGCAGATGAGGTTGGACTGACCGGTTTATGGTTTGAGGGACAAAAATACTTTGAAATACACTTCCAAAAGAAACGGTTTCTAAGGAGATCCCGGTTCTGATTAGGGCTAAAAAATGGCTGGATGTTTATTTTTCAGGGAAAGAACCGGACTTTACCCCAGCGCTTCATCCTGCAGGTTCAACCTTTCGTCAGGCTGTGTGGCAGATTCTGCTGCAGATGCCTTATGGACAGACTATGACATATGGGAGATTGCAAAAAAAAATGACCCCGGTAGATGCATGATGCGCCGCATATGTCTGCCCAGGCTGTAGGTAGCGCAGTGGGACATAACGAAGTTTCCATTATCATTCCTTGTCATCGTGTTGGCAATGGGAACCAATGGCAGTCTCACAGGATATGCAGGGAATGGAAAATTAAGGAAGGTCGCGCTGTTAAAACTGGAACATACAGATATGAGTGGTTTCTTTGTCCCAAAAAAGGGAACTGCGCTTTAAGTGAATCTTAAGACCACAGAAATGGAGAAAATTCTAATATTATAGGAATGGCATCCAGTAAAAACGTTATTTGGATTTTGTATTGGAACAATTGTGGTATAGACTGATTTAGAGGGATAAAGCCTGGATTACCTACCGGGCCATGATGGGAGAGTATCCGGCACATTATTTATTACCGGGGAAGATCGTAGGCGGTATTTACGATGATCGTCTGCTTGTAAAGCCTGTTAATGAGGTCAAAGAACCAGAACCTGTAAAAGCCGCATTTTCTTATACCCCAGGCTGTTTGTGAATTACCTTATGAAGGGGCCAAAAAATGAGATGCTGTTGGTAAGAGGATGTGGATCGGAAAAGAAGAATTTCTTACAGGACTATTTAGGGCAATGTATGAAGAGCTTCCTGCTCCGAAGAAGTAAAAATGATAATTATTTTTCCCCAGTATATCTGGAAAACGATCGAAAATGAAAAATAAAAGGCGTATGGATCCTGGTGTGAGACTCATACGCCTTTTTTACGAATGTATGAAGAGCTGTTTATATTAAATTCTTAAGATCGGCGTGGTAAAACTGGGGATAAGAAATATTTACACATTCTGCCCCATTGATCTGTGTAACGCCTTCTGCGCAGAGACCTGTTACTGCAAAGGTCATGGCAATACGGTGATCTAAGTGGCTTTCAATCACTGCACCGTGAAGCGGTCTGCCGCCGTGGATGATCATGCCGTCTCTGTTTCCGTTACATCAGCTCCCATGGCACTTAAATTTTCCACCATTACGGCAATCCGGTTGGACTCTTTTACCTTTAATTCCGCTGCGTCACGGATCACGGTAGTTCCCTGTGCAAAGCAGGCCAAGGCTGCGATTATAGGCAGCTCATCAATAAGAGTCGGGATAATGCTTCCGCCGATCTCTGCTGCGTGAAGGGAAGAAGCGCGGACTAAAATATCAGCAACAGGTTCTCCCTCGTCTTCTTTTACATTTAATAAAGTAAGATCTGCTCCCATAGCCTTACATACATGAAGAATGCCGTCTCTGGTAGGGATTAATGCCTACGTTTTTTGATCAGGATCTCAGAGCCGGGTACCATAAGGCCTGCAGCGATAAAATAGGCAGCAGAAGAAATATCTCCAGGTACATTTATCTTTCTACTGTGCAGCTCACTGGCTGGCTCAATGGTAGCAGTGGTATTTGTGGTGGTTACATGAGCACCGAACAGATTTAACATGATCTCAGAGTGGTTTCTGGATACATAAGGCTCTGTAACGGAAGTTGGGCCATCTGCGTAAAGCCCTGCTAATAAAATAGAGGATTTTACCTGTGCAGAGGCTACTTTAGAGGTGTAATGGATGCCGTGAAGGGCTTTTCCGTGGATAGCTAAAGGCGCGCAGCCATTTCCATTTACACTGACAATATCCGCCCCCATAAGGGACAGCGGTTCCATAATACCTTCATAGGACGTTTCTGGATAGAAGCATCACCTGTTAAAGTTACATCAAAGTTCTGTGCAGATAAGATACCGGAGATCGGGCGGGTAGTAGTGCCGCTGTTTCCGCAGTCTAATACAGTTTCCGGCTTTTTAAGGCCGCGAAGACCATTTCCATGTACCAGGACGATATCCCCTTTATTTTCAATAGCAATTCCCATACTTTCAAAACAGGAAATAGTAGACAGACAGTCTGCTCCCTGTAAAAATCCGGTAATTTCGGTAGTTCCCTTTGCAAGAGAGCCAAACATCACAGCGCGGTGGGAAATGGATTTATCTCCCGGAACAGTGATCTCGCCTTTTAATGGGCCTGATTTTCTAAATTCCATATCTTCCTCCCAGACAGTCCGGCTTACAGCCGTACCATTTCGTATTTATAGTATTCCAGCCGTTTCCAGGCTGCGGTCATAGCTGCTTCATCATAAAATTCAATCTTTAAGGTGCCTTCGCCCCGTTCCCTGTTGTTATTGATACCAATATTTTTAATGCTGATGCCCTTGGCAGCCAGAATAACAGCAATAGTGGAGATAGCACCAACCTCATCGGCCATATCCACAGAAAATGCGTAGGATGGTTCTACAGAACCTTTGGCACGGTCAGTAATGGTATTGCGGTAATCCCTGGATTTTTCAAACAGTTTATAAATAGCATTTCCTGATGACCTTTTATTTCAGAAAAGGATATCCTGAAGGGAATCAATGTAGCGCTCCAGCATATCTGCAATAGACTCTGAATTAGTCATACAGATCTGTTCCCACATTTCCGGGGAAGAAGAGGCAATACGTGTAATGTCCTTAAAACCGCCGGCAGCTACCTGTTTCATGGTTTCAGCAGGTGAATCAGAGTCTTTACCAGATTTACAAGGCTGGAAGCAACCAGATGAGCAGATGGCTGATGGCGGCAACTACAGTATCATGTTCCTTATAATCCAGTACCAAGGGGATTGCCCCACAGTCTGCGCAACGGCGATAACGCGTTTGACATTTTCGGAGTATTTCGGGGAAATATTGCCATATCCACAGCCATTCTGGTTAAAACCTTCTGGCGGTGTAACAATATAATAAGCATTTTCAAGGAGATGGTCAGTTGCATTTTCATAGCCTGTTTTTTTCAGAACCTGCCATGGGATGCCCGCCTACAAAACAGTCTGTAAGTTCCTGACGCAGGATCTCTTTGTGGATGTCGGTCTTGGTGCTGCCAACATCCGTGATCAAAGCCCCGGGTTTTAAATAGGAGCGGATCTTGGACAGATATTGTGCATTGTATTCTACCGGTGTACATAAAAAGATCAGGTCACATTGTTTTAGCTGCTCATCAATGCCGTCTAAAAATAACATCTACAATACCGTCTTTTTTAGCCTGTTCCAGTTTGGAACGGGTGCGCATATAGGCCATGATGCGGATATCCGGACGTGCTTTTTTAATTCCCTTAGCCAAGGAACCACCGATAAGGCCAAGACCAATAAAGGCAATGGTTGTATCATTCATGGTGAATTTTTCCATTTCAAAATTGCTCCTTACAATACAGAATCACCTGAAAACCTTTACATAAAGAAAGGCCTTCAGGTGTTTGGCTGTGGATAATAAGTGGTATGCTAGTACATCGTTTTCGAAATAACTGTACCACTCACTTGTCTGCGAATCTGATTGCACAGGCCTAAAAAGCCTCAGCGTAGCCCGCTACGCCTGCGTTTTTAGACCTGCACACTCAACTCCGCATCCTACGTGATTAGTACAGTTATTTACGAAACGATGTACTAGTTATCTGGCTTCAAAAAGTTCTGCCAGCCAGATCCACATATGGCTTTAAAGTCTGCCATTAATTTATCAAATGCATCAAAAGTAAGAGACTGAGGACCGTCGGAAAGTGCTTTGGATGGATCTGGATGAACCTCGATCATCAGTCCATCAGCGCCAACTGCCACAGCAGCTTTTGCAAGAGGTTCTCACATAAGCCCTTACCCCGTTGCATGGCTTGGATCTACGATCACAGGAAGATGGCTCTTCTGGCGGATCACAGGAACCGCACTGATATCCAGAGTATTTCTGGTGGATGTTTCGTAGGTACGGATACCACGTTCACATAAAACGATATTTGGATTTCCTCTGAAATAATGTATTCAGCAGCATTCAGCCACTCATCTATGGTAGCACATAAGCCGCGTTTCTTTAACAATACAGGCATTCCCTGATTTTCCGGCTTCCTTCAACAGCTCAAAGTTCTGCATATTTCTGGCACCGATCTGAAGCATGTCTACGTATTTAACGGCAGCTTTAATGGCATGGGCACTGGTAACTTCGCAGATCACGTTCAGTCCGGTCGCTTCTCTGGCTTCCTTCATATATTTTAAGCCTTCTTCTTCCAGCCCCTGGAAAGAGTATGGGGAGGTACGGGGTTTGTAAGCACCGCCGCGAAGGAAGGTAGCACCAGCCTTTTTTTACAGCGAAAGCAGTAGAGAGCAGCTGCTCAGCTGACTCAATTGCACAGGGACCTGCCATTACAGTCATGGTTCCCGGACCAATATGGGTATTACCAACAGGAATAACAGAGTCATCAGGGTGGAATTTTTGTTGACCAGTTTGTAGGACTCTGTGACAGCAACAACTTTGTCAACGCCCTCACTCATTTCAATGTTACTTCCTGCAAGCTTGGTCTTATCACCTACAACTCCAACAATAGTGACCTGGGAACCTTCGGAAAGGTGGACCTGAAGGCCCTTTGATTCAATGAGGGAAGTTACTTTCTGAACGTCTTCTTTGGAAGCCTGTGGTTTCATGATAATGATCATAGTCTGGTACACTCCTTATCTGCATAATATTATCTGCATTCTTATTTTTATCTGCATAGTGGATATCCTGTTTTTAAAAAGCTTGCAGACAGTTTAATATATAAAAAGCATAAAAGTCAACACTTTAATGCTTTAAACTTTAACGCTTTTATGTAAAACAAACACAGGTCATAAATAATGACCTGTCTGGCTGAATGGATTTTTTCGCCAGCTTTTCCGGTGTCTCGCAGGCAACAATACGGCCACCGTCAGCACCACCGCCTGGTCCCATGTCAATGATATAGTCAGCATTGCGGATCACATCAAGATCATGTTCGATGACCACAACGGTTGCACCGTTTTTCCATAAGGTCTGGAATACCTTAAGAAGTGTCTGTACATCCAGAGGATGAAGACCGATGGTAGGCTCATCAAAGATAAACAGAGAGTCATTTTGCAGCTTGCCCATTTCACTGGCCAGTTTCAGACGTTGGGCCTCACCACCGGAAAAAGACTTGGGGGTTTCTTCTCCTAAAGTCAGATAGCCAAGTCCAAGCTCTTTTAACACAGTGAGACGCTGTTTAACCAGCTTTAAGTCATCGCAGGCTTCAAGCGCTGTGTGGATGTCCATGTCCATAAGTTCCGGAAGGAAATTTTTTGCCCTTTTTATTGGTATATTTAATGAGGGAAGCTTCTTTGGCATATCTGGAACCTCTGCACTCCGGGCATGGAATGTCAACATCAGGCAGAAACTGTACATCCAGACTGACCTGACCGGTGCCGTCACATACAGGGCAGCGAAGTTTTCCCAGTATTATAGGAAAAAATCACCTGCTTTATATCCCATATTTTTAGCATCTGCTGTTTTGGCAAAAACTTTTCGCAGTTCATCGTGGACATTGGCATAAGTAGCAGCAGTGGAGCGCACATTGATGCCAATAGGGTAGCATCGATCAGCTTTACCTGTGAAATACCTGCCGGGTCTACAGAAAGAACGTGGGAGGGCAGAGGTGCTTTCGCAATAGCAGCTTCCATACCAGGCACCGTGGCTTTCCAGGATGAGCGTGGTTTTTCCGAACCGAAACACCGGTTACAACCGTAAGGCGGCCTTTGGGGATCTTTACTTCAAGTGGCTTTACTGTATGGATCGCACCGGTAGCAAGGGAAACTGCGCCATGTTCAAACAGGCAGTCTTCCATGATCACCGGGCGCAGGCGTTTCATACATTCCGGCTTTAGAAAAGCACCAATGCGGGAGTCTTTATTTTTTGCAATATCAGCAATAGTTCCTTCTGCGCTCACCTGTCCGCCTTTTGCCCCTGCTTCCGGTCCCATTTCGATCAGCCAGTCTGCATGGGAAAGGATCTGGGTGTCATGATCTACCAGGATAACGGAATTTCCATCAGCAATCAGATCATCCATAACTCCCGTCAGTCCAACAATGTTTACTGGGTGCAGTCCGATAGACGGTTCATCTAGTACATAAAGAACACCTGTGGTGCGGTTGCGTACGGCTCTTGCTAACTGCATTCTCTGACGTTCCCGGTAGAGAGAGAAACAGCACGGTCCAGGGAAAGATATCCGAGACCCAGCTCCATAAGCCGTTTCGAAGCTGTCTGGAAGGATTCACAGATGCTTTCTGCCATAGGCAACATTTCCGGTGGAAGAGAAGCCGGCATTGTCCGCCCAGGTGGTCAGTTGAGATAAAGTCATTTCACAGGCCTGTGCAAGGGAAATTCCCTGCAATTTCGGTGCTCTTGCACGTTCATTTAAACGGGAACCGTGGCAGTCCGGGCAGATATCTTCCTTTAAAAATTTTTCCACCCGTTTCATGCCCTTTTCATCCTTTACTTTAGAAAGGGCATTTTCTACGGTGTAAACAGCATTAAAATAAGTAAAATCCAGTTCCCCTGCTTGATTGGAGTTTTTGCATGATAAAAAATATGTTTTTTTCTCAGCAGGTCCATGGAAAACAATGTCCTTTTCCTGTTTGGTTAATTCTTTAAAAGGTACATTTGTACGCACGCCCATTTCCCGGCACACATCGGTCATCAAAGACCACATAAGGGTATTCAGGGGAGCAACAGCGCCTTCGTCAATGGTTAAAGAATCATTTGGCACCAGTGTATTTAAGTCTACAGTGCGCACCGTTCCTGTTCCGTTGCAGGTCCGGCAGGCCCCCTGACTGTTAAAAAGCCAGTTCCTCTGCAGAAGGAGCGAAAAAAGCGGATGCCGCATTCAGGACAGACAAGTTCTTTTCCAGCAGCTACTGCCAGTGCAGGAGCCAGATAATGCCCATTGGGACAGCAGTGGGAAGCCAGACGGGAATACATCAGGCGCAGGCTGTTTAAAAGTTCGGTACCAGTTCCAAAAGTGCTTCGGATGCCGGGAACACCGGGACGCTGATGCAGGGCGAGAGCGGCAGGAACGTGTAAGATGTCATCCACGCAGGCTTTAGATGCCTGAGTCATGCGCCGTCTTGTATAGGTAGAAAGAGACTCAGATAGCGTCTGGAACCTTCTGCATACAATACGCCTAAAGCCGGGGAAGACTTTCCTGAGCCGGAGACTCCGGCAATAGCTACGATCTGGTTTAATGGTACATCTACATTGATATTTTTCAGATTGTGGACACGGGCGCCGCGGATCTGTATTTTCTGTATAGTATTTTTAAAAACCTTAGTTTCAGACATAAAATGTGCATACCTTTCTCATCATTCTGCAACTATTTTACCAATCTGGGCATACAATTGCAAGGAGAGCAGGCAGAACGAGGGTTTTGCTGAAATATAAAGGCAAAATGACAGTAAAAATGAGAAAAACATGGATACATGGTAATATAAATCGAATTATCTGGAATGTTTTGGAAAAATGTTGTGTAGAATTTAACAAAAAACTTGAAAATTTCAGAAAAATATAGTAGAATGTACACATGGCAAAGACGAGGCGGAAAAACAGAGCTGCTTCGTACAAATAAAGTGTACAGGAGGAAGTTTATGAACGTATATGGTACTGAACAAATCCGCAACGTTGTATTACTTGGTCATGGAGGCGCAGGTAAGACAACAGTTGCGGAGGCAATGGCTTTGATCACAGGTGTTACCAAGCGTATGGGCAAGGTTGCTGACGGAAATACCATTAGTGATTACGACAAAGAAGAGATCAAGAGACAGTTTTCCATTTCCACCACACTGATTCCTCTGGAATACCAGGGAGAGAACGGACCGGTTAAGATCAACTTACTGGATACTCCCGGATTTTTTGACTTCGTAGGTGAAGTAGAAGAAGCTATCAGCGTTGCTGATGCAGCCATTATCGTTGTAAACTGTAAAGCAGGTATTGAGCCTGGTACAGAAAGAGCATGGGAGATGTGCGAAAAGTACAATCTGCCAAGACTGATCTTCGTTACCAATATGGACGATGATCATGCCAGCTATCGTGAGCTGGTTGTAAAGCTGGAGAAAAAGTTCGGAAGAAAGATCGCTCCTTTCCAGCTTCCAATCCGTGAAAATGAAAAATTCGTAGGTTTCGTAAACGTAGTAAAGATGGCAGGCCGCCGCTTTTACAAATCTCAGTGATTATGTTGAGTGTGAGATCCTGATTATGTTCAGAAGAACTTAACCATCGCAAGAGATGCTCTCATTGAGGCAGTTGCAGAAACCAGTGAAGAATATATGGAACGTTATTTCCTGGGAGAAAGAATTTACACAGGAAGAAATATCCGGTGCATTAAGAGCACATGTTATCGAAGGCGACATTGTACCTGTTATGATGGGCTCCGGAATCAACTGCCAGGGGATTTAAGGTTCTCCTTCAGGTTATTGATAAATACTTCCCCGGCACCAAATCACTTTGAGTGTATCGGTGTGGACGTTTCCACAGGTGAGCGTTTCACCGCTAAATATAATGATGATGTATCTCTTTCTGCAAGAGTATTTAAGACCATCGTAGATCCATTTATTGGAAAATATTCTCTGATGAAGATGCGTACAGGTACCTTAAAAGGTGATACTGTTGTATACAATGTAAACAAAGATGCAGAAGAGAAGATCGGTAAAAGTTTATATAATGCGCGGTAAGGAAGTCATTGAAGTTCCGGGTTAAAAGCTGGTGATATCGGCGCAGTTGCAAAACTTACTGTAACAGGAACCAGGGATACCATGGCAGTCCGTACAGCACCGATCGTTTACCACAAACCACGCATCTCCACACCATATACTTACATGGCTTACAAGGCAGCCAATAAGGGTGAAGATGACAAGGTTTCCACCGCATTAGCACGTATGATGGAAGAAAGATCTGACCTTACAGGTTAAAAATGATCCTGAAAACCGCCAGTCTCTGATTTATGGTATTGGCGATCAGCAGTTAGATGTTGTGATCGAGCAAGCTGCAGACCCGCTACAAAGTAGATGTAGTTCTGTCAAAGCCTAAATTTGCTTTCCGTGAGACCTTAAGAAAGAAAGTTAAAGTACAGGGCAAACATAAGAAACAGTCCGGTGGACATGGCCAGTACGGTGATGTTATCATGGAATTTGAGCCATCAGGCGATTTAGAGACACCATACATCTTTGAAGAGAAGGTGTTCGGCGGCTCCGTACCGAAGAACTACTTCCCGGCAGTTGAAAAGGGATTGCAGGAATGCGTTCTTAAGGGCCCGCTGGCTGGATATCCGGTTGTTGGCTTAAAAGCTACTCTGTTAGATGGTTCCTACCATCCGGTAGACTCTTCAGAAATGGCATTTAAGATGGCTACCATCCTGGCATTTAAGCAGGGCTTCATGGATGCAAATCAGTGCTCTTAGAGCCGATCGCTTCCTTAAAGGTTGTTGCTCCTGACCGCTTTACCGGCGATATTATGGGTGACTTAAACCGCAGAAGAGGACGCGTATTAGGTATGGAATCCGATCATCATGGTAAACAGGTCATCGAAGCAGACGTTCCAATGTCTGAGCTGTTCGGCTACAACACCGATCTTCGTTCCATGACTGGTGGTTTAGGAGACTTTTCCTATGAATTCAGTCGCTACGAGCAGGCTCCTGGAGATGTACAGAAGCGCGAAGTAGAAGCAAGGGCTGCTGCGAAGGAAGAATAATTAAAGTTACAGTTCATCAAAATCAGTATATGATGGCTGAACTGTAACTAATTCAAGAAAGATATGTTTAAAGAAAAAAGCAGATAATATATGGGAAATCCCACTTTCTGGAATTTCTGAAGGGTGAACCTTTGGAAACCAGAAAGTGGGATTTTAATTATCACACATTAAAGCGATACAATACAACAGCAAAATCCCCTTCTTATACCTCACATCACAATCAAAAGTTGTTACAATTACAATATATAGACTGGACAAATCAAAATAATTGGTTTATAGTAAGAACCAACGACGAAATGAGCCATAAAGAAGGCAGATGAGAATGACAAAGCCCCTTTGTGAGCGGAAATCAGGAGGTAAAAAATGGTATCATTATATGATGGTGGGATTTATCTTGTAAATGGAAAAAGAAATCATCCCAGAGCAGGAAAGCGCAAAGGTAGAATCCCTTACAGGAAAGAAAGCAGATAAAGAAGCCGCTAAAAGGGAACGATTGCTTATTCTATTTTAAGTGCCCACAATACAGCTGATAACATGGAACATTTAAAGCTCCGTTTTGACAGCATGACATCCCATGATATTACATTTGTAGGGATTGTCCAGACTGCTAAGGCATCCGGTATGGAAAAGTTCCCGATCCCCTATGTCCTGACTAACTGCCACAATACACTTTGTGCAGTAGGCGGAACCATCAATGAAGATGATCACATGTTTGGTCTTTCCGCTGCAAAGAAATACGGCGGCATCTACGTTCCGCCACATATCGCAGTGATCCATCAGTATATGAGAGAAATGATGGCAGGCTGGGAAAGATGATACTTGGATCTGACAGCCACACCAGATACGGTGCATTAGGAACCATGGCTATTGGTGAAGGCGGCGGAGAACTGGTAAAACAGCTGCTTCGTGATACATATGATGTAGCTTATCCGGGAGTTATTGCAGTTTACTTAGACGGATGTCCGAAACCTGGTACCGGCCCTCAGGATATTGCCCTTGGCGATCATCCGCGCGGTATTTAAAAAATGGCTATGTAAAGAATAAGGTAATGGAATTTGTTGGTCCTGGTGTTGCTTCTATGACTACTGATTACAGAAACGGCGTAGATGTAATGACAACAGAGACTACCTGTTTAACATCTATCTGGAGAACAGATGAGGATACCAGAAAATACCGCAGAGCATCACAGAGAAGAAGATTATAAGAAACTGGATCCTGCAGATGTAGCTTACTATGATGGCTGTGTCTATGTAGATTTAAGACACAGTAAAACCAATGATCGCTCTTCCGTTCCATCCAAGCAATGCCTTTGAAATTGATGAATTAAAGCAAATATGAAGGATATCCTTCATATGGTAGAAAAGGATGCTGAAAGAGTATCCGGAGGAAAAGCGCATTTTACACTCCTTGATAAAATAGCTGGAAATGACCTGATGGTACAGCAGGAATCATCGCCGGCTGTGCAGGCGAACTTTGACCAATGTGATGGAAGCAGCACATGCACTTCGCGTGGAAAAAACTGTGGCTGTGATGAATTTTCACTGGCGTTTATCCTTCTTCCCAGCCTGTATTCTCAGACCTGGTTAAGAAGGGGCTATTTGGCGGATCTTATGGATGCAGGTGCGATCATCCGTACTGCTTTCTGCGGACCTTGCTTTGGTGCAGGAGATACACCTTGCAACAACGGTTTAAGTATCCGTCATACCACCAGAAACTTCCTAACCGTGAAGGAAGCAAGCCAGAAACGGACAGATGGCAGCCGTAGCATTAATGGATGCACGTTCTATTGCAGCAACAGCGGCAAATGGCGGAAAGCTTACTTCTGCATGGGAGTTAGACTGCTGGAATGATATTCCGGAATATAACTTTGATGATAAGTCTTATAAGAACCGTGTATACAGGGATTTGGAAAAGCAGAAGAGGAGAAATCCCTTTGTATATGGTCCAAATATTAAAGACTGGCCGGAAATGAGCCCGTTAACAGATAATATCCTCTTAAAGGTATGCTCCAAGATCATGGATCCGGTAACTACTACGGATGAACTGATCCCGTCTGGTGAAACATCTTCCTACCGTTCCAAATCCACTGGGACTGGCAGAATTTACTTTATCCAGAAGAGATCCAGAGTATGTAGGGCGGACGAAAGAAGTAGATAAGTTAGAAAAAGCAAGAAGTTGCTGATGGCGAAGAAAAGAACTGGCATTAGAACCGGATCTTGCAAATGTATTTGCAGCTATCAGAACGATTGCAGGAAATGATAATATTTCTGTAAAAGATACGGAAGTAGGAAGCATGGTATATGCAGTAAAAACCTGGTGACGGCTCTGCAAAGAGAGCAGGCAGCCAGCTGCCAGAGAGCGATCGGCGGACTTGCAAATATCTGTAAAGAATATGCAACCAAGAGATATCGTTCCAATGTAATGAACTGGGGCATGCTGCCATTCCAGATGGAAGCAGAACCTGATTTTGAAGTAGGCGATTATATCTACGTTCCAGGCGTGAGAAAAAGCACTGGACGGTGATTTAAATTCTATTAAGGCCTATGTTCTTGGAAACGGAAAAGATGTAAAGACCCAGATCAAAGAATTAGATCTTTATATTACAGATATGACACCGGAAGAAAGAGCCATTGTTAAGGCAGGATGCCTGATCAATTACAACAGAAACAGACATTAAGCTGACGGCGAAGATTAGCAGCACGAAGAATATGCCGGAGAGGAGAGCAGATTATGAAAGACAGTTATCTTGCACAATTTTATGGAAAATCCCAGAATTATACAGATATCCCTAATAAGTGGTATAAAGAATATAATGTAAAAAAGGTCTTCGAAAATGAAGACGGCACTGGCGTAAGAGTAGGACTTACCCGGGTGGCAGATGTTGTAGGTTATGAGGAGACCCCGGAAGGTGGAATCAAAGCTATTCCAGGAAAGCTGTATTATAGAGGTTATGATGTGGAAGACCTGGTAAAGGGCAAACAAGACAGTCATTTTGGTTATGAGGAAATTTGTTTCCTTCTGCTCTTTGGCTACCTGCCAAAGAAAGCAGAACTGGAGCATTTCCGGAATATCCTGACTGACTGTTATGAGATCCCGGATGAGTTCGTGGAAATGAACCTGCTGCGTATGCCGGGTAAAAACCTGATGAACAAGCTTCAGGATGCAGTTCTTACTTTATATAATTACGATGATGACCCGGACAACATTGATGTGTATGAAACTCTGGTAAAGGGTATTAACTTAATGGCAAGCTTCCATCTATTGCCTGCTATGCATATCAGAGCAAGGTACATTATTACAACAGGGACAGCCTGTTTATTCATTATGCAAACCCGAATTATTCCATTGCAGAAAATTTCTTAAGCCTTTTAAGAAAGGACCAGAAGTTTTCCGATAAAAGAGGCAAGACTGTTAGATACAATCCTCATCCTTCATGCAGATCATGGCGGCGGCAACTAACTCTACATTTACTAATGTAGTGATCGCTTCTACAGGTACTGATATTTATTCTACAGTTTCCGGAAGCATTGGTTCCATGAAGGGACCAAGGCACGGCGGTGCAAACATTAAGGTTGCTGAAATGATGGATGCAGTATTAGAAGAGACTGGCGGATATGCAGCAGATGACAAGAAGATAAAGGCTGCAGTAAACAAGCTGATGGATGGTGTTATGACCGTTCCGGTCTTGTGTATGGATTTGGCCATGCAGTTTATACCATTTCCGATCCTCGTGCAGAAATGTTAAGAGCACGCTGCTTAGAGGTAGCAAAGGAAAAGAAAATGATGACGGAATTTGATTTCCGTCAGAGGTTTTGAACGTATTGCTTTAGAGACTATGAAAGAGCGCAAAGGAGTTGCCCTTCCTACTAATGTAGATTATTACAGCGGTTTCGCTTATGAAATGTTAGGCATCCCAAGAGACCTTTTATACACCATTGTTCGTGTGCAGCCGTCTGGTTGGCTGGGTTGCCCCAATATTGAAAATAAGCTTTATGATGGAAGAATCATGCGTCCTGCAACTAAGTATGTAGGAGATAATAAAGAATACACAGTAATGGAGGAAAGATAGAGATGACAGATACAATTACAGTATTTAAAGGTGATGGAATCGGACCGGAGATCACAGATTGCGTTTTAAGGATCTTAGACGCAGCTGGGGCAGATTTAAACTATGAGGTATTTAATGTAGGTGCTGCAGAATACAGAAGCGCATGGTGAACTGATCCCGAAAGAGGGCTATGCTTCTATGGAAAAGACCCACATTTTATTAAAGTCCCCTATTACAACTCCTTTAGGAAAGGGCTTCCGTTCTTTAAATGTTACTTTAAGAAAGAAATATGATCTTTACGCAAATATCCGTCCAGCAAAGACAAACTCTGCTGTAAAGACTGCATTTGAAAATGTAGATATTGTTATCTTCCGCGAAAATACAGAGGATCTGTATGCAGGCGTAGAAGAGATGATCGATAAGGATACGGTTCATTCTATTAAGATCATTACCAGAAAATGCTGTGAACGTATCATCCGTGCAGCCTTTGACTACGCAGTAAGCCATAACCGTAAGAAGGTGACCTGTGTTCATAAGGCAAATATCATGAAAATGGCAGACAGGAATGTTCCGCGATATCTTCTATGATATCAGCAAGGAATATCCGGATATTGAAGCAGATGATAAGATCGTAACAATGTGGCTATGCAGCTGGTTATGCATCCTGAAAAATTTGATATTATCGTAACAGAAAACCTGTATGGCGATGTTTTATCTGATCTGGTCAGCGGCCTCATCGGAGGTCTGGGACTTCTTCCATCCAGCAACCTGGGTAAAGATTTCGCCATGTTCGAGGCAGTTCACGGCAGTGCCCTGATATTGCAGGACAGGGATTGCAAACCCAACTGCGTTCTTATGGTCTGCATGTATGCTGTTAGAGCATATCGGAAAGCAAGACGTTGCTGCCAGGATCCGCAAGGCAGTAGATCTGGTGCTGGAGGACGGGAAGTGTTCTTACACCAGATATCGGCGGAACTGCTACAACCATTGAATATGAGAAGGCTATTATTGCACATCTGTAAACAGAAGCGGTGTGTTGCCCTTTTAGAATTTCCCCCTGCGAACACAGGGGGATTTTTGCTTACATGAAAGATCATTTATGGTGTCAGTTGAATAAAAATGAGCCGGTGAAGATTTTTTTGTAAAATCCTGACAATTTTGATATATTCCTGTGCATGATAAGACAGGTAACTTCCCTTCCTGAAGGCTGCAACAAAATCTACAGTTGTATTCGGGGTGCCTACAGAAAAAGAACAGGTTTTTTCTTGAAAGGAATATGTTTTAAAATGGGTTTCTGTTACAAAGCAGGCTCCGTATCCCTGGGGAGGCAAGCTCCGCAGCAGCGGGAATATTACTGCTGGTCTGAAGGCATATTTTCGGGTGGATATGACAGGATTTAAATAATTGATCCACTGTCTGCCGGGTTCTTTGATCCGAAGGCGGTTAGGATAAAAAGATTCATTTTCTAAAGATCCGCATCAAGCCAGGGATATTTTGCAGCCTTCTTTTTATACCTTTATTTTTTAAAGGGTGGTCATTGCCAAGAACGAGAACAACTTCTTCATGGCTGATGATCCTGATAGTCATCCGGGCTTTTTAAGGCAGGTTAAAATGCAGGTCAGCGTTCCGTTTAAAAGCATTCCCTTCTAAAAGACTGGAGTGTAAGCTTCCCGGATCTCAGGCGTACATTGGGATACAGACTACGGAAAATAGGAAGTGTACAGGGAAGCATATAGGTTCCACGCATAGTTGGAAAAGCGATTTTAAAGACCGGCATTCTGTCGTATAATATCTCCCATTTCCTGGTCTAATTCTTTCTTTAAATTCAATATTTCGGTTGCTTTTTATACATAGCATAACGCTCTCACGGCATATGTTAAAACAAAGCGGTTCCCTAATTTTTAAATAATTTCTTCATCTCCCGTTCAAGATTTTTGAAGGAATTTGGTAAGAGTCGTGAGTCACATAAAGCATATCAGCGGCTTTTTAGTAATATTTTTGTGTTTTTGGCAATGGCTATTCATGGGACAGAGCTTTAAAATCCATATGTTGTCTGTTCCTTTCTGTGTTGTCTGGGTTTTTCTTACTTTCTTATCATACCAAAAACTATTGATAAATGAATAGTTTTTAATGAAAATAATAATTTCAATTCCTAGTCGTCGTGTGATATGCTGAAATCATCAAAAGATACGGTACCAGAAAATAACAGTAAAGGCCACATGCTTAATACTGGGTATAAAGGATTGAATGATGCAGGAGAAGGAAAATCATATTTTAAAAGCTTCCTGTAACGATTATGAGAGGCGGAACAAGTAAAGAGTGTATATATTCTGGAAGAAGATCTTCCAAAGACCATAGTGAATGGATAAGATATTACTGCGTTTAA
>VOFG01003825.1_pt1 | contig 23805 bp, 44 predicted proteins | sample 5384171 | NCBI WGS metagenome assembly VOFG01 (sample SAMN12384726, study PRJNA508395) | human gut metagenome | isolation source: healthy gut F | host: Homo sapiens | reverse complement strand
TCCAACCACACAGGATTTGATAGCTGCAGCTTTCAGATCTTTACCCCTACATGGAAGAACACATAGCCGAATGGAAAAACTCAACCTGAACTTTAATGGCATTTGCACAGGCTTCTTGGGATCCGAGCAACAAATTAACATCAGTATCATCGTTTATCGATGATTTCTGTACGGGCGATACCGTGGTGATGGTCGATCCCGTGATGGGAGACGAAGGTCGTCCTACGCAACCTACACACCCGCAATGTGCGAGGGAATGCGAAAACCTTGTCGCCAAGGCAGATATAATCACCCCAACCTCACTGAAGCCTGCATTTTGGCTAACCGCCCCTATAGCAAAACCATCACCATTACGGATGCCCTGGCCCTTGCCCATGAGCTTACCGAGCTAGGACCAAAACGCGTTATCATTACCGGCATAGAACAAGGGACGGAAGTTACCAACGCATGCTGGGAGGAAGGAGGGGCAGCATTTACCGTCACCACTAAACGGCTCGGAGGCCAACGCTCTGGTACGGGCGATGTATTCTCAGCCATCCTTATCGCAGATGCAGTAAAAGGCGTCCCTTTGAAGAGTCCGTCCACAAAGCTTCAGCATTCGTAAAAGAGTGCGTAAGGCGATCTATTGAACTCAATTGCCCCCAACTGATGGGCTGTGTTTTGAAGAAAAAAACTGCACACTCTGTTTAGAAACACCAGTGTGCGCCTCTCCAAGGAGCCAACCATGAAGAAAAAAAAAGCGATGACCATCCTGTACGAAGTCCATAACGGTCTGTACGTAAACCTTACCAACCGATGCTCATGCGCATGCACATTCTGCGTACGTCAAACTGATGATGCGGTGGGTAAATCAGATACGCTTTGGCTAGAGCACGAACCATCCTTCGAAGAGGTAATGGAAGCTTTCAGCGCATTTAACATGGACAGGTACGAAGAATTGATATTTTGCGGATTCGGGGAACCAACGGAAGCCTTCGACACGCTCAAGCTAGTTGCCTCCGAGGCGAAGCGTCGCTGGAATATCCCCATTCGAGTAAATACGAACGGCCAAGGATCCCTCATCAACAAGCGGGATATTACCCCTGAATTCAAAGGGCTGATCGACACTGTTTCGATCAGCCTCAATACCCCAAATGCCGAAGAGTATCTCAGCCTTACAAGAAGCCGATACGGAAAAGCAGCATTCCCTGCCATGCTGGAATTTGCTCAAAACGTTAAAAAATTTGTTCCCAATGTAATCATGAGCACTGTGGCAACAACAATTACCCATGAAGAAGAAATGCAATGTCAAGCTATCTGCGACAAGCTTGGGGTTACGTACCGCATTAGACCCTGGATTGATTAATGCTACCGAGCAAACGGTAACCATCTCCCTATTCCTACTGCTTGACTCAAACCGCCTACCTTTTATAGCTCAAAAGGTAGGCGGTTTCTTCCGACAAACAAGGAATTCACCAGCAGCAGATAGCAATACACAAATTCGAAACCCGCCGACCACTTAGCGGCTGCCACGTATCATAAAATGACCCTATAGTGTCTTTCTCTTAAATGGTTACGACACTATGGTGTATTTATATAGTACTGTGTAACTTTAAACCAAAACACCAGGTCAAAATTGTAGATTCTGAACATCATCCTCAAACACGCCAGTGACTTATTTACTACATGCAATAGGGCCTAAAGCCAGAATGAATCGACCATGTCACACACCGATCTGCTTCCAGGAATCGTCAACACCGTAAAAACGAAGTGGTCGAATCCTATTTGCTCCATTGTAATAAGCTGAACAACCATTCCTAAACAACGTGCCGTCACTTATAGAAATGCAGAATGACTTGGTACGGTATACTGAGAGGGAAAAATGGCTGCCAACCACAGACACGAATGCTGGCAAGGAAGAGAAATGAAACAAGATTTCATAAGGGCGCGAAGCAGTGAGCAGAAGAGCCAACGAATGGCCGACATTAAACAGGCCACTGCCCAACTGTACCGAGAATCTCCCTATCATGAAAATCACTCTTACCACGATTGCGGAACGCTTAGGTTGGTCTCGGGCAAGCCTCTACAAGTATGTGACCACCAAGGAAGAAATTTTTCTAGAACTGTCAGCCGATGCTCGCAACGCCTATTACGAGGATTTGCTTGCAGCCTTTCCTCCCACTTTTTGAATTCGATGCCTCTGCAATTGCAGCAAGCTGGGCTCAAATCGCAGAGGCAAATAAAGATTGGTTTGTGTATGGCGATATCTTGATGACTATCATTGAGACCAATGTCACCCTTGATCGCTTAAAGGTGTTTAAAAGGGGGTATTTCGATTATTTAGATCAGCTATATTCGCAAATGGGAGCAATGCTGGGAGTGTCAAAGATCGCTTCAATTACCTGATTTCCACCATTCATTTCCATGGCACAGGAATGGTTGGAGGATGCGCTGCCAACCCAATGGTTTCTCAGGCGCTCAACGAATTAGGCATCGATAACCCCAAACTTGATTTCAGATCATCCATGGAAGAATTCATTTGCATGTGCACATCATTGGCACGTGGAGTAATTCGATAGTCCAGTTGCTATTCGAATGCCAGTCTCAAACTAAGCCTACTAACATATTCCATAAAACCAACACTTACACTGACCTCGCAATTCCGCTTATAATACTTGCGTTAATCAAAGCGAAGTCGCTCACCCATACGAAGCGTTCGTAGCAGTTGCTACGAACGCTTTTTTTTTTTTGGGCTAAGCGCTTCACGACCCTTAAAAGAAAGGAAGTTCTTCTTCGTGACAATCCCAAAAATCCCTCTCTCCCCCAAGCGCGCGTTATAGTCGACCATCCGTACCTCAGTATGATGTGTCTGTACTTTGGCGGTTTTACCGGCATGTACAGCGAAAACCGCTCTCAACATCGCCCTCCCCAGCTCTCGCTGGCCTTCGGCGTCGAGTTGAACATCGTGCAGTGGCTCGTGGTTGCATACATGCTTGTGATCGGTTTGGTCCTTCCCTTTTGCCAGTCTTCTTATGAAATGGTTCACTGCGCGTCAAATTACCCTATTCGCTCTTTGCTCGTTTCTTATCGGACTCTGATTAGCGGCTTCGCTGGTTCTTTTGATATTTGCCTTGCGGGTCGATGCATACAGGGCATTGGCACCGGATTGGTTCTACCGCTAATGTTCGCCATGGTTCTTGGGATTATCCGCCTCACAAAAAATTGGTCAGGCAATGGGGTAGCAGCCCTGGTAATCATGTTTGCGCCAGCCATTGGACCCACCCTTTGGTTTCCTTATTGGAACCCTTTCCTGGCGTTGGATTTTCTTCAGCTTCTGCATCACGCTGACCATAGCAATCTTGTTTGCAATCAAAATTTGAAGTAAACCATACAAACTTGAAACCTCGAATTGATGCCATATCGGTCATAACTTCATGCTTCGGCTTTGGCGGAATCGTTCTCGGTGCTGGCATGGTAAGTCTTTTGGACCTCACTTCTGCACCTGTCCTTGGATCATTCGCGGTTGGCATCGTGCCTTGCCGCATATATCAAGCGTCAACTGAACATTAAGACCCCCGTGCTCGACACTGCGTGTATTCACCTATCAGGGTTATCGTGTGGGCGTAATGTGCCTCATGCTCAATTTCGGCATTACACTTGCCGCTATGTATGTGCTGCCGCAGTTTTACCAAAATGCCATGCTCATTGCTGTTGCAGCAGCAGGCGTGCTTATGCTTCCTGGTGGCTTAATCAACGCAGCAGTAAGTGTTGCGGCAGGAACTCTTTCGACCGCTTTGGGGCACGCGGGCCAGTTTCAATCGGTTTTGCTTGTTCGGCGCTAGCTTCCGCTATGCTGATGGTCGCCACACCGCAAACTCCCATTTGGTACATGGTGGCATGTCACATCATTATGATGATCGGTGTGCCTTTGGCTGTGTCGCCCTGCCAAACGCATGCGCTCGCCTCACTCCCACCGCAACTCAACAGCGACGGAAGCACCCTTATATGAACACCCTGCAGCAAGTATTGGGCGCAATTTGCACTGCAGTTGCCACCTGCCTCCCTTGCAGCTGGGCAAACACCTACTTTGCCGCTGGCGGCACCGACCCAGCACTTGCCTTCACCTCAGGATCGCATCTCGGTTTTGTCTTCACCCTGGTTATGGCCGTTTTAGATTCCTCCTCGCCTTCCGCATCCGCAAGCAGAAGGAAGAGCCCGTACGGAAAGAACAAAGCGTTGCAGCAGAAAGCGTACTTTCTTCGCTCATGCAAAAAGGAAGTCTTCTCCTCAACGAAAACGCCAATGCACTTGAGGCTCTAAGGCTCTTTGCTGAAAAAAGAGATCTCTGGCGCACCCGTGCTCGATAAAAACGGTAACCTTTGCCGGGATTCGTTAGCGATGGCGATATCATCGGCACCTTAGCGCGCCAAGACACCACTTTCACAAGCTTCTATTCCTACACAATCGATTCCAATGAACAAGGGTTCGAAGAAAAGCCAGCACCCTGATCGGCATGAAAGTCGGCACAATTGCAACCAAAAAGTCCTTACTGTTGACCTGAAAGACGACATGAGAACCGTATGTGCAACGCTTGCCCAGCATCATCTTAAGAAAGCTCCGGTTATGGACAAAGGAAAGATGGTTGGCATCGTCAGCAGAACGGATATCACCCGCTACACCGTTGGTCTCTACGCCAAAGCAAACTAACCCACACGCAGCTTCCAACAAAACAAATGGGGTTCCGATTACCTTCGGAACCCCATTTAACTATTGTCGGGAAGCTAACAAGTCTGCGGGCTGGACTTCGTAACCCACTCCACCTCAGCATGTTTGGGGACGGCAAGGGAGCACCTTTCGCGTTTTCGATAGAGGCGCCAAGGAGTTTCTCCACATAACCGCAAGCCTTCGGTACTATAGTTCAGCTAAACGGAAAGGAACCACCGCATGACAGGCACCGAACTGCATAATACCGCAGTCGCTTCGCGGGACACCGAGAACTCGGCCGATGCCGTATTCCAAGAAGAAAAACCACCTCACTTCGACGTACGAAGCAATCGAGAAAATCGAGCGAAACGTCCTCGAAAGCATGCGCAAAACTGCGCAAGAGGCAGAAGAAGACAAGCGCAACATGGCTGATGAACTTGCCTCAAATTTCGCAAGCGACGGCGAGAAGCAGGAAACCTATATCGAATACGCAAACATGAACAGCGTCATCGATTCATACAATCGCACTCAACGCGCCAACGCGGAAAAGCTTACCGCGGTACGTATTCTGAAGCCCCAACCCTATTTCGCCAAAGTGGTGCTCCAATACAAACCAGGCGCTGCCCCTAAAGAACTCTACATAGGCAATGCGGGTCTTTCCGACGATAACTATCGACGACTGATCGTAGACTGGCGTTCGCCAGTAGCCGAGGTGTACTACAACCAAGCTGATGGCAAAACTTCTTACGAAGCAAACGGCCGCATGATCAACGTCGATCTTAAGTTGCGACGCCAGTTCGATATTACCGGCAATAAACTCAATGCCTGCTTCGACACCACAGTAGCCATCCAAGATGAACTTCTGCTTGCTTCGCTTTCAAGGCAGCGTACCTCCCAAATGCAGGCTATTACGACAACCATCCAAAAGGAGCAGAATGTCGTAATCCGCCACAAGGATGTTCCGGCACTTTTGGTAAACGGTATCGCAGGAAGTGGCAAGACGTCCGTCTTGCTGCAGCGCATCGCTTACTTGTTCTATCAGAAACGTGAGAGCCTCGATCCGGCCAGGTGTTCCTCATTACGCCCAACCCCGTATTCCGAAACTACATCGATAACGTTCTTCCCGATATGGGGGAACGCAACCCGAACATCCTCACCTGGAGTGAATTCGCCGAAGGGACAATCCCTCCAGGACGCGATTTCAAGCATTTTGACACTTCGTTTGAAACATTGCAGCGAATCGACAAAGCAGTCGATTCGCTTGAGCTCCAGGATAAAGACTTCCGCGATATAAAAAGCCAGGAACAGTACTGATCAACGCCCAGCAATCGCCAAAGCTGCCGCAAAATTCAAAACGCCCCTGCTGGCCCTCACCGAATCACGCTTATTCGCGAAGAGCTTGAAACACGTCTGCAGAGCCCGCTTAGGGCAAATGGCAAACAACACCGCTGCTCAAGACGTAGTAAGTGAGCTCTCATATAACGACCAACTGAGCATTTTCGGCGAACCTGTTGCCATGGATACGGAAGAAAGCGCAAAGGCCTATAATACGCTCAAATTCTTAACTCAACAATACGAGAGCCGCTTGAAGCGGTTAAAACGACTACTGGCTACGCATCGATCGAATCGAAAGCGGATCGCAGAATTGAAGAGCTCTTTTCCTGGAGTGGCTCTATCTTAAAATTCGCATCACCGGCATGAGCAACCCTGATGCCAAGTATGTGATGATCGACGAAAGTCCAAGACTACACCACCGCACAGCTCGCTATCTTGGCTCGATATTTCCGCCGTGCAAATTTCCTGCTCCTAGGCGATGAAAACCAGGCCATCAAACCCGGCACTGCGTCTTTCGATGAAATACGCCACGTATTCGAAGCAACACGCGGTGAGGTGAGCGAATGCCATCTGATGACAAGCTACCGTTCAACCCCAGCAATCACAGAGCTTTTCGCTAAGCTTCGCCATAACCGCCGATGGAATGCAGATTTCCTCGGTACAGCGTGCAGATACCGAACCTGAGTTCCATGAGTGCAATAACGGAACCCGAGTACATTCAGAACCTCGTTCAAGCAGCCCGGGAGTCAAAAGAGCCAGAGGGCACCACCGCTTTCGTTGCCCTCAACACCGAAGCAGCAGCACGCACCGCTCAATTGCTCGGAGAAGATTCGCCCACCCTTATCGACGAAGGCGACTCGCTGCCCAATTCGGAAGCATTCTGCTTACCCTGCCTTTAGCAAAAGGCTTGGAATTTGACCATGTTGTTATCGTAGATGCCAACAAGGAAGATTTCCCCGAGGACGATCTTTCACGCCGTCGTCTCTATACCGCCATTTCGCGTGCTACCAGCACGGTTAGCGTCTTCAGCAACGGCGAGCTTTCACCCTCATGAAATAACACTCCACTGCCAAACGCAATGGGCTCCGTACCGAAAAGCGGCACGGAGCTCATTTTTACGCGAACAAAGAGATCAACAGCTATCCAGCTAGACCAAAAAATAGCCCAAATACGCCAGGAACAGAGCCATAGAACGGAAACCACAACACGAACAGCCGTAGGAACTCGCAGGTTTTTGCTTGGGACCATGAACATTCCGATTAGGCCGCCCAAAGCACCGCCCAAATGGCCGCTTAAAGAAACGCTTGGCATAAGCAGGGTATATGCAATATTCAAACCAATAACGGAAAGCATTCCCTTGCTGTACTGAGATAGAAATGCGCGGTTCTTCTTAGACAGGAGTCCCAGTAAGGCTATGGCAACGAATAGGCCAAAATACTGGTAGACGCGCCCGCGCTAACCCCATAAGTGCCCATCACAATATCGGCAAGATACGAAACGACATTGCCGGTGATACCCCCAATAAAATAAAGCAGAAGAAAGTTCCACCGACCAAGCAAATACTCCAAGAGCACACCAGCACTATAGAGGGCAGCCATGTTTAAAGAGGAGGTGCATCACGTCCCACATGTAAAAACATGGGCGTTACAAAACGATACAAATCACCTGGCCCCTGAATTGCTGGAGCAAACATAGCGCCCATATCAAACAGAACCAGAGAAGAGATATCAGGGTTAAAACCGTTGAGAACCACTTCAACCCCAAAGACAACAACATTAATTGCAATAAGGGCAAACGTGACTAAACACGAACCGTAGCGCTCCATAAACGATGGCTGGGCTTCTTTCATCATCTTTTTTTAACTTAGCATCATCGATGTAGTCCTTTTCTTCTCGCAATCGATTGAGGCAACCTGCCGAGGATCCATGCCTATTGCTCCTTTTCAAGCACCCCGATCAAAAACAGCAGGTGCACTTTATTAACAGCTTGATCAAACAATTTACCTCATCAGCAATCGCGAGACGAAACGTGCACTAAAATGTTTGCGGAACAAAAACACACCAATAAGGGATGCTAATGTCCGAATATGTAACCATAGCAGGCAGATCCATTGCCGAAATCGAAGAGAAGAAGAGCCGATTCATAGCTCATCTAGCGCACGTAGAAAGCGAAGAGAAGCCCTTTCCTTTCTCGGGAAATTAGAACCGAACATCGCATGGCACGTCACAACGTATATGCCTACATTTTACGCGGAAAGGTGCGACCGAGCGCATCCGCTATTCCGATGACGGTGAGCCGCAAAAAACCGCAGGACTCCCCCACGCTGCAAACCTTGCAACACGCCGGTCTCACCGACATAGCATGCGTGGTCACTCGATACTTCGGCGGAACCCTTCTCGAACAGGTGGACTGGTGCGCGCCTATACCCAGGCAACGCAGTCCGCCATAGCCGAATCAGAACGCGTAACCGTTTCAGTATGTGTCGACATCACCCTACGCATCGCTTATCCCCTGTACGATCAGATGGTAAGAATTGCCGCTGAGTGCAACGCCAAAACGCTCGATACTCAATATGCTGATGCGGTAACTTTGACCCTACGCATGCTCGACGGAACCCAAACCCATTTTTGGCAAAGTCACCGAACTGTGCCATGGCCAGGAAGATATTGAGATTTCAAAGCCCTTAAACGCAATCTTCTAGCGCCCCCTACACGAAAGCCGTCCCCATGACTGAAGACCTCATATCGCTAGCCGTCATCGTGCTTGTTGCTGCAGTATGCCCTCTCGCCGCCCAAGCAATCCCCAAAAAGCCCATTCCGGAAACGGTCTTTCTGCTTATAGCTGGGCCGTATTGGGTCCAAATATGGTAGGTGCTATTCACCTCTCCGATTCAATTGACCTTCTATCGGAACTCGGGCTTGCGTTCCTGTTTCTCTTGGCTGGCTATGAAATTGACCCAAAGAGCATTACCGGGCATCAGGGAAAACGAGGATTCGCTACATGGCTGGTATGCCTCCGGATTAGGCTTTGGCGCCGTTGCTCTTTCAGGCTTCGTTTCACCTACTGAACTAAGCGGCGTCGCATTTGCCATCGCCCTGGGAACAACGGCGCTTGGAACCCTGATGCCGATACTGAAAGAGCGAAACCTACTGGGAACCCGTGTAGGCGATTCGGTACTCGCCTACGGCACTTGGGGTGAACTTGGACCCATTATCGCTATGGCCTACTTCTCTCAACACGCGCCGAATGGAAAACCGTTGTCATCCTCTTGCTATTTGCGGCGGTTGCCGTACTTGCCGCCGTCATTCCCGCAAAAGCCCGCAAAGCAGGAGGCAGGGTATATCGGTTCCTTGCCGAAAACGCTAATACCACCTCGCAAACCACCATGCGTGTTACCGTTCTTTTGCTGGTGGCACTCGTGACCCTTTCAGCCCTCTTCAACCTAGATGCAGTGCTCGGGGCGTTCGCTGCTGGATTTGTGCTGCGCTATGTTATCCCTGAGGGCAATCATAGTCTTGAACATAAACTCGATGGCATAGCCTTTGGCTTTTTCGTACCCCTTTTCTTCGTTGTATCAGGCGCAAAGATCAACCTCTATGCAGTACTGGCGGATCCTCTGCTGCTCATAGGGTTTATCGCCTCACTGCTGCTTATCCGCGCAGTACCTATTTTCGTTTCTCTTTCAACCGATCGTGAAACACGGGCCATGTCCTCGCACAACAGGGTAACTGTAGCTCTATACTGCACCACCGCACTGCCCCTGATCGTTGCCGTTACCTCCGTGGCAACAAAGGCAGGCGCAATGTCTCAGGAGGTTGCTTCAGTACTGGTAGCTTCCGGGAGCCATAACGGTACTCGTTATGCCCTTGCTCACCTCGCTTACCTATCGTGTGGCTGACGTGCATCCCGTCGAAGCAGCGCGCGAAGTAGTCCACGACCCCCATCACATTGGTGAGATTCTTCAAGATCATTGGGCCTATGCCCACTTAACCGAAAACCACAAACGAAAAGTCCAGCAAACGACGTGAAAAAGAAACGCGCTCACGCCAAGGCCGTGCTGGAAGTGCACCACAAGCGCCATGACCTTATCGAGCAAGCAAAACTCGAACAGCATCAGCGACATTTGGAATTAATGCGCGACTTGAAGAACATAAAACCCGAAGAGTAGCCGCCCTATCAGGTTGTTGCAGCCAGCGCAATCATCGAATAAACCTTCACCGGAAAATATGTCCCCAGATGCAGCAAGCCGCCGATTATGGCAGCTTGCTGCATCTGGGGGACATTGATTACTGCTTCAAAGCTAATAGTGAGCTAGCTATCGATTGTCGACCTTTTCAGGGTACAAATCATGATGAGAGAGACGCTCCCATGCGACTTGCTCCCATTTCGTATCAGGCTTGCCATAGTTGCAATACGGGTCAATCGAGATGCCTCCACGAGGGTGAACTTTCCCAAACCTCTATGTACTTTGGATCCATCAAGGCAATTAGATCTTTCATGATGATGTTCATGCAGTCCTCATGGAAATCACCATGATTGCGAAAGCTGAACAGGTACAGCTTCAAGCTCTTGCTTTCCACCATACGCTCGCTCGGAACATAGGAAATATAAATAGTGGCAAAATCAGGCTGCCCGTAATAGGACAAAGACTCGTAAATTCCGGACAGTTGAACTTAACAAAATAGTCGTTTTCAGGATGCTTATTCAGAAACGTTTCCAGCACACTAGGATCATAATCAGTTGGATACTGAGTATGTTGGTTACCGAGAAGGGAAATGCTCTCTTCCGATTCTCGCGTTATATCAGTCATAAAAACTCTCCTTTGTAGGGCTCCAGTCATGAATCAGATGCCGAAGAGACGTCTTAAACGCTGGAAGTCTAGCCTACACAGAAACATGGCTTATTGCATAAGGGATCAGTTACGCCATTGAGGTTAAACGCCCGAATGCGATCGATACAGGTGCCGCATACCCCGCACGGCTTTTCACCACCTTCGTAGCATGACCAGGTAAGCTCATAGGGAACTTCCAGCTCAAGACCCTTGCGAACGATATCGGCTTTAGACCACTGTACAAAAAGGAGCAGCCATCGAAAGCTCGCCGCCCGTCCCTCTATGATCGCTCGATTCATGGCATCAACGAACTCCTGAGAGCAATCAGGATAAGCATTCCCTGCCCAGTCGTCGTGGTGAGCACCGTAATAAAGTACTGAACAACCAAGGGATAGCGCCATGGACGCAGCAGATGACAGGAACAGCCCGTTGCGGAATGGGACATAGGTGCTTACCGGCTTTTCCATCCGTTTCGCTCAGCTGCTCAGCATAGCTTTCCTCCGGAACATCTTGCGTCGAGTGCGCCAAGAGCGAACAATTGCTATCGGCGAAGATAGCCGACAAATCGAGAAAGCGCTGCTCTACGCCATAATAGCCAGCAACCGCTTGAGCGGCGCTGATCTCTTTGTCGTGACGCTGACCGTAACTGATGGAAAGAGCGTAAACATTTTGCGCTCCATAGCGTTCCACCGCCATCGCAAGAAGCGTAGTGGAATCAACGCCACCCGAGCACAGAACCAAAGCGCGCGTCGGCACATTAGAGCCCGTTGCCGTATTAAAACCGACAGAAGCAGAAGATGCCGCTTGAGGCATACTCGTTTCCATTGCTAAACTCCCTATCCTGATCTGGCCAAATGATTTTATGCAGCTGCAATTGCAAACGAACTTCGAAAAGCCCATGCTGCTCCATAAACGAAACGATTTCAGAAGGCTCTATGCAGCTGAACACGGGGCTGAAAAATACCTCGCATCGAGCGCACAAGTCATATTGCTCAATAACAGACTTCGCACACTCCAGGTCTTCAACGCTTGCAACAACGAACTTGACGGCATCTCCGCAACCAAGCAACTCATAATTGCCCGGAAGCATCTGGGTTGTCATCCCCGACGAAGGCATTTTGCAATCAACCGTGAAAAATACGTCACCACAAGGAACAAATGACATCGCGCCACGGTCGATCCATCAATAACTGCGCGATGATCAGTTGCACGCTTTTTGCGGAATTCGCTTCGTAGTTCATGCAAAGCAAAAGGTCGACCGCCCCATTGGTCTCAATTTCCACAGCGCGACCATTACCGAAACCCCAGGAACCGGAAGCAAGTAACGCAGAAACCAGAGCAGGCAAGCCAGGCTGAAGAGCTGGTTCGCCACCAGTAAGCGTCACACAAGAAACACCTGTATCAGAAACCCATTCGACAAGAGATCGCGGCGTCATGTCCTCGTGCTCGCACTTGCCAACATTAGCCCATGCGGTGTCGCACCAAGAACATGCAAGGTTGCAGCCAGCGAAACGTATAAATGCAGCCAAACGACCAGCGCGCGGCCCCTCACCGTTAACGGACACGAATCGCTCAACAACTGGCAAGAGACACGTATCGTCAATACCTGCATCGAGCGATGCTTTGCTATGCGACATCGCTAGTTTTCCCCCGTAGTAAATGGCACAGTTATTGGGCGTCTCATAAACCTCAATCTGCGAGATCGGAAGACCAGCATCGGCCATTCGTCCATAGAAGTAGCGAGCTAGATTCTCTGCCGTAGTACGAAACGGCATCATAGAAAGAGTAAAGCCCTCTTTTTTTTCAAGGCACGCCAAGGTTTCAGGCATTAGCGAGCCCTCTTCGACAATAAACGAATGATCAAGTTCTTCGGTGAGGTCACGCAACACATGCTTGAATTCACCGAAGTCAATGACCATATCTTTATGCGTGCCTTCGGTCCAAAAAGCTTTTCTTGAGCAAGATAGGCTACGACACGCCAGCGATGGCCATGCAGATTCTCGCATTTGCCGTGATAGTCGGTGAGAAAGTGGGCAGCATCAAAGCTACTTTCGGTTTTTAGGCCATACATAAAGCGCTCCTTCATTTAATTAAACTTGCCGAAAATAAACAAGGCATGAAGAAAGCAGGGACAAGCCCTAAGCTGCTTATGACCTAGTTTTATTTAACGACAGGAGGGTTTCGAACTGTCCGCCCATCGCACTGAAAAGTGCGTAAATGGACGATGCCAGTATAACCAGCCTCAAAGCATCAACCAACCGTCAGCCCACGACTCCATGACAAATCAGCAACACCAGAGACTTCCCATGGGAAAATCGCCACCTTAAGGGTCAGGCTGTATATGCACGACATGTCGAATCCTCGAATGGAATTTAAGAAAAACGCTCATGAGCAAAACGAAAGAAGTCACTATGTGCACTGGAATCAGATTCACTTCAACAGATGGAACGATGTACTTTGGTCGCAACCTCGATTGGAACACGCCTTTCGGAGAGCATCGTCATCACCCCAAAGGGCTACCCGCTTGCGGATGCCTTCCCGCAGAATCAACAACAAAGCCAGCAGGACATGCGATTATCGGTATGGGGATAACCTACCAAGGATATCCGCTCTATTTTGATTGCGGAAACGATGCGGGACTAGCAGTGGCGGGCTTAAATTTCCCTGGATACGCTCAATACGAAGTTGCTCCTGTGCAGGGGAAAAACAAATGTCGCCGCCTACGAATTTCCGGCATGGATCACCTCAAACTTCTCCACCGTTGATGAAGTCGAGGAGGCGCTTGGCTCCGTGGCGATTATCGGGAAACCGGTAAGCGAGAGCCTGGGCGTTTCGCTGTTGCATTGATCATCGGCGACGCAAAGCGAAGCATAGTTGTTGAGTATCTGCCAACGGAATGAAGATACACCCCAACCCTGTCGATACTTTGGCTAACCAGCCCACATTCGACTGGCACATGGAGAACCTGCGTACCTATCTAAATGCGACAAGTGCCTTTCCGGGAACGGTTCAATGGGGCAATGCCTCACTTTCACCTTTCGGAGCCGGCGCAGGAGCTCACAGCATCCGGGAGACTCATATACTACGTCTCGTTTCGTCAAGGCAGCATTCTTGAATGCAAATCATCCTGCCAAGCAATCCGAGCAAGAAAACGTTATGCGCTTGTTTCACACCTTAGGAAATGTAGCCATGGTAGAAGGATCAGCCCAAATGGCCGACGGTTCGTGGGAGCGGACCATCTTCACCAACTGCTTCTCGGCAAAAACAGGTTTTTTGCGTATTACTACAACACCGATGACAATCCCACTTTACGCTGCAGCAGTCTACGCGATTACCAGGACGACCCAGTTGATTCCCTGATTGAGCCAGAAGTGGGAACTGCCAGTTTTAACGAAAAGCAGATTTCGCCAATGGGCGCCTACTGAAAAAGAATACCGTTACGCAAAACAAAGGGCTCTGCCAAAAAATTGAACCGTCTCCCATTTCGTGTACCCAAGAAACGAGAGCGGCTCAAATCGGCAGAGCCCCATATAGCTTCCCAACGGAAAATCAGGCGAACAGCTCTTCGATGCGACGAACCCCTTCTTTGGTTGCGTCAGCATCACCAAATGCCGAAAGGCGAATGTACCCTTCACCAGAAGGCCCGAATCCGGCTCCAGGCGTTGTGATGACGTTCGCCTTTTCTAGCAGCAAGGTAAACAAATCCCACGATCCCATTCCTTCGGGTGCCTTGCGCCAAACATACGGGCGTGTTTACCGCGCCGTACACTTCAAAGCCTGCACGTTCCAAGCCTTCTTTGATAACGCGAGCATTGGCACGGTAGTAATCGAGCGTTTCCTCAATCTGTTTCTCGCCTCATCGGTATAAATGGCAGCAGCACCACGTTGAATGATGTAAGAAGCTCCGTTGAATTTGGTACATTGGCGACGACTCCACATGGCATTCAGGCTCTCGCCGTCACGTTCAAAGGGCTTTAGGGACAACGGGTGTAGCCGCAGCGAGCACCGTAAAACCTGCCGTCTTAGAGAAAGAACGGAATTCGATTGCACACGTTTTGCGCCTTCAATCTCGTAAATCGAATGAAGTACCCCCTCTTCGGAGATAAAGCGCTCGTAAGCAGCATCGAACATGATAATGGATCCATGCTCATTGGCGTAGTCAACCCAGACCTTAAGCTGGTCAGCATTAAGCACGGTACCAGTAAGGATTGTTGGGACTGCACAGATAAATTACGTCAGCGACCTTTTCGGGAAGTTCAGGAACAAAATGATTCTCGGCCGTGGTGGGCATGTAAATGATATTTGTCCAGCCTTGAGATTCTTCATCATATTCGCCAGCGCGGCCAGCCATCGCATTGGTGTCGACGTACACGGGATACACAGGATCGCAAACAGCGATAACATTATCGGTAGAAAGGATGTCGCCGATATTGCCGCAGTCGCTCTTAGCACCATCGGAAACGAAGATCTCATCTTCGTCCACCTCAACGCCGCGAGAGCGGAAATCGTTATCGGCAATAGCCTTGCGAAGGAAATCGTAGCCCTGCTCGGGACCATAGCCGTGGAAGGTGTCGATACTCGCCATATCGTTAACAGCAGCATGCATTGCATCAATTACGGCAGGCGCCAAGGGTCGAGTTACATCGCCGATGCCCATTTTATCAGCTCTGCATCAGGATGCGCCGCTGAATACTCCGCAGTACGACGTGCGATTTCGGCAAATAGATAGCTACCGGGCAACTTTGCATAGTTCTCATTGACTTTAGCCACGAACATTCTCCTTTAACGTATGGGGAGCCAGCCAGAGATGCCAGCCGCTTTTTAACGTCAGTATTTTTTAGGGCAATATGTCGAGAATATTTCAAGAGCGCTGAAAACTATATATCGGCAAGACGGGGCAGATCGACGATCTTTGAATCAAATACAGCCGAAGTCAAGGTTGCCTTTAAGCAGAGCTCTCCGTTCGGACGCGAAATCGTAACCTCGGCAACCACAGCCCGCTTCCCTCGCTTAAGGACTGCGCCAACCACCTCAAGATATTCATCGGTGGTATAGGCAGGGCGAAGAAAGTTGGAATTCACCGACATGGTGGCATTCTCGCGCCCCAATGTGTCAATCGCCCCCGTGCCGGCAGTGTCGGCCAAGGCAAGCAAGAAGCCTCCATGCACTGTGCCAATGTTATTGCCGCAGTCTGGACCTGGATGGGCGTGCATAACAAAACGACCCTCTTCAGCCGAACAAGTTCCGATCGATCAAAGCCGCTGATATTGATAATGTCTTCTTCGCAATACGCATAAATCCTAGGATCGAGCATAGTACCCCCATTCAGCATTTTGCTACGCCGCGATATCATTACCGACTGAGCCCATCATACCAGCAGAGCCTAAGCTGCCGTGCCGAACGTCATCGAAAGGAAAACCATGCGAGCATTAATACAACGCGTCTCCTCGGCTTCAGTTTCCATAAGAAGGCAACGTCAACAGCATCGACCAAGGCTTTTGCATCCTGCTGGTGTCGGTCCCGACGACACCGAAGAGATCGCCGAAAAACTGTGGTCGAAGATTTCCAAACTGCGCATTTTCGAAGACCAGGACGGAAAAACCAACCTGTCACTACGCGACGTGAATGGTGCCGTGCTATTAGTTTCTCAATTCACGCTCTATGCTGATTGCCACAAAGGCAACCGCCCTCATTCACCAAGGCGCTTCCCCGACATGGCAAACCGCTTATATGAATACTTGCACAACTCGTCGGAATGACGGCATAGAGCTGAAAACCGGCTGGTTCGGCGCCATGATGGAGGTAAGCCTAACCAATAGCGGCCCTTTTACGCTCTGGCTAGATACCGACAACCTGGTGGAAACAAAAAGCACGAAACTGATAAGCGCTTTCCACCACGCACCAATCTTCTTTCGCCGGTTCGCATGCAAGCCAACCCTTGCGCAATTGTCCTTCAGCTTTTACCGTTGAAAGACAATTTTGTTAGAGCCCCATGCTAGGTAACATCGTAAACACCATGCTGCATTCTTTTGGGCAGCGCAATTGGGTCAAATAGCGAAGAAAGGCCTGAAGCCAAAGTACCAGGAAGCCATTTTCACTGCTCTTGGCATTGCCACTGTTGGCATGGGACTCAATGCCGTCACCCAAAACATGCCCCACAGCTCCTACCCTGTACTGTTCATTGTCAGCATGGCCATAGGGCGCCGTGGTCGGAAACTGCGCTTGCATTTAGAGGCCCGATTCAAAAAAAGCCGTGTCTAAACACTCGAAGGATGGCAGTGAATTCATAAAAGGACTCTCAACTGCAATTATGCTGTTTTGCGTAGGTACGCTCTCCCATTTTAGGCCCCATCAACAGCGCGCTTTACGGTGACCGAAACCTACTTTCTCACCAATGCCACCCTCGACCTTGTGTCCTATGGTTTTTGGGGCCACCTTTGGTTTCAGCATAGCTATTGCCGCTGTAGTGCTTTTTTGCTGGCAGGGCGCTATCTATTTACTCGCTGGCACACTTGCCCCACTAATGGGCGATGGAATGATGACCGAAATCGCTATCATTGGAGGCTTGCTCATTCTTGCAAGCGGCATAAACCTCTTTTGAAGCTCAAAGAGATTTCCACCATGAATCTGCTTCCCGCCCTCTTTATTCCGCCCATCTGGTTTGGTCTGCTTTCAGCAACGGAAATCTCTGGGGGATACTATGATGCTCAATAGGCCCCATATACCTGGAGCCCATTGAGCAGAAATAAATTTATCGGATTCTACCTATGACGAAGCCAATAAGCAGATCGTTAATCACGCCAGGCGTCCACCAATTCCCCTTGCTGCGGCCTCGGGATTATCGGCACCACATACAGCAGAAACCACGAAGAAGCCATCGACACCGGTGCTCTTCACCAAAGGGATGTCGGCAATTTTTACGCCACCGCCCACAACAATGGGGAACGGGGCTTGCGCAGGCCAGTTCTTTCAAATCATCGATACTTTTAGTGATGACGGTTCCGTCAGCCGCTAAACCGCAATCGGTCTTTGTGGGCGTTTCATGCAAAGGGCCAACTCCAAGGTAATCCGCCAAGCTCATATCGGCGGTTTTTACGTATTCGAGCATCTCATCAGCACGAGCGGAAAGACCCACGATTGAATCCGGACCGAGGAGCTTGCGACATACTTCGACTGGAATATCGGTTTGGCCTACATGCACGCCATCGACTTTTGCCCCGCTTCACGTGCAGCCAGGGCAACATCCAATCGGTCGTCCACCAAAAGCGCAACCGATTCGCTTTTCCCCGCTGCAGCAATAGCATCAGCCGCTTGGATGGTATACGTAATAAGATCGCGAGCCGAACATTCCTTTGAGCGAATTTGCACACAGGTGAATCCAGCGCGCAAAGCCTGGTGATAACATCGGAAACTGGACGCCCCATCGTGTTTTCGGGGCCGATAACCAAATAGGCAGAAATATCAAGGTTCTTGCGCATGCTATTCCCCCGTTCAAGAATCTCGTTTACGGCATCAACTTTACGGCTCATCATGTTAGTGCGACCTGGGCGAACGTCTGCTTTCAAAATAACCGGTTCGAATGCCCTTTTCAGCCAAGATAAAGGTAGCGTCCTTTACAACCCTCATAACCTCATCCCACTCACCTTCAATTTCGGTGAACATGGAATACGTATGATTAGGCAAGCCCGATTCACTAATCACCTTTACGACCTCAGCCACTTCAGGCGCAAGCTCGTCGCCCACGCCAAAAGAGCTATTGCTACAGCAATAAGCGTATTCATGCTAAACCTCTTCGACACTAAAAGGGATTATCGGCAATATCTCGAGCTGTTACGCAATAAAGCTCATCAATAAATGCCGTCTTGAAGAAGACGCAGGAGCATCAGCAACCTTAGCTGCGCGGGGCCGGCAACATTGTAATGAGCCACCGCCGCCAACGCTGCAGTAAACGAATCGGTTACCGTAGCATACACAGCCAAAACACCGCCCCCTGGGAACAACCGAAGCCCGTAACTTTTCCATCAGATCGGACCACCTTCGGAGTACGACCTTTTTACCGTCGGTTACCAGATCTTTTTTCCCAGAACCCGCCACAGCGCCCCTGTGAAACGAGCGAGGGGCAACAGCGGCATCACGAGCAGCTTCTACGGTATCGGTAGTGTCCACACCGCGAGGACGCGAAGATTCACGAGCATTAGCCTCAATGCCCCACAAACTTGCTAATGCAATGATCTCAGAGGCGTTGCCGCGCACAATAGCAGGCTTATATTGCTTCAGCTCTTGGAGCAAATCGGTACGAAGCTGACCAATGCCAATACCAACAGGATCCAAAACCCAAGGCTTACCATTCTTGAAAGCCGCTGCAGCCGTTCGAGGCAGCGTTTCCCTGGTAGATGGGAAGCAATGTGCCCATGTTTAGATAGACCGCTCCACCTGCTCCCAACCAGCATTCGCCCTCATCAGGCAAATAAATACACCATTGCGGCACTTGCCGCCCACAATATAAGCTGAGCGTTGGCAACGAAATCCATTGTCACGCCATTGGTAACCGAACCCGCCAGCGGATTCTCGGTTCGAACTTTCAACCGCTTCAATGATGCCGCTTTTCAACTGGTCCATCTCTGTCATGCGTTTTTCCTTTCGCGCAAAATAAAAAGGGACGCCAGCCATAGCGGGGCGCCCCAGAATGAACCTGAGATGCTCCCCTACGCCAGCATTAACTGACAGGTTCAAAGAGTTAGGCCGAATGCCCTCTCAGCCATGCCAGCACGATTTGAACGCGCCGCAGGCACCCTGCATCGAATCTGTATTTTATTGTGAAAACTAACATGCTTATCGCGCAACATAAAGCTGGGGAGCGGCGGTTCCAGCTTGCAGAATGGCGGATCACTAAAGCACGCAGCTCGAAGTTCCGTTGAACATGCGCCAAATTGAGCCGCCCTGGCTAGAACATACATACCGCCAGTCTATTGCTGCTGAACACGAGTTGCCTCGATTTCATCGGTCCCTTTGTTGAGCAGATACACACCACCGATACCAACAGCACCCCTACGCTGTAAAAGCCGTAAAGGGATCATGCCAAACCAATTACGCCAACCAACAGTTTTAGCAAACCCACGCCGCCCCAAATACCGTATACCAGGCCAAGTGAAGGTTCGCAGGATTTTTACCAACAAAGAAAACGCGATGAGGTACCGATCACCGTAACCAAGTAGGCAACGGAACGGTCAAGCCCTCTCTGAAGCCTTCAAGCAGATGGCTCCGTAACTTCGGCAACAATGGCAATGCCCAACAGGACAAACGCAAAACGCTTCGATTTCGCCTTTTTACTCGGACAAGCTGCTTCTCTTCTTCGGCAACGCTCATGCTTAAACCCCCCAACCAACAATGCCACGCCAACAATAATCGCAACAAGACCAATGATCTTTTTTCGCGTTAAAGCCCTCATTCCACAGAATGTGGCCCACCACAGCAGTCAACGCGATACCAAGCCCCGTCCACGCCGCGTAAACAGGACCGAGCGGCAACTGAAGCAATACATGCGACATCATCCAGAAAGAAACAGCATAGCCAACCACTACGCCGACGATGGGAAGCTTACGTCGAAAGCCGTCTGAAATTTCATCATGGTGTCAGCGAACACTTCAAATACCACCGAAACGCAAATCATGAGATAAGGAAGCATACGAGCCTTTCAAAGAAATGGACGAAGGAAGCACGAAACGATCATGCGTTTCCTCGCGGTGCTACAACGGTTGTAAGATGCTAAACTCTGCCATAAGGGCAGAGTCAAGGAGACACCATGAAAAATGAATTGCTCTCCATAGGCGAAGCAGCAAACTGAAACAAGTTAGCGTCAAATCACTTCGATACTACGAAACCATCGGAATCCTCAAGCCCGCCTACGTAGATCCATTAGCGGCTACCGCTACTACTCCCCCAACCAAATGATAGACCTCGATGTAATACTCACCTGCATTGAGCTTGGTATCCCTTTAAAGTCACTGGCGGACCACAAGACAAACCGAGGATCACTCAACCTGAAAGAATTGCTTATATCGGGCCGCGATACCGCCCTCGCCAATATTCGTCGCGCGGAAGATTCGCTTATGCGCATTAACTCGTGCATTGATGAAATCGCCAAACAGGAAATCCTCAGACACAAACATGCTCCCTACACACGGTGCCTGGCTAAAAGACAGATCTTCATATCCCCTGGAATGAAAAAAGAATTCTCGGTGAAATCGTACACAAAAAGCGATGGCGGAACTATATCAGGCAGCAGAAGAATCTGGTGCAACCCCGCTCTACTTTCAGGGCTTTACCGTTGCCTCATGCAGCAGTGGACTGAAAATCAATGCTTACGTAGAAGTGGGAAGAATGGCACATTCAGCTCCAAAGATCCATTCGTGCGAGACAACGCTTCCAAAATGCGAGAATCTCGGCTTCCGCATAGAAGGTCAGTCGACCGAATGCATGAACAAAACCTTTTTAGCCACATCGAAAACCCTGGCACTCTATTCGATCACTGAAGTATGGGACAGTAGGCTCCCAGAAAATGTCTACGTGGTTGAAGTTCTACGTGAAGTTGACAGGTAGAAAAGAACGAAATCACGCTGTAACGCATCGACAGGATTCGTCGCACCTCATCCATTACCGAAAAATTTGCCATTCGGCTCAAACGACGCGCTTTCTAGCTGCAGTGAAATTAGATAAAGCAATCGGATGCCAATGACCAGTAACACATTTTGCACAACGAATGCTGCAATTATTTGTGTTTTGAAACACCTGTTCCGCAAAGCGGCAATACCCCCTTCTTCAGCGTTTTTGCTCAAAACCGCTGAGACACCCGTTTGAGCCTGAACACGAGTTCACTATAGGTAACTTCACCTTCAAGGGTGTTTGCTGTAACCAGAGCGAAACATAACTCTTCCAAACAAACCCTGAACCATATCTCGCGGTTCCGAATAGTCGCGACGAAGCTCCAGAAAGACCAGCCCAAACGTCTTTAAGAACGGGAGGTTCCATGGAAGCAAGAAATCTCACTCAGACGGCAATATCGACGATGAGCTTCACGGCATCCTGGACGATGCCAAGGTTGACCCAAAGGATTGCTACCAATGCGGAAATGCTCAGCTGGTTGCCCTGTCGCATCCGATGCCGACATGACTCCTCGCGAAGTGCTACGCCATTTGCAACTAGGGCAAATAGAGCCGGTCTTAAAATCAATATGCCCTGGCTTTGCGCTGGATGTGGAATGCCTGGCTCGCTGCCCCCAAAGCGTTGACCTTCCCAATCTCATGCGCGCTTGTCGACGCGCTGCCGAAGCACAAGGAATCAAGCCGATCGGAGAGGTCGCCTGTTTCAACCAGCTGTTTGTCAACGGCGTACGCGAAAGGGGCTCGGATCTGAAGCTGTCCTAGCTATGCGCTTCAACCTTACAACGGGCCATTTCTAAGGATCGGCAGCGCATGCCGAAAGCGAGCTAGTGGGAGATGCGCTTCCGCGCGTTCGCTTCGCTCTTTCGGAAGAAGCGTTCGGCGATGCTCCTGCACTCAGCACCCTGTGCTGGCTGCTATTTGCATCTGAAAACGGCCAATCGCCCACGCCCAAGAAAGCGACGAAGCAGAATCGCAGCTCAGGCGCATCGTTGATCGTCCCTGGAATGCGTCGGCCCATGTTGCCAACGGCCTGGAGCCCTTCTCGCCAGAAACGCAGGGAACGACTCGCCCAGCGCGTGTGCCTTCCCTCGACGGGCGACTGAAAGTAGCGTGCTACCACGGTTGCGCTCTACTACGCCCAACCGTGAGGTCTGCAACCGACGACGACGAACAACCCCACACCATGGAAGACCTCGTCGCTCTTTCTGGCGCTTCCCCCATCGAGTTTGAATTTCAAGAATGAAATGCTGTGGCGCATCACATCAAATCTCCGTTCCCAAAACCGGCAGAACCATGACTCGTCGAATCCTCGAAAATGCTGCAGCAAATGATCGCCGATGCCATAGCTTGCGCTTGCCCGGTGTGCATGCTCAACCTCGACATGCGTGAAGCGAGAAGCTAACGCGGCACGCGCAAAAGATGGCCTGCCGCCGCGAGACATACCCATCTATTACTTCATCAGAGCTTCTAGCTGCAAGCATGGGTGCTCCTGCGCATTCCAAATCCGGCATCAATAGCTGCACTTCCATCCGGCAGGAAACCTCCATGAGCGCATAGCCGCATGGAACAAGCAACGTGCCGCCAGCGAGAAGCTGCGGAAGCAGATCCGCAAAAGAGGCAGCAACGGAAAGCGTGCGCAGCCTGAGCTGCATTGCTAAATCAGAATCGGTGTCAGAAACCAACGCAACAAAGGAGGTGATCGTATTGGCAGAATTGGCGTTTTCGTATGCCCTGGAACAAACATCGCGCCGCAACCGTTGATGTTGAAGCAGTCGCATGGAAGCTGCAAGGGTGATGCCGAACGTAGCATTCGCAACAACAAACAAGTACACCTGCTCCGACCCGGCCAGCAAGCAATCGCTGGTGCTATCAAGGAACACAACCTCGAGCAAACTTGTTATTGCCAGCTGCAGCCCGCGCATGCGAACAGACAGACCTTCCGAAGAAAGATGTTGGCCGAAAGACCGATATCAATCACTTACATGCTTGAGATCGCAAATATCCGCGAACAATGTTCATGGGTTCACAAGAGCAAAGGAATCCACCCTAAGGCTATTGATCTTGTTGCGATGGCCGTGGCGAAAGTTGATGCGGCAAAAACCTCTACTACGCAAACAATCCCAGTAAATCGCAAAGTGCTGGTTGTTGGTGCAGGCATAGCGGGCATCAGGCGGCCCTCGATATCGCTGATGCGGGCTTCCCATTCCCTGGTTGAGCAGAAATCCTTCCATTGGCGGCAAAATGGTCAAATTGGATAAAACCTTCCCAACCATGGAGCAATACGTAAAAAAAAAA
>VOFG01001814.1_pt1 | contig 23805 bp, 34 predicted proteins | sample 5384171 | NCBI WGS metagenome assembly VOFG01 (sample SAMN12384726, study PRJNA508395) | human gut metagenome | isolation source: healthy gut F | host: Homo sapiens | reverse complement strand
TTCACGCGCAGGCGGCGCCCTACCGGGCAACACGCGCCTCGTCATAGATCCGTGGAACCACCTGTTCCTTGCTGACCGGTCGACCCGCTCGCCGCCGCCATCGCCGCAGGCAATACCGTTATTTTTGAAACCGAGCGCCTCTTCGCCGGCGACCAGCGCGATTATCGAGCGCATTGTCGCGGAATGCTTCGGCACCCGAACAACACGGCGGTTGAATACGGGCGGCCGTGCGGAAAACACCGCACTGCTCGAGCAGAAATTCGACTTCATCTTTCACGGGAAGCCAACGTAGGCAAAGAGGTGCTGCGTCATGCGGCCGAATTCCTCACGCCTGCTGTGCTTGAGCTGGGCGGAAAGAGCCCGTGTATCGTGGACGCGAGCGCGAACATCGAGCTTGCCGCCAAGCGAATCGCGTTTGGCGGTTTTTTTTGAACTGGTGGCCAGACGCGTGGCGCCCGATTACGCTCGTCGAGCGCAGCGTGCACGATAAGCTGTCGCGGAGCTGGTAAAGCAGGTTGAACGCCAATTCGGCGCAACGCCGCTCGAGAACGCCGACTACGGCAAGATCGTGAACCAGAAGCATTTCGAGCGCCTGTGCGGGCTTATTGACGAAAGCAAGTGGTGCACGGCGGCGCGCGCGACGCCCAAAGCTGCCGCATCGCGCCCACAATTATGGACAGCGTTGCGAGCGACGCGGTTATGGGGGAAGAAATTTTCGCCGATTCTGCCCATTCTTACGTTCGAGGCGTTTGACCAGGTGGCGCAAGGCCTCAAAGGCAAGGCGAAACCGCTTGCCGCGTATTTGTTCGAGCGACAGGCAATATCGACCGCTTCACGCACGAACTGCAATTCGGCGGCGGCTGCATCAACGACGTCGTCATCCACCTGGCAACGAGCGAGATGGCGTTCGGCGGCGGCGTGGGCGAAAGCGGCATGGGCGGCTACCACGGCAGCGCGGGTTTGAGGCGTTTTCGCATCGTCAAATCGATTGTCGACAAGAAAACGTGGCTCGATTTGCCCATGCGCTACCAGCCTTATTCGAGCGCGCTCTACGAAAAGCTGCTGCACGTGTTCCTGCGATAGCGTCGCACCACCTCCAACGCTGCGGCCCCACGCATCTTCCGCGCGGAGGCCGCCCGCTTTCTGGGCTTTTTCTTCACCTATGCCGTTCTTGTGCGGCGGTTGGTTATTCGTCGCCTTCGACTTCCTCTTCTTCAACGTCGATGAATTCCAAATCGGCGTGCAGGTTGAGCCAATCGAGGGCGTCTTCGATAACGGCATCCTTTGTCGTATTCGTTGAAAAATCTCGTGATAGAGACCGGCGTAAATGCGCAGGCTCTTGTCCCACGAGGCAATTTGCTCGTAGAGCTCAAGGCTGTCTTTTCAGGGGCCACCAGGCCATCGTCACCGCCATGCAGAATGAGCACGGGGTCAACGAAGCGGCTCGCGTTCTCGCGCATCCACGCATGGCCCTTGTGCAGTGCGCGGAACAGGCCAAACGACATTTCTTTAATGACATAGGGGTCGGCCATGTACGCCTCGCCCACCGACGGGTCGGAGCACACGCCGTCGCCCAGTTCATTAGGCATGTAGGCCGAATCGGGAGCGTCGGCCTCAACCGCGCCTGTGCCCAGGCCCTTATTGTCGCGGGTCCATGCGCCCGAGAGCACGTAGCCGTCGACCTTGCCGGATGCGGGTGCCCATACAGCGCGCGCCGTAGCCGCCCATGGAATGGCCCACGATGAACAGCGGAGACTCGGGATTTTCGGCAATCGCGCGGTCGACCACGACGTCGATATCTTTCGCGATTTCATCGAAGGCGGAATAAAAGACCTTGGTGCCCTTCTTCGAACGGCCATGGCCACGATGGTCGAAGCGATACACCGAATAGCCCTGCGCGTTCAGGCGCATAGTGAGATAGTCGTAGCGGCCTTGATGCTCGCACAAGCCGTGCACGATAACCACCACGCCACGCGGATCGGCCACCGAATCGGTTTTGCCGTAGAGTTCCGTGCCATCAAACGACTCGAACATGTATTCCGCACCATGATTCCTTTCTCCCGTTTCGGCCCAGCGCCGGCACGCAGCCCGCACGCGAGCCCACTTTCGCGAAAACGCGCATGGGGAAAGTATAACCCCGGCCGGCAGATTGCCAACAATCGGGAGCCCATGGACATCAGATGCGCGCTGTTCTGGCGGAGTGAACACCGAAAGAACCCTGCAACGAACCGACAAAAGCGGGTCATGGGCATCGGCGGCCGAACGAGGCGGACAATCACCCGGCCCGGGCGCGCCTTACTAATTTGATAGAAATCGCGTGCGCGGGACAGGCTTCCACGCACTTGCCGCATTTCGAACATTCGGGAATGCGACGCGAATGCGGGTCCAGCTGCTCGGGGGCACGCATCCACGCACGCATGGCAATCGATGCCGCGCTCGCGCAGGCAGTGGCCCTTGTCGACGCGCGGTTTCAGAGTGGCGTTCGCGTTCGAGATAAGCGAGACCAGCGCCGAGATGGGGCATATTTTGCTGCACCACTTTTTCAGAAACACCACTTCGAACAGCAGAATCGCCGGGGAACGCGACAAGCGCCCAGCTGGGCCTCGTTGAAGTGGAACAGGTTCCATACGCCGATAAGCGTTGGTGAACGTGAGCCCCACCGGGCAGATGAGGCAAAACACGGGAAAGCCGAACACGGCCGCCGAGACCAACGTGCCCGCGAGCACCGCATGGCGCGAATCGACTTGCATGCCATCGCGCTTGCCGCCGACGGGCGACAGCGCGCCGCCCGGCGCTGCAGCTCGCGCAAGCATTGGTCTCAGCGGAGTCGCCTGCTTGCTGCGCGTGCAGCGATTTCACCAGGTTGTCGGCCTGTTTTGCAATCTCTTCCGAATCCACGTCGCCGCATTGTTCGGCATCGCGGCCTTCTGCGGCGCAGGCGGCCCTTGCGGGCTCGACGCCGGCGGCGCCTGCAGCTTCGCTCGCCTCGGCCGCGCCAGCGACCATCGCGCCATCGGCAGAATCCCCTTCCGCAGTCGCAGCGCCGCGCTTCGCTTTATTATTCGGCGCGAAAAACTTCCGCAACCACGGCACGGGACACATCCACGAGCAAAACGCCTTGCCCACCAGCACAACGGCCACGACCACCAAAGCAAGCAGCACAATCGGGTGCAGCATGAATTCCTTCGCACCGAACAGCGCCTCGAGCGCGCCCAGCGGGCAGATGGCCGCAATTTGGCGATTCCGAGCGCCGACGGCGTACTGGTGCCCACGTGGAATGCCAGACCAACCAGCACGAACGCAACCACGGCAAGCGCCACCGCGCTACGTGCCGCCGAGAAACGCGCGCGCTTCTTCGCAACGGGATGGACGCCAGGGTTATCCGAGGGAAGGAAGGGATCAGCGCCCGATTCGCGCGGGGATAAAAGGAGGGTTGCACGATTCGGAACCTCGGCGCCCATTCCGTTGCAAGAAGCCTCGCCGCTTTCGGCCACCGATGCCTCAGGCGCGATGACCTGCATAGTTTCGAGCTCAACCGCTTCCTCGCGACTCGCCTCGTCGTGGTCGAACGCCATATCGCATCGGTCCTTTCTTCGTTGGTTTTTGGGACAGTTCCCCTGAGGAAGATGTCCCACTCGTCGCGTTAGTCGTCCACGGCCTCGACGTTCACGCCGCGTTGCTTGCCTCCGGCAAACGACAGGTACGTATTCGACGGGCACGCGTATTCGCAGGCGCCACAGCCGTTGCATTTCGTCTCGTCGACCACGGGGCGCTTCGCCGCATCCAGTGAAATGGCGCCGTAGGGGCATGCGTCCACGCACACGCGGCAGCCGCTTTGGGGCATACGCCAAGCACCGGTCTTGGTCGATGCGCGCCACGCCAATGACCCGAGATTCATCGCGCGCGCCGGCAATCGACGTCGGGCACACGTCCTCGCACGCGCCGCAGAACGTGCACATCCCACGATGGAAATCCATGATGGGCGTGCGCCAGTTCAGCATGCCGTCCTCGAGCACGCCCGTGCGCAGGCAATGCTCGGGGCACGCTGTCTCGCAGCGGCTGCACTTCAAGCACGTGGCCGCGAAACGCCTGCATCCTGCGCGCCCGGCGGGCGCAACGGCTCGGGCGTGTCGCCCGAAAGTGCGGCGGCCCCGCCCACGGCGAACATGCTCGCGAATGCGCACCCCCGGCAACAAATCCGCGGCGCGAAATAGAAGCAGCCATCGCTCGCCCCTTAGGCCGCGGCGGGATCGGCGAGCTCGCGCAGCGCGTCGATTTCGTCGGCGATCACTTCGGTGTCGGCGTGCACAAACCCGCGCGTCACCTTCCCCACGCCCTTGTAGAAGCGCGTCTGCGCCACGTCGTCAATCGAATCGCACAGGTCGTCGATCCAGTTCAGCTGATGGTCGCGATGGAAGTCAGACACCACCTGCGCGAGTTCGCAGGCATGGCCGAACGCGCCGTCCAGAATGGCGTCGTTGATGCGATCGAGCATGGTGGCCACGAACTCGAACTCGAACGAGATGTGGTCCTCGGGCAGATGCAGACTTTCGTCGGGCTGGATGTGCTGGCTGCAGAACGTCTTGTACACCTCGTCGCGGGCCTCCTGCATCAGCAGCCCCATCTCGGACGTGAACACGCTCTCGTACGGCGTGGCGGCGAACGTCTCGTAATTGCCGGCGGCCAAAAAACGTGTGCGCGTAGTCGCACGCGAGCTCTGGCGCGTGCCGCCGTTGGCATGGCGCAAGTAGCGGCGAATGTCCGCATAGCCCTCGGCGATCGTCTCGTCATCGCCCGACATGCCCGAGAAATCCATGCCCGCCAAATGCTTCACCTGCTCGGCGGTAAGCTCCTTTGAAATACAGCTGCGCCAGCATGCGGTAGAAACTCGCGCGGCCGCGGTTGACCTCGACGACGAGCTGGGAAGCCAGCTCTTCACGCTCGGCAGTTTGAGTCGTATCCATGATGTCCTCCCAGCTTGTGGGTCGAATTCGTATAAGGAAGCGGGGCGCCGCGCGACGGCAGCGCCCCAACAGGTCCGATAAGGAATCGGAGCTAGAGGATGTTCAGGAACAGGTTCGCGACCGGTTCGGAAACCATCCACATAAGGCAGCGGTAGCACACGATGCCCACCGCGGCGCACGCGAGCGAGCCCGCGGCGAGCGCCATGAGCTGCTGCGGCTTCTTAGGGAAGCAGCGCGCCGCACACGGCGGGCACGACGCCCGCGAGCACGGCCGCGGCAACGACGCAGCCAAGCGCCGCGCCATCAGCCTGGCCGGCAGCCGCGGCGAACGCCACGGCACCGATCGCCGCAAGCACGCCGGCGACGAGCAGTGCCTTCGCGTACTCGCCCACCTGGGCGTCTTTCGCCTTGGCGGCGACGACCACCAGGTAGCACGCCACGCCGCCCGGCATGGCGGTAAGCATGTAGCCCAAAGGCAGTAGCAGCGTGTCCCACGCGGGGCGCGAGCTCATCATGTACGACTCGCCCGCCATGAACGAGATCAGTACACCGAAGACGGCGCCGATCACCGCGACGACCTTGCGAGCGCCGTCGGACGCGCCGCGCTTGAGCATCACCAGGTAGACGGCGACGAACACGCACAGCAGGCCCACCAGCACGGCCTCGGTGAAGATGCCCGAGGTGGATGCCCCAGCGCGCCCATGATGCGGTCGGGGTGCGACAGGTGCGTCACGGAAGCCAAGCCGCCCACGACAGCCAGCACGAACGCCGCGATGCCCGCGGGAAACGCGGCGGCCTTCGCGCGGCCCAGGAACTCATCGGCCGCCACGCACACGAACGTCCAGCCAGCGATGCCGGTGAGCGCCGTGAACAGCACGAGCGACCATTGGATCGAGATAGTCTCCATGGATTTACGCCTCCTTCGCGAACCAAGCCGCGTCAACGGCGTCGGATGCGGGCGTGATCTCGTCGACGTCGTGCCATGCCGATATCTTTCCGACAGGATGTACTTCGTCAGCGGCTTGTTGCCCACGTCCTTAAGGGTGTGCAGCGAGCTGGCGTCAGCCGCCGCCACAGCCTTGGACGCATCGGAATTCGGGTCGTCCAAATCGCCGTAGAAGCGGGCGTTCGCGCAGCACGCCGCCACGCACGCGGGCTCTTCGCCAGCGGCGGTCAGCTGGCCGCACAGCGTACACTTCTCGACGGCCTTTTTCCGCGGCGTTCCACGAGCGAACGCCATAGGGGCAGGCCATCATGCAGTACTTGCAGCCAATGCACTTCTCTTTATCGACGAGCACCTTGCCGTCGGCGTCGCGATAGCTCGCGCCGGTCGGGCACACGTGCACGCACGGCGCGTCCTCGCACTGCTGGCACTGCACGGGCAGCCAGTATTGCTCCAAATCGGGGAACGTGCCGTGGGGGCCAACCTGAATCACGCGGTTCCAGTATTCGCCAAGCGCCACGCCGTTCTCGTTTTTGCACGCGACCTCGCATGCATGGCAGCCGATGCAGCGGTCGAGGTCGACAATCAAACAGTTACGACTCATTTTTCGTAAAACGCTCCTCCCGTGAAGTCGCTGGGCTCAGGCATCCACGGCTCGAAGTCGGTCGCTTCGTACCAAATGCCCTCCGGGGCGCTGCGCCTTGGCAATCTTCACGTGAATGCCGCGCAGCGTGTAGGTGCCGAACTCGGGGTTGAAGTAGCCCGTGTTCTTGGTGAGCACGTTCATGTTCTCGGTCGTCCACGACTTGCGGCCGTCCGAGCCGTCTTCCAGGAACTCAGGGGTTCCAGAAGCGCTCCATGTATACCGAGTCTTGCGCGATGCCCTTGGTCACGCGCGCCACGGCGTAGATGCCGTCGCTCACGATGGCCTGCGCGTCGGCGGTGAGCTCCTTGCCGGGCGCGAACTCGCTTGGGCCGTCGGCCTCGCTCATCGACTTCGCCATAACGGTGTCTTTCGACACGCCCGTGGTGATGTCGCGGAACACGTCCTTGCCGTCGGTGCGGGGGCTCTTGATGTTCACCCAATCACCGTCGGCCACGCCGTACTTCTCGGCGTTTTCGGGGCTGATCCACAGCTCGGGCGCCGGATACAGCTCGCGCAGGTACGGGTTGTTGCGCAGCGTGCCGTGGTGGTAGTACGGGATGCGGCCCTCGGTCAGGCGCAGCGGATACTCGTCGCCGAAGTTCGTCTGGTCTTCCGGCGTGAAGTAGTACGGCATGGGGTTGTAGTCCACGACCGATGCGGGCATCTCGAACTTCTCGTTGCCGTGACGGCCCAGGTACAGCATGGTGTCGGCGTAGGGACCGCACTTCTTCGGGTTGTCCTTGATGTCGCGCGCGGCGGTGGAGAAGCCCGTGTAGGTGACCTTGCCGTCATCAGCGGAGCCGCCTTCCATGCCCGGGTCGACCTTGCCCGCGACGCCAGCGCCGGCGTTCACCTGGCAATAGCCGTCATAGGTCGTGCCACCCCAGTACTCGTCGTCTTCGGCCCACTTCTCAGGGAAGACGTCCATGGCCCGCTCCATCGTGGTGACCGACTTGTCGCCGCCCTGCTGGGCGACCCAATCCCAATACTCGTTGATGGTCTTCCAATACGGCGGAACCATGGGGCTGCCGATCTTCTCGGAATCCATGCAGGCTTCCATGTTCGCGTCGTACAAATCGCTGCTCGGGTCGCTCATCGCCTCGGCGATCTTGCCCCACATCATGATCTCGTCGGCAGCCTCGAACAGATTCGTGACCGGCTTGCGCATGAGGTTGACGTTCAGGCGGTTCTGCGCGAACGCGTTTTCAAGCCACTCGCACACGGGGAACACGATGTCGGCGGCTTCGGTGGTGAAGCTCGTCGGGTACATGTAGCCGTGCACGATGAGGTCGAACTTCGGGAACGCCTCGACCCACGAGCTGGAATTGCCCAGCGCGGCCATCTTGTTGCCCGAGCGTTCGATCCACACCTTGGGCTGGTAGGGTTCGCCGGTGAGCACGGCGGAAAGCACCGTGGGAATGTGGCTGTGCATCCAGCCGCCCAGGCCTTTTGTGCTCGCAGTAGCCCAAGCGCTCAAGAATGGCGTCGTTGGTCTGAAACTGGTACTTCGTCTCTCCGATGAAGCCCGACGGGAAGATGGTCGACTCGCAGCTGGAAAGCCCCTTGGAGCCCTGGCCGCCGACCTTGTTGGCCGGGCAGCCGGTATGCCACAGGTGCGCCGTCATGCAATCGAGCGCCGCGGCGCCGATGGCGGCCTGCGCGGAACCCGGTACATGTCGGTGGCCACCCAGCGAGATGCCGCCGTGAGCGCTGGAACAGTACAGCTCGATTGCCTCGATAATCTTTTCCTTCTTGCAGCCGGTGATTTCGGCCACGGTGTCCAGGTCGAAATCGGCGCAGCGGTCTTTGTATGCCTGAAAGGCGGTCTTGCACGTGATGGTAGATCCGTCTTTCAGCGTGACGTCAACCGTGCCGAACATCTGCGGGTGGTATGTGCCGTCGTTGTCGGGGCCCAGGGCAAACGCCTTGGTCACCTTTGCCGGTTTCGGTGTCGAAGTACACGTAGCCCTCGTTGTCGGCGGTCACGTCGTCGAACACGGCAGAGGCGCGCAGCAGCTGGCCGTCTTTGGTGATGTCGGTCGCTACCGGCGGCAGGGCAACGTCGTCGCGCGGGTCAACGAGGAACGGGAGGTTGGTCCACTGCTCGCAGAAGTCCTCGTAGCCGGGAATCTTCTCGTAGAGCTTGTTCTCGATGATGTAATGCATCCAGCCGAGCATCATGGCCATGTCGGTGCCGGGCTTGATCGGCAGCCACACGTCGGCCTTGCTGGCGTCGGCGTTGAAGCGCGGGTCGACCACGATGGTCTTGCAGCCGTTCGCGCGCAGCTCGGCCACGCAGCGACCCGACGTCGCGGGCGAATGCCATGCCGGGCCCGTGCCCCACATGACGTACACCTCGGCAAGTCCGCCGTATTTCGCAGGCTTGTACAGCTCAGAGCAGCCCGAGTCGGCGATCGACGTGTCGCCGATGCCGTTGACCAGCGGCATCGTGAAATTACGCGGCAGGTAGCACTGCGCGCAGCCCGGCTCGAACACGTTGCCGGCGCCCCAGAAGTTGCGGAAGCGCGGGGGCTGAAGAACTGCGGGTTGCCGCCGCCGCCCGTGGTGCACAGCAAGCCGTGCTTGCCGGTTTTTTGTCGCGCATGTCAATCATGTGCTGGGCGACCGTTTTCGCGGCCTCGTCCCAGCTGATGCGCTCCCACTGATTGCCGGGCTTCTCGCCCACGCGCTTCAGCGGGTACTTGTTGCGGTTCGGGTGATAAAGAGCCTGCACGCCCGAGATCCCCTTCGGGCAAATGCGCCCCTGGGACATCGGGTCGATCGGGTCGCCCGCTTGAGCTTGATCACGCGACCATTGCTTACCGTGGCGATAACGCCGCAGTTCGCGATGCAGGCGCGGCACGACGTGCGAACCTCGTGCACATCGTTGTCGGCCCATGCTTTGTTGCTCGGCTTGAGATTGTGCGCGGCCTCGATGCCCAGCGCGCTGGCGCCGGCAGTGATGGCCGCCGCTTTCACAAACGAGCGACGCGTCATAGTCGTAGACAAAGCTGACCTCCTCCTTTTGTAATCCTCTTCCTTTTCCCTCTATTGCCGAGAGGCGCCCGCCCCGTGCGCGTCCAGCACACGCTGCCCTGCTTCGGTCAAAGCCCAAGCGCCCCTCCAAACCAACGCTCCGGCACGGTCGAGTTTGTCGACGTAGTAGTCGGGCGAGTGTGAGAATCGGCCACCACGTCCATCGCGAGGCCTTCGGTGTTCTTGAAGAAATCTTCGATTTCGGGAAATTTGCGCGGCGTGCGGCAAAACGCCATCAGCGCGTAATAGGTATCGGCGCGATGCGGCACCTTCGCGATTTGCGAAGCGATGCGGCGCTCGGGCGCCAGGAGCTCGACGGCCTTCGCCCCGGCGGGCGTAGTTTCAAGGCGGTATGTGGCCACGGCGTCGCACGCCTCGTCGTCGGACATGGCGGCAAGCGATTCTTCGGAAATGGCGTTGCCCGCATCGTCGAGCGGCGTTTGCGACAGCCCTCCCGCATTGAGCAGCATATGCGCCAACGTGAACGGCTCTTGGATGATGTGGCTGTAGATGAATTCGTCTTGCGCCGCGATGAAATCTTCCACTTCGTCGAAAGTGCGCGGCGCCCCGCAGAACGCGAGCGTCTTATAAAGCACCTCGCGCAACGGGTTTTGCGAGCACACGCAGGTGACCACGCGATCGACGGATGCCTCGAAGGGCTCGACGTTGGCGCCCGCGCCCACCGACTCGGCCGATGCCTGGCTGCACTCGCCGCAGCATCCCTCATCGCGCTCGCCCGCATCGGGTGCGTCCATAACGATATCGCCCTGGGCGAATTTCTCGTAGCTCGCCGAAACCTCGAACTTCGGCAAAGGCTTGGTTTTTTCAAGCTCATGAAGACCCCCTTCATGGCTAGCCGCGCCCCCCTGCGCAGCCGCCCCTTGGAACGTCGAACACGATATGAAAAACGCAAAAAAGCCCTGCATAGAGCATAGTTAACTATTCGATTGGCGTATCATAGTTACTTGTTAACTAGATAATTCGTTGCGAGAGCAACTACAATAGTCGGCAGGAAGTTCGCACGATGCAAAGGGGGATGCATGGCTTCCAAAGGAAAGGCGACGCCGCGCAGCATTGCGAGGCTCCCGCGGCCGAGCAGTCAATTTCGGCCAAGGTTCGGCAGGCGCTCGCATCGATCGATCGGCAAGCACCGGGGCTCACCTACATGGGCATCGGGTGCTGGAACGCATGGAACACCATCGCGTTCTCCGGGCGCATTCTGGCTGCACGAGACCGACAACAGCTCGGTCACGGCCACGCTTATGATGACGCACCTTCTGGCATGCATCGCCACGCTGCTCGTATGCGCGCGCTGGCGTCCCGCCGCGCGCCGCTCGTCTTCGCGAAAACCGCACCACGTTCGCCGGCGCGTTGGTGGCATCGGTCGGCACGCTCGTCATCTGCTGCGCGCCCAGGAGATTTTGCCCTTCGACGACCTGTCGACCGTGTTTCGCCTGGGATGCGTGCTTTCGGGCGTGGGCACGACGCTCGTATTCTTCCGCGGGGCGGCGCTGGCACGCTGCCGCCGCACCGGGCGCTTTACCGCCTGGCCGAAGCCGTGATGTTTTCGCGATGATCTTCTTAATGCTCGGCCTGCCCCAACGAGCTCGCCACCGCCTGCTTCGTGCTGCTGCCCATCGCGGGCGCGTGCCTGTTCGCCGTGCGCTCGCGCAGCGTGGGCGGCGAGAGGCAGGTGCTCACGCAAACGACGCCGGTCTCGGGGAAGTTCGCCACCCTGCTTGTTTCCATCGCGCTGTGCTCTATGGCGCTCGAACTCATTCGCGCATATATCCTGGTCACCATGCCGCCAACCTACAGCGTGGGCAGCATCACCACCGCGCAGGATCATCGCGCCGCTAATGGTGGTCATTTCTGGCCGCGATTCTGTTGCACGCCTCAGCGCGACAACTTCGCGATGCATCTATTCCACCGCGACCGGCGTGCTGGTCTGCTGCTGGTGGCCATCGCCATATTCTCCGTGGCACTCGACCATCGTGGCCCCATCGCGTCGGTCACCTGCACATGCTTCAACCTTATCGACGTGGGCCATGCTGTTCTACCTGGTGTTTCAGGCGAAGGCCAACGCCATTTTGGTGGTGGGCCTGGGCAATGCGGCGCTTTCCGCCGGCACCGTGGTGGCGAACCTGCTGACGCTGGGATATTTGAACGCGGGCATCGATGCCGACACCATGCGCGTGATTCTGGCGGTGCTGGGCATAGCCGTGCTGTTCGACGCTGTTCGTGTTCTCGGAAAAAGCAGATCGACGCCATGCTGCTGCCGGTCGACGAAACCGCCGGCGAGGACGTGGCGCTTCCGCAGAAGCAACCGGGGAAATGGAAGCTCGCCTGCGAGCGGCTGGCCGCGGAAGGCGGGCTTTCCGAACGCGAGACCGAGGTGTTCATGCAGCTCGCGCGCGGACGCACGGCGCAAGAAATAGCCGACCGTGAGGTGCTCTCCATCTACACGGTGCGCGCCCACACGCGGTCAATCTACGCGAAGCTCGACGTGCACTCGAAAAAAGAGCTCGGCGACCGCATCGCCGAGCTCGCGAAATAACCACACTGAATCTGCCCCATTCCTGTTGACAAGTCGATTCCGTTGCTTCCTTTCCAAGAACCCGTCGCCGCCGATCTGGTATTCCTCCACCAGTTGAGGAGAGCGTGGGGCGGCTGGGGAGCCGAGCTCCTATGGTGTCGGCCGCGCTGCAGCCGAACCTGTCGAACGTCTCGACGGCCTTCTTTCTTTGCTCTGCGCTGTACATCCGCATGGTCTGGACTGGTCAAGGTTTCTTGGACGGAAAAATAAGCTTCTTCAGGCAACATCTCGCTCTAGGTCGCACGGGGCGTTATAGCCGATCGATGAGTGCATCCTCTGCCTGTTGTAGTAGAGCTCGATGTATTTGAACACGTCCTGCTTCGCCTCCTCCCTCGTCTTGTAGCCCTTGCCGTTCACCAGCTCGCGCTTGAGCGTCTTGAAGAAGGATTCCGCGAGCGCGTTGTCCCATGGGTTGCCTGGCCGCGACATGGATTGGGCATTCCATGGGACTCGAGGCAGCGCTGGAACGCCCGGGAAGTGTACTGGGAACCCTGGTCGTCGTGGAAGACGAGGCTGAAGTCGTCGGGCGGGCTCTCCCTTCCGACTGCCTGCTCGAGCGCATCCGTGACCAGCTTCTCGGTCATGCGCTCGGACATCGACCAGCCCACGACTTTCCTGTGGAACGCGTCGATCACAGCTGCGAGGTAGAGCCATCCTTCGCCCGTTCCGATGTAGGTAATGTCGCCCACCCATAGCTTTTGCGGGCTTCGACGTCGAACGCTCTGTCCACGAGGTTCACGCGCGGGTCGCCCATCTCGACCGCCTTCGCGCGTTTGTGCTTCCTGCTCGCCCCTTCGCCTGCAGCCCCAGCTTGCGCATGACGGCGAGCACTCGTTTCGCTGACGACGATGCCGTCGCGCCTGAGCCGCGGTTGATTCGGCGGTACCCGTAGCGGCCCTTGTGAAGATCGAACCTCTCGGCGACGAAGCCCTCCAGGGCCTCCCGCTCGATCTGTGCGTTGATTTCCTCCTTCACGTAGTCATAGTATTCGGATTTGGACACGCGCAAGATCCCGCATGCTCTTCCTGATGGGGCCGAACTCGCCCCTATGCTTGAGGAACTCGCACCCTCACGCATGGTCTTGACTCAAGAAGGCCCGGAAATTTTTTAGCAGCTCGTTCTCGCGCTCGAGCTCCTCGATCCTTTTGCGGAGCTTCACGATCTCGTAATCCTTGTTGACCTTCGGGCTGCCGTTTCCGGGGAAGGCGTTCTCGCCCATTTCCTCGTACTCCTGCGCCCACCGCCTGAGCGTCGAGTCCTTGATTCCGAGCTCCCTCGCAAGGTCGACAGCCCTCATCTCGCCGCCGAGGACCACCCGCGCCGCCGCTATCTTGAACTGCTTGTCGTAACGCTTCCTCTTCTGGGTCATATAGAACACCTTCGCCCTTAACTGTTGTCCAAAAATCTTTACCCTCTCCATCCCCTTGCTTATCCTTGTACTGCATGGGGCTCATCCAGCCGAGCGACTGCTTCTTGCGGCGCCTCGTTGTAGAAGCGGATGTACTCGTCCAGCAGCTCCATGAACGACTCCACGGCGACGCCGCTCCAGTCCCGATGGTAGAAGAACTCATTCTTCAGGCGGCCGAAGAAGCCTCGCATGCCGAGTTGTCCGGGCTGCAGCCCTTCTTCGACATGGAGCGGACCAGGCCGTTTCCTCGCATATGCCGATCCACCGGGCCATCTGTAATGGCATCCCCTGTCCGGAGTGGCAGACCGGGTGCTGGCCCGGGGAGAGTCCCGCACGCGTCCTCCAGGGAGCCGTTGGCGAGCGCCGCGTTCGGGCGCCTTCCGATCCGCCATGCCACGACGAGGCCGTCGTAGCAGTCGATGACCGGGCTGAGGTACGCCTTCTCCTCGCTGGGCAGCTTGAACTCGGTGATGTCGGTGAGCCACAGCTTGTTTGGGCGTCCGCGTGGAAGTCGCGCTCCACCAGGTTGGGGGCGCGTCCGATATCTCCCCCCTTGTAGGAGTTGTAGCGCCGCCTCCTCTTCAGGTAGGCGACCCGGCAGCCCTCTTTCGGCCATCAGCCTGCGCACGACCTTCGCTGACGACGACGCCGCCTTCCCGCAGCTCGTTGTGCACGTACCGGTAGCCCGCGCCGCCGGCGCCGTCGAATATCCTCCTGATGTCGATCCTGAGCTGGGCGTGCTTGTCCTTCGCGCGCAGCTTCGCGCGGCAGTACTCATAGGAGCTCTTCGAGATCCTCAAGGAATCGGTGAGCTCTCTTAACGGGGCGGTCGGACTCCAGCCTCAGCTTGTTGATCAGCACGGTCTTCTCCATGTTGCTCATCGAGCCGAGGCTCCCTGCTTTTAAAAGATCGACGGCTCCCCTCAGGATGTCGTTCTCCAGCTCGAGCTGCCGAATCCTCTCCTCGAGGCCGCCCTCGAAGCCGGCGTACGCCGGCTCGTCGCCCCAGGTGTCCTTGCCCGCCGCTCATCCGCGCCCCCTTCGTTCCGCCGCCTTTCAGCCAATAGCGTACAACATCGGGGCTTCCGATGCCGAGCGCTTCCGCGATGCCCCTGCAAGATGCGCCTTTTCGCGCCATCTCCATCGCCTTGCCCCGGACCTCGTCGCCGTAGGGCTCGAACTTGGCTCCGCAGGTCCTCTGCTGCGGCTTGGCGCGCGGCTGCCGCCCAGCGGCGCAGGGTTCTGCCGGGCACGCCGACATCCTGGCGGTCTTCTCGACGTCGCCGGTGAGCCTCAGCATGCCGAGGGCTTTGTCCTTTGAGTCTTGGCTGTACATACGGACCCCTGGAGAGGTAAGATTTCTTGGACACCAAAGTTAAGGGCGAAAGGTGTTCTTATATGACCAGAAGAGGAAGCGTTACGACAAGCAGTTCAAGATAGCGGCGGCGCGGGTGGTCCTCGGCGGCGAGATGAGGGCTGTCGACCTTGGGTGAGGGAGCTCGGAATCAAGGACTCGACGCTCAGGCGGTGGGCGCAGGAGTACGAGGAAATGGGCGAGAACGCCTTCCCCGGAAACGGCAGCCCGAAGGTCAACAAGATTACGAGATCGTGAAGCTCAGGAAGAAGGTCGAGGAGCTCGAGCGCGAGAACGAGCTGCTAAAAATTTCCGGGCCTTCTTGAGTCAAGACCATGCGTGAGGTGCGAGTTCCTCAAGAGAGCATAGGGGCGAATTCGGCCCCATCAGGAAGGCATGCGGGATCTTGCGCGTGTCCAAATCCGAATACTATGACTACGTGAAGAGGAGGAAATCCAACGCGCAGATAGAGCGGGAGGCGCTGGAAGGGTTCGTCGCCGAGAAGGTTCGAGCTGCACAAGGGCCGGTACGGCTACCGCCGCATCAACCGCGAGCTCAGGCGCGACGGGATAGCCGTGAGCGAGAAGCGCGTCCTGGCCGTCATGCGCAGGCTGGGGGCTGCAGGCTAAGGGGGGCGACAGGAAGCACAAACGCGCGAAGCCGGTCGAGAAGGGCGATCCGCGCGTGAACCTCATCGTGGACAGAGCGTTCGACGTCGAAGCCCGCAACAAGCTATGGGTCGGCGACATTACCTACATCGGAACGGGCGAAGGATGGCTCTACCTCGCAGCTGTGATCGACGCGTTCCACAGGAAGGTCGTGGGCTGGTCGATGTCCGAGCGCATGACCGAGAAGCTGGTCACGGATGCGCTTGAGCAAGCCGTCGGAAGGGAGGATCCGCCGGATGACTTCTCGCTGGTGTTCCACGACGACCAGGGGTCCCAATACACCTCGCGCGCATTCCAGAGATGCCTCGAGTCCCATGGGAATCGCCCAATCCATGTCGCGGCCAGGCAACCCATGGGACAACGCGCTCGCGGGAATCCTTCTTCAAGACGCTCAAGCGCAGCTGGTGAACGGCAAGGGCTACAAGACGAGGGAGGAGGCGAAGGCAGGACGTGTTCAAATACATCGAGCTCTACTACAACAGGCAGAGGATGCACTCATCGATCGGCTATAACGCCCCGTGCGACCTAGAGCGAGATGTTGCCTGAAGAAGCTTATTTTTCCGTCCAAGAAACCTTGACCAGTCCACCTGACTGGACCGAATGGTCCAACTATTCGTCCGCACCCCCTGGCTTTCCGCAAAACACACGGGCAAAGGGTTTGCTACCATGCAGCCATGGAAAGAATTCTCGACAAAACAATCGTCCTGGCAGGCTGTCTGCTTACGGCCGCCTGCTTTTTGTCGAGACCAGCAGCGGAGCCGAGCTCGCAGCGTCCGACGCGCGATTGCTCACGCTCGCCATCGCCATGCTTATCGCCGTTTTATGCTCCGCGCTCACCGAAGCCGTCTCAATGCCCACGGGCATACTAGCCTTTCGGCATACTGCGCGGCGGCGTTCTTCGTTCCCCGCTGCGCTCGCCTTCGTACCGCTTGCCCTCTATGACTGCACGCGCTGCGTCCATCGCGCGGACGTTTTTGCGTTTCTCGGGCGCGCTCGCCCGCTTATCGCGATTGTCGCATACCTTATGCGCGCGACGATGCCGCCACGCTTTCGACGGCATCGCTTCTTTGCTCTGCGACCGCGGCCTGCGTTCTCTCGGTTCGCACGAGCACAACGCTCGCCCGCCAGCGCATCGCCTGGAGCACGCGGGACGCGCTGGCCCCCCAGGCGCTTTCACTTTCGCAAAAGGAATCGCAACCTTCGAGACTCGCTCGATAAATGTCGGCAATAGCGGCAAGAAACGATGAAAACGGAGCGACTGGCGGCGAAGCTGCAGATCAAAAATCAACCGGCGAAACCGTCGCGCGCGAATGCGCCCGCGGGATTGCGGCGAGCAAGTCGGAAGGGGTCCCATCAGGCCGGCCAGGCGCCGGCGTGACGCGCAGGTCGGACGGTGGCGCGAGGCGCAAGTTGAGCGGCGGCAGCAAAACAACAGGCGACGCGAGAGTCGGCTGTGGGGTAACAGACGGCGCAGGGGTCGGCGGCGCTTTGAGCAACGGCCGCGTGAAGCGCGAGTCAGACGGCAGCACCTCAGGCGATTTCGTCCACAGCAACGCATCGCACGAGCAACTGCGCCCCACCCCGTTCGCCTGCCTGACCGAGCGCAATACGAAGTCGCGCGCCTTGTGGCCGAGGGACTCGACAATCGAGAAATCGCCGCGACCGCCTATTTGAGCGAAGGCACTGTCCGCAACAACATAAGCAGCATTCTCTCGAAAATGAGCTTGAAGAATCGCACGCAAATCGCCGTTACGTACTACAAGAGCAAAGGCTCGACCCGATAAAATCGCAACCGTTTCGGCTGGCACGCAGTCCACTTCAATTTTGTTCAAAACGGGCTTCGAATGTGGTCAAAATTACGGGCGACTTTTCATGTTGAAATAGCACAGCGTCTTGACCAGGCATTTCTTGCAAGAAAGAACTTCCTTTGGTCGTCTCCCGCACACATTAGGCCTAACAATGCCACATTCGCGGCCCGTTTTGAACAAACGAAGACGCCGGCATGCGAAACGCTGGCACCGAAGCGAACGCATGCAAAGCGCAAGTACGCAGCGCCAAGCACACGAAAGGAAAACGCACAGAACGCAGGCAGGCAAAGCGCCGGCATACAGAACACAGGCACGCAAAACGCTGGCGAGCAAAACGCTGGCATACGAAACGCAGGCACGCAAAGCGAACGCATGCGAGGCAGCCCGAAGACGATAATCGCAATCGCCCCCCTAGCGTCGCCCGCTCGCTTTCCTCCGTTTCGGCAGGAACACCGCGCCGAAAACGAACCCCGCAATAGTCAACGCCGCAAGAATGCTGAACGCCACGCCGAAGCCGTGCGCATCGATGCCCAAATCGCCGCTCGAAGCGAGCGCCATGATCCCGATAAGCATAGAAGAAAGCAGCGCGCTTGAGATCTGGCGAATCGACGTGATGATTGCCGTGCCCTGCGCGACGTCATCACCCGATAACTGTTTGCTCGCGTAGGCCGTCATGGGCATTTGCAAGCACGCGACGCCGCAGATGCGCACGCCATAGAGAACCGTTACTACCCAAAGCGGCGTTTCCGCATCGCACGCGACGAACGCGAGCGTTCCGCCCAGCAGCAACGCGCAACCCGCGACAAGCAGCGGCCACGGCCCGTGCGAATCGAGCAAGCGACCCGTTATAGGGTTCAAAAAAGCCTAACAGCACCGCGCCGGGCAGAATGGCCAAGCCAGAAACCGCCGCCGAGGCGCCTTGCACATCTTGCACGAACAGCGGAACCATGATGGAAGCCGCCATAAACGACAGATTGCCAAGCAGCACGAGCGCAAGCCCGACCGTGAATTGGCGATTCGCAAAAGCATGAAAGCTTAAGAAGCGGGTCCGAAAATTCTCAGCTGCCGACGAGCGAATGCGAACAGGAGTACAGCGCCCAACGCGATGCTTGCCGCAGCCACCACGCCCTGTCCCGACTGTTCAATGCACGCCGTCGCAACAAGCAGGCATATCGCGCCGAACGAGAACAGCACCGCAGAAAGTGCATCGAAGCGCTGATGCGTTGCGGGCTTACGCATCACATTCGGCAAAACGGAATCGCAAGCAGCGTCACCACAGCGGAGACCACGCCAAGCGCGACGAATACCGCTCGCCACCCCCACGCATCGACGATGAAAACCCGAGATTGCCGGGCCGATTGCGGGCGCGAACCCGATAATGATCCCCACAATGCCCATGGCCTTGCCGTATTGGCTTTTGGGATATACCGAAAAGCGCCACCACTTGAATAGCGGGAGCAAAATGCCCGCGCCAATCGCCTGCACCAGGCGAGATGCGAGCAGCACCGGATAATTCGTCGCGAAAGCGAAGCGCAGCATCCCACGATAAAACCGACCATGGCGATAAAGAACAGGCGTCGCGCATCGAGCTTTTTGCTCACGAGATAGGCGCTCATGGCGGAAAACAACCCGAGTGTGAAAATGTAGGCCGTGGTAATGAGCTGAGCCAAGCCCGCCCCAACCAAAAACTCCTGCATGATGGTAGGCAGCGCAGCAATCATCATCGACTGGGAAATGCACGCCGCCGTAGTGCCTGCCATCATAATGCCGAGCACCATATGGCGCTGCCGAGGCGGCAGGCCGCCGTCTTCCATCCGATTCGTTTGAGTGTTCTCGCTCTTGTTCATGCGCGCAATACTACCGCGTTGCGCGCCACATACAACGCGAGCCACAAAAAGACAACGAGAGGGCCGCAGCCCCTCTCGATTCCTTATACGACTTTCGACTTTTTCGACTTGTTCCACGAACCAGTTAACAAGCTTCATGGTGGGATTACGCAATACCAAACCAAGCAACGCGAACGGCACCACATAGAGCAGCACGCACCCGATTTCTACCCAGAAATCGCCCTGGTACACGCCAAACATCGCCGCACGCATGGCATTAATCACATGCGTGGCTGGCAGCCATACGCTCACATCTTGGAAGAATTGCGGCAGAATGGCCAATGGGTACGCGCCACCGCCGCCCGCAACCTGCACGATAAGAAGAATAACCGCGATGGCCTTGCCCAGATTCGCGAACGACACCACGAGCGTGTAGATGATGAATGCGAAAACTTGGCCGCCAATCCAATATACAAGCAAGTACAGCAGCGGGTTTTCAGCCTGCACGCCCAAGAAGAGCATATTGCCAATCGCGAGCACGGTGCTCTGTGCAAACGAGAGAAGCGACACAATGCCGAAACGCCCCAAGAATTGCTGCGGAAGCGAAATGCCCCGAGTTCTTCTTCGATGCGGCGCGAGGGAGTGGGTCGGATAGTGACCATGATAAGCAGCGCGCCAATCCACAAAGCAAGCGTTGTGTAAAGCGGAGACATGGCCGAGCCGAAATTCTCGACGGGGAACAACGCATGGCGATCGAGCTCGACGGGCGCCGATATCGCCGTAGCGAGCTCGCTTGCATCGCTGCCGAGCACTTCGCGGAGCAACTCGGTATCGCCATTTGCAAGCGCATCCTTCATATTCGTCGACAAGTCATCGAGCTTCTTGGCCGATTCGTCGGAGTTCGTCAGCGGAGCTGTCGAGTTTCGACTTCGCATCGCCAAGCTTTTCGGTAACCGCGCCAGCCGAACCCGTAAGCGCGCTCGCCGCATCATCGAGTTTGGAAGCACTCGACGAAAGCAGCGACGTCGCGTCGGTCACCGAGCTCACGAGGTTGTCGAGGTGTGGCTTCACGTCATTGTTGTATTGGTTTTTAGCGTCTTGCACCTGCTGTTTTGCTTCGGCGATTTGCGCATCGATGTCGTTGCGCGCAACCTCGGCGCCAGAAATGCCATATTCCAAATCGCCCGCCCGTGGTGCCGAGCTGGCGAGAGAGACGCTCCATGGTCGTGCTCACGGCACGCAGGGTGCTTGCCATTTGTGTAAGCTCAACAGAGCTGCCATCGGGCATGCCTTTAGCGAGCGCGCGTCGAGGGAATCGGCCAGCTGGGCGTAGTTCGCCGCCTGATCGGCCAGGCCATCGGCGTTCGTGATGAGCGACTGCGAGACGGTTTCGCGGCCATCGTGCGCCGTCGCGAACGCGTCGTCTACCGCAGCCGACACGCCGTCGAAGCTCGCTACGCTCGCATCAATCGCGCTGGCGAGCGAATCGGTCGAAGCATCCATGGCATCGGCGATCGTCGTGGCCGACGCCTTCGCATCGCCCACCTGGCCGGCGACTTTTCTGCTGAACCCTTCGCCGAAGACAGAAGGCTCGCAGAACTCGTAATGAGGTCTTGCGACGACGCCAAGCACCGTGGAATACGTGCGCAGCACCGAAGAAGCCTTGGTCATCTGGGCCGAAAGCGACCCCACATGGTTGGCCAGCTCGCCGATATGGCCATCGACGTCGGCATTGTCAGCATAGGTCACAAGCCCCTGCGCCAAGCTCAGAGCCGTGTCGGAAAGCGTTTTTGTGAACACCTGGTTCACCTGCACCGAAATGGCATCGGCGCCTTGGTCGGTCACCTTTGGCGAAATGGCGTTCTTCTTCTCGTTGAGTAATAGATGATTTTCGCGTGCTTGGCATCGTCGGAATAAAACGTCATCATGTCGCGGCTGAAGCTTTCGGGAATCACCACTGCCGCATAATACTTGCCCGACTTGGCGCCATCGATGGCATCTTCCTTATCGGTAAATACCCGCTTGATTTGATCGTTTGCCCGAAGCGACGAAATCACTTTGCTCGCCAACGTTGATTTCACAGGGACGAGATCGCTTTCATAGCCCTCGTCAACACTCGCCACAGCGATTTTCAGGTTGCCCGTATTGCCGAAAACGTCCCACGCAGCAATCATGTTGTACCACGAGAAAATCGACGGCAAAGCGATGAGGCCCAGCACGATGATGCCCGTAACCACGTTCAATCGCAGGCGCTTCAAATCGCCCACAAACAGCTGCCAAATCTTCCTCATCGCACATCGCCCTCTTTCACGCCGCGCGTGCCTTCGGGCGCATCGTCGCCCATATCGAAATCGTCGGCCGGCTCGCCGAAACCGTCAACGGGTTTGTCGTATTCGCTTTCCGTGGCACCAAAGGCGCTCGCAAACGCGTTCGAGGAATCCGCAATCGGCGCTTGCCCGTCTTCCGCACCGCGATTGCCTTCAGCAGACACAGGCACATGCTTGACAGGTTCTTCCCCCGCATATCAGGCGAAACCTCGATCGAAGATCGTCGCACGCAAGCGAGCGAGTCGACGAAGCCACATCCATCGACGCGTCCGAAGAGCCGCTTTCACCATTCGCATTAAGAATAGGCTCTGGCACCGGCTCTGCGGCGGGCACGGCAGGTACGCGCACATGCGCGCTTTCAGGACCCACGGCAACCGATGAAGCATAGCCGACGGCAGGCTCGCCACCCTGAATACAGGATCGTGTTCGAGGCTGTTGCGCGCGGCGAACAGCGTGCGCAGCTCTTCATCGCTCATTGCGTTCAGCGCGATCTGGCGCTCGGGCTGTCTTTCATATGCTCAACAATTATGAGGAACGCGACGACGGCAATAAGCCACAACAGCCACACCGTGAGCCACCGACCTTCTTGCCCGGGCTCCACAAAGCCATCGAAGCCGTGAACAAAACAGGAACGACCACGCCCAGCACATATGCGCCATGCTTCAATTTCGGATAGAGCCTCATGAATCGCGTGGAATGCTCCAGCAGGTAGGCGCGGAATTCTTCGTGGTTGCTCATGGCGCGCACAATTTGAGCCGTCCTATAACGACGTTCGGGCAATTGCACTTCTTCGCAGTTCACGATATCGCTTTCTGCGAGTTGCTTGCGAACATGCGATTGAGGTTCGTGAGGAAGGGCGCGCAAATGTGCCGATGAACAGGAAAACTACGAAGAACAACGAAGCACGCCCATGAAGCCAAGCCACATATTTCCGTAGAAACCGCAGATGCATTCGCGCATAGCGTTGATGCCATACGTGAACGGGAAGATGGGATACACCGTCTGGAAGAAGCTCGTAGTAAGCTCGACCGGATACAAACCCGTCGCACCCGGATTTGCACAAACACCAAAATGACGCATTGCCCTTGCCCACATGCTGCAGCGTGGTGAAAGCGTGTATTGAATCGCCAGATACGTAAGCGAACATGCGACCGCTGTCATATAGAGCGCGGCGACGTTTTCGGCTTGCACGCCAGGAACAGGCAGCCCGTCACGCACACGATGGCCTGCAGCGAAACCATGATGGCGAACAGAATGCCGCGACCCAAGAAACGCTGCGCGATGGTGAGGTTGCGAATCTCTTCATCGTCAACCTCAATATGCATAATGACCATGAGCATGAACACGCCGATCCACAGCGTGAGGTTGATGAACAGCGGCGACATGGCTGAGCCATAGGCGTTGAGCGGATAGAGCTGCTCGGTTTCGAGTTGCGTGGGTGACTGCATGAAGTCGGCGATTTTGTTCACGTCGAGCGTGCCATCTTCGCCGAACAGCTTCGCGAGAGCGCCCGACGTGCCCAGCGCCACCACGTCGGTCCGCGGTGTCGATATCGCCCTGCACGTCGGCAAACAGCGCGTCGGTTTGGCCCAGCGCATCAACCGTTGTGTTAAGCGTTGAGATGAGCTGGTCGAGCACGAGCGACGTTTGATCGATGAGCGACGTCTGACGGGCGACGGTGCCCGAAAGGAGCCCGCGGTGCTCGCAAGGCCCGAGAGGCCCTGGCTTACAGCGGGAATGGTATTTTTCGACAGATCGTCGTTGTATGCGCGACCGTTGTCGGCCGATTCTGCACCGCATCGTTCACGGTGCTCGACGCATTGGCAATGGAGCCGGCCGTGCTCGGGCGCTCGCCGCGGGCATTCATCGATTCGAGGTTCGCTTCGGCATTGGCGTTGCCCTGCGACCCAGCGTAGCGATGGCCGCGTTAACGGCATCCGCGCTGGTCTTCAGGTAGATGATGTCATCGGCCACGGCTTGCTGAAATAGGAAATGATTTCCTTGTTGCCATCGATGACGTTCTGGGCAACGCTCGTCGCGTATTCCCATCGCCCTGCCCGCCTGGATTCCCGTTGCGGCATCGCCCACCACCGGCATTCGCTTTCGTAGAAGCCGCCGAGAGCAGTCGAAAGGCCGCCGCTTACCGCTGTCGACATATTGCCGAGAAGTTCACGATTTCGGTATTCAGCGTTGCGGCAAGAGCCGAAGCCTCAGAAAGCGCCAGCGCCA
>VOFG01002880.1_pt1 | contig 23806 bp, 40 predicted proteins | sample 5384171 | NCBI WGS metagenome assembly VOFG01 (sample SAMN12384726, study PRJNA508395) | human gut metagenome | isolation source: healthy gut F | host: Homo sapiens | reverse complement strand
GCCATCCCGATGGACAGGATGCCGGTGACGATGGTCTTGCGCAGCTGCCAGATGCCGCGGCGGAAGAAGTGGACCGTGCTAGCCGCATCGGAAAAGTGTAACAGCACGCGCACCATGCCGACGACCTGGGCGAGAAGGGTGGCCACGGCTGCTCCGGTAATGCCCCATTTGAACCAGAAGATGAAGATGGGGAGCCAGGATGATGTTGATTCCTACGGAAAGAAGGGGGTGGAGCCCATGGCTTTTTAGGGTAGCCGGTAGCTCTCATCACATGATTGAGGTTGAAGAAGACGTACGTGACGGGCAGGCCCAGCAAGGTAATAAGCATGAAGTCGTACGCATAGGTGAGGGTTTGCCCGCTGGCGCCGAAGGCGGTCAGGATTTCCGTAAGGAAAAAGAAGCGTGGGAATCACCAGCACCACAGCGGCAATCAGACTCATGATGAGGACGTTGCCAAGCGTACGCTCAGTTCCTTCCTGGTCTTTTCTTCCCCAGCCGGATGGAGCTGATGGCCGCCCCGCCGATGCCTACCAGCGTGCCCAGGGCGAAAGTCAGGTTCATGATGGGGAAGGTGACGGCCAGGCCGGACAGGGCCAGAGGCCCCACGCCGTGACCGATGAACACGCTGTCAATGATGTTGTACAGGAGTATACCACCATGCCGGCGATGGAGGGCAGGGAGTACTGGATCAGCAGACGCCATACGGATGCGTTTTCCAATTCTGCGATGTTGCGTGACTGGGCTGCCATGGACGTTCCTCCTTTCAAAACAGGTGGCAAACTATAAAAACGCACGGATGGGTTGTCAAGCTGTCCACCTGTCCGAAAACGGCCTTTTTCCCCCAGTTTCAGAGAGAGGGCTGTTTTGATTGACTGTGGAAGCTTTTGGGGTTGAGTCCTTTCCGCCTTTTTTCAGAAGCATGCCATGACCATGTCCGTTTTCTCTTTCCTGCGTCTTGTCTCCGTTTGCGGCGCCGCTCTTATGGGTTCTTCCTGTCTGCCCATGTTTGGCGCCGGGCAGGTGCTGGCGGGAAGCAGCCTCGCGGAAGGTCTGCTGCCCTCTTCCTCTCTGGATCTTGTGTGGAGAGGAGACATCCGTTCTTTTCCCTCTTCCGGTTTGAGGACGCCCCGCGGGTTCAAAGTTTCTCCCGCGGATTCTTATTCCCTGCTGATGGAAGCGCGCCCGGGGATTGCCGGAGAGTGGGCCTGCTATCATGACCGCAGTAATTACTACTGGGCTTTTTGTAGCCGGAAAGAAGGAGGAGGAAGCGGGGCTTTACGCCGTGCGCCGCGGCGTGGCCGTAAGCGGCATTTCCGGAGAAATTGAAGATGCCCCCGCCGTGCAGGATGCTCAGCCATTCTCCGCCATGTAAGCACAGGTTCTGGTCTTTTTGCAAAAATGCTGCCGGAACCCCGTTTTCCGGCAAGTTGGACACGATAGGTTTGACAGGCAGCTGTTATTGCGGGCGTATTATGAACCGCATGAAGTTCCTTTTATTATCGTTTGCATGGGTGTGCATGGCTTGCGCCGGAGCATGGGGGCAGGATACGGCCCCGTCTTTCCCGGCCAATGGGGCCAATTACAGGCTGTTTCCGGCGGACCGGCCTCCGCTGGTTCCCAAACCCCAGCAGCTGCGCTGGGACGACAGGGCCATTCCCGTGCAGTCCGTACGCATTTTGGCTCCGTCTCCGTCCAGGACTTCCTATCCGGAACAGATGAAGTTCATTGTTTCCGAATTGAAATCTTTTCTGGCGGAGCACCGCGTGAAGGTGGCTCCGGACGGGACTTTTGCCGTTAAATCGTCAAGGGGGATGTGAAAGCCGGCACGGAAAATTTCCCAAGCTGAAGGAGGAGGCTTATTCCTCCGTGTAACTCCCGGCGGCGCACTCATTACGGCGATGGATACCAGAGGATTCTATTACGGCATGAAAACGCTGGAGCAGCTTCTTTTTGCGCCGCGGCGGACGACGACCATTGCCGCCTGCGATATCGTGGACTGGCCGGATTTTTGAAATCCGCGGATTCATGAACGATGTGGGACGCAATTACATGCCGCTACCTCTGATTGCACGGGAGCTGGATTCCATGGCGCAGCTCAAGCTGAATGTTTACCACTTCCATTTTACGGAGAACCCCGGCTGGCGGCTGGAATCCATATCCGGAGCTGAACGCCCCCGAAAATTATACGCGCATGCCTGGCAAGTTTTACACGCAGAAGGAGTTTAAGCAGCTGGTGGAGTACTGCCGCCTGCGCAATATCCTGCTGATTCCGGAGATGGATATGCCGGGGCACAGCCAGATGTTCCCCGCAAGGCGCTCAACGTGAAGATGAGCGATGAAAAAGCCACCAAAGCCCTGGTGGCCCTGATCAAGGAGTTGTGTTCCCTGGTTCCCAAGGAGAAAATGCCCATCATCCACATTGGCACGGACGAGGTGCGCGGCAAGGATGAGCAGGTGAACAATGAGATTCTTAAGGAGTACATCCATGCAGTGGAGTCCTGCGGCCGCATTCCCATGAGATGGCAGCCCGGCCTGACGCCGAAGGGCTATAACGGCTCCATCCAGCAGTTATGGTCCGGCCGCCAGAACCGTGGCGCATGGCCTACCGACGGAGCGAAGTATGTTGATTCCCTGGAGACTTACCTGAACCACCTTGATCCGTTTGAAACGGCCATGACCATGTATTTCCGCCGGGCATGCCCGTTTCGGAATGCGGAAGGACTGGGCATGATGCTGTGTTCTTTCCCGGACCTGGAAATTACGGATCCGCGCAACCAGGTTCTTCAGACGCCCGTTTACGCCGGCATGGCGTTCGTTTCCGAACCTTTGTGGAATAATCCCCATGAGAAGGTGCTGGGAGACCCCAACCAGGACGAATATATGAAGTATTTTTCCAATCTGCCCGTGCAGGGGGATCCTCTGCTGAAGGGGTTTGCGGATTACGAGAACCGCGTGCTCGCCATCCGGGACCGTTTTTTCGTGGATAAGGAGTTTAATTACGTACGGCAGGCGAATATTCCCTGGAAATTGCTGGGGCCTATTCCCAACGGCGGTAAGACGGAAAGGAATTCGCTCCGGAGGAGGACAACAAGGCAGGGAAGATGAGGGATTCCTACGAGATTGACGGCGTCACCTATGAGTGGTCCGGAGACGATTACACGGGGGCCACCATCATTTTCAAGCATTACTGCGATTTTCCGACGCTGTTCAATGGCGCAAAGATGGGAGCTTATCCCCACAAAAACCACACTTATTACGCGCAGACCTGGATTTATTCCCCCAAGGCGCAGACGGTGCCTTTCTGGATCAGCGGACATACCTGGGCCACGTCCGATTGGCGCAACGGTCCGGCGAGCGTTCCCGGCAAGTGGTTTCATGCGGATCCCAAATTTTTTGTGAACGGCCGGGAGATTGCCCCCCGCAATGGAAAAAGCCGCGTAACAGCGGCGTGATGGTGGATGAAAACTACCATTTCCGGGAGCCTTCCATGGTTCCTCTTAGGAAGGGTTGGAACCGCGTGCTGGTAAAGAGCCCCAGCAACAATTCCGCGCGTCGGTGGATGTTCACATTCGTTCCGGTGCTGGTGAACCCCAAGACGCCCGGCTGCAATGTGAAGGAGTATCCCGGCCTCAAATTTTTCCACACGTCCGGAATGGAAAATCCGTGATGAGCATCCGGAGCTGGAATGAGCCGGTTGCAGTATCCGCCATCATCATTAAAAAAGAAGCCGCGCTTCTGGCAAAAGCGCGGCTTCTGATTGCATGCAAAGGACGCGAATACGAAATTAAGCCCTCCCCGGCGGCGCGTCATCAGAGCGGCAAGTTCCGGCGGGCTGAGGGAAACCATGGGCGGTTCCGGCACGGGAGCACGGGAAGAACCGCTTCATTGTAGTTTCAATGAAAGCCGGGTAATTCTGTATTGTTACAGTATTTTCCAGGGAATATTTTTCCAATAGTGCGTCAAAGCCGAGCCCCGTGCCTCCGGGAACAGCTGCCTGAGGGTTCATGCCGCCCATCTGGTCAATAAAGGGGTCCGGCTCAAACAGGAGATGAGTGCAGAGGCCGCAGAGGGAATTTCCGTGGGAAGGAAGTTGCGGTAATACTCCGCCGCCTGGTAAACGGCCCAGAGCTGCCCTACGGGGTGATCCATGACGGTGGTGAAGACGGGAGGCTCGTAAAGGTATTCCGGCGTTGCTTCCCGCGCGGGTTTGACGATGCGGATGATGGGCAGGTCTGAGGAAATAGCCGGCTGGTGTTCCACGTCCGAACCCATGTCCAGGGCCAGAGGCATGCCGGCGTCCACCAGACGTTCCCAGCTCTGGATGGAGAAGGGGCACGGGTCTTCTATGAAATCTATCCTGGTTTTCAGATGGTGGGGCAGGGATTTCCAGAATTTCAGGGCATCGTTTTCATTCAGGCATCCGTTGAAATCCAGCCGCCAGCGCCCAGGAGGGGACCATGGATGCCAGCATCGTCAGCCGTTCCAGGGAGGCGGCCAGATTGGCGCTGGCCTTGATTTTTCCTGCCTTGAATCCCTTGGATTCCATGATGCGGATGGTGGCGGGGCTGACGCAGGAGGGCAGCGTGGCGTGGCTGGCGGGAATGTGCAGGCCGTCAAACAGGCTGGCGCCCTTCGCGCGCGCCTCCCCGTCCGTCCGGGCGCATTCCAAGGCGCGGATGCCCAACGGCAGCGGGTTTCCCTTCCTGAGCGCGTCCAGTTCCTCCTGCAACGTGGCGTCCCCCAGCTCCGGCCACGGCTGGATGCAGCCGTACCCGCCTTCATCCGTTTTAATAAGGGCTCCCTTCCTGCACACTTCCGCGGCTCTGGCGTTCAGAGGGCCGCAGGCTGTTAAAGAATATTCATGGTAAAACACAACTTTAATTCAAACAACCTTTCCATCTTTTGTCACGATGAAAAAAGGTTTTCATTGGATTTTGGAGGGTGAAACGTCTAAGCTCTGCGTCATGTACAGAACATTGGTGTTCGGAGCGGACGGCCGGGTGGGAAGCCATCTGGCAGCATATCTGGAAGAACATGGCCTGGAGGTGGTGAAGTGCGGACGGACTTTTGTGATTTGAAGGATTTAAGCGCTTTGAAACGTGTTCTGCTTTCTTCCGGAGCCTCACATGTGGTGAATTGCGCCGCTGTAAGCGGATTGAAGCCTGCCTGATGATCCGGAGACGGCCCACCGCGTCAACGCCATGGCTCCGGAGATGATGGCGCGCATTTGCCGCCTGGAGGGCATGCGCTTTATCCATTTGAGTACGGATTATGTGCTGGACGGCAGGAGAGAAGGCCTGAAAACGGAGGAGGAAGTGCCGCCCGTGAATGTGTACGGGGAGTCCAAGCTGGAGGCGGAATTCCGTGTGCGGGAGGAGATGCCGGATGCTCTGGTGGCCCGCGTTTCCTGGGTATTCGGCAATCCGGGACGGCCCTCATTCTTGGAGATGGTGCTGCGGCGGGCAATGAAAAGGGAGCCCCTGGCCGCTGTGGCGGACAAATGGTCCATGCCCACATGGGTGGAAGATTTGTGCGTCTGGCTCCGTTTTCTGGCTTATGAGAGCGGGGCTTCCGGCGTGCTGCATCTGTGCCAGTCCGGAGAGCCTGTTTCCTGGCACAGTTATGCCGTGGCCGTGCTGAAATGCGCCGTGAAGCACGGGTTACTGCCTTCTTTTTGCCGCCTGTGGCGGAACAAAAGCTCGACGAACAGGCCGGTTTCAGGGGATGCTCGGCCCCGGCATACCGCCATGTCCTGCGAACGGCTCTCTTCTCTGATGAAGAAGCCCGTGAGGGCGTATGAAGAGGCCATCGATATGGCCGTGGCCCGCTATGCCGCAGATCAACCTTTCTCTCCAGCATTTCATGAACGATTTCCGCAATTCCCGTGATTCCCGTCCCAGGCCGTTTACCGGGACCGCCGTTCCAGCCGGGCCGTCCGCGCACGGCTCCCAAAAGAACCTTTTTGCCAACAAGTCGCCGGAAGGGAGCGAGCAATGGCTCAAGCCCTGGGTGGAGCTGAAGTATTTCACATACAATCCGGCCGTGTTCCCCCGCATGCTCGGCTCCGTAAGCGGGAAATAGCGCCGGGTAGCCTGGTAAACGTCTATGACAAGAACGGTGAATTGTTCGGCGCCGGATTCTGGAATGAGTACAGCCGCACGCCTCTGCGCATGGTGCACCACGGGAAGGACGCTTTTGCCGAACGGGATTTGGATGCCGCGCTGGAACGCGCCGTGAAGCTGCGCCGGGAAGTTCTGCGCCTGGATGAGACCACGAATGCGTACCGTGTGCTGCACGGAGATTCCGACGGCCTGGGCGGCCTGGTGGTGGACCGTTACGCGGACGTGCTGAGCCTGGAGGTGAGTACTCTGGCCGTCTGGCAGAGGCTGGACCGCTGGCTGCCCCTGCTGCACCGTCTGTGCGGGACAAAGCGCCATGTGGTGCAGGTGGATGAGGGCATTGCCCGCATGGAGGGTATCCGGGCGGAGGCGCCGGCATCCCCGGCTCCCGTCAGGCTGGTGAAGATTGTGGAAAACGGCATCACCTATGAAGTGGACTTCGCCCAGGGGCACAAGACGGGCTTTTTCTGTGACCAGCAGGACAACCGCCTCAAGTTCGCCTCCCTGGTGAAGGGGGCTACGGTGCTGGACCTGTGCTGCTACAGCGGCGGCTTTCCATTGCCGCCAAGATGCTGGGCGGAGCGGCGGAGGTAACGGCTGTGGATTTGGATGAGAAAGCCGTCGCCATGGCTAAGAGAAACGGAAATATCAACCGTCAGCGCATTGACTTCGTGCATGCGGATGCCTTTGTCTATGCGCGCCAGATGGTGCGCAACGGCCGCCTGTTTGACGCCGTGCTGCTGGACCCGCCCAATTCATCATCGGCAGGGACGGATATGAAGAGGGTATCAAAAATACCATGACCTCAATATGTTGGGGCTGCAATGCGTGCGCCCCGGCGGGCTGTTTGTCACCTGTTCCTGTTCCGGGCTGCTTTCCCCCGCGGAGTTTGAGCATACCGTCATCAAGGCCGCCCAGCGGCAGGGGCGCAAGCTCAGATTATGGCGATGACCGGCCCCGGCTGGGACCACCCTTTCCTGAGCACTTATCCGGAGGGCCGTTATCTGAAGGTTCTGTGGGCGATTGCCCTGTAGCTGGAGGTTGAGGCCCGGGATGCATTTCGAAAAAACCTTTCAGGCGTGTTGACGTTTTTGCCCCTCTGCTTTCGTGGTGGGGAATATGGCAAAACAAGTATTGCAGCGGCTTAGTTTTACGGCCGGGGAGCTGACCCGTGGCTGGCCGGGCGCGTCGACCTGGACCCCGTGTCCCGCGGTGCCTCCCGGCTGATCAATTTTCTGGTCAGCCCCTTCGGCGGTCTCCGGCGCAGGCCGGGAACACGCCTGGTCGCCCGCGCGGGATGCCGGGAGGGCATAGTGAGGCTGGTTTCCTTCAAGTACTCCACGGGCGTGCAGTTTATGCTGGAAGTAGGGCGCGGTTATATCCGGTATTTTAAGAATGGCGCTCCTCTGACGGATGCGGAAGGCGGGGCGCAGGAAACGCTTACTCCGTGGAAGACGGATGAACAGGTAAGCAACCTCCGGATGCAGCAGCTGAATGACGTGATTTACTGCGTGGAACCTTCTACGCCGCCTATGACGCTGGCCCGCTACGCAGACGATGACTGGCGGCTGGAAGCTTTGGAGTTTTCCGGCATTCCTTATGAGAGTTCCCTGCTGAATGCCGTGCGGCTGGAATGCCGCATGGTGCGGGAGGGAAGAGACAACAGGCTGCTGGCGACGGCGGACGATGATGTATTCACTCCGGAAATGGAGGGAAAGGAGTTTCTGCGCATTACCAGGAAATATGGAGAAACCGTGGCGGAGGGAACCCAGATGCCTTTTTACCATTTAACGACTCTGGACCGGGACCTTTACAAGGGAGAAACTTTTTTCCATGAACCGGGAGGATGGCTGGCGGCAGGCTTATACCTGCATCCGCGATTTCAGCCGGGAAAGCGACTACCTGAAAGGAGTGGACCGCCCGGAGCGTTACACGGCCTTTTTTGAAAAAAGGGGCCGATGCCAGTACCCGCGTTTATGTCAATGGCGCGTGGACGTTGGAGACGACGGGGACCTGGGATGCGGAATGGGAAATTTGCCGGGGATATCCGGACGGCTCAATTACCTTCCCAACCGTCCGGAACTGGTGTGGCATTCCGTGAAGAGCTTCCAGCAGAGGGGAGGGGTTCCGGAATAATTTCACCTTGAGCGGCAATGAGGAGGAAATGTCCTATTACAAAATCCGCCTTATGGCGTACAAGGGCGGGACCTCTGCGGGAACGCCCGTATTCCGTGCCGCTGCCGGCTCCTTCAATCATGAAGTGGTGGTGGAGGAATATGTTTCCCCGCGCAGCGCCTATCTTGCGAACGCCCTTCATCTGTCCTATCATCCGCTGAGTGACTGTGATACCAATGACTGGTCCTTTGGTGCGTTCGGGGTCCGGAACGGTTATCCGTGCACGGTAGAGTTCCATCAGGGGCGGCTGTGGTTCGGTGGCACGCCTGGGCAGCCCCAGACGCTGTGGGCCAGCAGGGTGGATGATTTTTCCGCGTTTACGCCCGGCATTCCGGCGGATTCCCCCATGATTTTGACCATGGCGGCTTCCCAGCAGAACCGCATTTCCTGGATAGCTTCCCTCCGGGGGCTGATGATCGGCACCAGCGAGGGGGAATGGCGTCTGTCTGCCACCAATTCAGAAGGGTTGAATGCCTCTAACGCCGGATTTGAGCGTCATTCCGGAGTGGGCTCCGCTTCCCTGGATGCCCTGTCTGTAGAAAACAGCCTTCTTTTTGTGCAGCAGGGTGGGATGAAGGTCCGGGAATTATTTTATTCTCTGGAGGCTGACGGCTACCAGACAAGGGGATGTGAGCCTATTGTCCGACCATCTGCTGGCGGAGGAATTGTGGACTGGACTGTGCAGAGAAGCACGGCGTTCCATGTCTGGTGCGTGCTGGGTGACGGCAGCGCCGTATGCATGACACTGAACCGGGAGCAGAATGTGGTGGCGTGGCATGCGCACCGTCTGGAACACGGTCGTATTTTGTCCGTAGCGTCCTTGCGCGGTTCCCGCAACACACCGGATGAGGAAGTATGGTTTGCCGTGGCGCGCGCGGGGAAGGGGATGAGGCCTGCATTACGGTGGAATGCATGGCGGACGGGAATGCCTGCCTGGATGCCTGCACGGAGGCTGTCGTGAAGGGGGGAACGCTGTCCGGCCTGAGCCATTTGGCGGGATGCGGCGCCTTTCTGGTGGGCGGGGACGGCGCATGCATGGACATCAGCGTTGACGGAGCCGGGAATGCCGCCTGTCCCGGAAGGGGGATGGGGAAACAGTATCCGTAGGCCTGGCGCTCCGGCGGAAGTAAGGACGATGCCCCTGGAAACGCTTGAGACGCTGGGTTGCTTTAAAAAGCAACTCGGTGCGCGCGTCCTGCTTCATGAAAGCACCCTGAAATTCCCGCTACGGAACGGGAACCCGGAGGCATGGAAGGATTTCCAGCCCGGCAGGTACAGTGTTTCCGAACCTTACTCCGGCTATGTGCGGATGATTCACAACTATGGTATGGATGAGCAGTCTTCCTTTGCCCTCCGTGTGGAGACTCCGGCTCCATTTAACCTTCTGGCCCTGGTGCTGGATGTGGAATTATAGGCGCAGGAGTGCGTTTACGGCTGTTCAGCCGCCTCTTCATGGGAAAGCATGTGTACAATGACCTTGATGCCGTGTTTTTCCCCAGCCGCCTTCGCCAGGGAACGAATGGCGGAGGCCGTCATTCCATTGCGGCCGATGATGCGTGCCACGTCCGTTTTTTCCAGAATCAGGCGGAAGCGGACGGCGTCTCCCCTGCGGGGATTCCGCAACGCGCAATTCTGCCTGTTCCGGGTGTTGCACGAATTGCAGGGCGATCAATTGCAGGTACTGGCGGATTTGTTCTACGGCAGGATGCATGAAGGGAAATATGGGTTATTTTCATGAACCATACTATAAAGCCGCCTGATTGAAAAGATGCAATTCCAGACATTCCCTGAAAAAAGTCGCCCCGGCCGTAAAACGGCCGGGGCGCCCCAACTACCCTATGAAACTGGATCGGTTAAGATCCAGAGAGCTTTTTTAACGAGCGCTCACCTGCTCGAGGCGCAATATAGTGGAGGAAAAGGGGATACACAAGTATTTTTTTCATTGGAACGATGTTTTTGTTCAATGGAAATAGCATCGTATTTTTATTTCATTTTGACAATATCGGGACCGGAGGAATGGTTATTGTTATTGTCATGAAATCATCTTCCGGGAAGCAGTTCATACGTGAACCCTTCAGGTATTCCGTTTCCGGAATATTCAATAAAACCGGATGATCCGCTCTTTGGCCGTGTTGCTGCATCAGACGCAGGGTGGCCGGAGCATCAATGGCGGCGTCAAGCACGCTCTCCCCGGAACAGGTCCGCTCCGGCGTGGTGGGAACAGCAGAAGGTGGAAAGGATGCCTCCCGGAGCCAGAAGCTTCATGGCGCGGAGGTGGATTTCCTTTATATCCGCGCATGGCGTCATGCACGGATTTTTTGTTTCTGGTAAAGAGGGCGGATCCAGGATAATTAAATCCCATTTGTGTTCTCCTCCGTCCCGGACAAGGGCCGCTTCCTTTTTTCAGGAAGTCAAACGCGTTATCTGTGACACACTGCACGGAGACTCCGTTCAGGCGGGCGTTCCGCGCTACGGCGTCCATAGCATCCTGGAAACGTCCACGGCCGTTACCTCCGAGGCACCGGCAAGGGCGCAGGCCAGGGCGAAACCGCCCTGATTGCAGAAGCAGTCCAGCACGCGGCGTCCGCGGGCGAAGCGAGCCACGGCGGCATAATTATCAAGCTGGTCCAAATACAGGCCGGTTTTCTGTCCCGTCTGAAGGTCAATCATGAATTGCACGCTGCCGCTGCGTGCGGCAAAAGGTTCCGGTTGCTGTCCTCGTGCCACCCGGACGGAGGGGGAAATACCTTCTGCCGCCAGCATGGGTGAATCATTCTGACAATAATCCCGCGGGGAGAAAGAAGGTCTTCCAAAACATTCAGGATGATGGGGAGGCGGCATTCCATGGCGATCGTCAGCGTCTGGACGACCAGATAATCCGCGTAACGGTCCACAATGAGGCCGGGAAGCCCGTCGGATTCGCTCCAAACGAGCCGGGTGAGAGTTTCTTCTGGAAGCCGGCGGCGCAGTTCTACTGCCTGGCTGATGCGCCTGGAAAAGAAATCTCCGTTCAGTTCCTGTTTGCGGCGGGAAAAGCGCCTGGCGACGATCTGGGAATGGGGATTGAACATGGCGGAACCCAGAAAGCGGTCCTTGAAATCCTTCAGGGCCACGACGTCCCCGGCTGCGGATTGCCGAAAAATTTTGCGCACTTCTGTGCCGTAAACCCAGTCGTGCCCTTGAAAAATGCGTGCTCTTGGAGAAATAATCAAACCTGCCATGTCAGGAAAGGCAATACATGATCGGGGTGGAAAGTTCAAGGGTAATGCGGGCGGCTCCCAGAAAGGCCGTGGGAAGGGTGGAGGCCTCCGTTCCCTGGGATTTTTTCGCGCAAGTACGCCGCTGTGCATCATTCCGGGACTATTTCGGTTGAAAATGCCCGAAACGAAGTAAAATAGGGCGCGTTATGAAAGTAGAAACTTTTGAAACTCCCCAGGATGCTGCCAAGGCTTTGGCAGGAGAAGTTGCGGAATTGATCCGTACGCGCGCCGCTGAAGGCAAAAACGTGGTTCTTGGCCTTGCCACGGGCGCCACCCGCTGCCTTTTACGCGGAGCTGGTCCGCATGCATAAGGAGGAAGGCCTTTCCTTTGCCAACGTGATTTCTTCAATCTGGACGAATACAGCGGCTTGGATCGCGACCATCCGGAATCCTACTGGTACTTCATGCACACGAATCTTTTCAACCACATCGACATCAAGCCGGAAAACATCAACCTGCCCTCCGGCACGGTGAAGGATGATGAAATTGCCGCCCACTGCGCCGCCTATGAACAAAAGATCAAGGATTGCGGCGGTATCGACCTCCAGATTCTCGGCATTGGCCGAACTGGCCATATCGGCTTTAACGAACCCGGCCCGATGATACCACCGTCACTCGGCAGGTTCATCTGGACGAACTGACCCGTTCCGATGCTGCTCCCGCTTTCGGCGGTATTGAAAATGTTCCCACCACCGCCATTACCATGGGCGTGGCTACCATCATGGGCGCCCGTGAAGTGGCTTTGATGGCTTGGGGAGAAAAGAAGGCGTCCATCGTGAAAAAGGCTGTTCAGGGGCCTGTGACGGTGGATGTGGCCGCCTCCTACCTTCAGAAGCATCCGAACGCCAAGTTCCTTCTGGACAAGGGGGCTGCTTCCTCCTTTAATTTTACGTTTTAGTAACGGAAATGCCGTCTTTCCCGGTTTCGTGGGAAGGCGGCGTTTTTTATGGGATGAAGGAAGGCGGAAGCTTTTTTTCCATGGAGGTTATATGGGAAATGCCGCCTATGCAGGCAAAAAAGGAGAGGGGTGGAGGTTGTGCGGGGAGGATTTTGTATCATCGTAACGAAGGTAAAACCTGCAGTATGGCAATTGCAGAGGAATCGACACCTCTTCAGCTCTCCATTGCGGATACCTCCCGGTTCAGGGAAGGCAGAATCACAGTCCGCTTCCGCAACGAAGGAAACGAGCCTGTCCGGATTCCGGACGAAATCAACGACGAAACGTCCGATTACTTTTTCGTGACTGTATTGAGGACGGAACGGGGAGATGTCCGCGTCCTGAACAGAAAAGTCGGGAAAATAACCTTCCATCGTTCCTTGAACTACCGGGAACTGGCCCCCGGCCAGGAATACAGCGTCACGATTCCGGTATGTCTGGATGAAGTCGATCTGGAAGGCTGGAAACAATGTTCTTGTGAACTGGAAACGCGCTACTATAATCAGCAGGGTGAAGGTTGTTTCCGGGGGATGCTCCGGGCGACGGCCAGGCTCGCGCTGCAATGAAAAAAATCTTCCGGTATTTAGTACTTTTGCAAGCCTGTCCCTCCATGCTGCGGCATGGGGGGGACATGGCCGACAACGGAGTGGAATGCTCCGTGGTGATGGAAAAAACCGGATTTGACGCGAGGGCTACGTTCCCTGGACTTCAAGCTGGTGTTCACGAACAAGGGCGAAAAGACCGTGCGTCTTTTCGATGACTTCTATCCTCTCAAAGATGACGGCCGCCCTAATATCCGTATCGAAATATGGAAAAAAAGCGGGAGGGAAAAAGATATGGGTACAGAGTGGGCGAAATAAAGACTCCAATAGCCTGTTATGGAGCCGGGTATAAAATCGAACGGGTAGCGGCTTTGATGCGCTTCATCACGTTGAAGCCGGGAGAAAAGCATGAAGTCCCCATCAAGGAAGCTTACCTGTTGCTGACGTATTTTGACCGTCTTCGCAATGATCAGAACTATGAGCTGGAAGTACGTTTCAGGGATGAATGTTCGTATCCCGATGCTCGGAGGGTGTATGTAGGGAAGGCAGAATTTAGTTTGTCGCGCCGGTCGCCCAAAGGAGTTCCTCGGTGAATAATCCAAGCTGTTGGAGGACATAGCCTATTGTTCTCGTTCTTCCAATAACCCACCCACCAGAGAGCCAGTTATCTATTGTTCAGCCATTTGTTCCCTGATTATCTCTGTTTCTTGATACATTTTTTATTATTTCTGAGAAAGGACAGGTTAGTTGAAATAGGTGAATTAAGGGTTCAATGGCCTGAAACCTAATAACGACGGGGGAGAATTGGGACGATGGGCGTAGCTTTCTCCTTATCATTCGAAAATGAAGTTATGAATTATCTTGGAAGAAATCTCCATCACCTGTGAAGAAGCCAAGGAAGTGGAAATCGGTTTTGAAGGAAAGGAACCGGTTATTGCAAACGAAGCATGGAATTGCATCACTACGCCTATCATTCCCAAATTTTTGTGACGGCGTGTAAAGGATGAAGCAGCCGATGTCTGGAAGCTCCGTATTGAGGGAGCGGAAAGGCGATCCGGCAATGTAGGCGGTAATTTATCAGTCCCATTGTCTTAAATGGGATTCCAAATTTATTGGGGTATCAAAAATACCAGTATTTTCAAGTTTTGATCAAGGAGGAGGTTTGTGGACTTTGAGGCGGAATTATGGGATGACAACAGGTTTGAGGAAAACTGTTGAACCCGTCCACGGTGTGCCGGGAGGATTTCTTCGGACAGGAAAAGGCTGGCTATTTGAGCCATGCCAGGAATCTCATGGTTGCCGTCCAGTTCCGTGATAGGGGGAAGGTTCGCACCCCATCCAGGAACGGTTCAGTTCGTCCGTGACGAAAGTGCGTATGGAGTCCACCGCCCTCCGGTGCAAAGCCGGGTCCTGGACGATGCCGCCGGGGCCTATATCTTCCGGCTGGAGTTCAAACTGGGGCTTGATGAGCACCAGGCATCCCCCCCTTTTTAAGCAGAGGAAAGGCGGCGGGAAGGATTTTTTCAGAGAGATAAAGGAGACGTCGGAAAACGATCAGATCCACTTGTTCCCCAATATCCTCCGGAGTCATGTAGCGGGCGTTGAATTTTTCCTTCACAATGACGCGGGATCCTGCCGCAGTTTCCAGACAAGCTGGTTGGTTCCTACGTCTATGGCATGCACCCTGGCGGCTCCGTGCTGGAGCAGGCAGTCCGTAAAACCTCCGGTGGAAGCCCCAATGTCAAGGCAGACCTTGCCTTCCGCAGAAACGGGGAAGGCATTCAGGGCTCCTTCCATTTTCAGGCCGCCGCGGCTGACATAGCGGGGACGGTTTCTAATGGTGATATCCGCGTCTTCATTAACCTTGAGACCGGGCTTGGTAGAGGATGCCCCCCCACGCTCACTTCTCCGGCAATGATGAGCCGCTGGGCCAGCTCCCGGATTCTACGAGATTGCGGGAAACCAGAAGGATATCGAGTCGTTGCTTGCTCATGATTCGGAAAAAGGTGTGAACGCAGGTATTTCATGAAACCGCATGAAGAATCAAAAAAACCGAGCGCAGAGAGGCATTCGGGCGTAAAAAATGCGGCATTCCTCGTACTGGAGCATTTTACGATTGATTCAAAGGCCGGTTTATAGGAGACTCTGCGGCGGATGGAACACCGCTACAGGCAATTGATGCGCAGAGTCAGGCTTTACCTGCTGACGGAGGTGCGCAAAAAAATCGTGGGCAAGCAAGTTCCTTTCCGCCAGGGTTTTTGATTCTGTTTACTGGTCATGGGACAGGCAATACGTTGCAACGGAGCTGCCTGGGGGGCTGCCGCAGCGATTGCCCTCTTCCCATGCAGAGCCTGTGGGGCGTTTTCGCCTGCCTGTGGCGCAAGGGTAATATTCCCGTAGCCATTCTGATGGCGTGGCTCTCCCTCCCGGCTTTACCTTTTTTGCCATTCCCGCTCAATGGTGGCTGGGGTGGTTCCTTTTTCGATTTTGGGGTTCCCTACGTCCGGCGCGAACTGGGAGATGCTGAAAGCAGGGGTTCAGCAGTGGTCCTGGACGCCGTTTGGCGGATTGAGCATCGGCATGGTAAGCCTGGGATTCGCAGCGGGCTGGATGGTTTCCAGCGTTGTTCTGGGCAGCCTGTGTTACGGGCTGGTGCAGTTGGGATGGAGGATGGGCCAGTTCCTGCACAGCAGAAAAAGAGCGGCAAGTTGTAATAGCAAAACTGCCGTCTGTGTAAGGCAGGGCGGAACCGGAAAGCCGGGCAGTCCGGAAAAAATCAGACGGCTACTTCCATCAGCAAAAACGGTTGAGTTCTGGAGGGCTTCTATGGAGACGGTTTCCGTATCCGTAATTCCGGCACCGTCCCGACTGTGCAATATGGCATCTCCTATTTTTATTTCTCCGTCTATCACGAAGATGTATACGCCCGTGTTCCGTCCCTTGAATTGGTATTCCCGTTCTATGCCCCTGTCCAGCTCCGCCCAGGAAAACCAGGCCTGCTGCATGATGGAAATATCCGTTTCCGGAGCTAGGAAGGTAGAGATTTCATTATGCTTCAACAGGGGGTGATGTCGTAATCCCGGTACCTGGGGGGCGTATTGATCCTGTCCGGAATGATCCATATTTGCAGGAATTCCAATGGTTCCGTGAGGCTGTCGTTGAATTCGCTGTGCTGAATACCCGTTCCGGCGCTCATCACCTGGATTTCTCCGCGCGTGATAGTGTGGCTGTTGTTCAGGCTGGCTCCGTGGCGGAGCCTTCCCTTTCAGAGGAATGGAAACCACCTCCATATTTTTGTGCGGATGGGTACCGAAGCCTTCTTCCGGGAGAACCTTGTCGTCATTGAGCACGCGCAAAGCCCGAATTGCATGCGTTCCGGGTTGAAATAATTGGCGAAGCTGAAATGGTAATGTTCATGATTGATATAGGGGAGTGGGAGCGGTTTTCCGCTTGCAGAATGTTTGACCGGCTGCAACGCTGGGCTGTTCAAGGCGAATGACATTATTTCCAGGACCGTAAAATAAATCGGCAACACAAATTGGTGGTGCAATGTCTCTTCTTTTTAGGGTAGCGTGCTGCAGTACCCGTGCAAAGAAGACAAGGCTTATGGCTCAGCGGACATTTATGAGATGGATCAAGGGACTGATTCCCACAGTGATTATTTTGCTGGGGGCGTTGTTGCTGGGCTGCATATGCTACATCTCCATCTGGGGGTGCCTTCCTTCGTTGTGCAGCGGGTGGAGCAGGCTCTTCTGGAAAAGGGCATTCCTCCCATATAGAGACGCTGAAAGTTACTTTGTGGCCCCGTGCCGTCGTGACACTGAAAATGTGGAATTGCTGGATCCGGAGGCCATGCCGGAAACTCGCCGGCCCATAGTTCTGCTGCATGAGGCGGATGTGGCGCTGAATTGGAAAAAACTGATAGAAGGACAAGTAGTGCCGGAGCGGGTGAATGTGAAGGGGATGGACGTCTCCGTGCCCGTAGATGCGGGGAATCTGGAAAAGTTTTTCCGTAACGGGGGTGAACGCGGAATTGAATCTGGGGCGGCCCGGCATGGTGGACATCGTCAAGGCAGATGCCGTTGTGCAGGGCATCGGGTGACGGCCCAGGGGGCATTTTCCATTGGTCAGGATGATTCCGGAGACTTTACGCTGACGGCTCAGGATATGGGCGCCGTCAGAGAGCAGTTGAATCAGGTCCTGAATTACATGGACCGGGTGAAGTGGCCTGATGCATCTCCTCCCCGCCTGATTGTCAATTTAAGCGACGATCCGAAAGGCGGCGTGCGTGTAGGCATGGATTTGCAGGCGCCTGTTCTCAGGTACGGAAAAATCATGGTCAGGGATTTCCTGTTCAGCGGGGATTACGCGGATTCCGTTATCATGGCCAAACACTTTACCATGCGGGATGCGGAAACGGCCGGTTTCGTCAGCCTTTCCCTCCAGGCCGATTTGAAAAGCGCACGCTGATCTGGGATGTCCGCAGTACGGCTCCTCTGGTCTCCTGGGCGGTGGCTATTGTTGATGAAGCTCTGGTGCCGAAGGAAATGAAGTTTCTGAGCGAGCCGCATGTACAGATATCCGGTCATGCGGTTTTTCGGAAAATTGGGAAGGCGTGGAACATCTGAATGCTTTAGGTTCCGGATCCATGGGAGCATTTTCCGTGCTTGGGGAAAAAAAAGAAGTCCAGAGGGCCTCCTGCGATTTCAGTTATGAAAACGGTAATTTTTATGTAACTGATCTGGATATAAGGCATCCCGGAGGCAGTTTTTCCGGCAAGGTAATGGGGAGTGGACGGAGAGATTAAGATAGACGTTCACAGCACTCTGCCTATGAAGGCGATGCTGGGGATGGCCCGTTCCATTGCCCCGAGGATGCGAAGCTGCCGCCAGCGCTGGAAATCAGGGGAGACCCGAATTGAAGGTGTACGGTTCCGTGGATATGGGAAAGGGGTGGAAAGGGCCGTTCCAGGTGGACCGCCTCCAGATTGAGGCTTCCGTGGCGGATGTCTTTTACCAAGGAGTGAATTCGTTTCCGCTGCGGCCAGGGCGGAATTGATTGGCCGTTCCATTAACGTCACCCAATTGAATTGGTGCGGGATGACGGCCGGGTGAAGCTGGAAGGAAGCGATCTGGGCACCGACCTTGTTTTTTACGCTGGAATCTAATCTGAAGCCTGAACTGCTGGAGACTCTGGCTGGAAATTGGTTTTCTGTCCCAGAACATTTGCAGCTTCCGGAAAAAGCGGTTTTATGGGTGCACGGCAGGCTGGATATTCCGGAGGGCAAGCCTGTGGAGCCGACTCTGGTCCGAGCACGCATCCATACGGAGAATCTTGCCTGGAACAAGGTTCCTGTCAAAACGGCGGATGTGGAAGCGGAATACCGTCCCAACCAGCTTTTTGTGCAAATTGCCGGATGGAAATGGAAAAGGGCGTCTTTTGAATTGTTCGCCAACGGTTTTCTGGACGGTCAGATGTTTGTGATGGGGCAGTCCACGGTTCCGCTGCAAACGATAGACCAATTGTTGAGCATGGAGGATGACGACTTTTCATGAACCGCTTTGTCTTCCGCAAGGATTCCGGCCTGGAGTTTTCCTTCCAGAGAACGTTGGGTCTGTACAATCTGGAAACGGCTTACGACTTGCAGGCTACTGTTTCCGCAACCAACACGCGCTACAGGGGGGTGGACTTGAAGTCTGCCCGGGCGGATGCCCATCTGGTGACAGACCAGCTGGTGCTGACCAATGTGACGACTGTGGTTTCCAACGGAAATTACCTGTCTTCCGTCGGATTGTCCGGAGGCCCTTCGGAATGCACGCTCAAGGCCAAGAGCATAGATTTCCGTTTTGTGCAGGATACGGTGGAAGTGCTTGGTCTGGAGGGGCAGGCCTATCCCGGCTATACCCTGCGGATGTTTTCCGATAGTGCCGCCAGGGTTTTGAAGGAGTTTGTCTTTACCCGGCCCGTAACGCTTTCCGGCGGCGGCATGTTTCCGATGGGGATGACATGAAGCTGATGAAGGGCGCATCCGCTTTGACGCTTCCGCCGGGCGCGTGCGCTATCCCTGCTGGGAACCACGCTGGACCTCGGAAGGACAAAGGGGAAGTGTTGATTTCTCCGCAATGGGTGGTTGTGGACAAGATGATGGGAACCATCTGGGACGGAACCTTCACGGGGCGCGTTCTGGCGCAGATTGACGATGGGGATGCCCTGAACGGTTCTTTTGTCCTCCAGGACATGAATTTGACGTCTATCGGGAAATCCTATGACAAAAAATGGAGAAAGCCACTGTGCACGGAGCCATTGAGTTTTCATCCAAGGGCGGCAATATGAATTTATTCAGGCGAAGGGGAGGCTGCCCTGGTGCATGGCGACCTGGTGGAAATTCCCCTGTTCGGATTTTTGGGGAAGCCCTCTCTAATTACATTCCTGGACTGGGGCATCTGATTAATTACAAGATATCCAGGGCCGATTGCGATTTTTCCATTGAGAAGGGTTATGTGCGCACCAGTAATTTCGTGGCCCAAGGAAGCAACATGTCTCTGGAGGGGGAGGCTGGATACGCGTTTCCGATTTGCAGGTCAATTCAGATTTCAAGCTGGGGCTTCGCGGTTTGCCGGGGTTTATTACTTCCCGGTTTTCCTGTTGGCCGGAGGGCTGTTTCAAGTGCGGGGAACGGGGCCTTTGAGCAATGTTTCCTGGAATTTCGCCCGTTTTCCGGAGGAAAGCCCCCGTTCCTCCCGCGGCGCCTGCCCGGAAAAGGTAGGGCAGACGAAATATTTGGGTGTTGCGCAACTGCCGTAAGGGAGCCGCATGCCTTGCAGCAATTGAAAATAACAGATGCCGGATATCTGACAGAAGATAAAGAGCTGTAAATTCAGAATGCCTCGTTTACGGTGCTTTCCTCAGGAAAAGGAGTTCTCGGAGAAATTTTTCTTAAACCAGAGTATAGGCGGAAACAGCTGTAATGCTCAATTTCTGTAGGAAAGACCAGTGAAACAAGAGGTTTTTCCCCGGGAATGAAACCCGGGGCTGAACGGTGCCGGAGCGTAAAAACGTATGAACTATGGAGCCGGAAGGAAATATCCCCACCATGCAATCCTGAAGAAGGTGCAGGAGTTCCTTCATGGAAAAGACAGGCTGCCGGTTTCCGTTGAAGTGCCGCGATTTGCTTCGGCCGTTCTCCTATGTGAACGCCCGCCTGCATGTTCCATACGGGAAGATCGTGCGGTCCGGTACGCTGCTGGCTGGATGGGGAATAAGCCGATTCCGGGGCCGGATCGGTGGGGCCATAATGGCGTTCTTTTACTGAGGAGAGGATGTGGCTTTACCGGAAATAGTCTGCGGCAGGAGAGGCGGTTTTAACGGGTAAAAAGCAAATAAGGCAGGAGGTGTTGGCGTAAAAGAAGGAAGTTTTTATTCCGGGTGGGTCCGTTAAAACAGGGCGGCTGAACTGCTCCAGCCACCCCGTTGAAAAAGGGAGTTATTTACCGATTTTCCCAGTTTGTACCCGGCGTAGGTTTCCGTGTTGTACAGGGGCTGGTTGTCCGGGCACGGCGTAACCAATGGATTTGCGAATGGCGAGGAAGTCTGCCACGCCTTCCGGCCCCACCTGGTTCAGAGGTGCTTTGTGCAGTCCGGCCATCAGCACCATGCGGCAGTAGGCATCCGCATTTTCCATGAACCATTCCGCTTCTTCCACGTCACGTGCTCCGGTAATGACTCCGTGGTTTTCCATGAAAACGACGGTGGATTGTTTGGCTGTTCCGCCACGGCCCGGGCCGTTTCCAGAGAGCCGGGCGTGCCGTAGGGGGCCAGCGGGATGTGGCCCAGGAAGATATCCGCTTCCGGATTGATGCCGGAGGGGGAACCTGCCCGGCGAACAGGAAGGCGTTGCAGTGCGGGGATGGGCATGGATGCAGGCATTGACGCCCACGGATTTCATCATGGCAATGTGCGTTTTCACCTCGCTGGTGGAGGGCGGATGCCCGCTTTCTGGCGCGCGTCCATGTCCACCATGCAGATGTCTTCCACAGTCATGAAGCCTTTGGAACACAGGGTGGGGGAGCAGAGCAGCAGGTTCTGAGCCACGCGCACGGAGATGTTGCCCCCGTTGCCGTCCACATATTCCCGGTTCCACAGGCGGCGCCCTATGTCGCACATGCGTTCCTTGATGACCAGAATTTCCGGGGAATGGAAGAATTATTCACTTCCTCCCGCGTGACGGGGTTGTATTTTTCCCCATGGGAACACTTTGTCCGGCAGGGGAGGGGAGATTGACCAGTCTTCTGACATATTTAGTAGCGTGTTATTGGTTGAACTTTTCGTAGGCGGCTTCCTGGGAACCCGGCATATATGTCCGGTAGGTGATGCCGAAGGCGGCCCGGGCCTGCTCCGGCGTAGAGTACACCCCGGCGCCCGCAAAGGCAAACATGGATGCTCCCAATACCGTACTTTCTGACACTTCATGAGACTTTGACGGGAATCCGGAGAATGTCCGCCCTCATCTGGGTCCAAACTTGTTTCTGGCGCCTCCGCCCACCAGGATGAGGAACGCTTTGAAGCCGCCCACGGATTCCAAAACGGCGCAGGCGGGATTTCAGCCGCCAGGTGAGAGCCCTCCATGGCGGCGCGGTAGATATGGCCGCGCGTGTTCTTCCCAGCACCAGTCCGTTGATGGAGCCTTTCCGGTCTCCGGAGGCCAGGAAGTCCGGAACCATTGTCACGCCGTCGCAGCCGGGTGGGACGGCGGCCGCTTCCGCATCCATGGTGTCATAGGATTCCCCCGTGAAAGCAGGCTGCTTTCACCCATTCGATAATGCCGGAGCCCAGCCATTGGAGCCCGGGGTTAAGAAGGCCGGATTCCGCGTCAGAATTCCCGCCGTGGCGCCGTCCTCATAATCTTCCCGGGCCAGCCTGGCCTGTGCGGAGCGCGCCATCAGGATTTCCCATGTTCCGGAGGAAAGGACGGGCTGGTTCTTGTCTGCTCCGGAACCGAAAATGGCGAACTGGGTGTCGTGCCCGGCGGAGATATCGGGAATGCCCGCCAGGGCCGGAGATTCATCGCGTCTGCCGCTTCCGGCGTAAGGAGGCCAATGGTTTCCTGCATCCACGATGGGAGGGAAGAGGCCGCGGCTCAAACCGAGGCAGTTCAAAATGAATTGGAAAAATCTCCCGTTTCCAGATCCGTGAGCTGGGAGGTCCCTGCCATGGTCCGGTCTGTCGCCATGATGCCGGTGAGCTTGTAGGCCAGCAGGTTGGAGATGAAGAGCCACGCATGGGCTTTTCCAGAAGTTCCGGGTGGTTTTCCCTGAGCCAGACGAGTTTGTAAATGGTGTTGAAAGCAAAGGCCCCACGCCGGAGATACGGTTAAGTTCCTCCTGGGAGATATATTTGCCGATGTTTTTCATGACCTCCGCCGTGCGGGGGCATTTCCAGGATATGACAGGATAGAGCAGGTTGCCGGCGTCATCCACCAGCGCGCCGTCCACGCCGAAGGTGGTAATCGTGACGGCCGTCACCTGTTCCGCATTTAGCCCTTCCAGGGCCTTCACGGCACATTCGGAGAGCTGTCTGAAAATCCGGTCGGCGTCCCAGACGTGAAATTCCCGGATTTTCCTCACCGGGCAGCGTGGCGTTCGGCTGTGAGGCCTTTCCCCACAATGACGCCTTGTTCATCCACAACCATGGCGCGCACATTAGTCGCGCCGCAGTCCAAGCAGAGGGAGTACATGAGTTAAGATTTAATAGTGAAAAGTTAATAGGAATCCGGCTGAGCTTGTTGAGTTGGTTTGTTAATAGAAATGAGCATTTTAGGGATTTCTGTGCTGTCTTGGTTGACAGAGGAAGATTCCGTTTCCGTCAGGCTTCCGTGGCATGCAACAGTTTAGGCCGTGTATGCGTCCCGGAATATTCCTTCAGGACAATGCGGGTTTTGGAAAAAGAAGTCCCTTCTGCGGCTCCCGTAAACAGCTTCGGATAAATTGGCGGCAATGCCCGCACCGGAACGTAGGAGCTGGCTGAGCAATTCCTGTTCGACGCCCTGCTTTTTTCAAGTACCTGCATCATTGAATAATGCGGACTGCGAAAGAAAAGCTTTTCGCGGAAACGGGACTTTCTGCCATGTTTTATCCGAAGCTGTTAACTATTACCATTAACTGTTACCTTTTTTCAGTATTTTCCGTATAATGGCCCGTAGTTGGCGCAGGCCCGAAATCAGCTTCCTTCCGTCCGCCGTGCCGTGGAGACCCCAGGCAGAGGGGCGGTAGATTTGGTCATCCGGAATGTTATGGGCGTATACGGGAATGCGCAGCATGGAGGCCAGCGTCAGGATGTCTGCGCCGATGTGGCCGTAAGTAAAGGCTCCGTGGTTGGCTCCATGTTGGCCATGACGCTGTACACGTCCGTAAAGGCCCCTTGCCGGTCAGGCGCAGGGCGAACCAGGTGGTCGGCCAGCCCCACAGGTCAGTGCGTTCGTCCAGGGTCTTGTGCACCTCGGCAGGCAGATCAACAGACCAGCCTTCCGCCACGATGAGGACGGGGCCGAGTCCCTTGACGATGTTCAGGCGCATCATGGTGACGGGGCCGCCCCGGTGACGTAGTGGACGGAGAGCCGCCGCCGCGGAAGTATTCCCGGTTGGCCGGGCACCAGACGGCTTGTTCCATCATGGTTTTCGCATCGTCCGGAGTGACGTCCCAGTGTTTTTTCATGACGGCTGTCCGTCCTTGCCCGTGCAGGCCATGCAGCCGTCCAGGGCGGCGGAGCCGGAATTG